>Ga0208398_100719_pt1 | contig 17651 bp, 14 predicted proteins | sample LakWasMe79_HOW10_2_FD_183905 | JGI IMG/M metagenome (GOLD analysis project Ga0208398, IMG submission 183905) | Freshwater sediment methanotrophic microbial communities from Lake Washington under simulated oxygen tension - Sediment Metagenome... | ecosystem: Environmental > Aquatic > Freshwater >...
AATTCCCGTTTGCAATACCGTCCAAACCGTTTCAAGCGGGAACCCAAGACGCCCCCAACTCAAATGGGGACGACTGACGCAAATTTGCTCGACTGACTACCGGTTCAGCGTGCCGCAAAATGTTCTGTCGCCCAGACTCCTAGTTCGGGCAGTGTTTCTGTTTAACTATTTACGAGGTTTCGATGCGTACTTTGACAATCGATGAAGTTACTGAAGTTTCTGGTGGTCTGGGCGAGTGCAATCGCTTTCAGTATGGAAAAATGACCATTGATGTGTCCGGCGGCCTGATTGCCTTTTATGAGGGCGCCATTGACTTTACTTCTTACGTGATGGAGCGCATGTTCCCCTTCTAAAAGGCTACGAACTTGTTACGCATCCCATCAAGGTCAAATTTTGGTGGGATGCTCTTTGATTTAGAAATCCGGAGGCGAATGCAACTTGACAAAACAGTTTGAAGTGCCGAATTTCTTCCACATTGCGGTGTTGATCTTTCTACTTCTGTTTCTTTCATTCATTCTGGAGTCGTATCTCGTATCACGAGTGGGGATAGATTCATCATTTGCTAAGTTGTTGGTCTCCAGCATCACACTTCTGACTGTCCTAACGTTCTTGCAACTCACGGGCATTAGATTCACAAAAAAAACTGAATTGCCGTTTGACCTTTGTCGTATAGGCTGGATCGCGTGGTTGTATCTGCTCTGCATTGGAATCACAGTTCTTGGGGTATCAATCGAGTTGCATCATTACCACGTCAGTCCAAATGAATTCTGTAGCCCTTCGAAGACTGACTATCTCGAGCTAGCTAGAACAACCGTTTTCGCACCAGCATTGGAAACATTGATTTTCGTGCAAATTCTTCCAGAGTCGTTCATGCATCGCTATAAGAGAACCCCCCCCGTTGTTGCCATCTTGTTAGTAGCCACACTGTTTTCTATCTTTCACTCGCCGGTTTCAGCAGAGAGTTTTATCTGTAGATTTTGCGGGGGGATCATCTTCTCGTATATCTATTTTGTATTGAACTCATTGGCGGGCTCTTTTGTTGTGCATGCTGCTCACAATCTTTCGCTCTCGGCAATCGCTGCCGCTGGTGGTCAATCTTGCATTGGCATTTCTCGGCTTGCCAACGAGTTGGCAACTCCTGGCTTTGCCCTTGGACTACTTTTAACCGCGTACCTCGTCATGAGAATGACTCGTTTTCCATCGCAGGTCTTTCTGCGCTAATTGATGGCTTGCAGTACCCTCCAATCCGAAGCCAGCGAATGCGGCTTGGCCTGCCTAGTCATGGTCGCCCACGCGCACGGGTTGCAATTGGATTTGTCCGAAGTCCGCCGCCGCTTCCCGGTATCACTCAAAGGCGCAACGCTTCAGCAACTAATTGCGCACGCGGGTCAGCTCCATTTCAGCAGCCGCCCCCTGCGGCTTGACCTGGACGAGTTGGCCCAACTCCAACTCCCCTGCATCCTGCACTGGGACCTGAACCATTTCGTCGTCCTCAAGAAAGTTGGACGCGGCAGCATCACCATCCTCGACCCCGCCGTGGGCGAGCGCACGCTGGCGCTGGCCGAGGTCTCGCGCCACTTCACTGGCGTGGCGCTGGAATTGACGCCCAACGCCGACTTCAAGCCCGCCGACGAGCGCCAGCGCGTGGCCCTGTCGGCGCTCACCGGCAAGGTGATGGGGCTCAAGCGTTCGCTGTTGCAGATATTTGCGGTGGCGGTGGTGCTGGAGCTGTTTGCCATTGCTTCGCCCTTGCTCAACCAACTGGTGGTGGACGATGCGGTGGCCACGCATGACACGGACTTGCTGAACGTGCTCATCATCGGTTTTGCGCTGCTGCTGCTCGTGCAGACTTTGGTGGGCCTGGCACGTAGCTGGATGGTGATGGTGCTGGGCCAGTCGCTCAACCTGCAATGGAGCAGCAACGTATTCGCACACTTGGTCAAGCTGCCGGAGGAGTATTTTGAGAAGCGCCATCTGGGCGACGTGGTGAGCCGCTTTGGCGCGGTGTCGGCCATCCAGAAAACGCTGACGACCAGCGTGGTGGAGGCGGTGTTGGACGGCATCATGGGCGTGGCTGCGCTGGGCATGATGCTGCTGTATTCGCCCAAGCTGGCAGCCGTCACCGTGGGGGCCACCGTCGTGTACGGTCTACTGCGCTGGGTAGCCTATGGGCCGTTTCGGGCGGCAGCGGCGGAGCGGCTGGTGGTGAGCGCGCGCGAGAACACGCATTTCCTGGAGACGGTGCGCGCCATCACGCCGCTCAAGCTGTTTGGCCGCGAGCAGGAGCGCCGCGCGCGCTGGCAAAACCTGCTGGTGGAGGTGCAAAACCGCGATGTGCGCACGGCCAAGATGAACATTGCGTTTTCCACCGCCAATACCTTTGTGTTTGGGGTGGAGAATCTGTTGGTGTTCTGGCTGGGCGCTGGGTTGGTGATGAAGTCTGGCGTGGGCGGTGCGGCCGCCGGTGCGGCATCGCCCTTCACAATAGGCATGCTGTTTGCCTACATCAGCTACAAGGGGCAGTTCACCGGCCGGGTGTCGGCGCTGATCAACTACGCGGTGGAGATCAAGATGCTGGGCCTGCACTCGGAACGCCTGGCGGACATCGTGTTGACCGCGCCCGAGGTCGATAACCTGCCATCCAACGACCTGGCGCACTTGCAGCCCAGCATTGAGCTGCGCAACGTGAGCTTTCGCTATGGCGATGGCGAGCCCTGGGTGCTCAAGGACATGAGCCTGACCATACCTGCCGGGGAAAGCCTGGCGCTGGTCGGCCCCAGCGGCTGCGGCAAAACGACGCTGCTGAAGGTCTTGCTAGGTTTGCTGCACCCGCAAGAGGGCGAGGTGCTGTATGGCGGCGTGCCCATCAAGCACCTGGGCTTGCAAAACTACCGGCATGTCATTGGCACGGTGATGCAGGAGGACGTGCTGCTGGCCGGCAGCATTGCCGACAACATCAGCTTCTTCGACGTGCGTGTGGACCTGCAGCGCGTTCACGCCTGCGCCGCGCTGGCGGCCATTCACGACGATATTGCCAAGATGCCCATGGGCTACCAGACGCTGGCGGGCGACATGGGCAGTTCGCTCTCCGGTGGGCAAAAGCAGCGCGTGCTGTTGGCGCGCGCCTTGTACAAGAACCCGCGGGTCATGGCGCTGGATGAAGCCACCAGCCACCTGGATGTGACCAATGAGCGCCGGGTGGCCGAGGCCCTGGCGGGTATGCCGATGACGCGCATCATCGTGGCCCACCGACCGGAGACGATTGCCGCCGCGCAACGGGTGGTGGGGGTGAACGCTGGCAAAGCACTGGAGTTGAGGAAGCCGCCCGCGCCAGCGCCGCTGGACCCCGCACCACCGCCAGTGTGCCCGCAGTCGGTCTGAGCCCAATCACCGTACGGTCGCTACGCCGGCAGGTTCAGCCGCATGCGCAGCCCACGGCCGTCGCGCCCCTGCAGAACCTGTAGTTGGCTGTTGTGCACGCGGGCGATTTCATCGGCAATCGCCAGGCCCAGGCCCGAGCCCTCGCCCGTGGTTCCTGCGATGCGGTAGAAACGCTCCAGCATGCGCGCGCGCTCAGGTGCGGGCACACCGGGGCCGTTGTCCTCAACCTCCAGAAAAGGCTGCTCGCCGTCCCCCGCTGCGGTGGCGCACCGACCGCAGCGCAGTGTGACGCGCCCACCCCGTGGCGTGTAGCGGATGGCGTTGTCTACCAGGTTGGACAATAGTTCGCGCAGCAGCCAGGCGTGGCCCGTGGCGTGCACCTCGGTGGCTTCCAGACCCAGGTCGATGTCCTTGGCGGTGGCGGCATCCAGGTGGGTTTCCAGCATGGACTCACACAGCTCCTGCAGGTCCACGCGCTGCATGGGCTGTGTGTCGGCACTGCGTGCATCTGCGCGCGACAAGGCCAACAGCTGGTTGGCCAAGGCCGAGGTACGGCGCACGGCCTGGCGCAGCTTGAACACCTGACTTGCTTCCAAAGTGATAGCGGTATGTTCAATATCCACGAGGGCTGGATCGTTCTTTTCTCGATACACCCGGTCCGGGTCGGCCAGCGCGGCAGTGCTGCTGACGGCCTGCGCCCAGGCTTCCACCTGGGCCTGCAGACCAGCCAGTGGCGTGCGTAGCTGGTGGGCGGCATCGGCGACAAAGCGGCGCTGGCTCTCGGCCTGCGCGTTGACCAGGTCGAACAGGCGGTTCAGGGACAGCACCAGAGGACGCACTTCCTCCGGCACCTCCTGGGCATCGAGTGCGGAGAGGTCGCGCGGGGAGCGCCGCTCCACCGCCTCCTTGAGCTCCAGCAGCGGACGCAGCGCCCGGTGCACCGCCCAATTCACCGCAAAGAACGCGGCAATCACCAGCACAAAATTGGGTAGCGCCACCTTGATCCAGAGCTGGCGCAACCACTGTTGTCGGGGGTCGGAACCATCGGCCAGGCGCAGCACCAGCTCACCCGCCACGGTGTTCACCCGTTGGCTGACGATGCGGTAGGTGACACCGTCAAACTCCTGACTGGAGAACTCGGGCTCACCCGTGGCCGGTGGCATGCCACTGAGCCAGGATTCACCAACGAGCACGCTGCCCTCGCGGCCCACCAGCGCAAAGGCCGACAGGCCGCGCCGGTCGTTGAGAAAGTCCTCGATGGGGGGCGCCATCAGCATGACGGGCGGATCGCCGGCCGGATTGCCACGCGCCACCACCGAGCCCGCCAGCAGCGGGACCAGGCTGAGCAACTGGCGGTCTTGCTGCAGGGCGGCACCGTCCGCGGAGCGGAAGTCAAACCAGGTGTTGAGCGCGGCCAGCAGGAACAACGGCACCAGCAGCAACAGCAGCAATCGCCGCTGCAACCCCGTGGCCATGCCCAGACCCGAAGTCAAGCTCAGGTCCCGCCCGCAGCCTTGGTCTGCGCGTCGGGCGCCGCAGGAAGCAACTCCAGCCGGTAGCCGAAACCGCGGATGGAGCGCAGGGCCAGGCCGTGGGGTTCGAGCTTGCCGCGCAGGCGCGAGATGTAGACCTCCACCGCGTTGGGCGTGATCTCCTTGTCCCAGCCGGTCAGGGCCTGCAGCAGCTTGTCCTTGTTGGCAGGCTTGGGGGCCTGCAGCATCAGGTATTCCATCACGGTCCATTCGCGCGGCCCCAACTCAATGGGCACCTGAATACCGGCGGGCCCGGTGGGGCGTACGCAGGCCTGGCGCAGGGCGGTGTCCAGCTCCAGCGGCCCAAAGCTGAGCGTGGCCGATGTGGCCGCCTGCGAGCGGCGCAGCAACGCGCGCAGACGGGCCAGCAGCTCCGGCAGCTCAAAGGGCTTGACCATGTAATCGTCACCGCCCACGTCCAGGCCCTGGACCCGGTCCTGCAGCGCATCACGCGCGGTGAGAATCAGCACCGGCATGGTGTGACCCTCCTTGCGCAGGGCCTGGGTCAGCGCCAGCCCGTCCATGCCGGGCAGGCCGATGTCGATGACCGCCAGGTCAAAGGCCTCGGCGCGTGTGACCTCGATCGCCCGCTCGGCGCTGCCCACCCAGTCCACCGCGTAGCCGGCACCGGTCAGGCCCAGCTTGATGCCGCTGGCCACCATGACATCGTCTTCCACCAACAAGAGTCGCATGTTTTTGGCCTCCAGCCCTCGTCGAATGGGCGTAAGCAGCTATAAAATCAATAGCATTCGCTCAGTGCGAGCGGATCATCGTGCCGAAGGCCTGTTCGGTCAGGATCTCCAGCAGCAGCACATGGGGCACGCGCCCGTCGATGATGTGCACCGAATTCACGCCGCTCTTGGCAGCATCCAGCGCACCGGCGATCTTGGGCAACATGCCACCGCTGATGGTGCCGTCGGCAAACAGCTCGTCAATGCGCCGCGCCGTCAGGTCGGTCAGCAACTGGCCGCTCTTGTCCAGCACGCCGCTGATGTTGGTCAGCATCATCAGCTTCTCGGCCTTGAGCACGGTGGCCAGCTTGGCGGCCACGACATCGGCGTTGATGTTGTAGCTTTCGTTGTTCTCGCCAAAGCCGATGGGGCTGACCACGGGGATGAACGCGTCGTCCTGCAAGGCCTTGACCACGCTGGGGTCGATGCTGACGATGTCGCCCACCTGCCCCACGTCGTGCTCGATGCTGGGGTCGGCGTTGTCCAGCATCTTGAGCTTTTGCGCGCGGATCATGCCGCCGTCGCGCCCGGTCAGGCCCACGGCCTTGCCGCCGGCCTGGTTGATCAGGCCCACGATGTCCTGCTGCACCTCACCGCCCAGCACCCACTCCACCACTTCCATGGTTTCGGCATCGGTCACGCGCATGCCCTGGATGAATTCGCCCTTCTTGCCCAGGCGCTTGAGCAGGCCCTCGATCTGCGGGCCGCCGCCGTGCACCACCACCGGGTTGATGCCGACCAGCTTCAACAGCACCACGTCTTCGGCAAAGGCCTTTTGCAGCGCCGGCTCGGTCATGGCGTTGCCGCCGTACTTGATGACCATGGTCTTGCCATGGAACTTGCGGATATAGGGCAGGGCCTGGGCCAGGATGTCGGCCTTGTCGCGGGGCGCAATGGGGGTGGTGTCGGTCATGATCGGTTGCGTAGAAAGTGACTGGGCCGATTGTGCCGCATGCCGGGTGCGCGTGGCTCGGGCAGACAGCCGCCCGTCAGCCACGCACGGGCTCGCGCCCCGGGAGAAACCCGCATTGCTGGTTCCACCCATCACCCCTAATATGGTTACATTTAATAATCATATAGAGCCATGAAACATCCGCTGAAAGCTGTCATCTTCTCCACCGCGCTGCTTGCGGGCGCACCACTGCTGGCCGGCGATTCCGGTGTCAGCGACACCGAAATCCTGATCGGCTCGTCCGCCGTGCTGACCGGCCCGCTGGGGCCCCAGACCACGGAATACACGGTGGGTTCAAATCTGTACTTTGAGTCGGTCAACGCCAACGGGGGCATTTACGGTCGCAAGATCGTCTACAAGCCCGTGGACGACGGTTTTGACGTGAAGCGCACCGTGGAGAACACGCGCAAGATGCTGCAGGAGGACCGGGTCTTCCTGATCTACAACAGCACCGGCACCGCCAACACGGCGGCCATTCTGCCGCTGCTGACCGAGAACAAGACCGTGGTCTTCGGCCCCGTAACCGGTGCCACCACCTTCCGCGACAACTACAACCGCTACCTGTTCAACGTGCGCGCAAGCTATGCCCATGAGGCGCAACGCATCATCCAGCAACAACTGCAGGTTGGCATCAGCCGGGTGGCCATGGTCTACCAGGACGACGGCTTCGGCAACGCCCTGATGGCCGAAGTCAAGGCCGCGGCGCAGGCCCGCAAGCTGGACCTTCCCACTTTTGTGAAGATCGACCCCAAGGCGCCCGACTTCAAGGCGGCAGCCGCTGCGATTGTGCAGGCCGACCCTCAAGCGGTGGTCATGGGCACGGCGGGATCGACCTTCACCGGGTTCGTCAAGGCACTCAACGCCACGGCAACCCGGCCGGTGATCTATGGCTTTTCCGTGGTCAGCACCGATGTGCTGAACCGCGATCTGGGCAGCGCGGCGCGCGGCATCGTGCTGGCGCAGATCATGCCGTCACTGCGCAACCCCTCCGTGCCGGTGGTGCAGGAATACCTGCGCCTGCTCAAGGCCAGGAACCCGGAGGCCAAGCCGTCGAGCTCGCAGTTCGAGGGATTCATCCACGCCAAGGTACTCGTGGAAGGGCTGCGACGCGCAGGCCGGGGCCTGAATACCGAGAGCTTCATCAAGGGTCTGGAAACGGGCGGCGACATCAGTTTTGGCAAGTTCGTGGCCCACTACTCGCCCCGCAGCCACACCGGCTCGTCCTACGTGGAGCTGGCGATCCTGGATGCGGACGGTCAGTTGCGGTACTGAACCGCGCTGCCGGGCCGGAGCGCCTTCAGGCGTCGGCCACGTAGGGGTTGCTGCGCCGCTCGCGCCCGAAGGTGCTTTCCGGGCCGTGGCCCGGAATGAACACCGTGTCATTGCCCATGGGCCACAGACGCTGGGTGATGCTGGCAATCAGCGTGGCCTGGTCGCCCTGCGGAAAATCGGTCCGGCCAATGGAACCGGCAAACAGCACGTCGCCGACAAAGGCGCGCTTGGCCTCGGCGGAATAAAACACCACGTGGCCCGGCGTGTGGCCCGGGCAGTGGCGCACGGCCAGTTCACTTTGCCCTACCCGCACCGTGTCTCCATCCTGCAGCCACCGCGTGGGCTTGAATGCCTGCGCGGGAGGAAAGCCAAACATCTGGCTCTGCTGCGGCAGGCCGTCAATCCAGAACTGGTCGCCCGTGTGCGGACCGATGATGGGCAACTGCAGCCGCTGGGCCAACTCGCCTGCGCCACCGGCATGGTCAATATGCGCATGGGTCAGCAGAATCTGCGTGAGCTTCAGGCCCAGGCGTTGGACCTCGGCCAGCACCCGGTCCAGGTCACCGCCGGGATCGATGACTGCAGCCTCCTGGGTCTGGTCGCACCAGACCAGTGAGCAGTTTTGTTGGAACGGGGTGACGAGAATCGTGAGATAACGCAGCATGGCAGGTTCTGAGGGAGCTAAGAACAATGTTTCGAAGTTGCGGGCAATATATCGAAGTCTTTCGGTGTTGCTAGTGAGCTTCGAATGCCAAAGTATCGAAGTGGGCTGTTCTGTAACGCTACCCGTCGAGACCTATGGCAGTGGACTTTCACGCGAATGAAAGAGGATCGATGAGGCGAGTCGACATAGAGGGCCGTCAATTCGATCATTGGGGGCGTGATAGTGAACGGCAACAAGAAAGTATCGAAAATGCAATTGACTGAATATTGGCGGCTACTGGGATTGCAGAAGCATAATCCGATGGATCGACAGCTACAGACGCTTCAGGCTGAAAGCGGGTGTACTGTTTGTCGATCTGCCTGCCACATACCTGCCGTTCAATCCAGCGACTCTGAGTACCCACTGACCCATTGCAGTCAGTCAACTTGCTAAACTAACTCAGCCAAACCAGCCCTCCAGACATACCTTTGTCGGGTCGCAAAGTGAGGTTGATTTAGATGATCACGGCACCTTCATTTGGCCATTTGATGACATCCCCTATGGACTGGCAACTGGTCGATCCATTCGGCGCCGCACTTGTCCCCCTTTCGGGCGGTTCTTCCTGATACTTTTCAGGGTACGATGCTCCGCAGTGTACCTATGAATCTAGGTGAAAAGTAGGGGTCATGAACAGTCGTCCATTAATGTCAGGTGATCGAAGACCAAGCATTCCCCACATACGGCGTTATGTTTGGGGGAAGGTGATCCAGCAGGAGGGCGATGTTCTGCACTTTGAACTGGAGCCGCAGACTCTTGAACTGGACGCTTCGCAACAACCTCGGTGGGCAAGGGTGCGCAAGGAAGATTGGCCCACGGGACGCACAGCCGAACACTACCAAATGCGCAAGCAGGAGCGCTTATTTTTAGTGCAGCCCACCAGTGAAGACGGGCATCTTTGGCACGCCTCTTTGGCGTGGGCGACGGAGGATCTGAACCCGTGGAATCTGGACGCGCCCGATCACTTGCTACGTGGCGCCACTGTGACTGGAACAGTTGCCCGCTACGTGGGTGACTACGCGGCAGTAGTTGCTTTGGACGACAACCACGTTGAAGCTTTTCTGCATAGGGCGCAAACGCCAGAGCCATTGTTGGCGATTCAGGAAAGCCTTCACATTGGTGATCGGGTGCAAGCTGTGCTCATGCACGAGGGCACAGATTTTGAGCGGTTGATGGCCGCAGTTTCGGTGAATGAAGCCATTGAACGCGAAAAGAATGATTTCTTTGAACGCTACCTCATACGTCAGCAAGACCAAGAGGCCACCGGTCACCAAACCCATGACCCATGGATAGAGTACTCAACAGCAAGTGGTACCCCACCCTTTGACGGGGTAACGGTGTTGGTGGTTGAGCACGAAGGGAGTTACGCCAAGCAGTTGACCGACCTACTCGAGGGCATGGGGGCGAAGGTTATGGCTAGCACCAACCATGCGCATGCCAAAATTTTGCTGTCAGGGAAGACCTCTTTTAGCCACGTGGTGAGCGACTATCAGATGGGAACTGGTTCTCAACGCCGCGAGTGGTTTGAGGTGCTCAGGCGCAGCCGGTTGCCCGTTGCCTTAATGTCCGGAGACTCAGGAGCTGCTGGAGATGAGGCGCAACGCCATGGCTGGGCGATGTTGTGCAAGCCTGTGTCTTTTGCTCACTTGAATCATTGGTTTGTGAAAGGAACTTCGCCGTACATTGTCCGTTTGGGCGCCGAACTCTCTGATGCCTGGAGCTTGGGGGTTGAAGGCAAGGCCACACTGCGGCGCGCAAAGCCTGCGCTAGCGCAGTTTTGCCAGGCTACGGGCGCGTTGGCCGCTTGCTGGGTAAGGCAGCAACGGGAAGGGGTATTCGCTACGCTTGGCGGTGTGGGCTTTCCTAACGGTATTCCTGCGCAGATAGAGGCGCAATTCGGCACCACCATGGTTGCTAACGTAATCGGAACGCGTCAACCTGCCGTGCGGGCGGCAACCCATGCTGGAGCGCTTGAGTTATTGGCTGACGTAGTGGGCGCTACTAGTGTGTGGTGCATGCCCGTTGCTGAAAGTGGGTTGAACGACGAGACCATCGTGGATGCGCTTTTGGTGTTTACTCCGGGTGCGTATGCGCGCCATGCCACATTGCCTGACGGTTGGGAAACCCATTTGACCCATTTGAGCGAACGCCTACTGGACTTAAGCGACATGGCTTTATTGGCTGAGCGCTTGCGTGAGTCCGAAAGCTTTGCTACTTTGGGCCGCGTGAATGGTGCATTGCTGCATGAAATTAAGCAAACTTTGCAGGGATTTGAAACCTACGTACCGTTGTTGGCCAAGCATTTGCATAGGGGTGAGACGAGCAAAGTGCAGCAAGACCTGAAGGAATTGACAGACACCAAAGATCGTATTGCGCGCTTAACCCGGACAAACCTGTATAACTTGCAGAAATCTCGGCGCGAAGAAGTGGCGTTGCAGCAACGCTTGCCAGAAATTCTCTCGTGGTTTGAACCGGTGTTTCAGCGACACGAATGGTTGCTGCGTTGTGAATTGCCAAAGAGCGACAGCATCACGGCCTTTGTGCCGCCAGAAGTGGTTGAGCAACCGCTGGTCAACTTGTTGGACAACGCGCAGGCGCACTTGCGCCCTGAGTGGGGAGAAGTTCGCGTGACCCTGTTACGCGCGCACTGGGACTTGGCTTGTCCCATACACATCGAGGTGCGCGACTTGGGCAAAGGTATGTCCGCAGAGCAACTAGACCATTTGTTTACGCCGCGTATTAGCAGCAAGGGTGCCAAAGGCTATGGCTTGGGTCTATACACCTCGCGCCAATTGCTCCGCGCCATTGGTGGTGATTTAGAGGTTATTCGCCCGGCCTGTTTTAGATGGCTTGGCAGCGGCTTTCGGATTCGTTTGCCCGATACCGTTCGCAACGACGAAACAAAGGATGCACCTTGATCTTTGCCGTATTGGACGACACAGCGGTTTTTTTGAAAGCACTGCAAGCCGAGTGGGAAGGTGTGCAGGACGACTATCCCGCCATGACCGGGCAGTTCGTTCGGATCACAGGGCGTACTGCATTCGCTGGACAAATCAGTACGCTGGCCGACTGCAATCATTTGTTGTTGGATGCCTCGCTGCTCACGACGGAGCGAATGCAAGATTTGCTACTTACTGCACCCCAAGCAACCCTTTGGATGATGACCGGCAAAGGCCAGCCAGATGAGTCGGATAAATGGCAAAGCTGGGTTAAACAGCACCCTGATCGTGTCAAAGCCCAGTGGTTTGAAAAACCCTTGAACTTGGCGCGCAGCGTGTTACCGGTCTGGCTAGCTACGGAACCAGCCTCATGCCAAATGCAGGAGGGTGTCATGCAACCTGCCAAGGATGAACTGGGCAGCTTTCCATTTCCTTGCCGCTGGTTCAATGCCGATGGTGTCCCTGTGCTCATCAATGCTTTGTGGTGTACCGCGATTGATGCTTTTCCCAACGCAATCGGCCCCGAGGATGCCGCAGGGTTGAACCAAGGTAGTGTTCTGACCTTGGATACGTGGTGTGAATGGCCAACGCAACCCGGGCAGTTTGGAAAAGTGCGTTTTGCATGCAGTGGTTGGCGAGGCGGTTTTTTGCAAATGGGCTTGTCGTTGCCTGACGAGCGTGGCGACAGCGTCGACCAGGCGATAAGTGACATCTTTCAACTCATGCTGGCGGGTGGCAACTTTACCCGTGCCCGGTATTACCAAGTGCTGCGCGTGCCAGGTTGTGCCGGTATATTGCAATTGGAGCGCGCCAGCTACGAGCTGGATGTTCGATTGCCAGTATTTCAACCACTGGGCACGACTATGAGTCAGCGAATCAATGATTACGACGCAGCATTCGCATCGGTCAAAGATAAGAAGAAAGAAAAATTGATCAATTTTCCTAGAGAAAATGCCAACGATCTGTGCAGCGCGGAAGATGATATTCAATACTGGTGCAAACACGCGCAGACTGCAAAGACTCCTTGGTTGACGCTGCCAATTTGTATGCACGGAAAAAAGCAAACCTCTTCCATATTGGTATTTGACCGGTTGGGCGGTAGCCAAAATCAGGCCAGCGATGTTAGCGGGGAAGCGATTCCCGATGAGTTGGTGAAACGCTTGGAACCGAAATTGTTGGGAGCAATTCACCATATGCGACAGGCAATGGCGCGAGACGCGCAAGCTGCTCGATTAGAACAACGTGAAGGCATTGGCAAGTGGCGAGAAAGGTTCGCCCAAGAGGTGGATGAGGACAGCAAGGTACGTGGTGATGGGCAATTGACCCAACTTGAAGCATCCATTTTGAGGGCGGCAAAAGAACTGACCGGAGCAGAATCTGCCTTGCTGGCTTTGCGTCCACCCGCTGCCCATTATTTGGAGTCTAGAACGCACCCAGACGAGCTCATGGGCGGACTTCGATTGAAATTTGAGCGGCGGAGATTTGTCGCCGTGCAGTGTCTATTGAAGAAAGAGGCAATCTACCTGCCCGATTATCACGGGCTGGTTTCCAGGGAAGACGCGATCACGGACGAGGACTGGGCGGATGCGTTGGAGCATGTGCCTGCGGATGGACGAGCAGCACGTGTACCCAAGCTCAAAGAGTGGCAGGCAAACAGTTTAGGGAGTCTGATTGCCTTGCCAGTGAAATATGACGACAGTTTGCTGGGGGTTTTAGTTTTGCGACACCGTGAGAAATTCTTCTTCACTGAGCAGCGTGTCAAGCTCGCCGAGAGGTTGATTCAGGAAGCACACCCATTTTTGCGGCGCGCACGTGCGCGCACCGCCCGCGATGCTTGGGACTCCATGATTTTTCATGATGTGCGAAGTGGTCTAGGCCATATCCGCAATCAAGCAGATTGGGTACTCAATCCGTCACCCAGTCGCACTCCCAGGGATGCCGCGCAAGCGATTATGGCCAGAACGGAACTCATGACGGACTTGTCCAATGAAGTTCTGGCTTTGCTGGGTTACCCAGATGAGCGCACTGACATACGCGAGTACAACCGGCACGACCCTTTGTCATTGTTACAAGGGCTTTGGAGTGCACTCGAAAGCCTGCCAGAAGCTAATGGCAAGAGCTTTGATGCATCTGCAATTAACCCGCAGCGCCCATTGCACGATGCCCGGAATGCATTGCCGCATGTGCTGCGTGTTTTGCTGGAAAACGCGCTTCGCTATGGTGGTACAGGTGTCATTAGAGTGAAAAGCATAAATGACGATGAGCACTGGAAAGTGCAATTGTGCAACCCAGGGGCATTCAGTAATGACGTTTTGCACAACGTGTTCACAACCTTGACCAGTCGCGAGGATCTTGCGCAAGATTCGATGCGGGTTCACATTGGCTTGGCCACTTGCCGCAGAGTGTTGGACGCTATTGACGGGAAAATCGTTCTCGAAAACTTACTGTTGAACGACGTGCCTCATGCCAGCGTCACACTCTATTGGCCTTATGACAAACACTGGCAGGCTCATATCGTTGCTTAGCCAGTTACTCTACTCGGAGCACCATCATGACCAATACGCTTATAAATCTTCTGAGTGGCAAGCCGATCTTGTTGATGGACGATGAGCTTCACACTGTTGGTGACTACCTACTGCGTTTGGAAAATGCTGGAGTCATGTGTGAGCATGTGAAAACGCTGGACGATGCTTGGGCGAGTTTGATGGGCAGTCCTGGTAAGTACGGCATCGTTTTGCTCGACCTGAAAATGCCTCCAGCTAACGGCTCCACCATGAAGGAGTGGGCGAACAAGCTCAATCTAACTCCGACCTCGTTCAATCACGGACAAACTCTAGGCTTGGAACTGTGGAAAGAACGTTCTGTGTTCAAGTTACCGTACGCTTACTTGACGGTATTACCGCATCTGTATGTGCCTGCCGAAAACGAATTTGGCGATAAGGCACCAGATTTCATTGTCAACAAAGCTGGCATTTTGGCTAGCAAACTGCCAGACCGCTTGGTGAAAGTGCTTAAAGATTGGAGCACTCTGTCGACTCCTACGGCCACCACCCAAAATAGGGTGCAAGCATGACACCGGCAGTTGCCGCAAGCTTGGCAAGTTATTTGTTCGTCTTGGCCTACCTTCTCTGGAGCGATTGGGCAGGCCGCGCGCAAAGGTTGCGCAACCGGAGAACTGCAAGCGGAATGGAGAGTATCCTGGTTTGGGGTTTGACTTTTCTTATCCCGATTTTTGTAAGCGTTTCTGTGGGGTTGGCTGTGGCAAACTGGCCACAAGGCCCGAAAACTGATGCTGCACCTACTCCTGCTCCGGTATCTGCACTGTCACCAGTGCAGCGCAAACAGACGATCAAGTGCACTCCATCGTCACTGAGTGGTCGAGCATCAACCCTTGAATGCGAAGTTATTGGACAACCCGCGCCGATCAAGTCTGAGACAGCCACAACTCCATCGACTGACAGTGGTCCAAAATTTGAGTTGCTACTTGCGGCACTTGGTGTGTTTGTGGCCATGGTCACAGCCATCAGCATGGCTGTAGCAAAAAATGCAACCGATGAAGCACGCCGCGCAGCAGAAAACGTCAATGAATTACGTAGTGAGTTTGATCACATTGCGCAATCAAAGCAGCGTGCAGTATTGGCTGCCGTACAAGCTGCAGAAATTCATGCGGTGAGCCAACTCACTAGGTCAAATATTTTGGGACTGCAGTTGGGTATCAACCCTACGCCTCTGTTCGAAGAAAAGCTCCGCGTCTTGGGAGAGATGATGCACTGGGGACAAGCAGATTTTTTAGCAAATAAACTGGCCAATGACGTGGAATCATTGTTGAATCATCTTGACAACCCGTTGTATCTTCCCCGTCTAAAGACTTTCTTCAATGAACGCGATGCAGCTGCATACGAAGCCGTGATTCAGGCAATACGTGAGGAATCACATGGAGCCCCGCGTTCAGAAGCTGTTGCCTTGTCGCGCTTGCTGCGTCGGATCAAAGCATTGTGACTTTCCAAATGGGAGCATGGAAACTCATAAGTGAAGAGCTCAACGTCGTGACTTTGCTGGAGTTCAATGAGAATTTCCTCGGATTTTGAATGACTTTTTGTGGTGCACAGCTATGTCATGTGAAATTTCGCTTTGTGCACCTTGGCGCCACCCACGAAGTCGATACCTCAAGTCATGAAATTGGACTTCCAGGAAACTGGCATTCGTGGCAGTCAGCAACCGCTGGAGGCTGTGTGATAACTCACACGGAGCTCGCTCGACAGGGGCGCAACTAGCAGCCCTGCTGGTTTTTCGGTCTGGTTGCATCTGCGACCCGTCGGAGTGGTCCTGGAACCCGCTCTGGACAGCAATTGAGGCCTTCTGCTACCGACAAAGGGCTCCTATGTGCCCAACAACCGCATTGCTTTCTTGGTCCTCTCGAAGCCAAGGATGCTGAGGACGCGCTTGAAGTTGTACGCCAACACGTTCAAGCTCATCTCGGTTGCTACGCTCTTGAAGCCTCGGGTCAGGAAGTGCGTCCTGGGCTGCTGCCGGTTTCAAAGACACTTTGTTAAGGTGGTCGATGAAACAGGAGATTGCAAATGTCAACGAGAAGGCAATTCAACCGGGAGTTCAAGGTTGAAGCTGTAAAGCTGGTAACCGAGCGTGGGGTTGGCGTCAGCCAAGCAGCAAGGAATTTGGATGTGGGAGAGACGGTTCTGCGCAGATGGATGCGCGAACTCACGCAAGACCCGCAGCAGGCATTTCCAGGCAAGGGTGTCATGAAGCCCGAGCAAGCCGAGATTGAGCGACTGCGCAAGGAAGTAGCCAAGCTCAAGATGGAGCGCGACATATTAAAAAAAGCCGCGGCCTACTTCGCCAGGGAATCGATGTGAGATTCGACTTTGTGGTGAAGCACCGAGTGGCCTGGCCAGTGGAATTGATATGCGGGGCGCTCGGTGTCTCGCGCAGCGGTTTCTATGCGTGGCTGAGCCGTCCCAGAAGCCAACGCAGCCAAGCGGATGAAGTGATGGGCGCCCTGGTGCGCCAAAGCTTCATTGGCAGCGACAGGACCTATGGTGCGCGTCGCGTATGGCATGACGTGCTGGCATTGGGGCACCCCTGTGGCCTGCATCGCATTGAGCGCCTCATGCGCGAGCAGGCTTTGCGGGCACGCCCCAGACGCCGTGGGTTGCCGCAGGACCGAGGGCAGCGCAACGCGATTGCAGACAACGTCCTGGACCGCCAATTCCAGGCTGACGCCCCCAACCAGAAGTGGGTTGCCGACTTCACCTATATCTGGACAGCTGAAGGCTGGCTCTACGCTGCTGCGGTGCTGGACCTTTACTCGCGCCGGATTGTTGGCTGGTCAATGCACGACAGCATGACCTCGCAACTGGTAGCTGACGCCTTGATGATGGCTGTGTGGCGCCGTGGCAAACCGGTGGCGCTGTTGCACCACTCGGACCAGGGCAGTCAATACACCAGCGAGCACTTCCAGCAGCTACTCAAAGAACAAGGCATTACCTGCAGCATGAGCCGTGCGGGCGAAGTCTGGGACAACTCGGCCATGGAGAGCTTCTTCAGTTCCTTGAAGACAGAGCGCACAGCCAGGAAGGTCTATCGAACCCGAGAGCAGGCACGCGCCGATGTGTTTGATTACATCGAGCGGTTCTACAACTCTACGCGCCGGCATTCCACGCTGGGGTACATAAGTCCGATACAGTTTGAGGAAGCTTTAAAAGCTTAGGTTGGTGTCTACGAGACCGGCAGCAGCCCACCTACGGCGACGCCATTCAAACTGCCGTGGAGCCGCTGTTCTTCTAAAGTACTACTTTGGGGTTCGAGATTTCCATATCGTCCTACTGACGAAATTCTGGATGGGGCCTCCAGACATTGATGAATGACCGCTTCGGAGCAACAAATCTTTTCGCTGCTTGCATGGCCAATACCAGACATTCATTGCGGGCTCCTTCGTTCCCAAAGCCGGCATTGCAATCAGCACACAGCATGCGGAGATGGGGCGGAAGCTGACGTTTTGAATCGCCCCGGGTTTTGAGGAGGCTCCATTCTCTGAGAGGATTGAGCCATGAACAAGAAGTTAAACAAGTTTTCCCCGGAAGTGCGCGAACGCGCTGTGCGCATGGTGCAAGAGCACCGTGGTGA
>Ga0208398_100721_pt1 | contig 17621 bp, 17 predicted proteins | sample LakWasMe79_HOW10_2_FD_183905 | JGI IMG/M metagenome (GOLD analysis project Ga0208398, IMG submission 183905) | Freshwater sediment methanotrophic microbial communities from Lake Washington under simulated oxygen tension - Sediment Metagenome... | ecosystem: Environmental > Aquatic > Freshwater >...
GCAGATGATGATGACCTCGTTGGCCGGCACCGCCACGATGGCCTGGGTCCAGGCCCAGCCGCGGTAGAGATCGAACAGCATCTGCGCCTCGTCGATCACCGCCACATCGATGGGCTTGTTGGTGTTGACCATCTCGATGGTGCTGGAGACCACGCGCGCGCCATCGGCCGGCACGTTCTCCTCGCCGGTCAGCAGCGAGCAGGGCACGCCGCGGCCCACCAGGCGGTCGCGGCCCTCCAGCGCCAGCAGGCGCAGCGGCGCCAGGTAGGCGCCATCATGGGCGGCCGCCAGGCGCTCGAAGGCCGCATGGGTCTTGCCGCTGTTGGGCGGCCCCACATAGAGCGTGACGCTGCGCTGCATGCGGCGCGCCACGTCGAAGGTGTCGGGATAGCCCTGGAAGGCCAGCTCGCTGGTGAGGCCGGCGAGGGTGTTGAGCTCGGCGACGCGGTGTTCCCAGCGGTCCTGCGCGCGCGTGCAGCCGGCCTTCAGATCGGCCAGCGACTGCGGCGTGGCGCACTCGGCCTGCAGGCGCGGCAGCAGCGAATCCAGGTGTTCCTCATGGAAGGCCTCGCTGCGCGCCAGCAGGCCCTGCAGATGCGCTTGCAGCTCGGCCGCCTGGGCATAGCGCGGCGCGGCGCCCAGCGCGGCCTTGAGCGCGGCCTGCTCGCCGCTGCGGTAGAAGTCCCACACGGCGGCCTCGCCTTGCGGCACGCGGTGGGCCACCGGCACGCGCCAGCCGGGGCGGTCCAGCGTCAGCGTTTCGTTGCACAGCCGGCTCCAGGCCAGGCCCTCGCGGCGCAGGCCCAGGGCCTCCAGCTGGGCGCTGCGTTGCTGCATCAGCGCGCGCACGGTGGGCGCCGTGCCCACCCCGTCCAGATGGCGCAGCGCCGTGGCCATCAGCGCGGGGGCGATCCAGCGGCTCGGGCGCGTGCCCGCCACGGCCTTCTGCAAGAGGATCAGGCCCAGGCGGTCGAGCTCGTCCTCATGGGCATCGCCGAAATCGGCCGGCGTGCAGACCTGCGGCAGCTGGTAGGCGGCCTGGCGTATCCGGGTCAGCTCCTCCAGGCCGATTTCGGCGGGCAGGCGGCTGGCATGGCGGGGGTGGGGCAGGAGCTTGGTAATGGGCATGGAGAGCGTGCCAGTTTGAGGGCACGCGGAGCAAAGGGAGTTACTTGGAAGCCCGCGCCAGCACTTCGGCCTGCCACAGCCTGGTCAGCTTCTTCGCCTCCCAGGCCCAGATGGCGGGATGCAGGGCGCGCGCGGCCCTGTACTGGTTGCCGTCGATCAGGCCGCGCGCCACGTCGGGGGTCAGCTCCAGGCTGTCGACCCGGATCGGGCGCGCATGGCCGCGCGCCAGATTGATCTGGCCGGCGTCGCTGAAGATGTATTCGCGCGTCAGCATGGCCGCATTGGGATGCGGCGCATGCTTGTTGATGATGGTGGTGTAGCCGCTGGTGATCGAGCCATCCTCGGGGATGAAGACCTCGTAGTCGCCCGGGTTGGCCACGCGCTTGCGCATCGCCAGGGCCACGAAGTCCCACATCACATGCACATCGGCCAGGTTCAGGTTCATGGGCACCGGGCCGGGGTAGATGTAGAGCAGGCGCCCATCGCGGTGCATGGGTGCGAACTGGGCCAGCGCGGGCTGCAGCTGGGTTTCGTTGCCTCCCAGGGCCACGGCCGCCGCCAGCACCGCGGCATTCGCCTGGGCGCTCGGGCCCACCTCGCCCAGCAGCACGCGGTACTGGCCCTTGAACAGCGCCTGCCAGCTGCGCGGCGGCTTGGGCAGGCGGCGGGTGTTGACCATGAAGGCGATGGTGCCGGTATAGGCCAGCGCCCAGTGGCCATCGGGGTCCTTGGCCCATTCGGGAATCTCGGCCCAGCTGCTGGGCTTGTAGGGGCGCGTCACGCCGCGGCTGCGCGCGATCGCGCCGAACTCGAAGCCGACATCGCCGATGTCCACCGTGGCGGCCTTGCCCTCGGCCTCCAGCAGCGCGATTTCCTCGCCGCTGGTCATGTTGCGGTCGCTGTGCACCAGGCCGTGCAGGCGGCGCAGCTCGGCCCAGGTGTCGCGCCAGTTGGCCCAGCTGTCCGGCATGCCCAGGCTATGGATGCGGCCCTCGGCACGCGCGGCATGCTCCAGCTCCTTGAGCGTGGGCAGCTCGGCCCAGGCCGACCGCGGCGGCGCGGCCATGCCGGTAGCGAGCAGGGCCATCAGGCGGCGGCGGTTCATCAGCGTGCGGAGGAGGTAAGGGCAAGTGGCGGGCAAGCCGGCATTTTCGCCGCAAAAGCCGCACCAGCCCGGATCCGCTCCAAAACTCCGCGGTTCGGGTCAGCGCGTGGCCTGGTCGATGCGGCGCTGCTGCAGGTCCACCTCGCCGGGCGGGGCCAGCAGGTCGCGCACCGTGGGCAGCGAGGCCGGCGCCGAAGCGGCTGCCGCCGCGACCGGCGCGGCGATCACCGTGACCGTGCCACGCGTCATCGCCGCCTCCTGGCTGCCGGATGGGCAGGGCGTGGTGCTGTACTGCACCGCCGCGCCCTTGACGCATTTGTGCACCGCCTCGACAGCGCGGCCCGGCACGAGCGCGCGGCCGGCCTCCAGGGCCTGGTGCCAGCGGGCGCGAGCCTGCTCCGGATAGGCCAGGCCCAGGCCCAGCAGCACGCACAGCGTGACGGCGAACAGTTGCAAGGCTTTGCGCATGCTCAGTCCTGAAAGATGGCGCGCGCCGCCACCTGGCGCAGGTTCAGCGGCAGGGCGTTCACGAGCGCAAGAATCTCGATGCTGCGATCGCAGTCCTGGCGCCGCTGGCCCTTGCGGCCGGCCTGGAACAGGCCCGCCAGAATGGCCGGTGCGCGTTCGCCCAGGCGGTGCTGCAGCACCACCTGCTCGTTGGCGTTCACCGGGCGGAAGTCGGGCCCCTCGCCCTGCATCGCGGCCTGCACCAGCCAGGCGCTTTCCCTGCCGATCAGCGCCTCGTCCAACTGACGCTTGACGCCTGCCTGCCCGGCCAGCAGCGCTGCGCATTGCTGCGGGCCCAGCTCGCGGGCGCTCTTGAGTTGATCGCTCCAGATGGCCAGATAGGCCAGCCGGAGCTCGCTGCTGGCGCTCTGCAGCAGCGCGGGCAGCAGGGCGGCGACGAGCGCCTGGCCCTCGGCCTGCACCAGACCAGCATCACCTTGCGCGGGCGCGAGCGCCGCCGCCATGCGATCGGCGGCGGCATCGATCAGGCCGGGCAGATAGCGATTCAGCCAGTACCAGCTGGGATGGCCGCGCAGCTGCTCGGCGATCTCCAAGCGTGCATCGGCCGCACCCGGCGCGGGCAGCGCCACGTCCAGGGTGGAGGGTTCTGGGTCGAGCAGGCCCGCGTCCTCCCATTGCGCGCGCGAGGCCTGCCAGCGCGAACCCGGTGCGGTCTGCAGCAGTCGCGCGATGAAGGGCTCGGGCAGGCCCAGGGCCCGGTAGCGCGACGCCAGCTCGACGGCCACCGGCCCCGCCAGCAGGGGGCTCAACAGGCCCGTGGCGGCACCGCTCAGGCCCACCGTCGCGGCCGGCACGATCTGATGCTCGGCACCCGCCAGGAAAATCAGCGCGCAAGCGCCTTCGCAGTTGCCGGTCACCCGGGTGCGCAGCCTGCTGGCATGCACGAAATCGGCGATGCGCTGGGCCTCGGCCAGGCGCCCGCCGGGTGATGCCAGCTCCAGCACCCTGAGGCGCTTGGCATCGCTCGCAATGCGCATGAATTCGGCGCCGTCACCGCGCCCGATCGGGCCCTGCAGCGTGAGGCGGCCACCATCCTCGGACAGCGTGATGGCGGCGTTGCCGAGCGGGTCGCTGCCACCGGCAAGCTGCAGATACTGTCCGGCCCGCGGCAGGACATCGAAGGCGGTGGCAAACAGCACCAGGCCCGCCAGCACGACCAGGGCCGCATGCGCCGCCAGCGCGCGGCGCGGGTCGGGCCCCGAGCGCGCATAGGCGCTGGCGGCACGCCAGCAGCCCGGCACGGCCCAGCCCAGCGCCAGCAGCAGCAGCGCCCAGACCGCCAGCAGGGCCGCACTGCCCAGGCTCAGCAGCGAACCATGGACGTTGACCTGCATGGCCAGGCCCAGCGCGGCGGCCAGCAGCGGCAGCGCCACCAGCACGGTGTTGAGCCAGAAGCTGACGGGCAGGGGCAGTTCACCCAGCCAATGCGACAGCAGATAGGCACGCAGCGGTGCAAGCGCCGGTGCGGCGCCGGACTCCGCCGGCCGGTCCGGCGCGGTACGCACCACGGCCGTGCCCGCGAACTTGTCGTGCAGGCCCTGGCGTGCCGGGTGAATCGCGGTCCACAACAGGCCCAGGCCCAGGGGCAGGGCCGACAGCAGCCAGAGCAGCCAGCGCAATGCCAGCCGGCCCAGGCCGGGCCGGCCACCGTCGGACGCATCGACGATGCGGATCGCGCAGATCAGCTTGCCCGGCGTGGCGCCACAGGCATGCCAGAAACCCAGCACCAGCGCGCTGGGCAGCAGCCATTTCATGGCGGCCAGGGTCAGCGCCGCCAGGGTGCCGGGGCCGGCGCCGAGGGCATCGCCGCGCAGCAGCCAGCCCAGCGGCGCCAGCACCATGTAGAGCAGCAGCAGATCAATGGCAAGCGCCATCGCGCGGACCTTCAGGCCCGCAGGTTTCAACTCTTGCACGCCCACCCTCGGCTCGGTTTGTAATGTTATTGGCGCCCGCTGTCGCGGCGTTAGGCGATCGTAGCCGAAGGTGCCGGCTTATTTGTAGAAGGCTTCCACCGTGCCCTTGAGCTTGATCATCAGCGGATGACCCTTGCGGTCCACGGTGCGGCCGGCGGGCACCTTGACCCAACCTTCGCTGATGCAGTACTCCTCGACGTCGAAGCGCTCCTTGCCGTTCAGGCGGATGCCGATGTCGCGCTCGAACACGGCAGCGTTGTGGAAGGGGCTGCGCGGGTCCACCGAAAGGCGGTCGGGCATGGCGGGGGTGGCTTGGGCTTCGGTCATGGAGAGTTGCTTTCTTGTCACTGATTGATGCAGACGGCGTGGATTTTCCAGGATTTGCCAAGGCATGGCCGCCTGTGCACCCGCGCGGCCATGTCCACCCGGCATCCGTACGCTTGCGCACAGTGTTGACGGGAGCAGCGAGCTAGGCTCGGGCTGCCGGTTTCCAGGGCACATCTGCTTGCAAATGCGCCGCCGGCCTGTCATCGAGACCGCGGCGATCGCGTTCTTGAACGGTGTTGCTCCGTTTGCACGGGAGGTGATGATGAGCAAGCTCGCAGACTTCACCCGCGCGCCTGTCACCGCGCTGGCGCTGCTCGGCACCGCACTGTCCGGCTGCGGCGGCGGCGGCGCGGCCGAGAATGCCACCCCAAGCGGCCCCGCCCTCAGCCAGCAGGCCTGCATACGGCTGCAGGGCAAGACCCTGGGCGCGGCCCAGGTGCTGGCGGTCAGCGACGTCGCCGCCGCTGCCGACGTGCCTGCGCATTGCCTGGTCAGCGCCAGCATGGCGCCCAAGCTGAACATCGTGCTGCGCCTGCCCGTGAGCTGGAATGGCAAGCTCTACTACGTGGGCGGCGGCGGCTACAACGGTGCGGTGCCACCGCTGGCGCAGAGCTCGGCCGCCTTGAACAAGGGCTTTGCCACGGTGGCCAGCGACGGCGGCCACCAGGCCACTGGCGTGGACGCCAGCTGGGCCCTGAGCGACCCGACGGCGGCGCGCATGTTCGGCAGCGAGGCCATCCCCACGGTGCTGCCCGCCGCGCTGGAAATGATCAAGGCCGCCTATGACGCGGGGCCCTCCCGGTCCTACCTGGAAGGCTGCTCGAATGGCGGCCGCGAGGCCCTGATGATGGCGCAGCGCTATCCGCAACTGTTCGATGGCATCATTGCGCGCGCCCCGGCCTACAACTGGACCGGCCTGATGGGCGCCTACCAGCGCAACGCCAAGGCGCTGGCGGCGCCCGGCGGCATGCTCGGTGCCGCCAAGATCGCCACCCTGGCCGGCGCGGTGCGCGCGGCCTGCGACAGCCTCGACGGCCTCGCGGACGGCATCGTCTCCAACCCGGCCGCCTGCAGCTTCAACCCGGCCCAGCTGCGCTGCCCGGGCGGTGCCGACGCCGGCAGCAGCTGCCTGTCGGACGCGCAGCTGGCGCTGCTGCAGTCCTGGACCACACCGGCGCAGTTCACTGCCGCGGCGAGCTACCGCAACCCTGGCTGGAACCTCAACGGCAATGAGGACGACAGCGGCGCCTGGGCACCCTGGCTGACGGGCAATGGCGATGCGCGCAGTTCCCTGCAGTACCTGTTTATGGACACCACCGTGAAGTCCTATCTCGCCAGAAACCTGAGCACCGACAGCCTGCTCTACCGCTACGACCAGGACCCTGCCGCACTGAGCGCCCTGGCGGCACTCAACGATGCAACCAGCACCGGGCTGGGCGCCTTCCAAAGCCGCGGCGGCAAGCTGATCCTCTGGCATGGCGGCAGCGACGTCGCCATCAGCCCCAAGGGCAGCGCCGAGTACTACCTGGGCATGCAGGCGGCGATGGGCGGCCTGGCGGTGCTGGATGGCTTCGTGCGCTTCTACATCGCACCGGGCGTCAACCATTGCGGCGGCGGCCAGGGCGCCGACGAGGTGGATCTGCTGGCGGCGCTGGATACCTGGGTGGGCCAGCAGCAAGGCCCCGGCACCCTGCTGGCCAGCAAGCGCTTTTTCGGCGCCCCCCTGCTGACGCGACCGCTCTGCGTCTATCCCCAGTACGCCCGCTACATCGGCCCGCCCAACGACATTGGCGCGGCCTTGCAGGCGTCGAGCTTCGTTTGCACGCCGCCTTGATTGCGCACAGCTTGCCCCAGCGCAACAAAGGCCTGCCCGGCCACCCGCATGGGCCTTGAAACGGGGGGCCCTCGGCTTAGGGTTTAAACAGGGAGTTGACGCCGGGCGATAAGAGCACCGGCCAGCAAAAGGAGTGCGCCATGTTCAAGCATCTGCTCCTGCCTACCGATGGTTCTCCGGCCTCCGAATTGGCGATTGCTCAGGCCATGATCCTGGCGAAGGACTGCGGCGCCCGGGTGACGGGTTTGCATGTGATCCAGCCCTTCCATGTGTTCGCCTACGACGTCGAGATGATCGAGGACACCAAGGTCACCTATATGGCCCAGGCCGAGGCGCGCGCGGCGCGCTATCTGGCGGCCATCAGCAAGGCCGCGGCGGAATGCAAGGTGGCTTGCGACGTGCTGTCCGTCGCCGACGAACATCCCTTCGAGGCCATCATCCGCACCGCCAAGGCGCGCGAATGCGACCTCATCACGATGGCCTCACATGGCCGGCGCGGCATCAAGTCCATGCTGCTGGGCAGCGAGACCCAGAAGGTGCTGACACACAGCAATGTGCCGGTGCTGGTGTGGCGCTGACCGGGCCTGAGTTCCGTCAGGGCGCCGGCCGCTCCGGCCCCTGCGTGCCCTGGGCGCGCGCCGACAGATAGGCATAGAGGTCGACGATATGGGCGCTCACCTCCGGGTTGCCCTGCCAGGCGGGCATGCTGAGCGCGCCGGCTTGGCGCTGCAGCACCGCTTCGATCAGCGCGTCGCGCGCCGCGCCCTCGCTGCCGGCCTGCGCGGCCGGCAGGTTCCAGTCATAACGCTGCAAGACCAGGCCCACGAAGCGGCGTGAACCCATCTGCTGCACGCGCGGCAGCAGGTCGGGCGCGCCCGCCGTGCCGGAGGCGGCAGGGCCATGGCAGCGCGCGCATTTGTCCTGGAACACGCGCCAACCGGTGTAGACCGAGCCGGGCGGCTTGCTCTTGCGCGCCAGCTCCTGCGCGGGCTGCAGGTTCTGCACTTCGACGGCGCAGGCGCTCAGAAGCAGCGGCAGCGCCGCCGCGATGACGACAACGATTCTTGAAGGCTTGGACATGGGCACCTCCGCGTGGCTGGCGGACCCATTGTGCGCCGCACTGGCAGCCCAGCCTTGCCCTGCCTCAAGGCCGCGCCACCACCCGCGCCAGCGCCTGCTGCGCGCCAGCTACCGCCGCGATGCGCTCGCGCAGATAGCTGGCCAGGCGCGGCTGCTGGCTCTGCGCCACATTGAAGCGCAGGTGCGGATCGCCTGCGCCATCGGCCATGAAGGTGGCGCCGCGCACCAGCAGGATCTGGTTGCGGTAGGCGTCCTGCACCAGGGTCTCCACATCCACCCCCGGCGGCAGCGCGGCCCACAGGAACAGGCCACCCTCGCTGGGCGTGCCGATCTGCATGCCGGCCTCGCCCAGCTGCCTGAGGCAGCTGTTGCGCGCCGTGATGAGCTTGCGCTGCAGGCGCTCCAGATGCTTGCGCCAGCGGCCCGCGGCCAGCAGCTCCAGGAACACCAGCTCGTTGAGCGCGGCGGTGGTCAGTACCTGGTAGATCTTCTCGCGCAGCAGGGCGCGCAGCAGCGCGGGCTCGGCGGCCATATAGCCCACCCGCAGCGCCGGGCTCACCGCCTTGCAGAAGCTGCTGTAGTAGATCACCCGGTCCAGCCCCGAGAGGGCGGCCAGGCGGGTCGGGTGACCGGGGTGGAAATGGCCCTGCACATCGTCCTCGGCGATCAGCAGGCCATGGCGCTGGGCCAGCATCAGCAGGCGGTGCAGATTGGCCGGGCTGCTGCTCCAGCCGGTGGGGTTGTGCAGGGTGGTCTGGATGAAGAGCAGGCGCGGCTTGTGCACGCGGCAGGCGGTCTCGAGCTCGTCCAGATCGATGCCATCGGGGCGGCGCGTGATCGGCAGCAGGCGCAGGCCCAGCTCGCGCAGGCGGCCGAACATCAGGAAGTAACCGGGGTTCTCCACCAGCACGGTATCGCCGGGCTGCAGCAGGGCGCGGCAGATCAGGTCGATAGCATGGGTGCCGCCAAAGGTGGTGAGCACGCGGCCGGCATCCGCCGCGATGCCCTGGCTGCGCAGCAGCATGGCGATGCGCTCGCGCAGCTCGGGCAGGCCCTGGGGCGGGCAGCGCGTGGCCATGCCGGCGGGGCTGCGCGCCAGCGCTCGCGTCAGCGTGCTGGCCGGCACGGCGTCCTGCAGCCAGCTGGCGGGCAGGGCGCCGCTGCTGGCCAGCAGCAGGCCGGCGCGCTGGTCGTTGGCCTGCTGCGCCAGCCACACGGGCTCCTGTTCCTCGCCCGCCTCCAGCGCCGCGGCATCGGGCAGCACCGCGGCCACCGCGGCATTGACGAAATAGCCCGCCGTGCCCTGGCTGTCGATCAGGCCCGCGGCGGCGAGCCGGTCGTAGGCCGCCACCACGGTGTTGGGGCTCACCGCCAGCTGCGCTGCCAGCTGCCGTATCGACATCAGCCTGGCGCCGGCCGGCAGCTGGCCGCCGAGGATCAGGCCGCGCAGGCGCGCCTCGATCTGATCGGCCAGCGGGGTGGGGGAGTTGCGGTCGATGGAGAACACGCGCGCAGTCTAGGCGAGGAAGCGGATCGCCAGCACCAGCAGCGTGCCGCCCATCGTCAGGTTGAAGAGGCGGCGCTTGCGCGGGTCGTCCAGCCAGCGCCGGATCGCCACGCCGAACAGAGCCCAGCTGGAGCTGCAGGGAAAACCGATCACCGAGCCCAACAGCGCCGCCACCAGCCCGCCCTGCACCGGGCCGAGGCCGGCGGGCATGAAGACCGAGGCGATCGTCACCGCCTTGACCCAGCTCTTGGGGTTCACCGCCTGGAACATCAGCCCCTGCCAGAAGCTGGCCGGCCGTGGCGCCTCGCCGCTGTTGATGCCGCCCGCGCCACTGAGCTTCCAGGCCAGGAAGATCAGATAGAGGGCGCCGGCAATGCGCAGCACATCCTGCGCCAGCGGATAGGCGCCGAACAGGCTGCCCAGTCCCAGGCAGCACATGAAGGTCTGCAGCGCCACGCCCACATTGATGCCCAGGATCTGCGGCAGGGCGCCGCGGTAGCCGAAGTTGGCGCCCGAGGTGGTGAGCATGACGTTATTGGGCCCCGGGGTGCTGGACATCACGAAGCAATAGGTCATCAAGGGAAGCAGTTCAGACATCGGCGCGGGCTCCTGGTAAGTGCACCCAAGCCTAAAAGGCGGGCGCCGCCACACCAAGAGACAAGCGCGCCCGCGCGGCACGCTGCTGTATCAGCCCGGCGCCTGATACACCAGCACCTTGAGCGCGCGCTCGGCCGAGATGTCGGCAAAGGCCGCCGGGTTGGGCAGGCGCTCGCGGAACCGCAACTCGGGCGCCAGCGCCTGCATCTGCTCCTGCAGGAAGGCCATGCCCAGCTTGGGTGTGTTGAGGCACAGCAGCGCCTGGCCGCCGGGGGCCAGCAACTCGGGCAGGCGCCGCATCAGGCGCGCATAGTCCTTGCCGGCGACGAAGCTGCCCTTCTGGTGGCTGGGCGGGTCGAGGATGACGAGCTCGTAGGGGCCGCCGCGCGTGATCTTGCCCCAGGAGTTGAAGATGTCATGCGCCATGAAGCTGGCGCCCGCGCCCAGCCCGTTGAGCTGGTGGTTGCGCTTGCCGATCGCCAGCGCGCCGGCGCTCATGTCCATGTTCAGCACCTGGCGCGCGCCCGCCCGCAACGCCACCACCGAAAAGGCGCAGCTATAGGCGAACAGGTTCAGCACCTTGGCGCCCGGACGGGCGGCCACCTGCGCGCCCACCCAGCGCCGGCCCTCGGCCATGTCGAGAAAGAGGCCGTGGTTCTGGCCTTTCAGCACATGCACCAGGTAGCGCAGGCCCTGCTCGCTCACCACATGCGGCTCGAGCACGCTGCCCGCCATCAGGCGCGTCTCGGCCCGGCCCTCGCTGCGGCATTGGTAGACCCAGTTCAATGTCTGGCCGGGGGCCAGGTCTTGCCAGCGCGCCGCCAGCGCCGCCTGCACGGCCGCCAGCTCATGCTCGGTGGCGGGTGCGAAGCTGGTGAGCAGGAACACCGGCGGGAAGGCATCCAGCGCCCATTGCTCGCAGCCGGCATGCAGGCCGCCGCGGCCGTGGAAGATGCGCTGGGCCTCGGTGGGCATGGCCATGGTGGCGATGGCAGAGAGCAGGGCTTGCATGGCGGCAGTGTAGGCAGGCCACCAGCCGCCCCATGCCGCTCCTCACCCAGGTCAACGCGGATTGTCAGCGCCGGCGCTTTCACCGACAGTCGCGGCTTCTTCCCAACGCCCGCCCAAGGCCCGCCCGTGTCCTCCGCTTCCACCCTCGAGCTTGCCGCCATGGCAGCGCCTGCCGCCACCCTGCCCGGCGACCGCGCCTTCTTCGGCCATCCGGCCGGCCTGGGCTGGCTGGCCTTCTGCGAGCTGTGGGAGCGCTTCTCCTACTACGGCATGCAGGCCCTGCTGGTGCTTTACCTCAGCAACTACCTGTTCCTGCCCGAGCACATCGGCCAAGTGGCCGGCATCGAGACGCTGCGCGCCTTCATCGAAGGCATCACCGGCCCGCGTTCGCCGCAGCAGCTCGCCTCGGTGGTGTTCGGCCTCTACGCCGGCTTTGTCTACCTGACGCCGCTGTTCGGTGGCCTGCTGGCCGACCGCTGGCTGGGCCGCACCAAGACGGTGGTGATGGGCGCCAGCCTGATGGCGCTGGGCCATTTCCTGATGGCCTTCGAGGCCAGCTTCCTGGCCGCCCTGGCCTGCCTGCTGGTGGGGGTGGGCTGCTTCAAGGGCAATATCGCGGCCCAGGTGGGCGCGCTCTATGCGCCTGGCGACAAGCGCCGCGCCAGCGCCTTCCAGATCTTCATGCTGGCGGTGCAGATCGCGGTGATCCTGGCCCCCATCGTGTGCGGCACGCTGGGCGAGAAGGTGGCCTGGCACTGGGGCTTCGGCGCCGCCGGCGTGGGCATGCTGATCGGCCTGGTGGTCTATCTGCTGGGTCGGCGCTGGCTGCCGGCCGAGGCCGCGCGCGGCGCCGCCGCCAAGGCCGAGCTGGCCGGGCAGGCCAAGCCGCGCATGAGCCGCCCGGAGCTGGCCCGCCTGCTGCTGCTGATCGCGCTGATCCCGGTGCTGGTGCTCTCGGTGGTGGGCAACCAGCAGTACAACAACGCCTTTCCGCTCTGGTCGCAACAGCATATGGACCTGGTGCTGCTGGGCTGGCAGGTGCCGGTGACCTGGCTGCAGGCGGTGGATGCCTTCTTCAGCACCGCCACCATGGTGGCCTCGCTGGCCTTCTGGCGCTGGTGGGCCACGCGCCGCCGCGAGCCCGACGAGATCACCAAGATGGCGCTGGGCTGCCTGGTCAGCGCGGCGGCCCCGGCGCTGCTGATCCTGGCGGCCGCTCATATCGCGGCCACCGGCGAGAAGGTCAGCTTCGCCTGGACCGTGGGCTACACCCTGCTCAACAACCTCGGCTTTGCCAACATCATGCCGGTGGGCCTGGCGCTGTACTCGCGCGCCGCGCCGCGCCGCCTCGAGGGCCTGCTGATCGGCATCTACTACCTGCACCTGTTCGTCGGCAACTCCTTCGTCGGCTGGCTGGCCGGCCTGCTGGACGAGCTGCCCGGCAGCCAGTTCTGGGCCCTGCATGCGGCGCTGGTGGCGGCCGCGGGCCTGCTGTTGCTGATGGTGAAGCTGCTGTTCGGCAAGGTGCTGGCGCCGGACGACGCGGCGCAGCCGGCCGGCTGAGAGAAGTCAGTAGGGCTCGCCGTTCTTGTGAAAGAACGCCCAGCGGCCCTCGATCAGCCGGGCTGCGAGGTCGTCATCAGGGTAGCTGGCCTCGTCGCCAGGCGTGCGGTCGCCTACCTCAAGGTAGAGCACTGGCTCACTGCCGGCATTCACCAGCCGGTGGGCATTGCCGCTGCCGGCCTTGAAGCCTGCGCACATGCCCGGGGCCAACGGCGTATCGCCGGCATCGGTCTGCAGAGTAGGGTGGCCCGAGAGGACGTAGATGAACTCATCCTGCCGGGTATGCGCATGGCGCAGCGCCGAGATGCCGCCGGGCGCCAGCTCGGTGAGGTTGACGCCAAAGTTGCTGAGGCCGAACAGCTCGCCCAGCGGGCGCTTGACGCGGCCCTCCATCATCGACGCGAACGGCTCGGGATAGAGCGAGCGCTTGCTGCGCGCTTCAGTCTCGGTGGCCATGACGGCCACGGGGGTGCTGGGTGTGGGCATGTGGAATGGGCGGTAGGGGTTGGGCGGGGCTCAGGCTTCACGCAGCCTGAGGTAGGAGGTGAGGAACAGCGTGCCCAGCAGCACGTCGATGGCCGCGAAGATGCCCAGCGGCAGCGGCGCCCGCGCGGCCGCCAGCAGAGCGAAGCTGGAGGCCGCGAACGAGAACTTCTCGAGCACGGCGGCCAGCATCACCGGGCGCAGCCGCGTGGGCTGCCTGGCAATCGCCAGAAAGGCGAACTGCCAGGCCAGCGCCAGGCCGATGAAGCCGTAGAAATGCTCCGGATGGGTGATCGGCGGCGGGAAGTCCCGCCCCAGCTGGCCCTCCAGAAAATACTGCGGCGCCAGCATGACGATGCCGTAGACGGCGGCCCAGAAGAACACGCGTTTGGCGAAGGTTTCGGATGCGCTCATCGTTGCTTCCCTTAGGCTGGGCCTCAGCCACCAGCTGGCTTGGGCGGCGCCGGCGGCATGGGCCTGTTGCTGTTGTCCATGTCCGAGACGATCAGCCAGCGGCCGTCGCTGCCACGGCGCAGCACCAGACTGAACTTGCCGAAATCGGGTTTGTCCGGCGCGGGGCCAAAGCCGCCGATGACATAGGCCAGTTCGCCCGAGGCCCCGAAGGCCAGCGGGCGCAGCGCGAGCGGCATGCCCGCACCCTGTGCATAGACCTTGCGGATGTTCTCGGCGCCCAGCGCGGCGGGCTGGCCATTGGGCAGTGCCATCCCGTCCGGCGCGAACAGGCGCGCCAGCGCGTCCGGATCATTCGCGGCCCAGGCACGCGCATAGTCCTTGAGCAGGTGCTCGACATCCTGGGGCACCGCCACCGTCGGCAGCGGCTGGGCCAGCGCAGCCGAACTGGCCAGCAGGCAGGAAAGGAGAGCGATCACTTCATTTCTCATCGTCATCATCGGTACAGCCAAAGGGGAGCGGCGCGAGGGGGCATGGCCTTGCAGACGGCCCAGGCGATCAGCCCACCCAGCAGCACGGCGCAGAGATGCGCAGCGTTCATGAGCGAGCGATTCTCACGATGCCACGGCGCGCCTCTCCAGTGCCATTGCTCACCTCACTCGATATTCATCAACCCTGCCCGCATATCGGCGTAAGCGGCCCGCACCAGCGCCTGCAGGGCCGCCGCATTGACGGCATGGCCGTCGGAAGGCTGAAAGTGACAGTGTGCGCCCATGGTTTCTTAAGCAGCTTCACAAGGCCTGCCATTGTGCAATCGCGTGTCTGGCCAGGGCGGTGAGCCAGCAGGGCTCGGACGGATCGAAGGCCAGGCCGAACGCCGGGCTGACGGTGAAGCCGGCGCGTCGGAAGGCCTGCGGGTCGTGCGCGCTCACAAACGCAGCCAGGCTGGCAAAGGGCACGGCGATGGGCCCCAGATGCAGCACCGGGGATTGGGCCGTGACCTCTTCCAGGCGGCCGCTGTCCTGGAAGCGGAAGATGAGCTCGCCGTAATCAAACTCATGCAGGCCCACCTCATTGCGCCGCTGGCGCAGCGGCACCCCCAGTTGCCGCTGCAGCTCCTCGCGTGACATCGAGAAGCTGCGTGCGTCAACGCTGATGAAGGGCTCGAGCCTCATAAGTCGGCCCTGGCCATGGGTGAGGAGCCTCAATCAACGAAGAAGTCCGGCAGGAAGTTCGTCGTGCCCGGCTTGACGCTGTAGCGGTCCAGCTCGGTGATGCCGTGCTGACGCAGCAGATCCTCGTCGATGAAGAAGTTGCCGGTGGTGCTGCGCGCATCGCTGGTGAGCACCAGATGGGCGGCATCGGCCATGATCTCGGGCTTGCGGCACAGCGCGGTGTCCACGCCCGGGATCATCTGCAGCGCCGCGGTGGCGATCGGGGTGCGCGGCCACAGCGAGTTGACGCCTATGCCCAGCGGCCGGAATTCGCCCGCATGGCCCAGCGTGCATTCGCTCATGCCGTACTTGGCCATGGTGTAGGCCACATGGTTGGCAAACCAATGTTCCTTCATGTTCAGCGGCGGCGACATGTTCAGCACATGGGGGTTGCGGCCGGCCCTGGCGCTCTTCGTCAGCTCGGCCAGACAGGCCTGGGTGCAGAGGTAGGTGCCGCGCACGTTGACGCCGAACATCAGGTCGAAGCGCTTCATCGGCGTGGCCGCGGTGGGCGTGAGGCTGATGGCGCTGGCATTGTTGACGAGGATGTCGATGCCGCCGAAGCGCGCCACCGCCGCGGCCACCGCGGCCAGCACGCTGGCCTCTTCGCGGATATCGCATTGCAGCGGCAAGGCCTGACCCCCGGCGGCCTCGATCTCGGCCGCGGCGCTGTGGATGGTGCCGGGCAGCTTGGGGTTGGCCTCGACGGTCTTGGCCGCGATGACGATGTTGGCGCCGTCCGCTGCGGCGCGCTTGGCCACCGCCAGGCCAATGCCGCGCGAGGCGCCGGTGATGAAGATGGTCCTGCCCTTGAGGTTCTTGCTCATGCACTGGTCTCCTTGCTTCGTCTGCCGCGAGAAGCAACAACGGTACACCAGCCACCGGCCTCAGGGCTTGGCGCCCTGACGCGTCATCATCATCAGTTCGCTGACCATCTTCACCGGCGCACTGCCATGGCTGAGGAACTCGGTGTGGAAGTCCTTCAGCGAGAAGGCCGCGCCGCGCTGCGCCTTGAGCTGCTCGCGCAGCGCCATGATTTCCGAGTAGCCGGCGAAGTAGCTGCTCAGCTGCACCGCGGTGACCTGGGCGCGGTGCCATTTCTCGCTCGCCTCGGTCTTGGACTGGAAGGCCTCGCGCTCCAGCAGCGCCTCGGCCTCGGCCTGGCCCTGGCCCAGCACATGGGTGCGGTAGTCGAGGATGGCGTTGCAGACGGTGCGCAGATTCCACTTCGAGTACATCAGCCACATCTCGGGGCTGGGCTGGCCGTCCACATCGCCCCAGCCGGCCTCCATCATCATGCGCTCGCCATAGACCGCCCAGCCCTCCACCATCGCGCCATTGCCGAACAGGGCCTTGACCTTGGAGGGCGACTTGTTCGAATGCAGCAGCTGCAGGTAATGGCCGGGGATGGCCTCGTGGATGCTGAGGATCTGCAGCACCCAGTGGTTGTACTCGCGCAGATAGCTCTCGGCCTCCTCGGGCGTGTACTTGTCCAGCGGGTCGACGTTGTAATAGGTCGCGCCCTGCGGGTCCAGCGGGCCGGGCGCGCTGATCGAGGCGCCGGCCACGCCGCGCATATAGGCGGGCGTCTCGCGCACCTGCAGCGGGCGCGTCGGGTCCAGCGCCAGCAGATCATGCTGCTCGACGAACTTCGCCAGCGCCGGGATCTGCGCCTTGATCTCGTCCACATAGCCGGCCGGGCTGACATGGTTCGCGCTGAGCTTCTCAATCACGCGGGCGATCTTGTCCAGGCGCTCGGCGGGCTTGGCGGCGTCGCCGAACAGGCCGGGCCAGAGCCGATCGGACAGCTCGCTCATGCGCTGGTGCAGCGCCTCCTTGTGCTGCAGCGCGCGCTCGTAGAGGCCGCGCGCATCGACGCCGGCCTGGATGTCGTAGCCGAACTTGGCCTCGAAGGCGGCCTGGCCGATGCGAAAGCTGCGCCCCGTGCCGGCGGCGGTCTGGCGCGCGTCCAGGGCCTTCAGCGCGGCGATATAGGCCTGCAGCGCGCGCTCGGCCGCGGCGTTGTGGCGCGCCAGGCGCTGCGCCGCCGCGGCGGGCAGCTGCGCTTTCTGCTGCGCCTGCTGCAGGGCCTGCGGGATCTCGGTGGCAAAGGTGGCCAGCGCACCCTCGCTCTGCTGGATCGCCAGGCGCAGATGCTCGGGGCTGGGTTCCTGCAGCTGGGCCAGCGCGGCGCGGTAATAGGCCGGCACCTGCTGCAGGCGGCGCTCGATCAGGGCGAGGCGCCGCGGCAGCGGCGCGAAGTCCTTGTTGAGCAGCTCGCCGAAGGCACCGGCGACGTTGTACTCGGAGGGGTCCCATTGCCAGCTGCGGAACTCGCGCAGCGACCAGATGCTGCCGCGCAAATGGTTCTGCAGCAGCGCCAGATCACCCTGCTGGGCGGGCGTGAGCCGCGCGCGGTCCAGGCGCGCCAGGCGCTGCAGCCAGGCCTCGCTGAAGCGCAGCTGGGCCTGGCGGTTGGCCGCCGTGGGCGCGGGCAGGCGCGCCGCGGCGGCGTATTCGCCGGCCGCCACCGCGGCCTCGGGCAGCAGCGCCCAATAGGCCTTCAGGAAGGCATCCACCTCGGCATCGAAGGCGGCGGGCACCTGCCGCGTCTGCTGCATCTTCGCGGCCGGCGCGGCCGCTGCCGCCAGGGCCGGCACGGGCAGCCAGCCCCCCAGGGCCAACAGGCTGGCAAGCGCGCAGCGGGTGAGCATGGGGAGGCGGCGGGTGGTGTGGGTGGTCATGGGCGGGCTCGCTGATGAATCCGGCGCATTGTGCATGGCCGGCGGGCGCGCATTTTCAAGACGACATAATGCCGGCAATGCTGATGAATCCTCCCGCCCTGCGTGCCCTGCTGCCCGCCTGCTACGTGGCCCTCAGTGCCGCGCTGTTGGCCGGCTGCGGCCTGAGCTCGCCGCTG
>Ga0208398_100723_pt1 | contig 17612 bp, 20 predicted proteins | sample LakWasMe79_HOW10_2_FD_183905 | JGI IMG/M metagenome (GOLD analysis project Ga0208398, IMG submission 183905) | Freshwater sediment methanotrophic microbial communities from Lake Washington under simulated oxygen tension - Sediment Metagenome... | ecosystem: Environmental > Aquatic > Freshwater >...
AAAGGAGCTGGGTGCCGACAAGATTCAGGTTGAAATTGTGGCCTTTGGTCCCGGCATTGGCATGCTCAAATTTGATGCCGTTACAGCTAACCGGGTCAATGACGCAATCAAGTCAGGCGTCAAGGTGATCGCCTGTGAAAACTCCATGAGCGCCCAAAAATTGGTCAAGGCCGACATGAATACCTCCATCAGTTACGTGCCCGCCGGTGTCATTCAGATCATGAACCGGCAGAACGAGGGCTGGGCTTACGTGCGGCCCTGATAGGCGCATTTTCAACGAGGCCTAGCAGCTCATTTATCTTAAAGTCTCCGACTTACCCCCCTGGGATCAGCGCTAGGCTCCAACCCGCGGACGGCCTTACTCATCCCCCCTCGGTGGCGCATCCCGTACCTGGCACAGCAGGTCCTCCGCCTGCAACTCGTCTTCGGCAAACATCACCTTGATTTTTCCCGGCGTGTCTGCGCTTTGCGTGGCGCGCAGGGTCTTGGCCTGTGCGGACGCTTCTGCGAAGGCGTCAAAGGCGGCCAGCTTTTCGAGCTGCGCGAAGGGTTTGACCCGGTAGATGTAGTAAGGCATGGCTAGATATAGTGTTTGGAAGCGCGGCGGCGCCCGGGCAGCGCCTTCTGGATGATGACGCCACGCACGGCCGACAGGTCAGCCAGGGGCACATCGGCAAACGCCGGGCTCAGCGGGTGCAAGACCCAGCCCGCGCCGGAGCGCAGCAGCTGCCGGAAGGTCCACTCCTCGTTGTGCCACGCCAGCACGTAGGCGCCGTCTTTGGCCAGGCCCTCGGGCTCGATGATGATGATCTCGCCCTCCAGAAACTCGGGCGCCATGCTGTGGCCCATCACCATCAGCGCAAACGACTCCCCGCCCCTGCACTCTGGTACTGCCATGTCGTTGGTTTGCATGGGGCTACAGGACTTCTGCGAATATCTGCGCCTGAGCCACGCCGGCGGCGCGCAGCTCATCGCGTAGCGTGACGACAAACTCGGGTGGGCCGGCCAGGTAGAAGTCGCAGTCAATGTCAAACAGGTCGGCGCGCATGGCCTGCGCGATCTGCTGGGCACCCACCACGGTGTCTGCTTGGGTCACCAGCTCATATTCAAACTGGTCCAGCGCCTCGGACCAGGCCCGGCAATAGTTGCTGGAGAAGTGCCCGTCGCTCTGCGTAGCCAGCCAGAACAACGAAAGCGAGGGGGCTGCGTCCAGCGACAAGGCATGCTCGATCAGACTCTTGATCGGGGCAAACCCGCCATCACAGGCCGCAAACACCAGGGGGCGGTGCCCGTCGGCCAGCACAAACTCGCCCGTGGGGCCCAGCACCGTGATGGCCTCGCCCGGCTTGATGTCGTCGGCGAACAGATGCTGCGCCAGCGCATCGGCCGGGTCCCGGGCAATGAAGAAGATCAGGTTGCGGTCGTCGCACGGGCAACTGGCCACCGGGTAGGTGGTGTGCACGTCGCCCTGCCCTGGCAAGGTCCAGCCCAGGCGCACCGACTGCCCCGCCAGGAAGCGCAAGCGGTGGGTGCGGGGGGTCTGCAGGTGCAGCATGCGGGTGTTGGGGGCCAGCGTGGTGATGGCACGCACGTGGGTCACGATCTGCTGCTCGGGAATGTCCTGGGGGCCGGACGCCTCCAGCAGCTCCAGTGTGAGTTCGCTGCTGGCGGCGGTGTTGCAGCACATCAGCGTATAGCCCTGGGCCTTTTCGTTTTCTGACAACTGGTAGTCGGAATGCTGGGTCTGCGCCACTTCGCCCGAAATGACGCGCACCTTGCACATGCCACAGCTGCCATTGCCGCAGCCATAGTTCAGGCGCAGACCGGAGTGCAAGCCCGACTGCAGCAGGTTGGCATGCCCCTCCACCAGAAACTGGTGGCCGCTGGGGCGCACCGTGACCTGTGCCGTCATGATCTTCAGCATATCGTCCATCACCTCCAGCAATTCGACCGACTCGGTAGCCAGCGCCTGCGCCAGGCCCTGGGTGACCTGGTGCTCCATGTCCTCCCACGCACTATCCCCAGGATGCTCCAGCACGCCGACGCGGGCCTGCTTTTGCAGGGCGATGACCAGGCCGTGGTAGCGCTGCAGGTGCCTTCGCACGTCGGCCAGCTCCTGGGTTTGCGCAAACAGGCGTTGCGCCAGCACCTCCTGGCTGGGCAGCATGCGTTCGCGCACGCGCTTGCCAAAGGCTTCGTCGCGGATTTGCGCCACGCGCTCCAGCAGGCCAGACTCCTCCAGCTGCGCCTGCGGATACAGCTTGAGCAAGGCGTCAACGCCCAGCAGGCCATCGTTGAGCGCCAGCGCGCCCTCACGCACCTGCTGCTGCAACACCCCGCGCGCCACACCCAGCAACTGGGCGGCGCGCCAAACGGTCAACTGGTGGGTCATAAGGCAATTGCTACTAAATTAATAGCTACTAGCGCATATTTCACGAGGGCTAGCGGCTGATTTCTCATATGACTTTCCGGCGATGCGGTCCAGATAGCGGGCCCGGTACAGCAACCGCGGTTGCTGCGGATCGTCGACAAAACCCGCGCGGTCGTGCAGCACGTTGTTGCACACCAGGCCCATGCCGGGTTGCAGCGTCAGGCGAAACACGGGGCCGTCGCCACCGGCGAGCAACTGCTCCAGAAAGGCGACTGCCGCACGGGTGGGCGCATCGTCCTTCCACACGATGCTGCGCGTGCGGGCGGTGTAGCGCATGTGCAGCGCACCGCTGGCCGTGTCCACCGAGAACACCGGGCCGGTCTGCTCGGCGCGGGCCACGCCGTCTTCGTCGGTTCGCTCGGGGATGGTCATGGCGTCGGGCTGCATCAGCGCACGCACCCAGTCTGGGTTGGCTTCGCGCAGGGCGATATAGGCCATCTCGTGGTCCATCACCGCGCTCTCACCACCGGTTTGGGCCCGGCGCACGCAGTGCAGCACCATGGCCCGGATCTGGCGCGATGGCGGGTGGTAGTAGCCATCGGTATGCCACTTGATGGGGCGATTGGTGTAGGGGATGAATGCCGGGCGGTCGCCGGGTTGGGCCGCCACCGCTATGGGAGAAATGCCATCGTCATCTGCCAGCCAATTGCCATCCAGCCGGTGCAAGCCAAGGCGCGCCGCCAGCAGACGGGGAATGGATTTGTCTTCTGCCACCACCGGGCTGCGGTAGACGGCCATGTTGGCGGTCGCGCACAGGTCCAGCAAGCGGTCCCGCTCCGCCTGGCTCAGGCGGCGCGGATCGGCAACATCAACGATCAAATCTTCTGGCCGCCGGGGTTGGCAGGCACGCTTGGTGTCACGCCAGTGCTGGTACGCGGCGTGGTGGTCCAGGTCGAAGGGGTTGTCCATGGTGGTGCTTTCAGTCGCCGGTCGCGCCCACACGGGCGGCACGCCGTGGGCGCGGCTCCGTGGACAGCACGCCGTTCATTGAGCTCTGGAGAATTTCCAGAGCCTCGGGTACTTCGGTGGCCATCATCTGGTCGATGACCCAGCGCTGGTCCTTCTGCGGCATCAGCACTTCGACGCGGTGCCCCAGGTAACGCACAAAGGCAAAATCCGGCCCCGTGGCATCAAAGCCAAAGTCGGCGTAGTGGTCCGACAGTTCATTGAACAGGTCGATGAAGCGCTCGAAGTGGCTGGGCTGGCCTGCAGGCGGTACGCCCAGTAGCGTGTCCTCGTTCTCCTGCAGAATCTCGCCCACCCGGCGCACCAGCGCGGTCACAAATTCGGCGCGCCCCTCGGGCCCCATGCGGGCATAGGCCATGCGGTCCAGCACCTGCGACAAAAACACCAGAACCTCCCGCGTGAACGCAAAGTATTGCGGACCGACTTCAATGCTGAAATCTGCCGAGCGCATCTGCTTGAGCATGTTCTGCGCCACCCGCCAGGTGATGAACGCCATGGCGCTGGCCGTCTGCTGCGGGGTTTTGGCGGTGCCAGTCTGGAACCACTGGCTTTTGATGCGCATCTTGGCCAAGTCAGTACCCGCCTTTGCCCAGTGGCTGAGGTAGTCCCGCAACTTTGGGGCCCTGCTTGGCCGGGCCAATGGGGAACAGGTCGTACAGGTATTTGCTGTCCACCTCGGGGCGTATTTCCGCCATGCCCTTGAGCATGGCGCGAAAGTTGGGCGTGGCGCCCTCTTCGCGGTACTGCTCGCGCAGGTAGTTGATGACCTCCCAATGGGCATCGGTCAATTCGATGTTCTCGGCGGCGGCAATCACGCGCACTGCCTCGTCATCAAATACCGCCTCCAACAGGTAACCCTGATCGTCGGCTTCCAGTTCCACGCCGTTGACGCTGTACATCATCGCTTTTGCTCCATCATTTTCAAGTGAAAGAAATCAGACCCCCACCGCCGCGGCCGACTTGTGGGGCACAAACAGCCCGCAGCCCAACAAGCGGTGTGGCCCCAGTCCGTGCTGTTGCAGGCGCAAGGACTGCTCGGGCACCAGAGCGTGCAGCATCAGGCTGAAAGTGGTCATTTCCCGCCCATCGACCTGCATGCTTTGGCGCTTGCCACAGACCCGTTCGCCAGCGATGGCCAAGGCTGCCAGTTCGGCTTCCATGGTTTGCATAAATAGAGATTCATCGCCGCTGGTGGCCGCAACCCGGTAGGCATACAGCGTGGCCAGCGGTTGCAACGCTCGCAAATGCACGACCCCCAGGCGCAGCGCGTGGCCAGCCAGCTCCAACTCCACGCCACCCAAGGCCTTCAGGTCGTCTAGCCGATTGGCGCTAACCCGCAAAATCAACCGCGTGCGCTGGGACAGCAGCGCCAGGCTCTCGGGGCCGGACACCAACTTCAGCGGGTGAATGCCGGCTCCTGCATCGCTGCGCAGCCAGGGCAAGTGTTCGGCCAGGGCGTGCTGCAACGCCTGCGCATGGTCACGCGGCAAGGCTTTACCCTCCAGCGGAAAAACCGCTTCCACCACAGGGTCTTGATCAGCAACTGGCAGGGTCACTTCGGCTCCTGCGTCTGCGCCCAGCGCAACAGGGCCTCACCCCACTGGCGCGCCGAACCCGGGTCGATCTCAAACACCGTGAAGCGGCTCTTTTCGCGTATGCGCGTGCGCAGCAGGCTCATGCCGCCGGCCTCGTAGTCCAGCTGCTGCAATTCGATGACCTGTCCACCCAGGGGAATGGTCAGCTTTTCAAGAGGGGTAACGATGGCCATGGCGGGTTTTGGTTGGTACCGCTATTGGGCGCAATCACCCGCACGCCGTCTATCACCGGGACGGGTGGGCTCGTATAGCCCAAATGGGTAGCCCCCAATACTCAACGAGGGTGATAGCGACAGCGCCTTTCGACCCGTACGATTCAACCCAGAAACAGCACCACCGACCGATGGCTGCGCTCGCAAAAGCGCGCTGACAGGAGACACACGATGAGCAAGAAACAACACGACACCCCCATGCTTGACCAGCTAGAGGCCGGTCCGTGGCCCAGCTTTGTCACCGGCCTGAAGCGCCTGGCCAAGGACAGCGACTACATGACCGACCTGATGGGTCAGCTGGAGCACTCCTACAAGACCCGCAAGGGCTACTGGAAGGGCGGCACGGTGGGCGTGTTCGGCTACGGCGGCGGTGTGATTCCCCGTTTCTCCGAAGTGGCCGAGATGTTTCCGGCGTCCAAGGAATTTCACACCTTGCGCATCCAGCCACCGGCCGGCATGCACTACAACACGGATGTACTGCGCAAAATGTGCGACATCTGGGAAAAGCATGGCTCGGGCCTGATAGCCTTCCACGGCCAGTCCGGCGACATCATGTTCCAGGGTGCCAGCACCGCCAATGTGCAAGGTGCGTTTGACGAGCTCAACGAACTCGGTTTCGACCTCGGTGGTGCGGGCCCGGCCGTGCGCACCAGCATGTCCTGCGTGGGCGCGGCGCGCTGCGAACAGTCGTGCTTTGACGAGGCACGCGCACACCGCCAGGTGGTCAATACTTTCCTGGACGACATGCACCGCCCGGCCCTGCCGTACAAGTTCAAATTCAAGTTCTCGGGCTGCCCCAATGACTGCATGAACTCCATCCAGCGCGCCGACATGGCCGTCATCGGCACCTGGCGCGACAACATGCGCACCGACGAGCCGCTGGCGCGCAAGTGGTTTGCCAAGCATGGCATGACCGAGCTGGTCAACGACGTGGTCAGCCGCTGCCCGACCAAAGCCATCATGCTCAAGGAGACCAAGGATGTCTCCAAGGGCGCCAAGATCACCAGCGTGGCCATCAACGACACCCAGTCGCTGGAAATTGACAACAGCAACTGCGTGCGCTGCATGCACTGCATCAACGTCATGACCGGCGCCCTGGCAACCGGCACCGACAAGGGTGTCACGGTGCTAATGGGCGGCAAGCGCACGCTGAAGATTGGCGACCTGATGGGTACCGTGGTCACGCCCTTCATGCCCATGAAGACCGACGAGGACTACCAGGCCCTGGTGGAACTGGCGCAGAAGTCCATCGACTTCTTCGCCGAAAACGCGCTGGAGCACGAGCGCACCGGCGAGATGATCGAGCGCATCGGCCTGATCAATTTCCTCGAAGGCATTGGCCTGGAAATCGACCCCAACATGGTGTCCACGCCCCGCACCAACCCCTATGTGCGAACCGATGGCTGGGACGACGAAGTCGCCAAGATCAACGCCAAAAAAGCGGCAGCTAACTAAGGAAACGAACATGGCAACCATGCGCACCCCCATCGAGAGCGGCGTACCCGACAACAAGCAGTTCCTGCATCCCCTGATGCACAAGAACTATGGCAACTGGAAGTACCACGACCGGCCACGCCCCGGCGTGCTGCACCACGTGTCGCACTCAGGCGATGAAATCTGGACCGTACGCGCCGGCACCCAGCGGCAAATGGACCTGTACACCATCCGAAAGCTGTGTGACATCGCCGACACCTATGCCGATGGTCATGTGCGCTTCACGATCCGCTCCAACATTGAATACATGGTGTCGGACCAGGCCAAGGTCGCGCCGCTGATTGAGTCATTGACGAGCAACGGCTTTCCGGTCGGTGGCACGGGCAACTCGGTCTCAAGCATCGCCCACACCCAGGGCTGGCTGCACTGCGACATTCCCGGCACAGACGCCTCGGGCGCGGTCAAGGCCCTGATGGATGACCTGCACGCCGAGTTCATCCAGGAAGACATGCCCAACCGGGTTCACCTGTCGACCTCATGCTGCGAAATCAACTGCGGTGGCCAGGCCGACATTGCCATCATCATCCAGCACACCAAGCCACCCAAGATCAACCATGACCTGGTGGCCAATATGTGCGAGCGCCCCACCGTGGTCGCGCGCTGCCCGGTGGCCGCCATCCGGCCCGCCATGGTCAACGGCAAACCGTCGCTGGAAATTGATGAAACCAAATGCATGTGCTGCGGCGCCTGCTACCCACCCTGCCCCCCTATGCAGATCAATGACCCGGAGCACAGCAAGCTGGCGATCTGGGTGGGCGGCAAGAACTCCAACGCCCGTGGCAAGCCGACCTTCATGAAGATGGTGGCTTCGGGCTTGCCCAACAACCCGCCGCGCTGGCCCGAAGTGTCGGCCATGGTCAAGAAGATTCTCTACACCTACAAGGAAGACGCACGCTCCTGGGAGCGGGTCGCCGACTGGATCGAGCGCATCGGCTGGCCCGCATTCTTCGAGAAGTGCGACCTGCCCTTTACCAAGTACCTGATCGACGACTGGCGCGGTTCGCGTTCCAGCCTGAACGCGTCCACCCATATCCGCTTCTGAGAAAAATTATGAAATTCGGACTACTCGTCAGTGAAGGGCCCTACACGCACCAGGCGTCTGACAGCGCCTACCAGTTCGTGGTGGCCGCTTTGGCCAAGGGCCACGAGATACAGCGCGTGTTTTTCTACCACGACGGCGTCAACAACGCGACCCGCCTCACCGAGCCGCCGCAGGACGACCGCCATGTGGTGAACCGCTGGTCGGCCCTGGCGGCAGAGCACAAGGTGGACCTGGTGGTCTGTGTAGCGGCCGCCTTGCGCCGCGGCATCAAGGAAGAAGTGCTGGCCCCGGGTTTTCGCATTTCCGGCCTGGGCCAACTGGTGGACAGCGGGATCAAGGCCGACCGCCTGGTCACGTTTGGCGATTGATAGCCCCTAGAAGAGACACCCCATGAGCGAACAACAAGCAGCACCCGCCAGCGGCCCCAAAGTGAAGAAATTCATGTTTGTGAACCGCAAGGCACCCTACGGAACCATTTACGCGCTGGAAAGCCTGGAGGTGGTATTGATCACCGCCACCTTCGACCAGGACGTGAGTCTGGTCTTCATAGACGACGGCGTTTATGAGCTGGTCAAGGGCCAGCAGACCAAGGCCATTGGCATCAAGAATTTCTCTCCCAGCTACCGCGCACTGGATGGCTACGACGTGGAAAAGCTCTATGTGGACCAGGACTCGCTGTCGCAGCGCGGCTTGACCGAAAAGGACCTGCTGGTGCCCGTGGAGGTGCTGGACGCCCAGCAAATGGGCCAGCTGATGGCGCAACAGGACGTGATCCTGAGCTTCTGAGAACAAGGACAAAACCCCCATGTTGCATATCGTCAATAAATCTCCGTTTCAGACCCGCACGCTGGACACCTGCCTGCGCATGGCCAAGCCGGGCAACGCCCTGCTGCTCATCGAAGACGGCATCTACGCCGCCACCGTCGGCAGCGCAACCGAGGAGCGCGTGCGCCAGGCGTGCGCCACACTGAAGGTCTATGCCCTGCAGCCCGATATGGACGCCCGTGGCGTGACGGCCAAGCTGATCGACGGCGTGACGCTGGTCGACTACGCCGGCTTTGTCGATCTGACCGTCGAGCACAGCACATCCCACTCATGGTTGTGATTCGAATTACCTAATTACTGGAGAAAAAAATGAGCTTTGAAATCAATGGCACAACCTACGAAACCGACGAAGAGGGCTACTTGCTCAATCTCGCCGAATGGACCCCCGAGGCGGCCGCCTACCTCGCGGAAGAAGAAAAAGTGCCGCTCACCGAAAACCACTGGGAAGTCATCAACTTCCTGCGCGACTATTACAACGAGTACCAGATTGCCCCCGCCGTGCGGGTGCTGACCAAGGCCATCGGCAAGCAGTTCGGCGAGGAAAAAGGCAACAGCAAATACCTGTACGACCTGTTCCCCTATGGCCCGGCCAAACAGGCCTGCAAGATCGCGGGCCTGCCCAAACCCACCGGTTGCATCTAAGCCACGTTGCCAGGTCTGACGATGTCGCTGCTGACCATTTTCTATTCGGCATTGTTCTACCTGGCCACGGGTGTGTTCGTCATCGGCCTGGGCCTGAAGATTCGCAGCTACGCCAGAACTCCCGCACCCTTGAAGATAGCCACCACCCCGGCACCGACCACCATGGGCGGTGTGCGCTGGCGCATGGCGCGTGAAGTGGTCTTTTTCGAAAGCCTGTTCAAGTCCAGCAAGTGGACTTGGATTTTTGGCTGGACGTTTCACGTGGCGCTACTGTTGGTGGTGTTGCGCCACTTGCGCTACTTTCAGGAGCCGGTGTGGCTGCCGGTCGTGCTGGTGCAGCCCTTCGGCACCTACGCCGGTTTTGCCATGGTCGCCGGTCTGGGCGGCCTGTGGGCACGGCGCTGGCTGGTGGACCGGGTGCGCTATATCTCCACCCCGTCCGACCATCTGATGCTGGCATTGCTGCTGGCCATTGGAATCACCGGCCTTGGCATGCGCTTTGTGGCCCATACCGACATTGTCGCCGTGAAGATGTTTGTGCTGGGGCTGATGCGGCTGGACTGGCAGAGCCTGCCGGCCGACCCCGTGCTGCTGGTGCACCTGGCCCTGGTGGCCGTGCTCATGCTCATTTTCCCCATCAGCAAGTTGTTGCACGCCCCTGGCCTGTTTTTCAGCCCCACCCGCAACCAGGCGGACAACGCCCGCGAAGTGCGCCATGTATCCGCATGGGCGGCCGCATTGGACAAGCGTCCCTGAGAACCGACATATCCACCATGGCCACCGCAGCATTCGAAACCCCCAAGCTCAAGAGCTATCCGGTCATCCCCCTGGTGCAAGTGGGGAGCATGTCCCACCTCAAGCCTTTTGTGGCGTCCGCGCCCATCCAGAAAGCGCTGGGATTTCCCGAGACCCTGGTCGAAGACTGGCAAGCCAAGGCCATTGCCAAGATGGGCGAGTTGCTGGGCAAATACCGCTCGCTCCAGGTCTACATGGACGCCTGCGTGCACTGCGGCGCCTGCTCCGACAAATGCCACTACTTCCTGGGCACGGCAGACCCGAAGAACATGCCGGTGGCGCGCCAGGACCTGATGCGCAAGGTCTACCGCCGCTACTTCACCTTTGCCGGCAAGTACTTCCCCAAACTGGTGGGCGCGGTCGACCTGACGCGCGAAGTGCTCGACGAGTGGTACAGCTACTTCAACCAATGCTCCGAGTGCCGCCGCTGCTCGGTCTTCTGCCCCTATGGCATTGATACGGCCGAGGTCACGATGGCGGCCCGCGAGATCATGGACTCCATTGGCATGGGGCAAAAATACTCGAACGAGATCATCGGCAAGGTGCACCGCATTGGCAACAACCTGGGCATCCCCGGGCCGGCACTGGAAAACACGCTGGAAGGCCTGGAAGAAGACACCAAGGACGAGACCGGACTTGACATCAAGTTCCCGCTCGACGTCAAGGGGGCCGAGGTCCTGCTGATCACCCCGTCGGCTGATTTCTTCTCCGAGCCGCACGTGGAAAGCCTGATCGGCTACGCCAAGGTGTTTCACGCAGCCGGCATCAGCTGGACGCTGAGTTCGCACGCGTCGGAAGCCGGCAATTTCGGCATGTTCATTGGCAATTACGAGCAGATGCGCAATATCTCCATGCGGGTGCGAGAAGCGGCGCTGGAGCTGGGTGTCAAACGCATCGTGGTGGGGGAATGCGGTCACGCATGGCGTGTGGCCTACAGCTTCTGGAACACGCTGATTGGCCCCTTTGACTACCTGGATCCGCGCTACCCGGTGCCGCAACACATCTGCGAAGTCACCGACGACCTGATCCAGCGCGGAGCGCTGCAGTTTGACAAAGAAGCCAACGACAGCCGCATCATCACCTTCCACGATTCCTGCAACGTGGCGCGCGCATCGCGCATGGGAAGCATGCCGGGCGGCCAGTTTGTGATTCCGCGTCGCATCATTACCTCGGTGGCCAACCATTTCCATGACATGGCACCGCAAACCATCCACGAGAGCACCTTCTGCTGCGGTGGCGGCGGCGGTTTGCTGACCGACGACCTGATGGAGCTGCGCGTCAAGGGCGCCCTGCCCCGCATGGAAGCCCTGAAGCACGTGGTGGACGACCACGGCGTGAATTTCATGGCCACGATCTGCGCCATTTGCAAAGCCCAGTTCACCAAGGTACTGCCCTACTACGGTTTCAACATGGGCATGGTGGGCGGCGTCCACCAGTTGGTCAGCAAGGCGATTCGCCTGGGCGACAAATAGCCCCGCCCGCACTGCTTTGGCAACACAACAAATACCAGGAGACCCAAACATGTCCGCCCCCAACGAAGCCGTCACCGTCAAGCCCCTGACCTTTCGCCGTTACAAGGACGGTGACAACAAGGTCAAATCCTTTCAGAAAGACATTTTTGACGCCGGCCACTCGCACAAGTGCCCGACCTACATCCAGAGCACCCCCCCCTGTCAGGGCAGTTGCCCGGCCGGTGAAGACATTCGTGGCTACCTCAACATCGTGCGCGGCATCGAGAAGCCGCCCACCGGCATGGTGTGGCAGGAGTACGCCTTTCGCCGCCTGACCGAGGCCAATCCGTTTCCCTCCGTCATGGGCCGCGTGTGTCCGGCGCCCTGCGAATCGGGCTGCAACCGCAACCAGGTGGAAGACTTTGTCGGCATCAACTCCGTCGAACACTTCCTGGGCGACTACGCGATCACGAACAAACTGGCGTTTACAAAGCCCGCCGCACAAAGCGGCAAATCGGTGGCCGTCATCGGTGGTGGCCCCGCCGGCCTGTCGGCGGCCTACCAGTTGGCGCTCAAGGGGCACGCCGTCACGCTGTTTGACGAGCGCGCCGAACTCGGCGGCATGATGCGCTACGGCATCCCCGGGTTCCGCACACCGCGCGATGTGCTGGACGCTGAAATTCAGCGGATCCTGGATTTGGGAATCACGACGCGCATGAACTGCCGCATCGGCACCGACATCACCATGGCGCAAATTCGCGAAGAATTCGACGCCGTGTTCCTGGGCCTGGGCGCCCAGGCCGGCCGGGCCCTGCCGGTCGAAGGCGCCGACGCACCCAACTGCGTAACCGCCACATCCTTCCTCAAAGCCTTCAATGACGGACGCCTGCGCCATGTCGGCAAGCGCGTGGTGGTGGTGGGTGGCGGTGACACGTCCATTGACGTGGCGACCGTGGCGCGCCGCCTCGGTCATATCGACAAGGTCCACGAGTCGGACCGCCCCGAGCATGCCATTGCCGGCCATGTGGCGCACGATGTCGCGGAAGCATCCGTTCGCCAGGGGGCCGAGGTCACACTGACAACGATCTTTGCCATCGACAAGATGCAGGCCACCAAGCACGAAGTGGAGCATGCCCTCTCGGAAGGCATCACCATTCTGGGTGGCATGGCACCCTTGTGCGTGGTGCGTGGACCGGACGGTCGGGCCACGGCGCTGCGCATCGTCCGCTGCGAAGCCAAGATCGTGGGCGGACGCCTGGACATCAAGAACATCGAAGGCACGGAACAGGACATCCCCGCGGACCTGATCGTCTCGGCCATCGGACAAGCCGTGGACTTCACCGGACTGGAGGAGTTCAACAACGGCAAGGGCGCCATCAACAGCGACAAGAACTACCAGGTGCAGGGGCAGGAAGGCTTCTTTGTGGGCGGCGACGTGGTGCGCCCGCATTTGCTGACGACGGCCATTGGACACGGCGCCATTGCGGCCGACGGCATTGACCGTTTCCTGCAGAACGAAGCGCTGGAAAAACGCCCCAAGATCGACGTGCATGCCTTCGACCTGAAGCGCAAGATGCTGGAGAAGGGCTATACCTTCAGCGAAGTGCATGAACCGATTCGCGGCACCGACAAGAACACGGCCGCCATCCACAATTTTGACAACCGGTCCGACCGCTATGTCATTTCCCACAAGGAACTGTTCCTGGGTCATTTTCCGTTTGTGGCCCGCAACCGCCGGGGTATCACCTCACTGACGGCAGAACAGGCACTGGACAATTTTGAAGAACGCCTGCAACCCCTGCTGGAAGCCCAGGCGGTTGCCGAGGCCAAACGCTGCATGAGCTGCGGCCAGTGCTTCGAGTGCGACAACTGCGTGGTCTATTGCCCCCAGGTTGCCGTGTTCAAGGTGCCCAAGGCCAAGGCCACGACCGGGCGCTACGTCGACACCAACTACAACAAATGCATCGGCTGCCACATCTGCGCCGAGGTTTGCCCCACCGGCTACATACAGATGGGTCTGGGTGACTAATGGCTTCCCGATTTGGCGCCCTGGTATTACTGATTGGTTCGCTGATCAGCGGGGCTGTCCATGCGGGTGATGCATCGTCCTCGCGGGTGGCCCAGCCGGTGATTGAAGCGGCGCGGGGTGGCCAGTGCGTGGCGGACCCGGCCTTCATGCGGCGCAACCACATGACGCTGCTCAAGCACCAGCGCGATGACACGCTCAGAGTCGGCATCCGCACGGGTCAGTACAGCCTCAAGACCTGTATCGATTGCCACGCCAGCAAAACCACCAACAGCGTGGCGGCGTCAGACACCAATTTTTGCCAGAGTTGCCACACCTATGCGGCCGTCAAGCTCGACTGCTTCGAGTGCCATACCAACAAACCACAGGTCAAGCCATGACGCCAGACCCTCGCCCTCCATCCAAAGACGCGGGTGACCTGAAGTCCGGTCGCCGTGGTTTCATGGCCTTTGCCGCAGCCGGTATCGCGGGCATCCTGATTGCGCCCGGGGTACGGCTGATCGAAATCGCCCAGGCGACACCCGCTACCGGAACACTGAGCCTTGGCGCCAGCAGCAAGGTCCGCTGGGGCATGCTGATTGACAGCACCAAGTGTGTCAGCGGCTGCAACGATTGTGTGACGGCATGCAACACCGAAAACGGGCTGTCCGGCGGCACCAGGACCACCGATTCCCAGTGGATTCGCAAGATCGAAATCAAGGAAGTGCGCACCGGCAAGACCCAGTCCCTGCCCATGATGTGCCAGCACTGTGCCGAGCCGCCCTGCGTTGACGTGTGCCCGACCGGTGCCTCCTTCAAACGGGCCGATGGCATCGTGCTGGTGGACAAGCACACCTGCATTGGCTGCCGCTACTGCATGATGGCCTGCCCCTACAAGGCCCGCTCCTTTGTGCACTCCCCCCAGACCGACCAGAAGCCCGATGTACCGCGCGGCATGGGCACGGTGGAGGCTTGCACCATGTGTGTGCACAAGGTGGACAAGGGTGAAATGCCCGCCTGCGTGACCGCGTGCTCCAAGGCCGGGCATGAGGCCATTCTGTTTGGCGATCTCAACAACCCGGAGAGCGAAATCTCCAAGCGCATTGCCAGCTACCCCAGCCGCCAGATTCGGGAGAACCTGAACCTGGACACCGGTGTGCGTTACCTCGGCATTTGAAGCAAGAAGGCCCTGATCCATGAAAATCGAACTGCGCCCCCTGCAAGGCACAAGCCCCGGCTACTACCTCCTGATGGCGGGCATGGCACTGGTTGCACTCGTGGGCCTGGCGGCGGTGTGGTACATGGAGCACAACGGCCACATCGTGACCGGCATGAACAACCAGATTGTGTGGGGCCTGCCCCATGTGTTTGCCGTGTTTCTGGTGGTGGCGGCGTCGGGCGCGTTGAATGTGGCGTCCATGGCATCGGTGTTTGGCAAGACCGACTACAAGCCGCTGGCCCCGTTGTCCGGATTGCTGGCCATTGCGCTGCTGCTGGGTGGCCTGACCGTGCTGATGCTGGACCTGGGACGCCCCGACCGGCTGATCGTGGCCATGACCTACTACAACTTCAAGTCCATCTTTGCGCTCAACATCTTTCTGTACTCCGGATTCATGGGCTTTGTCATCGTCTACCTGTGGACCATGATGGAGCACCGCATGAACCGCTTCACGCCGGTGGCGGGTCTCTTTGCCTTCATCTGGCGCATGGCGCTGACCACGGGAACCGGCTCCATTTTCGGCTTCCTGGTGGCCCGGCAGGCGTATGACTCCGCGCTGCTGGCGCCGCTGTTCATTGCGCTGTCGTTCAGCTATGGGCTGGCGGTCTTCCTGCTGGTGCTGATGCTGGCCTGCAAGGGCAGTGGCCGCCCCGTGGGCGATGCGCTGATGGCCAAGTTTGCCCGGCTGCAGGTGATCTTCATTTCGGCAGGTCTGTACTTTGTGACCATCTATTACCTGACCAATCTGTACTTTACCCGGCACCATGCGTTTGACCGTTTCATCCTGATGGATGGCGGCATCTACACGCTGCTGTTCTGGCTGGGCCCCGTATTCCTGGGGGGCGTGCTGCCCCTGGTGTTGCTGCTGCACCCGCGCATCGGGCAGATGCGCCGGCGCGTCACGGCATGCGCGGCACTGGTGGTGGGTGGCGGCTTTGCGCAGATGTACGTCACCATCATTGGCGGGCAAGCCTTTCCGCTGGTCATCTTCCCCGGCCGGCAGGTCAGCAGCAGTTTTTCGGATGGCGTCATCAACACCTACTCACCCAGCCTGCCGGAGTGGCTTCTGGGCTTTGGCGGTATTGCCGTTGTGGGAATCATCGTCATGGTGGCCATCAAGGTGATGGGATTTCTACCCGAGCGCCTGGACGACGAGGCCATGCAACAACACGCCGCATCCCTCGCGGTAGCGCACGCCTGAAGCAAACGCCATGTCGCGCCTTCTGATTTCGGCAGCCCACAAATCGTCTGGCAAGACGACGATTTCCGTGGGCCTGTGCGCGGCGCTGTCGGCCCAGGGCTTGAAGGTGCAGCCCTTCAAAAAGGGACCGGACTACATCGACCCCATGTGGCTGGGCCAGGCCAGCGGGCGGGCTTGCTTCAACCTGGATCCGTATTTGATGACACCGGAGCAGATCACCACCTGCTTTGCGCGCCATGCCGCAACGGCTGACATTGGCATCGTGGAAGGTAACAAGGGCTTGTATGACGGACTGGCGCTGGACGGCAGCAACAGCAATGCCGCCTTGGCGCAGCTGCTGGATCTGCCCGTGGTGCTGGTGCTGGATGCGCGCGGCATGACCCGCGGCATTGCACCCCTGATCCTGGGTTACCAGGCGTTTGACCGCAACATCCGCATTGCGGGCGTCATCCTGAACCAGTTGGGCGGTGCTCGCCACGAATCCAAGCTGCGCGCGGTCATTGAACACTACACCGATGTGCCGGTGCTGGGCGCCATTGCCCACGACCCGCGCCTGGCCCTGGTCGAGCGGCATCTGGGACTGATGCCCAACCACGAACTCGATGATGCGGCCCACCGCGTGCGCTCCATGGGCGAGCTGATTGCGCAACAGGTCGATTTGTCTCGCGTTATTCAAGTAGCGCAGAGCGCGGCCCCGCTTGCGCCAACCCCCATCCCGCAGCAGGTATTGCCCTTGGCGGACTCCGCCACCGCAACGGCTCAAAAACCGCCCATCCGCATTGGTGTCGCCCGCGACAAGGCATTTGGCTTCTACTATCCCGATGACCTGCTGGCGCTGGAACAGGCTGGAGCGGTGATCGTCCCGGTCGACACGCTGCACGACACGCGATTGCCGGAACTGGACGGTCTGTTCATAGGCGGCGGTTTTCCTGAAATGTTTATGGCCGAGTTGCAGGCCAATGCCACCATGCGCGGCAGCATTCACGCGGCCATTGAAGCGGGCCTGCCGGTCTATGCCGAATGTGGCGGCCTGATGTACCTGGCGCGCACGCTGCGCTGGAAGGACCAGGTCTACGACATGGTGGGTGCCATCCCCGCCGATGTGGTGATGCATGCGCGCCCTGTGGGGCGCGGTTACGTGGAGCTGCAAGCCACGGGAGACGCCCCCTGGTCGGCCATGGCTGGCAGCAGTCCGTCCATGGTCCGGGGCCACGAATTCCACTACTCCAGCCTGGAAAACATCGCGCCTGACCTGAAGTTTGCTTACCGCGTGCTGCGGGGGCATGGCGTGGATGGCCAGCGCGATGGCATCGTGCACCGCAACGTCGTCGCCTCCTATGCCCACCTGCGCAACGCAGCGGGTTCCGGCTGGGCTGAGGCGTTTGCAGCCTTTGTCCGTGCCAGAAAGGTGGCGCAGGAACAATCCGCTGCTGCTGTGGCAGCGGCGGCGCGTACGGTGCAGGTCAACGGTTGCGCCGTGGCCACCGACGTTGAAGGCTACCTGAAAAATATAGACGACTGGAGCGAGGACTTCGCCCGTGCCCAAGCCGAGGCCGAGAACCTTGAGCTGACCGAGGCGCACTGGCAGGTTATTGCATTTCTACGGGCCTATTACGAAGAGCACCGGGTGCAGGCGCAAGTGCGCGCCATGATCTGGCACTTCGCCAAGGCCTGGGGCCCCGAGCATGGCAACAACCACCACCTGCATGCCCTGTTCCCCATCGGCGGCCCGCA
>Ga0208398_100724_pt1 | contig 17601 bp, 15 predicted proteins | sample LakWasMe79_HOW10_2_FD_183905 | JGI IMG/M metagenome (GOLD analysis project Ga0208398, IMG submission 183905) | Freshwater sediment methanotrophic microbial communities from Lake Washington under simulated oxygen tension - Sediment Metagenome... | ecosystem: Environmental > Aquatic > Freshwater >...
GTTCGGTCCACGGCTGCGACACAGGCTTACCAGAGAGCGCCTCCCAAAGATAATACATCAGGTGCCCTCCATCGAGGATGGGCAACGGCAGCAGGTTGAGAACCCCCAGACTAACACTCATCAGCGCAAGAAAAACGAGAAACTGTGTAAAGCCCATTGCGGCGGACTTTCCGGCATAGTCGGCTATGGTGATGGGGCCGCTCAAGTTATCCAGTGATGCGTCACCCATCACAATCTGCCCCATAACCCGCAGGGTCAAAGCAGAAGTTTCCCAGGTCCGTAGCACGGCCTTCTCCACCCCATCCCAAAGACCGTACCGCACCGTCGTCATGGCGAGCGGGGCACCAATCAGGGCTCCAACCCTGCCAATCGATTCATTGCCTTCATGTTCCAGCTTGGGTGACACGGTGATGGAAAGACGCGTGCCGCTGCGATCCACCAACCATGTCTGCTGTCCTGGCGTGCCATTTTGTCCTGACAATCGAATCAGGGCGCGCAATTGCCCAGCGTCGACAATATCGGTCTGATCCACCCGCAGGACCAGGTCATTCGCCTGTAGCTGCGCCTGGGCTGCAGCACCATCAGGCAATACTGAGCCCAGACGTGCAGGGGAATAAGGTGCAGTGAGGCCAATTTGCTGAAACAATTGGGCGTCTGCGCTGCGCGCGTCAACACCACTCAGCTTCAATAGTACGGATTGTGGGCGGGATTCTCGCGACGTCGTAAAAACCAACTGCACATTGCGATGCTCTATGGCACCCCGTGCCAGCCACCAGCGCAAACCCTCAAAAGACTGCACTTCTTCGAGTGGCTCTCCCTCGAAGCCAGCCTGCTGTATCTGCTCGCCTCCCAGGAAACCTGCTGCTGCGAGAACAGAGCCTGTTGCTGGCATGCCGACGATCGCCTGGGGCAGCTCCAAGCCGGTCCAATGGACGCCGCTGTACAGGGCGACTGCCAGGATGAGATTGGCAAGCGGGCCGGCAAGAACAATTGCAGCTTTGGCGCGCAGTGGCTGGGCGTTGAATGCCGAGCCCTGCTCATGCAGTTCGACAGGGCCCTCGCGCGCATCCAGCATCTTGACATACCCCCCTAAAGGAAGCATGCCCACCACAAATTCCGTGCCGGACCTCGCCGACGTCCATCCCCACAGCCGCGGACCAAATCCCACAGAAAAGCGCAAGACCTTGACACCACACCAACGCGCTACGAAAAAATGCCCCAGTTCGTGCACAGCGACCAGGATGGCAATAGCGACGACAAAGGCAGCCAGTGTCAGCATGCAGAGACCCTGCCGCAGTTATTACGCATGCAAATGCGAAATCGCGACTTCTGCGGCCTGCCGGGACTGCAGATCCAGCGCCAACAAGTCGTCCAACGAACCCGGAGGGTGTGGCGCAATGGAATTCAAGGTCTGCGTATTGACGTGGTGAATCTGGTCATACCGGATTTTGCGGTCCAGGAATGCTGCCACGGCCACTTCGTTTGCGGCATTCAACACGGCCGTAGTTCCCGGAGGGCTCTTCAGAACGGCCCAGGCAAGGTCAATGCCGGGAAAGCGTTTCCTGTGGTCGTCCGTTGCCAGGGATTCAAAGGTCAATCCCGCCATTGCAGAGAAATCCAGTGCGGCTGCGCCAGAACGGATACGCTCGGGCCACGACAAGCCGTAAGCTATGGGGCCCCGCATGTCCGGAGTACCCAATTGCGCAACAACCGAATGGTCAACATACTGGACCATGGAATGGATGACACTCTGCGGGTGAACGACCACCTGAATCTGCTCAGGTGCAACGCCAAACAGGAACTTGGCCTCAATGACCTCCAGAGCCTTGTTCATCATGGTTGCTGAATCCACCGAAATCTTGCGCCCCATGACCCAGTTCGGGTGGGCACAGGCCTCTTCCGGCGTCACGTTCCTCAGTGTCAAAGGGTCCCGGGTTCGGAACGGACCACCGGATGCAGTGAGTATGATTTTGTCAATGCGCGCGGCCCAATCCCGCGGGTCTGGGGGAAGCGACTGAAAGACCGCGGAATGCTCACTATCAATAGGCAACAAGGTGGCCCCCCCCGCTGCCACGGTATCCATGAACAGTTGCCCACCAACGACCAAAGCCTCTTTGTTGGCCAACAACAAGCGCTTGCCGGACTGCGCGGCCGAAAGGCACGGCGCAAGCCCTGCCGCACCCACAATGGCCGCCATGACCGTGTCCGCCAGTTCGTGCCCGGCCACCATCGCAATGGCGCTGCTGCCCCACAAAACCCTGGTGGACAAACCCGCACTGCGACACGCCTGCTGAAGCTGCAACCCATGCGGTTCACTGGCCATCACGGCAAAAACGGGCTTGTGCTGCGCGCACTGGGCCAACATGGTCTCCACGCTGGTGGCAGCTGTCAAGGCGAACACTTCAAAACGTTGCGGATGGTGCGCTATGACATCAAGGGTATTGACGCCAATCGAGCCGGTCGACCCCAGGACCACTACGCGGGACTTCACTGCATTCATACCGTACCTAACATCATCGCCAGCGGGAGTATCGGAAGCAGTGCATCAACTCGGTCCAGCACGCCGCCGTGCCCTGGTAGCAGGCCACTACTGTCCTTGACACCGGCGCTACGCTTAAAGAGCGACTCAACCAGGTCACCAACGATGCTCATTGCAGCGAGAAACAAGACGGCCAGCACCATGAATGCGAGATTCACGTTACCCAGGCGCGTGTACAAACTGGCAACACCCATAGGCGCGGTGACATCCAGGCTGCGCCACACAAAGGCGCAGACGATGACGCCCAGCATTCCACCCAATGCCCCCTCCCACGTTTTTCCGGGACTGATGGACGGCGCCAGCTTTCGGGAAAAGAATCTTCCGCCCAACGCCCGCCCAAAAAAATAGGCAAATATGTCGGCAACCCACACCAGTACCAACACTGAAAAGAGGAAATTTATCCCGATGATCCGTGCCTGGGTCACTGCAACCCAGGCTGCCCAGAGCGCGCCCAAGCCGCCTGCCAGACGTAAGAATCGTGGCACATTGGACCAGACCTTGGCGCCACCATACAAAAGCCATGCCCCCAAAATGACCCACGCGCTGCCGACGAACAACCAGAGCAAGTGCAAAGGCACAGAGAGGACCCCCGCATACCACGACAAGACACACAACAGCGCACATTGCCCCCCCACCAGGAGCGACGTCGTCGGCCGACACTGGTTCAAGCGCGCCCACTCCCATGCTGCGGCCGCGATCAATACCAGCGCCACGGCAGCAAATGCTTCTGATCGGTGGTAAAAAACGGCAGGCAACAGGACAGCCAACAACAACAGCGCGGTAATAACTCGTTGCTTCAGCATGGCATGTCCTCTTTAGGCCTTTGAGGCAACCGGGTCAGAAAGCTGGTCAGAGGTCTTGCCAAATCGGCGCTCTCGCGTTCCATACTCCAGCAGCGCTGCATCCAGTGCGGCTTCGTCAAAATCGGGCCAGAGCAATTCGCTGAAGTAGAGTTCCGAGTAAGCAGCCTGCCATAGTAGAAAGTTGCTCAGACGCATCTCGTTGCCGGTCCGGATCAACAAGTCCGGGTCCGTACAGTGGGCCAATGACAACGCTCCTGACAGTGATTGCTCGGTGATGGGCTCGCCAGCTGCTGCCAGGCGCGCCGCAGCCGACGCAATGTCCCACCGCCCACCATAATTGAAGCAGACATTGAGTGTCAGCACCGTGTTACCCATGGTTGCCGCCTCGGCCTCCTCCAGCCCCCGCCTCACCCGTACAGACAGGTTTTCACGCGAGCCCACAAACCGGAGGCGTACACCATCGGTTTGCAGCTTCGGAACTTCTCGGGACAGGGCCATGGCCAAAATATCCATCAGTCCCGAAACCTCTTCAGCAGGACGGTTCCAGTTTTCAGAGGAGAACGCAAAGACTGTCAGCGTGTCAATGCCGCGTTGAGGGCATGCACTGACAATGCGCTTGAGCGCATCCACTCCTTGTTTATGACCCGCAATACGGGGCATATAACGCTTGGAAGCCCATCGGCCATTTCCATCCATGACGATGGCAATATGGCGTGGCACGGAAACCTGTTCTGCCATACGGGCCCGCTCGATTCAGTGATGGCGGTAAATCAAACCGCCATGATGTCGTGTTCTTTGGAAGCAATCAGACGATCGACTTCCGCAATGTGTCGATCGGTCAGTTTCTGGATTTCCGCCTCCGATCGTTTTTGATCATCTTCGGACGCCATCTTTTCCTTCACCAATTTCTTGACGGCTTCGTTTGCGTCGCGTCGCAAATTGCGAATGGCGATTTTTGCATTTTCCCCTTCTCCGCGAACGACTTTGGTCAACTCACGCCGACGCTCTTCGGTCATCACCGGCATGGGCACCCGAATCAGATCCCCCATGCTCGACGGGTTGAGTCCCAAATCACTGTCACGAATGGCTTTCTCGATTTTGGCACCCATGCCTTTTTCCCAAGGCTGTACGCTGATGGTGCGAGCATCGAGCAGGGAAAGATTGGCAACCTGACTCAGAGGCAACATGGCCCCATAGTAGTCAACGTGAACGGTATCCAGCAAGGCCGGATTGGCGCGTCCCGTGCGAATTTTTGTCAAGTTATGCTTGAATGCCTCAATGGACTGGTCCATCTTGCCATCCAGCGTCTTTTTGATTTCTTCAATAGCCATAGTTCATCCTCCGCACGTCAAACCCATAGAACAAATCCAGGAATACCCCTTAGGCATAGACCAGCGTACCCTCGTCTTCCCCCATCACGACGCGTTTGAGCGCGCCATGCTTGAAGATTGAAAACACTTTAATGGGAAGCTTTTGGTCCCGGCACAATGCAAAGGCAGCCGCATCCATGATTCCGAGGTTTTGCGACATCGCATCATTGAATGTAATCTTGGAATACCGGGTGGCCTGGGGATCTTTCTTGGGGTCCGCCGTATAGACGCCGTCCACCTTGGTCGCTTTGAGCACGATCTCCGCCCCAATCTCCGCTCCGCGCAATGCTGCTGCAGTGTCTGTTGTAAAGAAAGGGTTGCCAGTACCCGCTGCAAAAATGACAACTTTGCCCTCTTCCAGGTACTGCAAGGCCTTGGGGCGCACGTAAGGCTCGACAACCTGCTCAATTCCAATGGCTGACATCACCCGGGCGATCAAACCCGCTTTGTTCATGGTATCGCCCAAAGCCAACGCATTCATCACCGTGGCAAGCATGCCCATGTAGTCCGCCGTGGCACGGTCCATTCCGACCGAGCCACCGGCGACCCCACGAAAAATGTTGCCGCCACCAATGACCACCGCCACCTCCACGCCCAATCGCGTGACTTCGGCAATTTCATCGACCATCCGCACAATGGTGTCGCGGTTGATACCGAATTGATCGTCACCCATCAAGGCCTCTCCCGACAACTTCAGCAATATGCGTTTGTAGGCAGGCTTATCTTGGCTCATGGGTGACTCCGTGTATTGCAGGTGGACAGTGTGGCGCCGTAAAACCGTAGATCAGGCAGCTTGTTGAGCAGCCGCGACTTGCGCTGCCACTTCAGCGGCAAAGTCGTCGACCTTCTTCTCGATGCCTTCGCCAACCACGTACATGGTGAACGCTTTCACGGTGGTTCCAGCCGCTTTCAGCATCTGTTCCACGGTTTGCTTGTCGTTCTTGACGAAAGTCTGGTTGAACAGAGATACCTCTTTGAGGTACTTCTGCACACCGCCATCGATTCGCTTGGCAACGATTTCAGCAGACTGGACGGGCTTGCCCGCAGCAGTGGCAACAGCGGCGTCTTCAGCAGCCTTCGCAGCCGCCACTGAACGCTCACGCTCCACCAACTCGACAGGCACGTCGTTGCTGGTCAACGCAACAGGCTTCATCGCGGCAACGTGCATGGCAACGTCCTTGGCAGCAACAGCATCACCTTCAAACTCAACCACTACACCGATACGGGTACCGTGCAGGTAGGAAGCCAACTGAGAGCCGCTTGCGAAGCGCTTGAAGCGACGGAAGGTCATGTTCTCACCGATCTTGCCGATCAGGCCCTTGCGCACATCTTCCAATGTGGGGCCGAATCCGTCTTGCTCATAGGCCAACGCGCCCAGCGCGGCCACGTCTGCGGGGTTATGTTTGGCGATCAGGCCAACCGCCGCGTTGGCCAGGCCCAGGAAACTATCATTTTTGGTCACAAAGTCGGTTTCACAATTGACTTCCAGCATGGCACCCACGGCACCATCCATACAGCTCACCACAACACCTTCGGCGGTGATACGGGCCGCTGCTTTGCCAGCCTTACTACCCAGCTTGACACGCAACAACTCTTCAGCCTTGACCATGTCGCCTTCGGCTTCGGTCAGAGCCCTCTTGCACTCCATCATGGGAGCGTCGGTTTTTCCACGCAGTTCAGCAACCATGCTTGCGGTAATTGCAGCCATTTTGTTTCTCCGTTATCAGTTCAATAGTTTAATAAAAGGCTAAAAAAAAGGGGCAACGAAGCCCCCTTTTTCGGGCAAAAAAAGCTTCACGCAGAAGCTTCATTCACCTCAACAAACTCGTCGCCGGTCTCGGCTGCGACAGCCTTGACCACATCGTCCATAGCGTTTGCACGGCCTTCGAGAATGGCGTCTGCGATGCCGCGCGCATACAAAGTGACCGCTTTGGAAGAGTCATCATTGCCAGGAATAACATAGTCGATGCCTTCTGGCGAATGGTTGGAGTCAACCACACCAATCAAAGGAATGCCCAGTTTGCGTGCTTCCGCAATGGCAATCTTGTGATAACCGACATCGATCACAAAAATCGCGTCTGGCAGAGTTGCCATATCCTGAATACCACCAATGTCTTTTTCCAGCTTGGCCAGTTCGCGAGCGAACATCAACTGCTCTTTCTTGCTCATGCTGTCGAGACCGGTTTCCTGCTGGGCCTTCATCTCTTTGAGGCGCTTGATGGAGGTCTTGACCGTCTTGAAATTGGTCAACATGCCGCCCAACCAGCGCTGGTCCACGAAAGGAACGCCTGCGCGTTTTGCCTCTTCAGCAACGGTCTCGCGCGCCTGGCGCTTGGTGCCGACCATCAAAATGGTACCGCGCTTGGCCGACAACTGGCGGACAAACTTGGCCGCGTCCTGGAACATCGGCAAAGACTTTTCCAGATTGATAATGTGAATTTTGTTGCGATGGCCGAAAATAAACGGGGCCATCTTGGGGTTCCAGAAGCGGGTTTGATGTCCAAAGTGAACGCCGGCTTCCAGCATTTCGCGCATAGTTACTGCCATAAATTACTCCAAAGGTTAGGTCTAAAACCCTGCCCCCTTATCGCCAACCAAGCGCAATCGCTGCTTGGACGGACAACACCTTGATGGGACGGATTTGCGATTTGCTCGCCGACAGGCAGATGCACCATCAGCAAAGCCGTTCGAGTATAACATGGCGACTTGCCTTTCCCCTTACGGCGGAGAGACGCGATTTCGAGCGTGTTTTCCGCTGACAATGTACTTGCATTGGTATTTGGGGCCCAGCCTTCACTTGGTTTGGGGTCGGGTTCGACGCCGCATTGTGTATTGCGCAGGAAGGAGTTGCCATGAAGGTCAGATTTTGGGGGGTTCGCGGATCTATCGCCTCGCCTGGCCCCAAAACCGTTCGGTACGGAGGCAATACGACCTGCATCGAGATTCGTACCGACAACAACGAACTCATCATTTTGGACGCCGGTACTGGTATCTTCCCTTTGTCGCAGACATTGCTGGCGGAATTGCCCGTCACGGCCAACGTCCTGATTACGCACTCGCACTGGGATCACATTCAGGGCCTGCCGTTCTTCATTCCCAACTTCATTCCCGGCAACACCTTGCGTCTGCACGGTGGTTTCGACCCTGTTTCCGGCAAGGGTATTGAACAGGTCATGTCGGTTCAGCTCCAGTACAGCTACTTCCCGGTCCGCGAAGCCGAGATGAAGGCCAGTATTGAATACGTCACATTGGTTCCGGGAGAATCGGTACAGATCGGTTCAGCCACCGTAACACCCTGCATGCTCAATCACCCGGTAATCGACTTCGGATACCGTGTTGAATGCAACGGCAAATCTGTGTTTTTTACTGGAGACCACGAACCCCCGTACAACATCTATGAACCCGGCGACGAAGGATTTGACGAGTACCAGGAGTTTGTCGACGATAAGAACGCCATGATTCACGAGGCCATCCGAGGCGTGGACGTGTTCATCGCTGACAGCTCCTATACTGACAGCGAATACCCGGCGAAGAAGGGATGGGGCCACGGCACTTTCAGTTCCAGTATTGCAATAGCACACCAAGCCGGGGCAAAGGTTTTGTACTGCACCCACCATGAGCCCACGCGCAGCGATGACGCATTGGAAGAGGCATTCCAGGGTGCACTCGCTACCAACGCAGCCATCGCTGCGAGCATGGACATCCGGCTGGCGCGCGAAGGAGAAACCTACGAATTCTGAACGCATCCTGGAGATTCGCCACAACGGGCCCGCTGTAGCCAGGCTGCTCCACAACTGCGCAGCAACCAGGGAATTGGAGGCGTCTTATGCGGAATCATTGCCATCGCACGTTCTGATGGAACGAGCAGGACTTGCCGTCGCAAAGCTTGCGATGGCGGTGGCACCGCATGCGCAGGTTGTCTGGATCCCTTGTGGCCCAGGAAACAATGGAGGCGACGGATACGAGGCTGCAAAGCACCTCAGACATTGGGGAAAAACCCCGATCGTGACCCGTCTCCAGAACTCCAAAGAGCCCCCGACCGACGCCGCAATCGCCTACCGGGAAGCTGTGGCTGCCGGTGTTATGTTTGCCGACACGGCACCCGAACAATACGATCTGTGCGTTGACGCGCTATTTGGAATCGGTCAGGTCAGGCACTTTGATGGCAAGTGCAGCGCTTGGATCCACAAGATCAACTCGCGCGTTGCGCCAGTGCTTGCCGTCGACATTCCATCCGGACTGGACACAGATACCGGAACGGGCGCCCGCCTGTGCGTCAAGGCTAACTACACGCTGAGCCTGTTGACACTAAAACCCGGTCTGTTCACGGCCGATGGTCGCGACGCGTGCGGAGAAATCTGGTTCAACTCGCTGGAAACCACAGCGCACGTACACGCGATTGCCCAATTGAACCGCCCACCACGCCGAGAAGTCCGCGCCCACAACACCCACAAAGGCAGCTACGGAGATGTATGTGTCATCGGAGGCAGTTCGGGCATGACCGGTGCGGCTCTGCTTGCGGCGCGCGCCGCCCTGCACGGAGGTGCCGGACGCGTGTATGTCGGGTCGCTAACCCCCACGACCACGGAACTGGATAGGAGCCAACCTGAACTGATGTTTCGCGACCCCATGACACTTACCATTGAATCCATGGCGGTGGTTGCGGGATGCGGCGGTGGTAACGCCATTCATGCGCACTTGCCGCGGATTCTGGCCCAAGCCGAGCGCCTGGTTCTGGATGCCGATGCCCTGAATGCGATTGCCCAAGACGCGATACTGCAAGATCTGTTGGCTGCACGCGTCGCAAACACCACGGTATTGACACCACACCCACTGGAAGCCGCGCGACTGATGAACATGAGCAGCGAAGACATCCAGTCAAATCGGCTCCACCTGGCGCAGGTGATGGCAGAGCGCTTTGCCTGTACCGTGGTACTCAAAGGCTCTGGCACCGTCATCACGGCACCGGGCCAGCTCGCACGCATCAATACGACAGGCAATGCACGGTTGGCAACCGCAGGAACTGGCGATGTATTGGCCGGCATGATCGGCGCTCGTCTGGGCGCCGGCTCAGATGCTTTTTCTAGCGCCTGTGAAGCGGTATTTCGGCATGGTCAGGTTGCTGACGCGTGGGCCTCTAACGCAACCATGACCGCCCAAGATTTGATTGAAGCCATCTAATCAGCGGCGCTTGCGGGGCGCCTTTTTCTGCGATGCAGAGCCCTTGTCCTGGGATTTGGACGTCTTCGCCGCCTTGCTGGCAGAACGCTGGCGCGTCTCTGCCTTGAACGAAAGGGGCCTCACGCCAGCAACCGCTTCAGAGCGCTCGTCCTTGGACGAGCGGGACTTCACATCTCGGCCAAGACCTTTGTCCGCCATCGCACGCGACAGCAAGGCTTCGCCGTCCTGCAGCAAACGGAAATCGATCTTGCGGCCATCGAGATCGACGCGGCTTACCTGAATCCGCACCCGCGTGCCGATGGCATAGCGGGTACCGGTTCGCTCGCCACGCAGCTCTTGGCGCGCCTCATCAAAGCGGAAGTACTCACCACCGAGTTCGGTGATGTGCACCAGCCCCTCCACGTACATCGCGTCCAGCGTGACAAAAACACCAAAACTCGTGGCGGCAGTGACCACGCCACCATATTCTTCGCCCAAATGCTCCTTCATGTACTTGCATTTCAACCAGGCTTCCACGTCCCGGCTGGCTTCGTCTGCGCGGCGCTCATTGGCGCTGCAATGCAAACCGGCCGCCAGCCAGGCCATGCCTTCGGCATTGGTCTTCTTGGGCGCTTGCTTGGGTTGCGCCACGCGTGAAGCCAAGCCTTTTTCCAATCGGCGGGCCAGTTTTGCGTGCGCCTCCCCAGGCGTCGGCAAAACGGGCAATTGGTAACGGCTTTTCTCCAGAATGGCCTTGATCACCCGGTGCACCAGCAAATCGGGATAGCGCCGGATCGGACTGGTGAAGTGGGTGTACGCGCCATACGCCAAGCCAAAGTGTCCGCTGTTGGCTGGCGTGTAAATAGCCTGCTGCATGGAGCGCAGCAACATCGAGTGGATCTGTTGGGCATCAGGGCGGTCTTTCGTTGCCACTGCAATCGCTTGGAATTCGCCTGGCGATGGATCATCACTGATCGTCATGCCCAAACCCGTCACCTTCAGATAGTTCTGCAATATCTCCTTCTTCTCGGGTGTAGGGCCTTCGTGCACCCGAAACAGCCCGGGGTGTTTGCTTTGTGCAATGTAGTCTGCGCTGCAGACATTGGCCGCCAGCATGGCCTCTTCGATGACGCGGTGCGCGACATTGCGGGTCCGAGGCACGATTTTTTCGATGCGCCCGTTTTCGTCACACACAATTTGCGTCTCGGTGGTCTCAAAATCAACCGCACCGCGTTTTTGCCGCGACTTCAGAAGCGACTGGTAAACGCCATGCAGATTGAGCAAATCCCCAACGCGCTCCTTGCGCTTGATGGCCTCGGGTCCACGGGTATTGCCCAGGATGGCCGCCACTTCGGTGTAGGTAAACCGTGCATGGCTCCACATCAGGGCCGGGTAGAACTGGTAGGCGTTAACCTCGCCGTCTTCGGTCACAAACATGTCGCACACCATGCACAAACGCTCGACCTCGGGATTCAGGGAACACAAGCCGTTTGACAGTTTTTCCGGCAACATCGGAATGACGCGGCGTGGAAAATACACACTGGTTGCGCGATCGTAGGCATCCACATCAATGGCCGAACCGGTTTCCACGTAATGGCTGACGTCGGCAATCGCCACCAGCAATCGCCACCCCTTGATAGCAGTTCTTCCGCGCCCTTTGGTGGCTGGCTCGCAATACACCGCATCATCAAAGTCGCGTGCGTCTTCACCGTCAATGGTCACCAACGGCACGTCGGTCAGGTCAATCCGCTCCAGCCGGTCCTGTGGACGAACCTTATCCGGCAGCGTGCGTGCCAAGGCAATACAGGCTTCTGAGAACTCATATGGCACGCTGAATTTGCGAACCGCGATCTCAATTTCCATGCCGGGGTCATCTACTTCACCCAGCACTTCCTTGATGCGACCGACCGGCTGGCCGAACAGGGCGGGAGGCTCCATCAACTCCACCACCACGACCTGCCCCACTTTGGCAACGCTGGTGGCCCCCTTGGGAATCAATACGTCCTGACCGTAACGTTTGTCTTCTGGCGCAACCAGCCAGACACCACTCTCCTGCAATAGACGACCAATGATGGGCTGCTTGGATCGCTCAAGTATTTCGACGACGCGTCCCTCAGGACGCCCCTTGCGATCACTGCGCACAATGCGGACCTTGACCCGGTCCTTGTGCAGCACCGCACGCATCTCGTTGGGTGGCAAATAGATGTCGGGCGCACCGTCATCACGGGACACAAATCCGTGTCCGTCGCGGTGACCTTGCACAATTCCTTCAACTTCATCCAGCAAGCCGCTGGTTTGGCTCATATTTTTGATACAATAATCCTCTTATCTGAAATGCCCAGGTGGCGGAATTGGTAGACGCACTAGTTTCAGGTACTAGCGAGTAACTTCGTGGGGGTTCGAGTCCCTTCCTGGGCACCAACTATGGTAATGTAGTTAATGAAAGCCGCTTCAATTGAAGCGGCTTTTTTTTGCTCTGAAATCGTATGATGCTGGGCCACCATCAGATGGGCATGGCAACCAGATCATGTCCCTGTGCGGCCACAATGCGGGCCTTGGTGAATTCCCCCACTTTCAAAGTTTTGCTGATTTTTTCTGGCGGCAACAGGCGCACCACGCCATCAATTTCAGGAGCGTCCGCGTAACTTCTGCCCAGCCCGCCCTTTTTGCCCATGCCGGGCGCCGAGTCCACCAGGATTTGCATGGTAGAGCCAACACGCCGCTGCAATTTGGCTATAGACACCGCTTCAGCCACTGCCATAAAGCGCGCACGGCGCTCTTCACGCAATTCAACCGGCAGCATGCCGGGAAGCGCATTGGCCGTGGCGCCGTTCACTGCGCTGTAGGCAAAGCAACCCGCACGGTCAATGTCCGCCTCACGGATGAAATCCAGCAAGTGCTCAAACTCTTCTTCTGTCTCACCGGGGAAGCCGGCAATGAAGGTGCTGCGAATCACGATCTCCGGGCAGGCCTCTCGCCATTTCAGCAAACGCTCAAGATTCTTCTCACCACTGGCGGGGCGCTTCATGCGGCGCAACACATCCGGATGACTATGCTGCAACGGCACGTCAAGGTACGGCAGGACATGGCCTGATGCCATTCGCGGGAGAATGTCGTCCACGCTGGGATACGGATACACATAGTGCAAGCGCACCCACGCGCCATACGGCTCCGCAATTTCACCCAGTGTCTGCACCAGCTCTAGCATGCGCGTCTTGACCGGCTTGCCATCCCAGAAGCCGGTACGGTACTTCACGTCGACGCCATAGGCCGAGGTGTCCTGGCTGATCACCAGCAACTCCTTGACTCCGCCGGCAAACAACGCCCGGGCTTCCGTCAGCACATCACCGATCGGGCGCGACACCAGGTCACCACGCATGGACGGAATAATGCAAAACGTACAGCGGTGATTGCAGCCTTCACTGATTTTCAGGTAGGCGTAATGCCGGGGTGTGAGCTTGATACCCGCGACGCCAAATGAATTGGGTACCAGATCCACAAACGGATCATGCGGTTTGGGCAAATTGACATGCACCGCGTCCATCACCTCTTGCGTAGCGTGCGGGCCGGTAACTGCCAAGACCTTTGGGTGCATCTGGCGCACCATGTTGTCACCATTGTCAGCTGTTTTGGCACCCAGGCAACCGGTCACGATCACGCGACCATTCTCTGCCAGGGCCTCACCAATGGTGTCCAGACTTTCCTTGATCGCATCGTCAATAAAACCACAGGTGTTGACGATCACCAGATCGGCACCCTGGAAGGTCTTGGACGTCTGGTAGCCCTCGGCACTCAACTGGGTCAGGATGAGCTCGGAATCGGTCAGCGCCTTGGGGCATCCTAAACTGACAAAACCAACAGTTGGAACACGGGCGGGGGGGGAAAGTACTTCACTCATGCCCTGATTGTCGCCGCAATTACGCAATCACCCACCCAAAACAGGGGTGTTGCCCTAACGCTTCAACCCAAAAGTACCCAAAAGCTGCTCGGTCTGCTTTTGCATCTGCTCCTGCATCTGCTGAAACAAATTGTTGCCCATGGTCCCCTGTACCAAGGGAGCCTGCATTTCCATCAGCGCTTGCATGTTTTTCTCCAGATACCCACCCATCAGGCCTTGCATGGCATGACCATAAAAACGGATGACGTTGGCCAGCACCGCCGCGGTAAACATGGGGGTGCCGTTGGCCTCTTCTTCGAGAATGATCTGCAACAGAATGCTGCGTGTGAGGTCTTCGCCGGTCTTGGCATCGACTACCACGCATGGTTCATTTTCCATGACCAGCTGTTTGATTTCAGCCAGCGTGATGTAGCTCGACGTATCGGTGTCGTACAGACGCCGATTGGGATATTTCTTGATGACCCGCTGCGCTGGCTTTCGGTCTGTACTGGATTTGCTTTGCATGGCGAGTGACGGATTCCCTGAAGTGCACGAGTGTATTGCAGTGCAACACATTCTAGGGACTGCATACCGTGCACCAACCTAGGATTACCCTAGGAACGGACGTAAAAAAGCCCCAGTTCCATTCATGGAACCGGGGCTATCCTGTTGGTAGGCGCGATTGGACTCGAACCAACGACCCCCACCATGTCAAGGTGGTGCTCTAACCAGCTGAGCTACGCGCCTACAGTATTCGAGAGGCCGAAGTATAGCAGTAAAAAAACAGTCTTCCGTCACTTCGCACCACAACACCTGCTTAGGCCATAATTGACGTTTACGTAAACGTCAACTCTTTCTACTCACTACAAGGAAAATACCATGGAAATCGCAGGCAAAGTATTCATCGTCACGGGCGGTGCGTCAGGATTGGGCGAGGGCACGGCCCGCATGCTCACCGCGAAGGGCGCCAAAGTTGTCATCGCCGACATGCAGGTCGAAAAAGGCGAGGCCATTGCCAAGGAACTCGGCGGTGCTTTCGTGAAGTGTGATGTGAGCCAGGAAGCGGACGGCCAGGCCGTTGTGGCCAAGGCGGTATCACTGGGCAAGCTCATGGGTCTGGTGAATTGCGCAGGCATTGCGCCTGCCGAAAAAACCATTGGCAAAAATGGCGCCCACAGCCTGGCGGTATTCAGCAAGACCATCACCGTAAACCTGGTGGGCAGCTTCAATATGATCCGCCTGGCAGCCGACGCCATGGCCAAGAACGAACCCGAGTCCACAGGCGAACGCGGAGCCATCGTCTCCACCGCCTCCGTGGCGGCGTATGACGGCCAGATGGGCCAAGCAGCCTACAGCGCATCCAAAGGCGGCATCGTCGGCATGACGTTGCCCATTGCCCGTGACCTGGCACGCAACGGCATTCGCAACATGACCATAGCTCCCGGCATTTTTGGCACACCGATGATGTTCGGCATGCCCCAGGAAGTGCAAGACTCCCTGGCCGCGGCCGTACCATTTCCATCCCGCTTGGGCACGCCGCAAGACTACGCCAAGCTGGCGGTGCACATTTTCGAGAACGACATGCTCAATGGCGAAGTGATCCGCCTGGACGGCGCCATCCGCCTAGCGCCACGTTAAGTTTCACCGCCGGGCCGCCCCAAGGTGAAATGCGACCCCCTTTTGGGGGGCCGCGACCCACACGAAGTGGGGGAGCGTGGGGGCGAACATTTGCTATACGCCGAAGCCATCGTCAGCGGCGATCACCGCGCCGTTGATGAAATGGCTCTCGTCCGAACACAGCATCACCAGCAAGGCGTCCAGGTCCTTGGGCTGGCCCACCCGCTTGCGGGGCAGCATCTGGACCAACTTCTGGCCGGCCTCGGTCTGCCAGTGGCGGTGGTTGATTTCGGTATCGATATAGCCCGGACAAATGGCGTTCACGTTGATACCAAAGCGACCCCACTCCAGCGCCATGGCCTTGGTCATTTGCACGACGGCCGCCTTGCTCATGCAGTACACGCCAATCTGGGGCAGGACCCGCAATCCTGCCATGGACGCCACATTGATGATGCGCCCGCCGGTGTAGCTGCCCGGGGCCGAACCCGTGGCCCGAGCCAGCATGCGCTTGCCGACCTCTTGCGCCACAAAGAATGCACCTTTGACGTTGGTGTTGAAGACGTAGTCATAGTCGTCCGGTGACACATCCTGGATGCGCTGCGTCGTGCTCACACCGGAGTTGTTGACCAAGATGTCAATCGACCCCACTTCGGTCTCGGCGTGCGCCACCGCCGACTTGATGGAGTCATGGTCGTTGACGTCGAGCTCTATCACATGCGCGTCACCGCCCTCCCCGTTGATCGTGGCGCGCAGGTCCTTGAGTTTTTCGACGCGGCGGCTGGCCAACACCACGGCGGCACCCGCAGAAGCAAGGGTCCGCGCAAACTGGGCGCCAAGGCCGCTGGAAGCGCCGGTGATGAAGGCCACGCGGCCTGAAAGATCGATGGTGTATGCCATTTAGAGAACCCCTACGAATAAAAAAGAACGACCGTGCTATTGCGCTGATTCAGAGCATAAAATCCCATGCAAGCCCAAGCAGCCCAGAAACTGATTGGCCGAACCCACCTGGTTCCCATTATTGAACGAGACACACCATGACCAACGAGGAAATTCTTGCCCAATTCGGCCCCCGTGAAGCGATGGAGTACGACGTGGTCGTTGTGGGCGGTGGCCCCGCCGGCCTGTCCACCGCAATTCGCCTCAAACAACTCGCTGCAGAAAAGGGCACGGACGTATCGGTCGTGGTGCTGGAAAAAGGCTCGGAACCCGGCGCCCACATTCTCTCGGGTGCCATCATGGACCCGATTGCCCTGACCGAGCTGTTCCCCAAGTGGAAAGAAATGGGCGCCCCGCTCAACCAGCCCGTCACCGACGACGCGATTCTTTTCATGAGCGAGAAGTCCGCCTTTCGCATGCCCAACTTCCTGCTGCCCGAATGCTCGCAGAACCACGGCAACTACATCATCAGCCTGGGCGCATTGACGCGCTGGCTGGCCACCCAGGCCGAGAACCTGGGCGTGGAAATTTTCCCCGGCTTTGCGGCCGCCGAAGTGCTGTACAACGCCGATGGATCGGTCAAGGGTGTGGCCACCGGCAACATGGGCGTCGGCAAGGACGGCAACCCCGGTGAGAACTTCCAGATCGGCATGGAACTGCTGGGCAAGTACACCATCTTTGCCGAAGGCGCCCGCGGCCATCTGGGCAAACAGGTCATTGCCAGATTCAAGCTGGACGAGGGCTGCGATCCCCAGTCCTATGGCATTGGCATCAAGGAGCTATGGGAAATCGACCCGGCCCGCCACCAGCCCGGCTTTGCCATGCACACCGCCGGCTGGCCCATGGATGAGCAGACCTACGGCGGATCCTTCATGTACCACATGGAAGACAACAAGGTCGTGCTGGGCTTTGTCACGGGACTGAACTACAGCAACCCGTATCTGAGCCCGTTTGAGGAATTCCAGCGCTGGAAGACCCATCCCAACATCCGCTACTACCTGGAGGGCGAAGACAAGGGACTCAAGCCCGCCAAACGCCTGTCCTACGGAGCACGGGCCATTACCGCCGGCGGCTTGATGTCGCTGCCCAAGACAGTGTTCCCCGGCGGCGCGCTGGTGGGTTGCGATGCCGGCTTCCTGAATGTGAGCCGCATCAAGGGCAGCCACACCGCCATCAAGACCGGCATGCTGGCCGCCGAGGCCGCGTATGACGCGCTGCTGGCCCAGCGCCAGCACGATGAACTGAGCGCCTACCCCGAGGCCTTCGAGAAGAGCTGGGTGTTCACCGAACTCAACAAGT
>Ga0208398_100725_pt1 | contig 17534 bp, 15 predicted proteins | sample LakWasMe79_HOW10_2_FD_183905 | JGI IMG/M metagenome (GOLD analysis project Ga0208398, IMG submission 183905) | Freshwater sediment methanotrophic microbial communities from Lake Washington under simulated oxygen tension - Sediment Metagenome... | ecosystem: Environmental > Aquatic > Freshwater >...
CGCGGCCAGGCTCAGCACGAGGGCGTGCAGCTTCATGCCATCTCCGCCGGGCGGCGCGGCGACAACAGGTCGGGGCTGAGGCCCAGCTCGGCGGCGATGTCCACCACCTGGCCGTCGATCACATGCACATTGCGCTGGGCGCGCGCGGCCAGCTGCGGGTCGTGCGTCACCATCACGATGGTGGCGCCCTCGCGGTGCAGCTCCTCCAGCAGATCCATCACGCTGCGCGCCATCTGGCTGTCGAGGTTGCCGGTGGGTTCGTCGGCCAGCAGCAGGCGCGGCTCGCCGGCCAGCGCGCGCGCGATCGCCACGCGCTGCTGCTGGCCGCCCGAAAGCTCGGCCGGGTAATGCTTCTCGCGCGCGGACAGGCCCACGCGTGCCAGCGCCTCGCGCGCCCGGCGGCGGCGCTCCTCGGCCTTCATGCCGCGGTAGCGCAAGGGCACCTCGATGTTGTCCAGCACGTTGAGATCGGGGATCAGGTTGTAGGCCTGGAAGATGAAACCGATCTTCTGGTTGCGCAGGCGCGAACGCTGGTCGTCGTTCATCGCGCTGACGTCCACGCCGTCGAGCTCGTAATGGCCGCCGCTGAAGGCCTCCAGCAGGCCGGCGATGGTGAGGAAGGTGGTCTTGCCCGAGCCCGAGGGGCCGGTGACGGCGACAAATTCGCCCTCGCCCACCTCGAGGTTGAAGTCGCGCAGCGCATAGGTCTCGACCATCTCGGTGCGGTAGACCTTGGACAGGTTCTTCATCTTCAGCATGGTGTTGTTCCTCTCGCTGTTGGCTTATTGACTGACGTTGACGCGCTCGGCGCCCTTGAAGGCATCGCTGCCAGAGATGACGACGCGCTCGCCGGGCTTGAGCCCCTCCAGCACCTCGACCTTGGACAGGCTTTGCGCGCCCAGCCGGATCGCGCGTTTGAGCGCCTGGCCGTCCTGCAGCACATAGGCATAACGGCCGCCGCTCTCCTCGATGAAGCTGCCGCGTGCCACGCTCAGCACCTGCTCGCGCTGGTCCAGCAGCACGCGCACGCTGAGGCGCTGGTTCTGGCGCAGCTGCGCAGGGGCCTGGCCCTCGAAGCGCAGGCGCGCCGCCACCTCGTTGTTGACGACCTCGGGCGAGATCGAGCTGACCACGCCCTTCCAGCTCTGGCCATTGCCGCGGATCTCGCCGGGCATGCCGGCGCTGAGCTCGCGCGCAAAGCTCTCGGCCACCTGCATCTGCACCTCCAGCGCGCTGAGGTCGATCACCGACAGCAGCTTGGCGTCCTTGGCCACGGTGCTGCGCTCGGTGACGAAGAGCTGGCCCACCGACCCGTCCACCGGCGAGCGCACGTTCAGCTCCTCGACCTGGCGCTCCAGCTCCTTCACCTGCATCAGCTGGCGCTCGTAGGCCTGGCGCTTGGCCAGCAGCTCGAACTTGAGCGCGTCGTCCTTCAGCCCCACCAGGCCCTGGGCCTGCTTGAGCGCGACCTGGGCGCGCGCCACCGCGTCGCGCGCCAGGTCCACCTGCATGCCGGCGGTGGCGCCGGCCTCGAAGGCCTGGGTCTGGCGCTTGAGGTCGTTCAGCGCGGTCTGGTGGGCGATGCTGCTGGTTTCCAGATTGCTCTGCGCCTGGGCGATCTGCTGGCGCGCGTCCGCCTCGGCACGCAGCATGTCGCTCTTCAGCGCATCGGCGTTGGAACGCTCCTGCGCCAGCCGGGCGGTCAGCTCGGGGCTGGCCAGGCGTGCCAGCAGCTGATCGCGCCTGACCGCATCGCCGGCCTGCACCAGCAGGCTGACGCTGCCGGCATTGCCGGCATAGAGGGTGGGGCTGACGGCCGCCACCACCTTGCCGTCGCCGGCCACGTCGCGTGTCAGCTGGCCCAGCTCCACGGTGGCGATGGCCAGGCGGCTGGCGCTGACCGACTGGTCGGCCGAGAGCTGGCGCTTCAGCCCGGGCGCGGCCCAGGCCAGCAGGCCCAGGCCGGCCAGGCCGGCGGCGGCGATCGCGAAGCGGCGGCCGCGGCGCGGGCCCTGGGGCAGGAGCTTGTCTTGAGCGGAGGTGTCTCGGATCATCTTGGCGCTTGAGGCGTGGGCATATGGCAATCAGAGCAAGCCACGTGCCAGCCCCGGGGGCGCGACCCGGCCCATATGAATCAAGGACTTGGCGGCGCCGCTTGGGGGCGGAAAGTGTCCGCGGACAGTGCCGCGGACAGTCCGGCGTACGTCCGCGGCCTGGTGTCAACGGCCTGCGGTCGTCATGACGCAGGTCAAGCCGCATGGCGGGCGTCGGCCTATGCTGGGGCCGTACCAAGCTGCATCACATGGCCACTCCAACCGTCGCCGGGCTTGCCCCGACCCTGCGCCTTTCCGCGATGCCGCGCCGCCTGCTGCTGCCCTTGTTGTTGGCGCACGGGGTGGTGGTGTTGCTGATTGCCGCGCTGGCCTTCAGCAGCCTGGTGGACAGCCGCCGCAGCTACGAGCAGCGGGCGCAAGCGGCGGCGGCCAACCGTGCCTCCGAGTTGAGCCTGCTGGTGTCCGCCGAGCTCAGGCGCGTCGATCTGGCCCTGCAAACCTTGCAGGAGCGCCTGCGCGAGCCGCTTGACGAGCCGGCGCTCGACGCCCTGCTGAGCCGCCAGCGCGCCTTGCTGCCCGAGCTGGACAGCCTGCGCGTGGCCGATGCCAGCGGGCGTGTGCACGGCCCCGGCGCGGACCAGGCTGGCGTCGTCGTCAACAATGCTGACCGCGACTATTTCCGGCAGGCCCGCGACATGCCGGAGCAGCTGGCGGTGTCCGAGCCCAAGCTTTCGCGCATCAGCGGGCAATGGGGCTTCACGCTGGCGCGCCGCCTCGAGCGCCGCGACGGCAGCTTTGCCGGGGTGGTGTTCGCGACCCTGCAGAGCGCGCATTTCGAGCGCCTGTTTGCCGCCGTGCACATGGACACGCAAGACTCCATCGGGCTGCGCTCGGTCGGCCTCAAGCTGATCGCCCGCCATGTGCGCAACGGCGGGCCACCGGTGCCGTTAGGCGACGAGCGGGTCTCGATGCAACTGCGCAGCGCCCTGGCCGGCCAGCCGGGCGAGGGCCAGTACCGCGCTCTAACGCCCACGGATGGCATTGATCGGTTCTACGCCTACCAGCGCATTCCGCTGTCGGGTCAGTATGTGTTGGTGGGCTTGGCGTCCGAGGGCTATCTGGCGCCCTGGCGCGAGCAGGCCTGGCTGACCCTGGGCCTCAGCGCGATGGCGCTGCTGGCGCTGGGCGGCAGCGCGGTGGCGGGCGTGCGCGCCTGGCGCAACGAGGCCGACCTGGTACGGCGCCTGGACGAGGCCGTCGAGACCTACCAGGATCTCTACGACAACGCGCCCTGCGGCTACCACTCGCTCGACCCCGAGGGCCGCTACCTGCTCGTCAACAATACCGAGCTGGGCTGGCTGGGCTGCCGGCGCGACGAGCTGATCGGCCGGCTTGGCCCGGCGGACTTCTTCACGCCGGAGGGGCAGGCGCAGTTCAAGGCGCAGTTCGCGCGTTTCCTGGCCGAGGGCGAGATCCACGACATCGAGTTCGAGCTGCTCAGCCGCGACGGCACGCGCCGGTTGGTGAGCATCAGCGCCACGGCGCTGCGCGATGAGCAGGGGCGCGTGCTGAGCAGCCGCTCGGTGCTGTTTGACATCACCGAGTTGAACCAGGCCCGCCAGGCGCTGCGCGCGCTCAGCAGCGAGCAGAGCGTGATGCTGGACAACGAGCTGGTCGGCATCGTCAAGTTCAAGGGCGGGCGCGTGGTCTGGCTCAACCGCGCGGTGCAGCACATGCTGGGTTATGAGGAGCAGGAGATGCTGGGCCAGGACGGCCAGCTGGCCTTCGCCGATGCCGACAGCTTCGGCTACCAGGTGGCGCAGGCGCGCGCGGCGCTGCAGGCGGGGCGCGCCTACCGCAGCGAGCTGCAGGTGCGGCGCAAGGACGGCACCATGCTGTGGCTGGCGGTGCACGGCGCGCTGCTCAACCCGCAGGGCGGTGAGAGCCTGTGGATCCTGGTGGACATCAGCGCCCTCAAGCAGCAGCAGGCCCAGATCGAGCATCTGGCCGGCCACGACGCGCTCACCGGCCTGCCGAACCGGCGCCTGCTGGACGACCGCCTGCGCCAGGCGCTGGCGCAGAGCCAGCGCGATGGCCGCACGCTGGCGGTGGCGATGCTGGATCTGGACGGCTTCAAGCCGGTCAATGATCGCCTGGGCCATGCCGCCGGCGACCAGGTGCTGGTGCAGATTGCCAGGCGCATCCAGCAATGCCTGCGTGCGGTGGACACGGTCTGCCGCATCGGTGGCGACGAGTTCGTGTTGGTGCTGCCCGGCGTGGCGCAGGACGGCGAGGAGATCCTGCAGCGCGTGCTGGCCAGCATTCGCCAACCCATCGACCTGGGCGCGCACTGGGGCACGGTGCAGCTCTCAGCCAGCTTGGGCTATGCCCTCTACCCGCAGGACGGCAGCGGTGCCACCGAACTGCTGCGCCTGGCCGACCAGACCATGTACCGCGTCAAGACCGGCGGCCGCGGCGGCATTCTGCGCCACGCCGGCTAGCTCGCCAGTCAGCGCTGCTGCCACTGCCCCAGTTCGCCCAGCCAGGCCTGCGCCTGCGCCTGCAGCCATTGGCGCGCTGCCGGGCGCTCGCGCAGATGGGCGTCCAGAAAGGCCACCGTGGTGCCGGCGATCAGCACGTCGAACTCCGCCTTGCCATGCGATTCGCGCAGCGGCAGCCCGCGCGCGCTGGGCAGCGCCGGCTCGGCGCCGCGTGGCATGCCGTTTGTGCTGCCGCTGCCACGCCCGCGCCGACCGTTACCGGCGGTGCTGCCGGCGCGCGCGGCGCTGCGGTCCTGCGCCAGCGCGTCCAGCTCCTCCTCGCTGTGGCCGGCCAGGCGCGCATGGTTGGCGCCGTCCAGCAGCAAGAGGTATTTGGCGCCGGCGGGCATCAGGCGGAAGGGCAGCTGGCGTGCCTCGGCGGAGGCGACGAAGCCGCTCGGGTCCAGGTCTTGCCTGGCGGTGATGCTCAGCACCGGCACCTCGATGCCGGCATAGCGCGCAGCGTCCGCTTCCTCGCCGGGGGCGACCAGGGGGCTGAGCAGGATGCTGGCGCGGAACTGCGGGGCCAGCAGCAGGGCGCTCTGGGCACCCAGGTCGTAGCCGGCGATGGCCATGCGGCCGAAGTCCAGCCGCGCGCAATCGGGGTCGCCGGCGGCGGCGCGGCGGCGCGCCTCCTGCAGCAGCGCGTCCAGCCTGGCCAGGCGCGCCGCGCTGGCGGCATGGCGCTCACGCGCCAGGGTCTTGAACTCGGCGGCACGCGCCAGCTCCGAACCCCAGGCCAGCGCATCTTCGTCCAGCGGCTGCACCGACAGCACCGCGTAGCCGGCGCGCGCCCAGGCCTGGCGCCACAGCGCGCCGGCCTGCTCGGACTCGCCCAGGCCGGGCAGATAGACCACCAGGGGCAAGGCCTGACCCTGCTGGTTTCCGCCCGGCAGGGTCAGCGCCAGCGGCAGCTTCTCGCCCTGCACCAGCCAGTGCTGGGGGCTGAAGCTCACGCCCTCCTGGATGGGCGAGCGGTAGCCGCTGGCCGCCAGCGCCTGGGCATTGGCCAGGTGCTGAGCCTGTGGCGCGGGCGCCTGGCTGCGCTGGTGGTTGCCGCGCGGGCCGGCGCAGCCGAGCAGGGCGAGGCTGAGCGCAACGAGCGCGAGCTGCCCCGACCCAGCGAAGCCCGCGGCTCCGGCTCCGCCGGGCCGCCGGGCTTGCCCCGTTGAGGGGGCATTGCCTGGACACAGGCAGTCCTGAGGACTGACTGTGCCTGGCAACGGCCATGGCCTCCTGGCCATGGCGCGCGCAGCGCGTAGGGGGAGGGTCATACCTGGCAGAAATGCTCGACCTGGGGCGGACTGGCGAAGAAACCGCCGACGATGGCGCGCCATTCGGCGAACAGCGGCCCGCCGCGGAAATGCACCGTGTGGTCTTCCAGCGTGGCCCATTCGATCAGCAGCAGGTAGCGCTCGGGCGACTCCAGGCCCTTGCGCAGGCGGTAGCCCACAAAGCCCTGGGCACGCGAGATCACGGTCTGCACACCGCGGTGCAGGGCCTCCTCGAAAGCGGCCTGCTGGCCGGGCTGGATGCGGATATCGGCAAGTTCCAGGATCATGGTGTCTCCCCTGCTGGCGCGCTGCCAGCTTGCGGCTACATTCTCGCCTGAGGCGTGGAGGAGCGCGGCGTGCGAACAGAACTCGAGGGATTGGCGGCAGAGAACCTGGCCTTGCGGGGCCAGCTCGACACACTGCTGCGCGAGGCGCGCGCCAACGAAGACAAGCTGCGCCGCTTCGAGGGCCTGGAGCATCGCCTGATCGGCGCGGGCTCGGTGGTCGAGCTGGTGAAGCTGCTGCTGTGCGACTACAAGCCGGCCTTCGGCATCGACTGCGTGACCCTGAGCCTGCTGGACCGCGAGCTGGAGCTGAGCCGCCTGCTGAAGACCCAGGCCGAGCCGGAGCTGGCGGCGCTGCGCCTGCTGCCGCTCGGCGACGAGCTCGAGGCCCTCTACGGCATGACGCCGCGGCCCTGGCTGGGGCTGTTCGATGCGCGGCGCCACGGCGCCCTGTTCGGCGCGGCGCAACCGCGCTCGGTGGCCCTGCTGCCGCTGCTGCGCCGCGGCGAGCTGATCGGCAGCCTGCATTTCGGCAGTCTGGATGCGCAGCGCTATGACGCGCAGGCCGGCACCCAGTTCCTCGAACGCCTGGCGGCGATCGTCGCTGTGTGCCTGGAGAGCGTGCTGAACCAGGAGCGCCTCAAGCTCGCCGGCCTCACCGACATGCTCACCGGCGTGCACAACCGCCGCTATTTTGAACACCGCTGCCAGATCGAGATTGCACAGGCGCGCCGCCATCACTATCCGCTCGCCTGCCTGTTCCTCGACGTGGACTTCTTCAAGCGCATCAACGACACGCATGGCCATGCGCGCGGCGACCTGGTGCTGCGCACCGTGGGCCTGCTGATACAGGCGCAGCTGCGCGCCGGCGACACGGTGGCGCGCTGGGGTGGCGAGGAATTCGTGGTGCTGCTGCCGCGTGCGGCGGCGGCCTCGGCGCGCGAGATCGCCGAGCGCATCCGCCTGCGCATCGAAGCCCAGCAAGTGCCCGCGGCCGCCGGCCAGGCGCTCAACATCACCGCCTCGATCGGGCTGGCGATGCTGGAGGAGGTGGACGGCTCGGCCACCGATGCCACCCCGCCGGCGGTGGCCGAGCGCCTGGTGGCCGCCGCCGATGCCGCGCTCTACCGTGCCAAGCAGGGCGGGCGCAATCTGGTGGTGGGGCCGGGCATAGGCGCGCTGGTGGGCTAGTCGCCTCAGCGGCAGGCCGCGAAGGTCCGTAGCGTTTCGGCGATCACGCGCTCGGGCTGATCCCGCTGCGGGGCATGGCCGCAGTCCGGCAGCGCCACCACGCGCGCCGCGGCATGGATGCGGCCGATGGCCTCGATCTGCGCCAGGCTGCCGTATTCATCGCCCTCGCCCTGCAGGGCCAGCACCGGGCAGGCCAGGCCGTGCAGATCGGCCTCGATATTCCAATGCTCGAAGCCCGGGCGCAGCCAGGCATCGTTCCAGCCATAGAAGGCCGAGTCCACGTCGGCATGGTGGCGGGCCAGGGCGGCGCGCAGGGAGCGGCCGGACTCAAGCGCCTCCTTGGCCTTGCGCAGGCCCACGATCGTCATCGGCTCGACGAACAGATGCGGTGCCATCGCCACCAGGCCGCGCACGCGTGCCGGGTAGGCGGCCGCGAACAAGAGCGCCAGGCTGGCGCCGTCGCTATGGCCGAACAGGAATAGACGTTCGTCTTGCAGGCCCAGGGCGTCGAAATAGGCGGGTAGCAGTTCGCGCGTCTGGCGCTGCAGATAGTCCTGCGGCCATGCCTCGCTGCGCGGGCTGCTGTTGCCATAGCCGGGGCGCGAGAACACCAGGCCACGGCACTGCAGCGCATCGCACAGGCGCTGCGGGAACTCGCGCCATTGCGAGAGCGAGCCTAGGCCCTCGTGCAGGAACACCAGCAGGGGCTGGTCGCGCCTGTCGAGGTTCAGCCATTGCGACTCGATGCGGATCTGCCGGCCCTGATAGTGCAGCGGCTGCAGCCAGGGGGCCGTCATCTGGTTCAGGCCAGCAGGCCGCGATGCTGCTGGATCGCCTCCAGCACCATGGCGTGCAGGCCCGGGTTGTGGCCGGCGTCCAGCTGGGCCAGCAGCTCGCGCCGCATGCGCGGCTCCCAGAACTTCTTGAGGTGCTGGGCGATGCCATCCACTGCCTCCTGATGATCGGGCATGGCCTCGAAGAAGGCGCCGATCTGGTTGGCCATGCGGACCAGGGTGTCAATGTGCATGATGATAAGGAAGAGGAGCAGTGTCTTGTTCGAGCGCCAGCCGCTCGGGGTGACAGTAGACCACCAAGTCCTGCTGGCGCGCAAAGCCCACCAGGGTCATGTTGGCGCGCGTGGCGGTGGCCACCGCGAAGGAGGTGGGCGCCGAGACGGCGGCCAGCAGGGGCACGCCGGCCGACGCGGTCTTCTGCACCATCTCGAAGCTGGCGCGGCTGGTGACGGCGATGAAGCCCTGCGAGGCATCCACCTGGTGGCGGGCCAGCGCGCCGATCAGCTTGTCCAGCGCGTTGTGGCGGCCCACGTCCTCGCGCAGCCATTGCACCTCGCCATCGGCCGAACACCAGGCGGCGGCATGCACCGCACCGGTGGCCTGCTGCAGGGTCTGCAGGTCGACGAACTGCGCCATCGCATGGCTGATGGCCTCGCGCCGCAAGACCTGACCTCCGGGAAGCACGGGGAGGTTGCGGGCCACCTGCGCCAGGCTCTCGGTACCGCAGAGGCCGCAACCGGTGCGGCCGGCCAGCGAGCGGCGCCGTTCCTTCAGGCGCGCGAAGGCCTCGCCGGCCACCTGCAGGTGCAGGGTGATGCCCAGCTCGGAGGCTTCTTCCTCGACGCCGTAAAGCTCGTGCGCGGCGCTCAAGATGCCCTCGCTGAGCGAGAAGCCGAGCGCAAAGTCCTCCAGGTCCAGCGGCGTGGCCAGCATCACGGCGTGCGAGATGCCGTTGTACTCCAGCGCCACCGGCACCTCGTCGGCCACCCAGTCCTGTAGCCGCTGCTGGGCCAGGCCGGCGCGCAGGCGCTGTACCGGCAGGCGGCGGGCACCCGGCTTCTCACTTGCCATGCACCACCTCATGCGCCTGCTGCAGCAGCTGCTGCTGCAGCTGGTTGAAACTGCTGTACTGCTGCTGCCAACTCGACTGGTGCGTGGGCTGCTGCACCGGCAGCACCTGCACCGCCGTGACCTTGTACTCGGGGCAGTTGGTGGCCCAGTCGGAGTTGTCGGTGGTGATGACGTTGGCGCCCGACTCGGGGAAGTGGAAGGTGGTGTAGACCACGCCCGGCTGCACCCGCTCGGTGAGCGTGGCGCGCAGCACGGTCTCGCCGGCGCGGCTCTGGATGCCCACCCAGTCGTCCTGCTTGATGCCGCGCTCCTCGGCATCGTGCGGGTGGATCTCCAGCCGATCTTCGCTGTGCCACTCGTTGTTGGGCGTGCGGCGCGTCTGCGCGCCGACGTTGTACTGGCTGAGGATGCGGCCGGTGGTGAGCAGCAACGGGAAGCGCCGCGTCACCTTCTCGTCGGTGGGCAGGTACTGGGTGATGATGAAGCGACCCTTGCCGCGCACGAACTTGTCGACATGCATGATGGCGGTGCCGGCCTCGTCGGTGCCCTCGTTGCAGGGCCATTGCACGCTGCCCAGGCGTTCGATCTTGGCGTAGCTGACGCCCGCGAAGGTGGGCGTCAACGCCGCGATCTCCTGCATGATCTGTTCCGGGTGCTGGTAGTCCATCGGATAGCCGAGCGCGGCGGAGAGCTTGGCCGTGACCTCCCAGTCGGCATAGCCGGCCAGCGGCGGCATGACCTTGCGCACGCGCGAGATGCGGCGCTCGGCATTCGTGAAGGTGCCGTCCTTTTCCAGGAAGGATGAGCCTGGCAGGAACACATGGGCGTACTTGGCGGTTTCGTTGAGGAAGATGTCCTGCACCACCACGCATTCCATCGCCATCAGCGCGGCGGCCACGTGCTGGGTGTTGGGGTCGGACTGCACGATGTCCTCGCCCTCGCAGTACAGGCCCTTGAAGCTGCCGGTCAGCGCCGCATCGAACATGTTCGGGATGCGCAGCCCCGGCTCGGGGTTGATCTCCACGCCCCAGGCGGCCTCGAACTGCGCCCGCACGGTGCTGTCGGAGACATGGCGGTAGCCGGGCAGCTCGTGCGGGAAGGAGCCCATGTCGCAGCTGCCCTGCACATTGTTCTGGCCACGCAGCGGGTTCACGCCCACGCCCTCGCGGCCCACATTGCCGGTGGCCATGGCCAGGTTGGCGATGCCCATCACCATGGTCGAGCCCTGGCTGTGCTCGGTGACGCCCAGGCCGTAGTAGATGGCCGCATTGCCGCCCGTTGCGTACAGACGCGCGGCGGCGCGCAGCTCGGCGGCCGGCACGCCGCTGGCGGCCTCCAGTGCCTCGGGCGAGTTCTCCGGCCGGGCCACGAATTCGCGCCACTCATTGAAGCTCTTGGCATCGCAGCGCTCGGCCACATAGGCCTCGTTCACCAGGCCCTCGCTGACGATCACATGGGCCAGCGCGCTGATCACCGCCACATTGGTGCCGGGTCTGAGCTGCAGATGATGGGCGGCCTGCACATGCGGCGACTTCACCAGGTCGATGCGACGCGGGTCGATGACGATGAGCTTCGCGCCCGCGCGCAAGCGGCGCTTCATGCGCGAGGCAAACACCGGGTGCGCGTCGCTGGGGTTGGCGCCTATCACCATGATCACATCGGCCCGATCCACCGATTTGAAGGTCTGGGTGCCGGCCGAGGTGCCGAAGGTCTGGCCAAGTCCATAGCCGGTGGGCGAGTGGCAGACGCGCGCGCAGGTGTCGACGTTGTTGTTGCCGAAGGCGGCGCGCACCAGCTTCTGCACCAGATAGGTTTCCTCGTTGGTGCAGCGCGAGGAGGTGATGCCGCCGATGGCGTCCTTGCCATGCTTGGCCTGGATGCGGTGGAACTCGCTGGCCGCATGCGCCAGCGCCCGCTCCCAGCTGACCTCCTGCCAGGGGTCCTGGATGGAGGCACGGATCATCGGCTTGGTGATGCGGTCGGCATGGGTGGCATAGCCCCAGGCGAAGCGGCCCTTCACGCAGCTGTGGCCCTCGTTGGCCTTGCCGTCCTTCCAGGGCACCATGCGCACCACTTCGCTGCCCTTCATCTCGGCCTTGAAGCCGCAGCCCACGCCGCAATAGGCGCAGGTGGTGATGACGCTGTGCTCGGGCTGGCCCAGCATGATGACGCTCTTCTCCTGCAGCGTCGCCGTGGGGCAGGCCTGCACGCAGGCGCCGCAGCTGACGCAGTCGGAGGCCATGAAGGGCTGATCCTGGCCGGCGGACACGCGCGACTCGAAGCCACGACCACTGATCGTTAGCGCAAAAGTGCCCTGGGTTTCCTCGCAGGCGCGCACGCAGCGGTTGCAGACGATGCACTTGGCGGGGTCGTAAGTGAAATAGGGGTTGGACTCGTCCTGCTTGGCATCGCAGTGATGCGCGCCGGCCGCGGCTCCCACCCCATAACGCACGTTGCGCAGGCCGGTCACGCCGGCCATGTCCTGCAGCTCGCAATCGCCGTTGGCGGCGCAGGTCAGGCAGTCCAGCGGGTGGTCGGAGATGTACAACTCCATCACGCCCTTGCGCAGCTCCTGCAGCTTGGGTGTCTGGGTTTTCACCTTCATGCCGGCCTCCGCCGGCGTGGTGCAAGAAGCCGGATAACCCTTGCGGCCCTCGATCTCCACCAGGCAGAGCCGGCAGGAACCGAAGGGCTCCAGGCTGTCGGTGGCGCAGAGCTTGGGCACCTGGATGCCGGCCTCGGCCGCGGCGCGCATCAGCGAGGTGCCGGCCGGCACGGTGACGGCGAAGCCGTCGATCTCCAGCGTCACTTCCTGCTCGGACTCGCGTCTGGGCGTGCCGTAGTCAATGTCTTGCTGCTTCATGCTCATGCCTCCTGCGGGATTGCGGCCAGGCCGAAGTCCTGCGGGTAATGGTTCAGTGCCGAGAGCACCGGGTAGGGCGTCATGCTGCCCATGGCGCACAGCGAGCCGTGCAGCATGGTGTCGCAGAGGTCGCGCAGCAGCACGACCTGCTGCTCGCGGTTCTGGTCGGCCTGGATGCGGGCTATCACCTCGACGCCGCGCGTCGAGCCGATGCGGCAGGGCGTGCACTTGCCGCAGGATTCGATGGCGCAGAACTCCATCGCGTAGCGCGCCAGCTTGGCCATGTCGGCGGTGTCGTCGTGCACGACGATGCCGCCATGGCCCAGCACCGCGCCCATTGCCGCATAGGCCTCGTAGTCCAGCGGCACATCCCATTGCGATTCGGGCACATAGGCGCCCAGCGGGCCGCCCACCTGTACCGCCTTGATGGGGCGGCCGCTGGCCGTGCCGCCGCCAAATTCCATCAGCAGCTCGCGCAGGCTGAGGCCGAAGGCCTTCTCCACCAGGCCGCCCTGCTTGACATTGCCGGCCAGCTGGAAGGGCAAGGTGCCAGAAGCGAAGCCCCCAGGTCGGGCTGCGCCCGCCCCGCCCCCCGAGGGGGTCAAGCCGGCTTGGGACGGCCCGGCACCGGCTTGCGAGCGGCCCACGCCGTAGTCGCGATAGAACTGGGCCCCGCGCGCCAGGATGATGGGCGCGCTGGCAAAGGTGATGACGTTGTTGATGACGGTGGGCTGGCCGAACAGGCCCTCGATGGCCGGCAGCGGCGGCTTGGCGCGCACCACGCCGCGCTTGCCCTCGATGCTTTCCAGCATCGCGGTCTCTTCACCGCAGACATAGGAGCCCGCGCCCTTGCGCACTTCAAGATGGAAAGCATGGCCCGAGCCGCAGATGCTGGCGCCCAGGAAGCCGGCCGCGGTGGCGCGCGCGATCGCCTCCTGCATGGTGGCGATGGCGTGCGGGTATTCGGAGCGGATATAGATATAACCGCGCGTGGCGCCCACCGCCAGCGCGGCGATGGTCATGCCCTCGATCAGCATGAAGGGGTCGCCCTCCATCGTCATGCGGTCGGAGTAGGTGCCGGAGTCGCCCTCGTCGGCGTTGCAGACGATGTATTTCTGCGCTGCCGCGGTCTGCGCCACCGTCTTCCACTTGATGCCGGCCGGGAAGGCCGCGCCGCCGCGGCCGCGCAGGCCGGCCTGCGTCACTTCCTGCACGATGGCGGCGCCGTCCATGGCCAGCGCGCGCTTCAGCCCGACCCAGCCCTGATGGGCCTCGTAGTCGGCCAGCGAGAGCGGGTCGGTGATACCCATGCGGGCAAAGGTCAGGCGCTCCTGCCTGGCGAGATAGGGGATTTCTTCGGTAACGCCCTGCCTGAGCGCATGCGCAGCGCCGGTCAGCAGGCCGGCGTCCAGCAGGGCCGGCACATCCTCGGGCGCCACCGGGCCATAGGCGATGCGGCCGGCGGGCGTGGCAACTTCCACCAGCGGTTCCAGCCAGAACAGGCCGCGCGAGCCATTGCGCACCAGCTCGACGTGCAGGCCGCGCTGGGCGGCTTCGCGCAGCAGGGCAGCGGCCACCTCATCGGCGCCCACCGCCAGCGCGGCGGAGTCGCGCGGCACGAAGATCTTGGTCGCGGCGGTGCTCATCACAGGCCCTCCTTGGCGAGCAGGGCATCGAGCTTGGCCGGCGTCATGCGCGCATGCAGCTTGTCGTTCAGCTGCAGGGCCGGCGACAGCGCGCACAGGCCCAGGCAGTAGACCGGCTCCAGCGTCACCGCGCCATCGGCGCGCGTGGCGTGCGAGGCGCAGGAGAGACGCTGCTCGGCATGGGCCAGCAGGGCTTCGGCACCACGCGACTGGCAGGCCTCGGCACGGCAGACCTGCAGCAGCTGCCGCCCGGGCGGCGTGCTGCGGAAGAAGTGGTAATAGCTGACGACGCCATGCACCTCGGCGCGCGAGAGATTCAGATGCTCGGCGATCAGCGGCACGGCGGCGGGTGGCACATGGCCGAGCCTGTCCTGCACGGCGTGCAGGATGGGGAGCAGGGCACCGTCACGCGCCGGATGGGCGGCCAGGACTTCAAGCAGGGGGTCTGTCATTGGGTGTGAGGCGTTCATGGATGCGTTCAAGGCGCTGCCGGGCGCCCATTCGACACGGGTGGACTTGCGCCGTCCAATTCAATCGGCTGATGGGACGATTCGTCCCGGAAATCAGGCCCGGTGCAACTGATCCATCCAAGCTGGATCTTGCGCCATTTGCAGCGCCACGGCGAGGGTGTGCGAGGGCCGGTTGCTTGCGTGCAGCATGAAAGCCATGGGCACCTCGATCAGCGGCTCATGCAATGGACAGGCCTCCAGCGCCACGCCGCCGGGCAGCAAGGTGAGCCAGGCGCGCGGCAGGATGCTGCACACCCGGCCGCTCAACACGCTGCTGACCAGGGTGACGGTGGAATTGGATTCGATCGCCGGCTGCAGCGTCACACCGACGCTGGCAAAGGCGCGGTCGATGATGTTGCGGTTGTGCATCTCGGCGCTGAGCAGGCACAGGGGCAGCCTGCCGGCCTCGGCCCAGTGCATCGGCGGACCCAGGCGCAGGCCGGCGCTGCCAGCGCGGCGACGCAGTACGAAATACTGCTCGGTGTATTGCGGCAGCACGCGCAGTTTGGTACTGCCCATGCGTTCGTTGTAGCCCAGACCCAGGTCCAGGGCCAGGTTCTCAAGCCCGGTTTCCAGCTCCACCGAACTCATCGAACGCAGCGTCGGGACGATGCCGGGGTGCCGGTCCTGCAGCAGCGCGGCGAAGCCCGCGGCCACCGGCATCGCGGTCGGCACCGCGCCGATCAGCAGATGGCCGCGTGGAGTCTCGGCACGGCTCTGCAAGTCCTGCTGCAGCAGCTCCTGCTCGCGCAGCAGCTGGCGTGCGGTGGCCAGCACCAACTCACCCTCCTCGGTGAAACCGGCGAAGGCGCGACCACGCCTGACGATGGAGCAAGCGTAATGCTCCTCCAGCGCGCGCAAGGCGTTGGAGAGGGCGGGCTGGGTCACATGGCAGGCCAGCGCGGCGCGGCCGAAGTGCTTGTGGTCGTCCAGGGCCACCAGGTATTTCAGCGAGACATGGAGATTCATCGTGCGGCACGGTGCGGGAAGGCCGCATTGTGCGTTCCCTGCCCCCGCAGTGGCGCGCGCGCTCAGGCGCGCGGTCGCGGCGCTGGGCGGGCCCGGTAGTGCGGTTCCGGATACATCGCGCTGCATGCCAGCAAGCGGTCCAGCAGGGCCAGGGGCTCACCCTGCCTGGCGCCCAGGCCCAGCAGGTCCAGCAGGCCCGCCTCGGGCAGGACTTGTTCGCATGCGTTCGGCATCGCTTCGGGGGCGGGGACAAGAACTTGCATCGTCGACTCCTGGCTGTATGGGCCCGCCGGTGGCAGGCGCCTTGCCCTGTCTATGGCAATGGCGAGCGATCTCCTATCGGGGCGAGGGTAAATACCTAGAGGATGGGTGGGCGCGATACTGCTGCGCTAGAACCAGGAGTTGCAAGACGTGGAGACACTGCATATCGAGCTGGATGCGCGCGGCGTGGCGCATCTGACCATGAACCGGCCCGAGCGGTTCAATGCCTTCGACGAGACCATGATTGCCGAGCTGGGCCAGGCCATGGACCAGCTGACGGCCGATCCCCATGTGCGGCTGATCGTGCTGGCCGGCGCCGGCAAGGCCTTCAGCGCCGGCGCCGACATCCAGTGGATGAAGCGCGCCTCGGAGGCCACGCAGGAGGCCAATCTGGTGGATGCAAGGCGCTTCGCCGAGATGCTGCACAAGATCGCCGCCTGCCCCAAGCCCACCCTCGCGCGCGTGCAGGGTCTGGCGCTGGGCGGTGGCGTGGGCCTGACCGTGGCCTGCGATATCGCGGTGGCCAGCAGCGATGCCAAGTTCGCCGTCAGCGAGGCGCGCTTCGGCATCCTGCCCTCGGTGATCGGCCCCTATGTGATCAATGCCGTGGGGCCGCGCCAGGCCCGGCGACTGGCCCTCACCGCCAGCCGCATCGCGGCCGCCGAGGCGCTGGCGATGGGCATGGTGCACGAGGTGGTGGAGGCCGCCGAGCTCGATGCCGCGCTGGCGCGCTGGATTGCCGAGCTGCTGGCCAACGGCCCGCAGGCACAGGGCGAGATCAAGCAGCTGTTCGCGCAGCTGGAAGTGGGGCCGGTGACGGCCGAGGTGCGCGAGCTGACGGCGCAGACCATCGCGCGCGCGCGCATGGGCGCCGAGGCGCGCGAGGGCTTTGCGGCCTTTCTGGCCAAGCGTCCGGCGGCCTGGGTGCCGCCGGCCCAGAACGACAAGGAAGACTGAGACATGAGCGACGAGATTCATCAAACGCAGAGCTGGCGCGTTGCCAGCGAGCCGGCCGCCAGCGCGGTGATCGGCGTGGTGGGCGCTGGCGTGATGGGCGCCGGCATTGCCCAGGTGGCCGCACAGGCCGGCCATCCGGTGCGCCTGCTGGATGTGCGCGAGGGCGCCAGCGCGCAGGCGATCGCGCAGACCGCCAAGGCGCTCGACGGCCTGGTGGCCAAGGGGCGCATGGTGCAGGGCGAGCGCGACGCAGTGATGGCGCGCATCAGCCCCGCGCTGCAGATCGCCGAGCTGGCCGATTGCGCCCTGGTGGTGGAGGTCATCATCGAGAAGCTGGAGCCCAAGCAGGCGCTGCTGCGCGAGCTGGATGCGCTGCTGCCGGCGGGGGCCATCATCGCCTCCAACACCTCGTCGATCAGCGTCACCGCGCTGGCCAACGGCATGCAGCATCCCGCCCGCTTGGTGGGCATGCACTTCTTCAACCCGGTGCCGCTGATGAAGCTGGTGGAGGTGGTGTCGGGCGCCGAGACCGATGCCGGCGTGGCCCGGGTGATTGAAGCGCTGGCCAGGCAGTGGGGCAAGACGCCGGTGCATGCCAAGAGCACGCCCGGCTTCATCGTGAATCGCATTGCCCGGCCCTATTACGCCGAGACCCTGGCCCTGCTGCAGGAGCAGGCGGGCACGCCGGCGCAGCTGGATCGCGCGCTGCGCGGTGCCGGCTTCCGCATGGGGCCTTGCGAGCTGATGGACCTGATCGGGCATGACACCAACTACCTGGTGACCCAGTCGGTCTACGACGCCAACTTCGGCGACAAGCGCTATGTGCCCTCGCTGGTGCAGAAGGCCCTGGTCGATGGCGGGCGGCTGGGGCGCAAGGTCGGCAAGGGCTTTTACGAGGGCCTGCCGGCGACGGTGCCCGCGGTGGCGGCCCCCGATGGCGCGCTGCCGGCGATCAGCGTGGTGGGGCGCGGCGCGCTGGTGGAGCGCCTGGCCGACTGGCTCACGCACAAGGGGCTGGACTACACGCGCGGCGAATCGGCCGACTGGTGCGGCGTGCAGCTGGGCGATATGCAGCTGCACCTCAGCAGCGGCCGCAGCGCCGCGCAGCTGGCGCATGAGCG
>Ga0208398_100726_pt1 | contig 17457 bp, 22 predicted proteins | sample LakWasMe79_HOW10_2_FD_183905 | JGI IMG/M metagenome (GOLD analysis project Ga0208398, IMG submission 183905) | Freshwater sediment methanotrophic microbial communities from Lake Washington under simulated oxygen tension - Sediment Metagenome... | ecosystem: Environmental > Aquatic > Freshwater >...
TCCCGAAAATGCTCGCTAAAACGGTGCCACCACCCAAGCCCACGTAGCACATGCCCACCTGGTTTTCATTCAGACCGAGTTCACGGGTGGCGTACACAATTTGCACCACCATCGCACACTGGTGGAAGAACTGCCACGCGCCCACTGAAACCGCGAGTGACACCAGCACGGGTTGGCTGGCCACAAAGCGCAAGCCGTCCTTTAGGTCGCGCCAAAAGTGGGTGGCCTCATGGCTGACGCGGTTTTCGGTTACCTTCAAACCCCGCAAAATCAAGACGCTAAAAGCCAGTAACAAGGCATCAGCGAGCAGTGCAAAGGGCGCTCCCACCAGTTTGATCAAGGCTCCAGCAACGCCCGGTCCAGCAACATCGGCGCCTGAAGATGCCAAGGCATTCTTGGCATGGGCTTCTACCAGTCGTTCGCGTGGCACTACCTGCGTGAGCACAATTTGCGCCGCCGTGCCAGCGGTCACGAAAACACAGCCGATGGCAAAAGCCACGATGTACAGGAAATGCATGCTCAACTGGTCGAAGTACCACGCTAGCGGCACGCTAGCCAGCACCAAGGCGATCAAGCCCTCGCCAATCACGTAGACCGGCAGCTTGCGCACCCGGTCGAGCCAAACACCAGCGGGTAGCGACAGCAGAACAAACGGAAGCAATTCCATGGCCGTGAGAATGCCCATCTGCGAAGGCGTTGCTTTGAGCAACACGGCGGCAGTCATCGGCAATGCCAACATGGTGATCTGGCCACCGAAAGAACTGATCAGGATAGACAGCCACAGACGTCGGTAGGTGGCATCACGTAGCAGGTCATCGGCGGGGAGCGCGAGCCACCGCAGGCGCCATTGCGACCACGGTGAACGCCCTGCGCTTGTGGCATTGGGCGGCATGAAAGTTTTGGGGGTATTTGGTTTCGGAAAGGCCGAAGATCCGCTTCCATTTTACCGGCGAACGGGCGTACCATTTCACGCTACCGCATCACCGAGACACGCATGCACACCACCCTCCCGAACTTCGATTCTTTCAAGCCTGAAACCCCAAGCATTGACGCCGTCGGCGCTGAGTACGCGACCATTAACGCTGCGTTTGATGCAGCAAGGGACGCCGCCGCTCGCGTGGCAGCGATCAAGCGCTGGGACGCTTTGCGCATCAAGCTGGGGACCTGGCAGAGCGTGGTACACGCCCGTTTCACGCAGGACACCAGGAACGAAGACTACAAGGCCGCCAAGGACCAGGAGTCCGAGCTTTCGCCCAAGTTCCTTGGCCCTGAAACCGAGTTCAAGAAGATGCTCCTGAAGTCGCCGCACCGCGCTGAGCTCGAAGCCGAGTTCGGTGCGCAAGCGTTTCGCATGTGGGAAAACGACGTGATCACCTTCGATCCCAAGATCGAGGCAGATCTGGTGGCCGAAAGCAAGCTGGTCTCCAAGTACACATCACTCAAGTCTGCGGCCCAAATCCCGTTCCGGGGTGAGAGCTACAACCTTTCGCGTCTGGCTGCATTTGCGATGGACGCTGACCGAGCCACCCGGCAGGCTGCAAGCGAGGCGCAGTGGGGCTGGTTCGCCTCTAACGCGGCCGAGCTTGACGCGATCTTTGACGAGCTGGTCACGCTGCGCCACGCCATGTCCCAGAAGCTCGGCTTCAAGAACTACGTTGAAATGGCCTACCGCATGCGCCAGCGCAACGACTATGACCAGGCCGCCGTAGCCAAGTTTCGCGCGCAGGTCCGCGATGACATCGTCCCGCTGGCCCTCGCACTCAAGCAGACGCAAGCCAAGGACCTTGGCATCGACAAAGTGATGTCCTGGGATGAAAAGGTCTGGGACCTCCAGGGCAGCCCCCGTCCAAAGGGTGACCACGATTGGATGGTGGCGCGCGCCCAAACCATGTTTGACGAGCTTGGCAACGGCATGGGCGAGTTTTTCGCGTTGCTGCGCGAGCGCGGCCTGCTGGACCTCAAGGCCCGCGACGGCAAGGCGGGTGGTGGTTACTGCGCGAGCATCACCGAATGGGGTCTGCCGTTCATTTTTGCCAATTTCAACGGCACCAGCGGCGACGTCTCGGTCTTTACGCACGAGATGGGACACGCTTACCAGAACTATTGCTCACGCCAACAGCGTCTGTCCGACTACTTCTGGCCGAGCTATGACGCGGCAGAGGTTCACTCGATGAGCCTGGAGTACCTGACGTGGCCGTGGATGGACGAGTTCTTCGGCAAGGACGACGCCGACCGATTCCGTCGCCAGGATCTGCAGGGCAAAATCGCATTCTTGCCTTATGGCGTTGCGGTCGATCACTTTCAGCATCTCGTGTATTCCGAGCCAGATGCGACAGCCCAGCGCCGCCGCGAGATGTGGCGGGAGATGGAGCGGACCTACCTCCCTTGGCGCAACTACGGCGGGATGTCGCATGCGAGCCAGGGCGGCATGTGGCAGGCGCAGTCCCACATCTACGGCGCACCCTTCTATTACATTGACTACGTGCTTGCCGAGACGTGTGCCATGCAATTTTGGGTGCGCGCTGACAAGGACCGGGCGGCCGCGATGAAGGACTACGTCGCGTTGTGTAGCCGCGGAGGCGAGGCACCTTTCCAGTCGCTGGTGCGAGGTGCCGGCCTCGTGTCGCCCTTCGATGCCGGATGCCTGACCGATGTCGTCGATCAGGCCAAGCGTTGGCTTGGTGGAATGCCTTGGGACCCTTGCCAACACATGGAGCACGCATGAGCGACACTTTGACCGGTTTGCTGGATTTGATGAAACTGCAAGCCATCGGGCCGGACCGCTACCAGGGCCAGAGCCAGGACCTGGGCTTCAAAAACCTGTTTGGTGGCCACGTGCTGGGCCAATCTTTGGTGGCTGCCGCCAACACCTGCAAGGGGGTGGACGTGCACTCGCTGCATGCGTACTTCATTCGCGCTGGCAGTACCCAGTTGCCGATCGAATACCAGGTTGACCGCATCCGCGACGGCAAAAGCTTCAGCGTGCGCCGCGTTACCGCCATTCAGGACAACGCTCCGATTCTGATTTTGTCGTCATCCTTTCAGGCCGCTGAAACCGGTTTTGACCACCAGATGGAGATGCCCCAGGTGCCCCCGCCCGAGTCGCTGGTGTCAGAGCTGGAGATGGCCCGTTCGGTGAAAGACCTGATACCCGCGCGCATCCGCGAACAATTTACCTGCGACCGACCGATCGAAATCCGCCAGGTGGACCCCATCAATCCGTTCAACCCGCAGAAGACGCCACCGGTTCGATACGCCTGGTTTCGTACCGTGAGCGCCATGCCGGCCGACCCCACGCTGAACAAGTGCTTGCTGGCCTACGCGTCTGACTTTGGCCTGTTGGCCACGTGCATGCGCCCCCACGGCGTGACCTTCTACCAGAGCGACATGATGACCGCCAGTCTGGACCACGCCATGTGGTTCTACCGTCCATTCCGTATGGACGAATGGCTGCTGTACGCCTCCGACAGCCCCACCGCCGCCAACGGGCGCGGCTTCAACCGCGGCAACATCTTTGATCGCCAGGGCCAGCTGGTGGCGTGCGTGGCGCAAGAGGGGTTGATCCGCCGGGTGCTGCGTTCCTGAAGCCGTTCGTTGCGGTCAGGCCGGGTGGAACTTGGCGTAGTACGCCGCTACAGCCGGGTGTTGGGCAACGCGGCGCATGTGGGCGTTCAGCGCCGGGGCAACCTTTTCCACCAGATCGGTGGGCACATGGTCCAGGCGACCGGAATTCAGGCCCCGCACATCGACAAACACCTTCAGGTCCGCAACGGTGAGGCGGTGGTCCGCAAAGTATTCACCGCCGTGGGCATGCAACTGGCTTTGCAGCCAGCCCAGGTACACAGGCATCGAGCCGTTGACCAGGGCCACGCGCGCTGCTTTTTGCTCGTCACCCTTCATGCTGAAACTGGGGCCAAGCTTGACGCCGGCTTCTTCCACCACGTAGGCCACCTCATCGCACAGTAGCGCCTGGTAGGCATCGGTGGGGTACAGGCCTGCCAGCTTGCCCGCATAGCGCAGCATGGCGTCGCTCTGTGTCACCAGCACACCGTCCACGTGCAGCACCGGCACCTGGCCAAAGGGTACGGTCTTGCGTACCTCGGCAAACTCGGGGAAGGTAAAGCGGTGGTCTTCAAACGCAACGCCGCCAATGGCCAGGGCCAGGCGAATGGGCTCGGCACGGCCGCCGTGAAAGTCGAAGTAGGAAAGTTTGAGTTGGGGCATGGTGGTTCTTTGACGTGGGGTTGATGAAGCGGGAAGAGTGCGGATTCTAGGCGTGTCGGCAATTCTTCGCTGGCCAGCAGCGTGGGCTGCCGCGACCTCTGCGGGTGGTGCAACCAGCAGCGCCTACTTGCATCCCAGTTGTTCGACGGAGACGGGGCAGGGTAGATGGCGTTGCGCGATCTCCTTGTAGCGGCCGTCCGCCAACATCGCGTTGAACGCGTTGTCGAAGGCTTTGACAAAGTCCTGGCTGTTGGTCTTCTTGCTAAATGCATATGCCGCAGGCTCTACCGACACGATGACCCGGGTGTCTGCAACGATGTCCGCCATCCCAAGCCGTTGCAACTCCAGCAGGCCGGTGACCTCGTCGGCAATGACTCCGTCGACGCGGTCGCGTTCCAGCATCTTCCAGGCGCCCAGTCGCATGGTCAGCGGGCTCAGCTGTGCCTTGAACGCTGGGTTCTTCAACAACTCATCGTAGTCAGCGCCATACGAGACATCGATCTGCGCGGCCAGACGAAAATCGGTATCCAGCAGATCCGAGAGTTTGTGGATGCGGTATTTTTTGGCAGCTGCCTTGCCGACAAAGAGCACATTGGGTGAACGATTGATCGGCCGGGAAAAGTAGGCATACACCTCGCGCTCGGGCTTGCGCAAAGCCCCGGGCAAGATGTCGAGCCGGCCTTGTTCGAGCTCGACCAAAGCCCTGGCCCACGGCATCTCGACAAAGTGCGCTTCGCACCCCATTTGTTTCAGCGCAGTGCGTGCAATGTCGATATTGAGGCCCCGGATTTCACCGTCTGTATCACGGTACGCGTAGGGGACATCCGAGAACCAACGCACGCTCCTGACGCACCCTTGCGCCAGTGCGACGCACGACCACGCCGTCAACACAAAGCCGCAGATCAGGTAGCGAACAATTGTCAATTGAGTCACCTCCGATGGCGATTAATTTTAGGCGCCAGAACGGGCCGCGGGCTACTTCGGTAGCTTCCCGGCCTGCTGCTGTTTTTGGAGTTCGGCACGAATGTCGCGCAGCGTGGGCTGCCCCGTGGGCGCGGGCGCATCGGGCGCGGGCTGCGGCAGCGGAGCCGTTTTGGCCTTGGCCCGTTTGGTGTTGCGAACATGGTGAATACCCAGAAGCACAACGCCTGCGGCCAGTGCAAACCAGCCCGCAGGGCGCAGCGCACCCGCATAGGCCGCCAGCATGGGCGACTCGCCCGCGAACAGCGGCAAGCTCAGCATCGCAAAACCCAGGATGACAAGCCCCAGGCCCTTGGCCCGCATGGTGTTGAACGTGCGGGTCTTTGGCGGGTGGGTGCTTGACGGGTCCAAGTGCGGGTCTTTCTGGTTGCTGCGCAGTGTAGCTGTAAGAGAAATTGGCCTACAGCCCTCGTGGTTTCTGTATGAATTGCTATTGAAATAATAGCAAACGCGCTTTCTGTGGATCTATGGGTTGCTCGACATGATACGGCGCAACGCGCGCAGTGGGTTGGAAAGCATGTAAATATTATTTGACATAAAGTTAAGCAAACAATACATTGTGTCTAACTGGTTTGACTAAACGTAAAGGAGATCCACCATGTCTTTTCGTGAGAAGAGCGACTGGCTCAGTTTTGCATCGCTGTGTTTGCTGGCGATCTACTTTTTTGAGATTGGGCGTGGCGTGCTCACCGACAGCCAGCCCAGCGGGCCGTATTACTACTTCAAGCTGTTCTGGTGGCTCATTGGGGTGCTGATTGCGATCCAGGTGGTGACGCACAGTGTGCTGGCCAGGCGCTCGCCACAGGATGCCCAGGCACCGGCTGACGAGCGCGAACGGCTGATCCATCTGCGCGCCACGCCACCGGCCTACTTTGTGCTGCTGGTGGGTGCGTTCATGACCATAGGCACCATGCACATGGGCTTTAGCGTCTGGCAGTTTGCACACTGCATTCTGTTTGTGATCTGGGTTTCCGAGCTGTTGCGCTACGGCATGCGCCTGTACTACTACCGCCGCGCGGTGTGACATGGGCGAGAACCACATCACCAATGCCATCCGCCGACTGCGCTTTGAGCATGGCGAGATGACCCAGCAGGCCCTGGCCGAGCGCATCGGCGTCACGCGCCAGACCGTGAACGCCATCGAGCAGGGCAAGTACTCGCCATCACTGGAAGTGGCGTTCAGGATTTCTGCCGTCTTCGGGCTGCCGCTGGATGCGGTGTTTCAGTATCAGCCGGAGGCTACCAAAAAGGCGCCGTGAGCGGCCGACTCCTACGCGAGCCCCGCCGCCTGCTTGGCGTGCAGCTTGGCCGCAATGTATTCGCCGTGGGTTACGTGCAGCAAGCCCGCGACCTTGCTGATCACGTGGTTCTCATGCGTGTCCAGGTGGCCATCGGCGTAGGCAACCTGCCACATGTGCTCCACCACCTGGATTTTCTGGGCCTGCGAGAAGTGTTCGTTCATGGCGCTGGTGTAGCGGAAGTAGTCGTTGCTGTTGCGGGCCGTGTTTTCTGCCTGGGCCAGGAGCTGCTGCATTTCCGCGTCGGTCAGTGCGAACTTGTTGCGCAGTGCCAAGACGGCCGCGGCGCGCTCGGTGTCGCTGATGTGGGTGTCCGAGCGCATCACCTCGACCAGCAGCACGGCGGTTGCCAACTGCAGGCCGTGTGCGTCACCGACGGACGCGGCGACATCCTCCGGGACGTTGAAAAATTGGGTTAACAAGTTTTTGAGGGGGCTCAGCATGGGTTTGATTGTGACTGCGTCGGTGTCCATCCGTCACGACGGCTAGAACGACGACCCTGGCTCGCGCAGGAACGCCAGCTCCTGCGCGCTGGAGGTGCGTCCCAGCACCGCGTTGCGGTGGGGGTAGCGGCCAAAACGCTCGATGATGGATTGGTGGCGCAGCGCGGAGTTCAGGCTGTCCTCCAGGCCCGGCTGCGAAAACAGCAGCACCGCCTGCGCGTGCACCAGCCGGGACTCGCTGTGCATGTACGGCATGTAGGCGAACGCACGTTGCGCGGCGGGCAGGCCCTGGTCTTGCCCGCTGGCCACCATCTCTTGCGCCAGCACCAGCGCCAGCGTGTCCTGCGCAAAGGCGCGTGGGGTGTCGCGGTAGGCGTTGCGCGAGAACTGGTCCAGCACCACGATCTCCGCCAGCCGTCCCTGCGGCGTGGCGCGCCAGGCCCACAGCTCGCAGCGCGTGGCGGCCTCCAGCGTGGGGCCGAAGCGCGTGCGTATCAGCGCATCGAGTGCCGCGTCTTTGACGAAGTGCTGCTTGGCGCTCAGTTCGTCGAACCAGAAATCGAGAATGTCTTGGGGTGTCATGGGTGAATTGTGCATCCACCGCACGGACTCCTGGGTCGCTAGCGCCGCGCCGCGGTCAGCAGCAGCTCGTTAGGTCCGACCCAGCCGTCGGGTGTGGTGAAGACGTTCAGGTGGTCCTCCATGTCGGCCCAGGCGGCGTCTGCGGCCTGTGGGGACAGGCGGCCCAGGATCTGCTGGATCGGGCTGGCCGACGCGCGGATGAAGTCCAGGTAGTGGCGCGCCGTGGGCAGGTGAAAGGGCGCGTCCAGCGCGGTGGTGGCGATGTCCCGAAAGCCCGCGGCATTGAACAGCGCATCGGCCAGACCCGGCTTGCCCAGGCTCAGCAGGCCGCCCGGTGTAAACGGGTCGCGGGCGGGCAGGCCCGCATGTTTCATGGCCGTGGACATCAGCATGGCGATGCAGGGGTTGCGGTCGGGGCGCGAGAACACCATGGTGCAGATGCCGCCGCCCGGGCGCAGGGCGCGATGCATGCCCTGCAAGCCTTGCAGCGGCTCTGGGAAAAACATCAGCCCCAACCGGCACACCGCGGCGTCAAAGCTGGCGGGCGCTACGTCCAGGTCCTCCCCGTCGGCCACCAGCGTCTGCACATTGCGCAGGCCCGCCTGCTGGGCGTTGTGCTGGGCCAGCGCGAGGATGACGGGCGACAGATCCGTGGCCAGCACGCGCCCAGCGGGACCTACGCGCCGGGCAATGTCCAGCGTCTGGTCACCCGCGCCCGCGGCCACATCCAGCACCGCGGCCCCGGGAGCGATGCCGGCCATGTCCAACATGGCGTCCGTGGGCTGGCGCAACCAGGCGTGAATGGCTGCGGTGTGGTGGTTCCAGCCGGTGGCGGAGCGGTCCCACTGTTCGCGCACTGCTGTTTTGAATGCCTGTTTGTCGGGACTGGTGACGGGGTTGGCAACGGTGGTCATATGGTGCTCCTGGTGAAGGTGGTTGCGGCAATGCGGGCCCCTGCCTGTGTCTTGCTGCGCTGGCGGGCTGCAGCCATCAGCATCAGACCCAGGCCAAGCAGTAGAGAGGACTGCGGTTCGGGAACGGATGACACGGGTGGCGCTGTACCGAACTGCGACAGAAAACCATCCGAATCGGGCGTGAAGGAATAGCCATCCGGCAGGTCCACCCCCGTCACCTTGAACGTGTGGGAGGCGTCGAAATTTGTCAGACCGGCCACTGTCACCACGTCGGTCCTGAGGTAGAAGTCGAACAGGATGAAATCGCCCGCGCTGACCATCTGCGTCCAGCTGAACGGGATGTTGAACGTGCCAGGACTGCAGCAGAAGTAATACAGCTTGCTGGTGTTGTTGAACGAGGGGCTGTCGCCCACCTGGAACATGTAGTCCATCGCTACCGAGTTGTCGGCGGACGGGTAGTTGAATGGCGCCGGTGTCGATATGTCGTAGCTGCCCTCCAGTACCGCCGTGAAGGTGGCCAGCCCCGGCAGCGCCGGGCCGACCAGATTGATGCCGCCACGCATCGAGGCCGAGCTGCTGCCTCCGGCGGCGCGGCCGATGATGTATTTGCTTGCCGCGACACCTGCACCAAGCTTCTCCCTAACAGCTCCGCTGAGTGCGTCGGCCGAAGCCTGCGCATACGATGAAGAATCACCGGCTACGGTTGTCACCGACTTTGACGCCACTGCAAACCCAGTCGCTGGACTTCCATCGGTATTCACGGTGAATTGAACGCCCGACGGTGCATCCGACGCGAACGCTCGAACACTAACTTGCGCAACGGCGGCTTGCGCGAAGGGGGAAAAGCCACTCAGGCACAGGGCCACACCGCATGTCCAGTACTTCAAGGTGGAGTTTTCCGGGATGGCGGCGCGGGCAGAAAGGACGGTCATGGTGGGCTCCAGATAGGGTGGGGTGGTAGCAAATGGCAGGGCCAGTCTAGGTAGCGGGCCCGTGCGCCACAAGGCACAGACCCGCATAATGGGGTCGCAAATTTGCATTGCCCCCATCCACCCTGGCCCGCCCATGCTCGACTGGAATGACCTGAAGTACCTACTGGCCGTGGCGCGCCACGAGGGCACGGCCGCGGCCGGGCGCGCACTGGGGGTCAACCAGTCCACCGTGCAGCGTCGCCTGGTCGAGCTGGAGCGCAGCCTGGGCCAGGCCCTGGTGCAGCGCCACCCCAGTGGCTACCGGTTGACGGCGTTTGGCGAGCAGCTGCTGCCAATGGCACAACAGGTCGAGCAGGCGGTGGTGGCGCTGACCCAGCATGTGGAAAATTTTCAGCGTGATGTGACCGGCGTGGTGCGGGTAACGTGCCCGGAGCCGCTGGTCTACCGCATCAGCAATTCCACGCTGCTGGAGCGTTTTCGCACCCGCTACCCCGGGCTGCAGGTGGAGTTTGTGACCAGCGACAAATACCTGGACTTTGCCAAGGGCGAGGTCGACATCGCGCTGCGCTCGGGCGACACCGATGACAACGCGCTGGTGGGTCGCAAGGTGGGCGATTCGCTGTGGGCGGTGTACGCCAGCCCCAAATACATTGCCCGGCGCGGCCAGCCCGACAGCGTGGACGACCTGGAGCGCCACGACTGGGTGGGCTTTGACGACACCATGGCCCAGCACCGTGCCGCCATCTGGCTGCAACAGGTGGCACCCAAGGCGCGCGTCGTGGCCCGCAACAACAGCGTGCTGGGCTTGGTCAACTCTGCCAAGGCGGGGCTGGGTGTGGCGGCGCTGCCCACCGCGCTGGGTGACGCCGAGCCCGACCTGGTGCGCGTGCTGGGCCCCATCCCCGAGCTGGCCCGCATCTGGCGCGTGCTGACCACGCCGGAGCTGCGCCATACACCGCGCGTGGCGGCGCTGTTTGATTACCTGGTGGACGAAGTGGAGGCCCTGCGGCCCATCATCACGGGGTAGTTGCTACGCCTGCGCGGCTTTCCACGCATCAAAGCCCCCGCGCAAGGGATAGGCATTGCGGTAGCCCAGCTTCTGCAGGCTTTGCGCCGCATGGATGGCACCGGCATCTTGCGGGCAGGCGCAGATGGTCACGATGGGATAGTCTTTTTCGACGCCAGGCAACGAGCGCGTGATCGCGTCATAGTCGGTGAGGTGCGCGTTGGGAATGTGGCCCGTCTCCGCTGCCAGGCTGGGGCTGCGCAGATCGATGATGTGGGGCGGGTGCGGGCCGGTCAGTGCTTGCATGAACTCGTCCATCTCGATGTGGTGCATGGCGGCCAGCCGCTCGAAGCGGGCCTTTTGCCAAAGCTTCCAGCCGATCACCATGGCAATCAACGCGGCGGCGATCAGCGCCAGACGAATGCCGTGCGCAGCCGTCCACGCCAATACACCGTCGATCTGGGCCTGAAACGCATACCCCGCCAGCAGAGCCAGGCCGGCCCACAAACCAGCGCCCACGGCGGATGCCATAAAGAACGAAGCGCCCGGCATGCCCAAGGCTCCGGCAACGGGCGGTGCCACGGTGGCGAACCCGGGAATGAATTTGCCAAACACCAGGGACCACACGCCCCACTTGGTAAAGCGCGCCTCGGTCTGGTTTACGCAGGTGCTGGGGTTGATGGACAGCTTGCACAGCAGCGACAGCACCCGGTAGCCAAACTTGCGGCCCGCCGCATACCAGATCCAGTCCGCCAGCAGAGAGGCCAGCACGGCGGCCAGCAGCATGGCAGCCAGCGCCATCCCGCCGGTGGACTGGCTGCCGGCCAACACCATGGTTGGCACCGAAGGCACCGGCAGGCCCAACTGCTGCAGGAAGACATTGCCGAAGACAAGCAGGTTGCTGTCTTGCTGCAGGAGTTGGTTGAGCCAGGTGCTGTCCATGTGTGCCTTCAAAGGAGATATTGTCGGGCGTTGGGCTACCGCCGTATGGCGCGATCAAACGCCCACCACACCAGCCCACCCACCACGGCAGTGGCCAGGCAGAGCACATGCAGAGCGTCGATGGAGATGGCGGCGTGCAAGGGGCGAGCCAGGCTGAACGGGGCAAACGGCAGCACGTCAACATGCATCACACTGTCGATGAGGACGTGGCTGTAGGTGCCGATGAACGCACTGCCAAACGACACCCGCCAACGGATAGGCAAATGGCGTGGTTCGCGCAGCACGCGCAGGCCCCACTCGCCCAGGTGCTTGCCGGTAGCGCCGCACAGCAGGCCGATCAGCGTGGCGCCAACCAGCGTGTGCGAGAAGCCATGCAGCTCCACACGACCGGTGGTCATTGCCAGAAGTGGTTGCAGATCGATGGCGACTTGTGACCAGCCAAACACCAGCAAAGAAAATCTTCTTTGCATGACGGCCTTGACCGCGAGGCCGGGGCCCATGTGCAGGGGGGTGAAGGGCATTGTGCGGGTTGAGGTCCGGGCTAAACCCGCAGTGTAGTGGGTCCGCCGGGCCGTCGTGCGCCGCTGAAAGCCTGTGGGTCAAATTGGCCTATAGCCCTCGTAGAATATACGCCTATAGCTACTAAATCTGTAGCATTCAGACCCCGAAGAAGAAAAATCCGTCGCGCGATGCGTCAGCCTGGCTGTCGAAGTATTTGTTTTGCCAAGTGTCTTTTTCGCTGAGGTCGCCCCAGGCCTGCTCCAGCTTGTTGTCGCGCGCCAGTTGCGACAGCTTGTAGCGCCACGAAAAGTGGTTGGTCACGTCCAGCGCGTGGGCCGCATAGGCCTGGGCCAGGCGCTGGTGACCACGCACGATGACCAGGTTTTCGTCATTCTGGTAGCTCGCCTTGTAGCCCAGGTTGTGGCTGCCGGTGACCACCACGCAGTCGGGGCTGAACGGGTCAATCACGATGATCTTGTCGTGGATCACCGCGTGGCCCAGCTTGTACATTTCCTTTTCCCAGTAGCCAAAGTCATCGGGAATGCCGGCGACGCCCGACACCAGCACGTCCGGCGCAGCCGTGGCGTTGCGCTTGGTGATGTAGGTGGAGAACTGGCCCAGCGGCGAAGGGTCGGTCACCGCGCCGCGCACATAGAAGGGCTGGGCTGCCGTCTGCATTTGCACCGACTTGTCGTGCACCTGCTCCATGAAGCTGGGCGCGCCCGCGTTGAAGGCCAGAAACAGAATGCCCTGGCGCGCGCCCTGGATCAGTGCGAACACCTCGGCCAGATCAGGTGGCGTTTTGTCGGCGTTCTTGGTTTTGGCCGCGGTGTTGGGTGACAGCCAGACGTGCACCTCGCCCTGCGACAGCGGCGCATCCACCGAGCCACCGCCACACCACGCGCGCAGGTCTTTGCCCTGCGCGGGCTGCTGGCCGGCATCCCACACCAGCCAGTCCCAATAGTCCTTGTAGCCCTGCGCCACGGTGCGGTTGCGGATGAAGAGCGCGTTGTTGGTCTGCGAGCACAGGCCGGTGGCGGTCCAGTTGGTGCTGCCGGTCAGCACTTCTTGCGGGCCCTTGGTGTTGGACCACACCACGAACTTGTTGTGGCCTATGGAGCTCGACGGCACGAAGCGGTCCGTCACGTCTACCCCTGCAGCGTGCAGCGCCTCGCGGGTGGCGGCATTGGTGCCATCCTTGATTTTGCGGGTGTGTTTGACGCCTTGTGCGTCACGGTATTCCTCGGACGTATCGGCATTGGCCAGGCACAGGGCCAGGCGGTCCTTGGCCGCCAGTGCCTTGATGGCCTTGACCAGTTGCGTGTCGGTCAGCTCGTACAGCGCAAGGTGGCAGAAGCCGCCCTTGGTCTTGGCCTTGTTCAAGAGTGACAGCACGCCTTTGTCCAGCACTTCGCCACTGAGCAGTTTGCGGATGGGGCTGGTCTCTTTGGTGATTTCGCCGCGCAGGGCTTCGGAAATATTGGCGTAGGTGCCGTCCTTCACCATGGCGTTGATCTTCTTCGTGACCGCCTGCGTGGAGATCAGCCCCACGTTGAAGTAGGCCGCCACGTCGCCATAGTCCCCGCCGATGGTCACCGGGTTCGACTCCAGCGCAATGCTGGGGTGTGGGGTGAGCGCATCCACGTCTGGGCCCATCATGGGCACCACCTGGTAGCGGTAGGTGCCTGGCGCGGCAAACACGTCTTTCCACTGGAAGCTTTGCACCGGCCAGACGTCCGTGGTCTTGCGCTGGTGCGGCTGGCCCGGCACGCCGGGCTCGAAGCCGACAAAGGCCGGCAAGGCGGTGCTGCTGCCGTCCGCGCTGATGCGGCGCACCGAGAAGCCCAGGCACCCTGGAATCTTTTCGTTCAGCTGCCAGAAGATGTAGGCAATGTCATTGTTGGCAAGCGCCAGGCACGCGTTGGACATGGTTTCCTCCCTTTGTTGTATCCCCCGAGTTATAGGCAAGTTTTGGCGCAAGCGTGTTGGTGAAAGTACCCCCCTGGATGGACCGCAACTTTCATACGGCTGTCACGCCGCAGGCGTATCCAACCTCCCCGGAAGATGCGTTTGCAGCACTTGCGACGGTGTGTGGGGGGCATCGGGGTCGGTGACCAGCGTGAACACCCAATCGCTGCCAAGCCCCGTTCCCACAACCTGCACGGCGATGCCTTCCACCTTGGGGGCGCCCGCCAACACGTGCAGGTGGCGCAACTGCCCATCGGGTGCCACGATGCCGATGGCGGAGCCCACGCAGGCGCCGTCCAGGTAGCTGTCATCGGTGTTTTCGGCCACCGCGCTGAAGGCCCATGCGCCGCCCTGCAAGGCGGTGCCATCGGTCAGGCTCAGCGGCACGCCACCCACATCGCCCAGTGCCATCAGCTGCACGCTCTTGGCGCCGGGTGGCTTGGGTTGCAGCCCCGCCAGCCAGGGCGCGATCAGATTCCAGTCAAAGCGGATGCAGGCGCTGCGGGCATCGCCCTTGTTGCCACGGTGCAGCAACAGCAAGTCGCCACTGAGCACGAACGCGCCCTCAATATTCAGGTCGTCAAAGCGCTTGCGCAGCGGTGCGTACAGCGGCTCCAGGTCCACGCTGGCCATGCGGCCATTGGGCACGCCGTGCACGTCCAGCCCAATCAGCACGCCGGTTTCGCGCTGGGGCTTGGAGCCCGAGCCCAGTGCCAGCAAGGCGCCCGCCGGGCAGCCCGGCAGGGGCGGCAGCTGGGCCAGGGTTTCCAGATCCGGCTTGGCCTTTTTGCGCTTGCCTTTGTCGCGCGGCAAATCGCCTTCCAGCAGGCGCACCAGCGTGCCGGGCGCAGCGTCGGCACCCGGGGCGCCAGGGGCCGTGTGCTCTTCAAACACGCCCAGGTGCAATTCGTCATCGGCCACCACATACAGCCGCTGGCGCACGCGCACCAAGCCACTGGCCGCGCTCAGGTGTGCCTGGCCGCGCGGGTGCTGTGCGGGGTCGAGTGACAAGTTGCGGATGAAAGTGAGGGGTAGGGAAGTGGGTGTGTTGGCCATGTGAATCCCTTTGTTTTTGTTAGGCATAGGCCTTCGCGGAGCGGCTTTTCGGCGAAGTCTCTATGCTGATTTGGCCTCTAGCCCTCGTGGAATGGGACGTTGAAGCTACGGAAATCGTAGCGAATGTCTGTCAAACCAAGGCCGAAATCTGACTCTCTAGCTTCGGCAGGTCTTGCTGAATGGTTTGCCAGACGATGCCGTGATCGACAGTGAAATAGCCATGTGAAAGCGCGTTGCGCATTTCATAGGCGAAGCCCCACGGCACCTCGGCGTGCTGCGCGGCAAAGGCCTTGTGGTTCTTGGTCACGTTATTGCAGGCCTCGCCAATCACTTCCAGGTTGCGGACCACGGCATCGCGCGTCTTGCGATCTGCCATGAAGGCATCCAAATCCATACCTTTGGTGTAATCCTGAATGTTGGTAATGGCTTCCAGAATGTGTTGCAGGTAGTCCGCAACCCGCAACGCGTCTGCCCGACTCATACCGGCACGGCCTCGCGCAAGACCTGATCGCGGAACTTGGCTGGCAGGCCGTTGGGGGTGAGAACGTCAACCTCCAGTCCTAGAAGCTTTTTCAACTCAAAGCGAATGGCGCCAATGTCCATCATGGTGGTCTGCGGCGTCGGATCCACCAAGAGATCCAGATCGCTACCATGGGTGTCGTCACCGTGCAGCGCGGAGCCAAACACCCGCACGGCACTGACGTGGTGGCTCAGCGCGATCTCACGGATGCGGGTGCGGTGCAGGGACAAAGCTTCGGAGGGGCGCATGGGCTGGAGTTTAAAGCCATCAAGCCTGCCACACCCCAAACCCCGCCGAGCGCAGATCGATGCCGATCTCGATCTCCTTGTCCACGGCGTCTTTGTAACTCATGGGGTTGAAGGCCTCGTACAGGTCGGGCAGCAGGCGCAGGCCGTATTGCTGCACATAGCTGTTGGACTGGATGCCGGCCTTGTGCTTGTCGAAGCGCACGTCCGGGTCCAGACCCGTCATGCCCACGTAGACGCAGGGCTTGCCGGTTATGTAGTCGGGGTTGTTCTTGCGAAAACGTGGCTCCAGGAGCACGTCTTTGGAAAGCTCGACCACGTAGACGTGGTGGTGGTGCTTGCGGGGTTTAGGCACCGTTCAAATCGCGAATCAGGGACACGACCTTGGTGGTGATGATGTCCACCGCCGGAGCGTTTGCGCCATGCGGGAAGATCACATCGGCGTGGCGCTTGGTGGGCTCGATGAACTGCTTGTGCATGGGGCGCACCGTGTCGAGGTACTGCTGGATCACGCTCTCGGTGCTGCGCCCGCGCTCGGAGATGTCGCGCTGCAGGCGGCGGATAAAGCGCACATCGGCTGCGGTGTCGACAAAAATCTTCAGCGACATCATCTTGCGCAGGTCGGCATCAAACAGTGCAAACAGGCCTTCGATCACGATCACCGGCGCGGGCTGGACGGTAATGGTCTTGCTAGAGCGGTTGTCCGCCGCAAAGTCGTACAGCGGCATTTCAATCGCCTCGCCACGGCACAGCGCCTGCACCTGCTGCACCATCAGCGGCCAGTCAAACGCCTGCGGGTGGTCGTAGTTCGTCTTGCGCCGCTCCTCTGGCGACAGGTGGGACTGGTCGCTGTAGTAGTCATCCTGCATCACCACCGCAGCCATCTCCGGCCCGATGGAGACCAGCACCTCGCGCGTGACCGTTGACTTGCCACTGCCGCTGCCGCCCGCGACACCGATGACGAAGGGCTCGTTGTTGGTTTTTATCATTTGGCTCTCGTGTACGGACGGGCCCGCATGGTCGCTTGAATGCCTGAATTCTCCGCAACGATTCTTTTGTAGAGGCCCTTGCACGCATCTGCGCTGAGGTTTCTGTCTGCCCTCGCGGCAGCCTCCAGGGTGGTGATTTCAGCAAGAATTTTTTCGAGGGCGGGGCGAGTATTCGGGTCCAGCAGACCGCTCTTCAGCCCCTGGTCTACCGCACCTGCATAGTCTCTGCGCTCGCGGAAGATGGCAGCCAGGCATCCTGCCTGGGGATGGCGTTCACCGACTTGCCCCGGGTTAGCAGTCGATCCCGCTGAAGCGGGGTTCTGTGCGGGTGCTTGGGCCAGCAGAAAGCCGGGCGCCAACATGGCTGACAGGACAAGCAGAGTGAGTTTGTTCATGGGTAATTTCTTTGCGGGTTCAGGCCTCCGGCCCAAACAGATCATTCAGCGATTTTGTGCCGGTGGGCGCTGCGGACGAGGTCATGGGCACGCCCTTGGGGTATTCCTCGGCAATGCGGTCTTCCCAGTAGGTGGCCGGGGTGGGCGCGCTGCACAGCCGGCGAAACACCTCGTGCGGCACCTGCTTGTAGGCCAGTGTGCTCTTGTTGTCCCAATGCAAGTCCAGCTGCTGCGACTCGGGGTTGTAGTCGGCCCGGCGGATGCGCCCGCTGGTGAAGGTTTTGCTGAGCATGTTCGTTACTCCCTTTTTTCTTGCCTTCAGACGGGCAAGGGCCGCAATTTTACAAGCCAGCTTTTTTTTGGAAAAACCTGAACCCTTTTGGATTCGGGCGGCCTCTAGCTATAGGTCATCCACTTCAACTTAAGGTTTAAACATGTTCTTCCTGAAACGCAATCTCCCT
>Ga0208398_100729_pt1 | contig 17349 bp, 13 predicted proteins | sample LakWasMe79_HOW10_2_FD_183905 | JGI IMG/M metagenome (GOLD analysis project Ga0208398, IMG submission 183905) | Freshwater sediment methanotrophic microbial communities from Lake Washington under simulated oxygen tension - Sediment Metagenome... | ecosystem: Environmental > Aquatic > Freshwater >...
CGTTGAAGTCCTGGCCCACGCGCCACAGGTCGGCGCCTACTTCCAGCGCATGGTCGAGCACGCTTTGCGGCGGCATCGGGTCGCTGACGATGACCGGACGGCCGGTGCGCATGATGCCGGCCTTCTCCCGGCCAATGCTTTCGCGGTCCGGGCCGAGTATTTCCATGTGGTCCAGGTCGATGCTGGTGATGATGGCGCAATCGGCGTCGATGATGTTGGTGGAATCGAGCCGGCCGCCCAGCCCCACTTCCAGGATCACCACATCCAGACCGCTGCGCATCATCACGTCGAAGATGGCCAGCATCGAGAACTCGAAGTAGCTGAGCGAGATGACTTCACCATTCTGGGTTCTAGCCCTCTCCACTGCGGCAAAGCCTGCTACCAAATCCATAGCATCCACGGACTGGCCCAGCAGGCGCAGGCGCTCCTCAAAGTGCACCAGGTGCGGCGATGTGAAGAGGCCCGTGCGGTAGCCCGCCTGGCCCAAAATGGACTCCAGCATGGCGCAGGTCGAGCCCTTGCCGTTGGTGCCGGCCACGGTGATCACCGGGCAGTCAAAGCGGATGGCCATGCGCTGGGCCACAGCGCGCACGCGCTCCAGGCCCATGTCGATGGCGGTGGGGTGCAGGCGCTCGCAGTGGGCTAGCCAGTCTTCAAGGGTGTTGAGTTCTTCCATACTGTTGGGATTGTCGCCGACCCGTTTGGACCCGGCATCTTCAGGGCCTAGGCAGGATCAGGTGGGCCGGGCGTTCTGCTCCGTGTCCCCCGCCCGCTGTGCGGGCTCCTCCTTGACCTGCGCAGAACGCCCGGCCCACCTGATCCGCCACTGCGGTTGGTGCACATGCAAACGGAAAGCCCGTTCGCAGCGAAAGGAATGTAGTGACCTACACCGTTCGTGCTTCCCCCTCGAATGCGATACTTAAAACGATGTGGCCAAACTTTGTCGTGCATGCTTTTCGCCGATTTGCGTCCGTGACGGCGCAGTCATTTGCCAATGAAAAGCCCCAAGTGGTGGGCTATGACTGGTTTTCGGACCAGGAAGTCGCAGCCTACGACCGTGCATGCGCCGTTGACGGTACAGGGCGCATCGACGACGCAACCTGGCGGGACCTGGATGTTCGGGCGTATTTGCGTCTGGTGGGTGCGCAGTGCAGCATCTTTGGCCGTCAAATGCTGTTCCATCGCCTGCGTGCCGGACGCAATCCGCAAGACCAGGCGAATGCTTCTCTTCATACGCTGGGCGATCCCGCCACAGACCTTGCTCTGGCGAATACGCTGAAAACCCGCCGCCAGTTGCGTTGCGTGGATACGGAAATTGCCCAGACCCTGTTCCACGGCGCGTTGGTTTCCGCACCACAGTGGACTGCGCGCCTGTGGATGGCGCCTTACCTCGGCATAGGCGCACTGGCGTTAATGGGACTATGGCCTGGGGCCGCCACAGCCTGGCTTGCCATTGCGTACTTCGCCTTCGTTGCATTTGTGCAGGTCAAGCTCTACCGACAACTCACGCGCTGGAAAGCCCAACGCGACGCCGTGCTTGCCATGCTGGATGCGGCACGGGCCTTTGGCAACTGCGGGCGCACCACGCCGCATGCGGTTCTCGGCCCACTCGGCGCCAGCCTGCCGGACATCCAGAAGCTGATCACCGCCCTGTCCCCCACATGGGTAGAGCGAACGCCCATGCTGGCGGAATACGCCAACCTTTTTGCGCTGCATGAATACGCAAGCTTCGGCACAAGAATCCAATGCCTGCAAGACCGCTTCGCAGCGCTGCGAACCGTATATGAACAGTTGGCCGAATGCGAGGCTCAACTGTGCTTGATGGAGCACTTGAAAACGTGCAGCGTGGTGTGTTGGGTGCAGCCCGCCGGTCCCCGGGACCTGCGCCTAGTGGACATGGTCAACCCGCTGGTGGGTGACGCGCAGCCGCTGTCCATTGATCTGCATGGCAAGGGGGCCTTTATCTCCGGACAAAATGGCGTTGGAAAAAGCACCTTCCTGCGCGGGCTGGGCCTGAATCTGCTGGCGGCACGCGCCTTTGGCTTTTGCTATGCCAAGGAGGCAGAGCTGCCCCTGCTGCCAGTGTGGTCGAGCATCCAGAACGAGGATTCGCTGGACACCGCCGACAGCCTGTACATGGCCGAAATGCGCCGGTGCGAAACCCTGCTGGCAGTCGCCGAACGCCCAACCGGCGCCGTGTTTATCCTCGATGAAATATTCCGTGGCACCAACCACGTGGAATCGGTGTCGGCTGCCGCCGCCGTCATCAACCAACTGGCCAGCCGCGCATTGCTTGTCGTCTCGTCGCACCATCTGGTGCTGGCGCCCCTGCTGCACCCGAAGCTGGAAGCCCTTCGCATGGTCAGTGATCCACTCAGCACTGGGTCACTGCGGTTGGAGCCCGGACTTCTGCTGGAAACCAACGGAATCCACATGATGGAGCGCTACGCGATTCCCGAGCAGGTCCGCGCCACCGCGATACAGGTCCACGACTGGCTGGCGGGCTACATGACCCGACCTGATCATTTCCCCGAACTACTTTGAATTTGATCGGCACCTACATCAACGTAAACTTTTCAGTCGATTCGTTGTAGCGCACCCAGGCGTACCACGCCAGCAGCAGGCCACCCGATACCAAGAAGCTGATACCCCAACTGGAGAACATCTCAGGCATGAAGGCCTGAAAACCCAGGTTGGTGCGCTCAAAAGTATCAGTACTGTCCTCGTCCACCGCGCTGAGGCCAAACTTCTTGAACAGCGCGCTGGCGGTGGACCCGCTCCAGGCAAAAAAGAACATGGCTACCCACAGCTTGACGTGCCCCTCGCCCATGCGCCACAGCGAGCCCGAGGCGCAGCCGCCGGCAAAAACCATCCCTATGCCGAAAACGACGCCCCCCACCAGTGAGCCGATCCAGAACGTGGCCGGAATGGCCATATAGGGGTCAATCACTTTCTTCTGGAACAACAAGGCGGCGATGGGCATGCCGATAGCCAGCGCCAGGATGACGGCCTTGGTCATCTCACCCTCGGCGGTCACAAACGGCTCGCGAAAGGCCCGCGCAAAACACAAACGTGAGCGGTGCAGGATGAAGCCAATCGCAAACCCAGCCATCACAATCGGCGCGCGGTACACCAGCGGCGCACTGCCGGAATACAGCCACAACAGCGCCCAGACCAGCGCACCCAGCGCCACCACCCAGCCGATCAGCGGGTACGACGCAACCAGGCCCGCAGGCACCTGCAGGCTCGGTGGAGCCTTGGTGCCCCATTCGATGTTCTCCAGCGTCCAGTACAGCAGTTTGAAGCCGATGGCCGCCCCGGCCAGCAACCCAGCCCACATCGCCCAACCGGCAGGCGACGCATGCAGCACGGGGTTGAAGAAGCCCCCGGTCGTGCAGCCGCCCGCCAGGGCCGCGCCAATGCCCATCAAGGTGCCGCCCAGCAAGGCCCACAGGTATTCGATCTTGGGCGGGCGCAGCGGAGAAAACTGGCGCGACAGCAGCGCCGCGCAAAACGCGCCCAGCACCAGGGTGATGTTCATCAGCGACATGCTGTGCATCCACAGCGGCATGCGTTCACTGGACAAGCCCAGCATCGGGCCCAGGCCGATCAGGTTGTTGAACCAGTCCCCCCAGAACTTGACGCCGCCAAACACACCCCAGACCATGCCATTGATCATCAAGGCCAGGATGACCACCATCAGCAGGACCGCGCCCAGGTAGGACGACCATTTTTTGACCAAAAGCTTGTCGTAATCCGACTTGAAACCGGCCACCCATTTGGGCGTGTTGGGGGTGCTCATGCTTTCCAGTATCACATCTATGCTCAGCAAACCCTATAGCCCAAAAGGGCTATGCCAGAATCGCAGGCATGATCACCGTCTATGGCATCCCCAACTGCGACACCGTCAAAAAAGCCCGCACCTGGCTGACCGACCATGGTGTGGACTACAGCTTCCACGACTTCAAGAAACAGGGCGTGCCCGAGGCGCACCTGGACGCCTGGCTACAGGCCGTGGGATGGGAAACCCTGGTCAACCGCAAGGGCACGATGTGGCGCAAACTCGACGCCGCGGCCCAGGCCGCCGTGGTGGACGCCGCCAGTGCCCGCGCGCTGGTGCTGGCACAAGCCAGCGTCATCAAGCGCCCGGTCGTAGAGTGGGCGGACGGCCAAATCACGGTTGGCTTCAAGCCCGAGGCCTTTGCGACACGCCTGCCTTAGAGCCTGCCCTGGCGCCTGCCTTAAAATTACGGGCTTGGCGCCCCAAACGGCGCGCCGCCCTGAGCGGCCATCCTCTTACTTCACCTCGCCACACACCATGAGCAACACACCCACCACCCGCATCGACGGCGTTTCCGTCACCACCACCGCCAGCGTCTACTTCGACGGCAAGTGCGTGAGCCATGGCATCACCTTCCCCGATGGAACCAAGAAATCCGTCGGCGTGATCCTGCCTGCCACGCTGACCTTCAACACCGGCGCGCCCGAGATCATGGAGTGCGTGGCTGGCAGCTGCGAATACAAGCTGGCCGGCACCGATGCCTGGGTCAAGTCGTCCGCCGGCGAGCAATTCAGCGTGCCGGGCAATGCCAAATTCGACATCCGCGTGACCGAGCCCTACCACTACATCTGCCACTTCGGCTAAGCACCCCGTCTCCCGAATTGCTATTTTTTTAATAGCTACTCACGCATATTCCACGAGGGCTAGAGGCCAAAAATGTCAAATACTATTCTGCAAAACACCCCCGTCGGCCAAAAGGTCGGCATCGCCTTCTCCGGCGGCCTGGACACCAGCGCGGCCCTGCACTGGATGAAACTCAAGGGCGCCCTGCCCTACGCCTACACCGCCAACCTGGGCCAGCCCGACGAGGCCGATTACGACGAGATCCCGCGCAAGGCCATGGAATACGGCGCCGAAAAAGCCCGCCTGGTGGATTGCCGCCCGCAGTTGGCCGCCGAAGGCATCGCCGCGCTGCAAAGCGGCGCCTTCCACATCAGCACCGCCGGTGTGACCTACTTCAACACCACGCCGCTGGGCCGTGCCGTAACCGGCACTATGCTGGTGAGCGCCATGAAGCAGGACGACGTCAACATCTGGGGCGACGGCAGCACCTTCAAGGGCAATGACATCGAGCGCTTCTACCGCTACGGCCTGTTGACCAACCCCGCGTTGAAGATCTACAAGCCCTGGCTGGACCAGGCCTTCATCGACGAACTGGGCGGCCGCGCCGAGATGAGCGCGTTCATGACGGCACACGGCTTTGGCTACAAGATGAGTGCCGAGAAGGCCTACTCCACCGACAGCAACATGCTGGGCGCCACACACGAAGCGAAAGACCTGGAGCACCTCTCCAGCGGCATGAAGATCGTCAACCCCATCATGGGCGTGCCGTTCTGGAGAGACGACTGCGTGGTGAAAGCCGAAGAAGTGTCCGTGCGCTTTGAAGAAGGCCGCCCCGTCGCACTGAACGGCGTCGAGTACCCCGACCTGGTGAGCCTGATTCTGGAAGCCAACCGTATTGGTGGCCGCCACGGCCTGGGCATGAGCGACCAGATCGAGAACCGCATCATCGAAGCCAAGAGCCGCGGCATCTACGAAGCCCCCGGACTGGCGCTGCTGTTCATCGCCTACGAGCGCCTGGTCACCGGCATCCACAACGAAGACACCATCGAGCAGTACCGCGACAACGGCCGCAAGCTCGGCCGCCTGCTGTACCAGGGCCGCTGGTTCGACAGCCAGGCCATCATGCTGCGCGAGACCGCCCAGCGCTGGATCGCCAGCGCCATCACCGGCACCGTCACACTCGAATTGCGCCGTGGCAACGACTACTCGCTGCTCAACACCGAATCACCCAACCTGACGTATGCGCCGGAGCGTTTGAGCATGGAGAAGGTGGAAGACGCGCCGTTCAGCCCGCTGGACCGTATTGGCCAACTGACGATGCGTAATCTGGACATCACGGATACCCGGGCCAAGCTGGGCATCTATTCAAACGCCGGGATGCTGGAGTTGGGCAAGGGGGATGATTTTTTGAAGTTGGGTAAGTAAGTCAGTTCAAGCACCAAATACAAAGCCCGCCAAGTGAAAGCTTGGCGGGCTCTTTTCTTGCTTAGCTGGATGTCGACACTGAGATTAGATTTCCCCATTCATTCGCGTGGAACATCTGCCGAAACTCCAATAGACGTTCGATTAGGTGCGAACTCAGGGATGCCCTAGGCGCTCAGTGTGATCCAAAGTCGAATTCCGATTGGTAGGTTACTAATAGTTGGCAACAAAATCGCCAACTGTTTTTACCGAACCACCAACTGAGGCCAAGGCTGGATAAGCACTAAACTGGGTCGGCCTGTCTTTCGGGGTGTATTCGTCGTACGAAATCAGACTTTTGCTAGAAACAAACGTTTGGTTTGGAGTGACATCATCGCCGGCACTTGTGCGCACGTTAAATCCAGCAGGCGGAACACTAGCGGCATTGAAAATCAAGGGCAAGTCTTTGATAGCGGCATAACTGGGACAGGCTGCCCGGATGTGGTTATCGCATACTTTGCACGCGAAAGGGTTGGCATGCCTCTTTTTCTTGTCCGGACCGCCATAACGAATACACCATAAGATTCCTTCAGCGACCGAAGAGTGCACCTTCCTCGCTTGCGCCGCCATCCAGATCAATCTTTCCAGTTTTCCCCATACCGTGCTAGCGGCAAACACTGTGGCATGAAGCTCAATTGGTCTGACTTTGAGCCCCAGAGGGGACTGCAGGAAGATGTCAACCCAGTTGTCGATTGGCAGTGCAGGTAACGAGCCAAAGCATTGTTGGGCATACAACTGCATGACCTTGGGGCTTTGAAAGCTTCCGTCAAGTCTTACATATTGCGCTTCACAATCGCTCTGGGTCAGGTGATTTGGGTCCCAGTAGCCATGCCGCAAGTCATGGTGCATTAGCAGTGAAAGCACTGCTCTACCTGGTCCCCTATTGAACGCAGAGAGGTTTTCATACAGTGCAGTACGAATTCCACTTCTTGCGGGCGCAAATCCTATGATGCCAACCATTAGCCCGGTGTTTAACCGAGGTTCATTTAGCGACGTAACTGTATTGGCCTGAACGCGTTCAAACTTGGAGTACGTGTAACGAGTGAGTGAAACATCAGAGCAAAAATGGTCGTGAAAGAAGTCCGCGGCACCGTTTGGACCCACAAATGGAGCATATTTTGGAAATATCGCAAGTGGGTTCGTTGGGCTCCTGAACTCTTCCCAAGTCGGCAATAAGTAGAAGTCGGCATGTATGCCCCCTGCGGTTTGAATTCTTTCCCCGAATGCACCCGAGTAGGAGTGCAGTTGGATCAGCTCCCCCTTACGCCCTCCGTCAGAATTCCAACTCGCGATATACCTTGCAAGACCAAAAACGGGGTCCCAACATTTGCCGAATGGTAGTTTGCCGCCGAAGGAACTAACGACGATCTGCTGCCACAGTTCGAAAAATACATTGTTGGCGCCAGACAATGCGCCTGTGAGTGCTCCTTGAATGTCCGCTGCAATCACCGGGTCATCTAATCCGAGCCTCGACCGCGCGGCCGTTTCCGCGACTGGAACGTATCGGCTATTGATTGTTTGCGCCAAGTCTTTACTTACCGCCAGCGTGACTCGCAATACGCCTGTCGACATATTGAACGCAATGTTATGCACGAATCCAAAGATTCGATCTCGCTCACCCGCCCGTTGTGACGGCCCCATGTTCGGGTCGAGTTCGTGAAAATACAAAAGCGGAAAAAGAGGCAAGTCCGGGTCGTACAGGTACGTCAACGGTAGCCACTCTTGAGGGAAATCGCTCAAGTCAAAGTGATGAAAATACGCAAGGGCATCGAATGCCATTAGCCACTCCCCATATTTTTATTCAGCCACTATATCCGCCAGATGTGTTACCGGCAGCGGGGTAACTGCCGGATTTTGGCTCAGTCATAGTTCTGCTGCTTACGAACCAATGCGCGACGTCAGTTTTCCTTTCGCCTATCGCACGATGGTCATTCGTGCCCAAATATGAAATGCAGGCTCGATTCGCCGCCCCCTCGGCCATAGCTCTAGAACTCCAATGGCATCCAGCGCCCAAAGCGCTCCCCTTCGCACGTATGCTGTTCCGATGGTAGTCAATTGGAAATCTTCTCTTCCTTTAGTTTTTCGTACAACATAGCCAAGTCGCGCGTATTGATTCGGAACTGGCTCCTTGCCTTGACCGTTGACTGCGCGGTTTTAGCCATTGTCACTTTGGAGCCTGGGTCAAAAATGATGGCCCCCGCACAAAGCGCATTCAAATACTTAATGAAGTCCGTGTGTTCACCCATTAGCACTGGTGTTTCGTAGCGGTAGGCAATGGGTGCTTTCATTGATGTATAGCGGACATAGGCTGCGAAAGCGTGTTTGCGATTCCAATGGGTCAATAGTTGAGCGAAACCCCATGATGCGGCCTCATTTCCGCCTGAGTCCAGCAAGACAATCGCGCCGTTCACATTAAATTCTTTGGGCTTTAGCGGGTCAAATCCGATTACTCGTAGCGTCATGCCGGTCGCTTCGCAAGGAATACCTACCTTATGCCCGCCTGTGAAATACATTCCCCCATCCTTCACGTCGTGGCCGTAGCGTTCAACAAACTCTTTGACCCCACGCTCTCCATAAAAGCCACCATTCGGTTCCGGGGTCATCAGTGTTACGCGGTTTGAGCTGTGGCCCTTTATCTCCCATCCTAAATAGTCTGGCTCCGACTTTCCGTTGGGCGTAATCCCCAGAAGCGCCTCGAGCGTGTAACCACCGCCATTGGAAGCCTTGTACGGTATGACTATTCCCTGACTGTTCCTTCGACACGAATCATGGAAGCCCGCCGCATGGATTCGCCGCAATGCTGCCAGTACAGCGTCTCTGTTCTGATCTGAACCAACGGGCAGCGTCAGTTCAAGGAACAAGCCCTCAGGGGGCGTATCAATGAATTTCTTCAACAACTCATTTGCTATGGGAGTGCCTGCTGGCGCAAGGTAGGCCAAAGTCCGGTTGTCTCTGGTGGTTCCAAAAATCAGTACCCTCCCATCTGTCCCTCGCCTTTCTTCTCGAGGAATTTGCTGTAAGTGCTCTGCCGGCGCAGTTTTGCAGCCGCTCAAAAATCCTGAAAGTCTGACTTCGGGATACTTTGGGTAAAGAATCAACTGTGTGCCTACAGCCTGTTCAACTGTTGCGGCACCTACCCAATAAAGGTCCAGCGTGGCTTTAAAGTTGGGACGTTTCAGTTCAGCATAAGCTGTTATTTCACCGTGAGGAAAGGACGAAAGGGCTTCAAAGCTTCCTCCCAAGTAGATTTGCTGCTTCGAGTTGTCGTTCTCTGAAAGGTGCTTACAAAAGACTCGCTCCGCCCCAAGTTCTTTAAAGCGCGCGAGCAGTTGTCCTGCGTTTTGAAATGACATTCCCTTTGCCCTTGGATAGTTCAAGATAGCTGGAATCGTAGTTGACAATCCAATCCCAAGCTATCTGGTACAGGTCAAACCTGCCGACTTCCTTAGCAGTCTTCGATGCACACTTCGTTGCGCATTCCCATATGACAAGTACGCGCCAATGAAGTGCATGCAACTCGGCAACCCGTCGTAGGTCCCGTTCAACATTCTTATGGAGTTTTCCCCGCCAAAAAGATGCATTACTTGTTGGCAAGTGAAACGCGCCGCAGACATGTGCATGCCAAAAACATCCATGTACAAACACCACCGTCCGGTGCCTCGGCATAACCAAGTCTGGTCGTCCAGGTAGTTCCTTACCGTCAAGCCGGAAACGCAACCCCATGCGATGAAGACCTTTTCGAACTGCGATCTCTGGTTTTGTATTTTTCCCGAGAATGCCAGCCATCATCCGGCTGCGCGTGGGTGCATCAACAACATCTGTCACAGACTGGTGGTCCAATGAGAACCGCGTTCAGGCTGTTCGTCTAACGGGTAAATTCTCTTCCCGAATAGCCTCAACAATCATAGGCCGCATGGCACGTGCCACAGCTTGCATTACTGGAACGACCACTGAGTTCCCGAATTGCTTGTAAGCACGGGTATCCGAGACAGGTATCTTGAAAGAATCAGGAAAGCCCATCAGTCTGGCGCACTCACGAGGCGTAAGTCGACGGGGGTTCTTCTTAGCTCCTTGACTGAGCAAGATTTCTGAACCGTCCTTGTAATAGCGAGCTGATAACGTTCGGGTTACGCTTTCTTTTGTAACCAAGCCAAAGCCAAAGCCGTTGCCCGCCGCTTCATGCTTCCTTTTGTAATTCTGCAGATATTGCCAGAGGTTGTCAGTCAAAGTGTATTTGTCCAACACCCTGTGTTTTACCGGGTCGTAATAGTTGGCCCCATCATGCTCAAGTTCAGGTTCAGCTAACTTCTTGTGAATGATTTCGCCCAGCATATGGGTTCCTTTTGGGGGCAGTTCCACCATATCCCAAGTGAAATCAACCGCTTCGCGGAAACCAACGATGAGGATTCGCTCACGGTGTTGAGGCACAAAGTGTGCACCATCTATGACCTTATGAAAAACCTGATAACCAAGCTCGTCGCGCAGCGTACGCAGAATTACATCGAAGGTGCGCCCCTTATCATGGGACTGCAGGTTCTTGACATTTTCCAACATGAACGCTTTCGGCTTTTTCGCAGCAATGATTCGTGCCACGTCAAAAAACAGCGTTCCTTGTGTTTCATCTGCAAATCCATGTGCCCTGCCTAAAGCATTCTTTTTGGATACACCCGCTATGGAAAACGGTTGGCAAGGAAACCCGCCCAAAAGAACATCATGGTCTGGAATGTCATCCGCAGAGATTTGCGTAATGTCACCATTGATAGGATGCTGTCCCCCAAAGTTAGCCATGTAGGTGCGCTGTGCGTAGCTATCCCATTCACTTGTAAAAACGCATTCCCCTCCGATGTGCTCAAAAGCCAATCTGATGCCACCGATACCCGCGAACAAGTCAATGAACTTGAAGTCAGCATGTTGATTGGGGTCTGGATGGAATGGCAAAAGTCGTTGCAAAGCCATACTCACATACTGGGGAGGACTAGATTCTTTTGCCTCCCATCGCCTAACTTGACGTTCACTCACTCCAAGATGTTTGGCAATGGCCGCTTGTGAGTGGTGCTGGCGCGCCGACGCAAGGTACTCAAGGGCCGCGATATCATTCAAAGTTGTTAGTGGTTGTCTCATGAATGGGAATGATACCGGACATTATGTCCCGCGAAGATCCCCCTGTTAAAAAAAACAGTTTCTTAAGAAATCGTATTGAAACGCCCGGAAAGCACCCTGTTATGGAGCGTCCGCTTCTGACTCAGAATGGGCTAGCCCAAACCACCGCCCCTTCCCGACCACCCCGACTACCGACTCAGTATCTCCACGTAGTTTAAGTAGCTGTAACTGCGATTTTTCTTCTGCCCCGTCAGCTCGGTCACGATGCCCAAATCTTCCAGCACCTTCACCGCCGCGGTGGCGGTGGGAAAGCTGGTGGCCAGCCTCTGGCGCACCTGGTCAATCGTGAAGCGCGGCATCATGGGCAGCATCTCAAACAATCGGTAGCTGCTAGGCCCGGCTTTGGTTGCAGCCAGCAGACTGCGGCGGTCGGTAGCCAGCAGCGTGGCGATGGCCACAATATTGCGCTCGGCATCCTGCGCGGCCACGGCAACGCCTTCCAGGAAGAACGCTACCCAACCCTCCCAGTCGCCCTCAAGGCGCACGTTCGACAGGCGACGGTAATACTCTGCCTGGTGTTGCTTCAGGTAGCCACTCAAGTACATCAGCGGCTCTGGCAACAAGCGCCATTGCTCCAGTAGCGCGGCAATCAGCAGGCGCCCGATACGGCCATTTCCATCCAGGAACGGGTGAATCGTCTCAAACTGCAGGTGGATCAGCGCCGTCTTCACCAGCGGCGGCAAGGGCTGCGCCGTGTCGTGTATGAATCGCTCCAGGTCTGCCAGCAACGCAGGCACCCGCTCGGGCGGTGGCGGCACAAACACCGCATTGCCAGGCCTTGTGCCGCCAATCCAGTTTTGCGAACGGCGCAACTCGCCCGGCTGCTTGCCGTTGCCACGCACGCCGTCCATCAGCAGCCGGTGTGCATCGCACAGCAAACGCACGCTCAACGGCAGACCCGCCGGATCACGCAGCTGTGACTGCACCAGCCGGAAGGCACGCAGGTAGTTGGTGACTTCTTCCACATCGTCGGTGTTGCTCACCGCAAAGCCGGCTTCTTCGTCAAACAAGTCTGCCAGCGTGGCCTGGGTGCCCTCGATCTGCGAGGTCAGCAGCGCCTCTTTGCGGATGGCGCTGTACAGCAACCAATCTGCCGAGGGCACCAGCCCTGCCACCCCAGACAACCGCGCCAGCGCCAGTTCGGCCGCACGGTTGGCTTCCACATAGCTTTCGGGCGCCAGCACCGGCTTGGCGGGCGGTAGCGCATGCGGCACAAACGCCTGCACCAATTCGCCCATGGTGGTGGATGGTGCGTAGGTGCCGGTAGTGCGCATGGTGCAAAAGACTTCTTTAATGGAGAGGAATCACATTAAAGCATTCTTTAATACTGGGCGCAAACATTAAAGCAGGCATGTTGTCGTTGGGCAAGGATGGTGACTTCCTGAAGCTGGGCGGCGGCAAGTAACCGCGTCTTGACATCCATCTCTGCCAGGGCGACTGCGCTGGCAGAGAAATTTTGATGTCCATGGGCTATTTGAGAAGGCCCTAGTGCACACCTTTTTCGTTCAGGAATCGCCCCAGCGCCTTGTCTGAATTGCGGATGTGTGTCACCAGCCAGTCCTTGATTTTTTGCAGCACCAGCAGATCACCTTCGTTGCCCAATTTCTGAATGATCTGGCGTAGTTCGGCGGTGAGCTTTCCGTGCTCCAGGTCATGCGCGGTGGTGCCGGGATAGTGATATTCCAGCATGAAGCGATGCTCGGTCTGAAAGTGATGGATGGTGAATTTCATCAGCCCATCAAACAGTCTGTCAATGAGCGGCTGTTCCGCATTCACGGAAATATCATCATTGATGTCATTGACCATGCGCACCAGTTGGCGGTGCTGCGCATCGATCTCGGCGACGCCGACCAGGTGCGAATCGTTGAACGCCATCCAGTCGGCGCTGTGTGACGACTTTCCTGCCACGACATCAGAAAGGCAAAAGCTGTTCTTGCCGCGGGCCTTGCACGCATACATGGCCTTGTCGGCGGCTGACAGCAGCGAGTCCATCTCGACAGCATTGGTGGGATACATCGCAATACCCAGACTCACCCCCACGCTGCAGGTGCGGTTATGCGGCAGGGCAATCTCGGCTTTCAGCGATGCAATGATCTTGGCGGCAATGGCGGCGGCTTCATGGGGACCGTCCAGGTCGCCCACAATGATGGCGAATTCGTCGCCTCCCAGGCGGGCTACGGTGTCCTTGCCGCGCACACAGGACAACCAGCGCGAAGCAATGGTCTGCAAGACCACGTCTCCGGCATCGTGGCCGTACAGGTCATTGACCGGTTTGAACGCATCCAGGTCGGCAAACAGCAGTGCCACCTGTCTGCCATTGCGGCGCGCAGCAGAGCATTCCTGCGACAGCCGGTCAAAAAACAGGGCTCGGCCAGGCAAATCCGTCAGGCGGTCGAAGTTGGCCTGGTGCCAGATCAACTCAGCCGAACTATGCTGTTCTGTCTGGTCCTTGATGAAGCAGTAGAAGCGGCCACCCTCGGTCGGCGAGTAAGACGCAACCACTTCCACGGGCCAGCGCCGTTGATCCTTGGCACGATGGAACGAGACAAAGCGCTCGGCTCCGTTTTGCACAATGCGCTGCATGCGGGAAGCGACTTCCTCGGACTTTTCAAAGTAGTCGAGGTCTGCTATGCCGAGCGTGAGCAGTTCGTCCCGGCTGTACCCCGATTGTTTGCAATAGGCCTCGTTGACCTCCAATATTTTGCCGGTGGCATCGACGATCCAGAACCCGTCGCTGGACGTTTGCACGGCCATTCGGAACTCGGCATCCTTGTCGCGCAGTGCCCGCTCCGCCTGCTGCTGGCGGGTAATGTCTTCGAACGCGGAGTAAACACCCTGCACACTACCCGTTGCGGCATCCCGGATCGGTATGGCGTTGACGTTGATCCAGGTGTAAGCATTCGTCGTTGGGTTGTATACCCCCATGACGACATCGCGAACGGCGTGACCGCCGCGAAGCGCCACCATGGCGGGATGATCCTCTCCCGGGAAGGGACTGCCATCAGCGTGCAGCGCTCGCCACCCCGGGTCAACCGAGGTCACGCCCAGCATCTGGGCGAGCGCAAGACCCAGCGTTTTTTCAGCGGCCGGGTTGGCGGCCACAATTTTTCCGTCCGTTCCTTGCACCACAATGCCGCTGGGGAATGAATCAAAAATTGCCCTCACAAGGGGGCCATCAAGAACTCCGCTGCCCTCCTTTGTCATTTGTTCCCCAGGGTATTCGATCTGCATACCCTGTACGGTAACGTGGATTGCGAAGCCTGACAACTCCAACCCACTACAAAGGCAAGGGTCCCCTTCGACCCGTCACCAGCAGGCGCTCAAAAGCCGCATTCCCCGACAGGTGCACGCGGTCCCCAAGACGCTTCCACAGGTCGGTGCGCAACAGTCGGTCCTGCACCGGGCCTTTGACTTCGGCCAGATGCAGTTCGATGCCGCGCGCGCGCAGGTCCTGCTGGATTTCGGTGAGTGCTTCGAGTGCGGTCAGGTCCACGCTGTTGACCGCACTCATGATGAGCACCACGTCGTGGGCGTCGGGCAGTTTGGCGATTTCCGCCAACAGGCGCGACTCGACGGCGTGCAGGTTGCCAAAGAAGATGCTTTCGTCGATGCGCAGGAACAGCACGCCGGGCAGCGTTTCGACGCCATGGCGCTCCACGTTGCGGAAGTGTTCGGTGCCCACGATGCGCCCGACCACGGCAATATGGGGGGTGCTGGCGCGGTACAGCAAGGTCGCCAGCGACAAGCCGACGCCCAGCGCAATCCCCAGCTGCAAGCCCAGCACCAGCACGCCCAGCGCGGTGCCCACAAAGGCAAAGGCATCTGCGCGGTCATAGGCCCAGGCGCGCCGCAATTCCGCCACGTCGATCATGCTGATGGCGGCGACCACAATGCTGGCCGCCAGTATGGCCAGTGGAATACGGGCGAACCACGCCGTGCCGAGCAGCACCAGGCACAGCATGCACACCGCGGACACGATGCTGGCCAGCGGCGTCTGGGCGCCCGAGGCCACATTGACCGCGGAGCGTGACAGGCCGCCACCGACCGGCATGCCGCCAAAAAATGCGGCGGTGATGTTGGACAGCCCCAGACCGACCAGTTCCTGGTTGGCATCCACCCGCTCACGCCGCTTCATGGCCAGGGCCTGCGCCATGGTGATGTTCTGCACCGTGCCGATAAAGGCCAGCACCAGCGCGGGAAGCGCCAGCAAGCCCAGTTCAGAAAAGCCCGGCAGGCTCAGCGCCAGGTCAGGCAGGCCGCTTTTCACAGGCCCTACGACCGCCACCCCGTAGCGCAAGTCCAGGTCCAGCACCACCACCACCAGGGTCGCGGCGACCACCACCAGCAACGGCGCCAGACGCGCGGCCATTTCGGCCCGTGTGCGCAAGACGCCCCAGTGCACCAGCATGCTGGCCAACACACTGCGCGATAACCAGAGCACGCCCATCCCCACGCCGCCGAGCAGCAGCGTGGTCGGGTTGGCGTGTGGCAATTGCTCCAGCGTCGCACGCAGTTGCCCCCAGGTACCGGCCACATGAACCTGCACGCCCAATAGCAGCGTGGCCTGGCTGACCAGAATCAGCAGGGCCGAACCGGAGATGAACCCGCTCACCACGGGGCGGCTCAGCAGGTTGGACAAAAAACCCAACCGCAGCAACCCGAACACCAGCACCATCAGTCCGGACAGCAGAGCCAGGACCGCGGCCATCGCAATGTAGTGCGGGCTGCCCGGCGCGGCCAGGGGGCTCAGCACCGAAAAAGTCATGATCGCCGTGATGGCTACCGGCCCCACCGCCTGCGTCATGCTGCTGCCCACCAGCGCATACGCCAGCACGGGCAGGATGCTCACATACAGCCCCGCCTGCGGCGGTAGGCCCGCCAGCATCGCGTACGCCAGACTTTGCGGCAGCACCAATACGGTGACGACCAGGCCGGCCAGCAGGTCTGCACCGAGGTACTGTCGCGGATAGTGGCGCGCCCACTGTGGGAGAAATCTTGTCATCGCTTCCGGGCTGACGGTGTAGCCGCTGTCACGCCAGCGCGACGCCTTCAAAGATCGGGTGCAACGCGTCCAGCCAGGTGTCGACCTCTTCCTCACTCACCGCCAGACAGGCCAGACACGCTGGCGCGTACAGGCTCCACTCCCGCTGTTCGGTGGCGCCTTCGTGCAGCGTGACCAGATGTTCCGCCACCAGCCCCATGGCCACCAGCGTGCGCACATCGGTGGCCACGTTCGTATCCCGCAGGATCGTGAAATCGTGGTGCAGGCGCACGGCCTGGTAGATGGGTGTGGGCAGGCGCCAGGTGCGCGCCACCAAAGCCCCCACGACCGCGTGGTCGGTCTTGTGGGCGGCGTTTTCGGTTTCGGTAAAGCTGCGGTCCTGGCGGGCCAGGGCCTCGGTGAGGGTGCCCGCGTAGCCGCGCACACCCTGCATCAGGATGGGGATGCCAACGTGGCAAAAAAGGCCGCAGGTGTAGGCCAGTTCGGCGTCCACACCATAGAGCTGGCGGGCGATGTGGGCCATGGCCAGGGCGCGGCGGGTGGAGGTTTCCCAAAAGTGCTCCAGCAGCGGCGAGCTGACGCGGATGGAGTTGCGTGTCAAAAATGCGGTCAGCAACTTCTCGGTCATGCGCAGGCCCAGCAGGCCCAGGGCTTCGGTGACGGACGTGACCGCGCGGGAGCGTGCGTAGTAGGGGCTGTTGGCCGTGCGGATCAGGGACGCGGACATGGCCACATCGCGGCCCGCAATGCCGGCCACCACCTGCGGATCGGGGTCCGCCTTGTCCATCTCGGCGCGCAGTGCGATCAAGAGTTCGGGACACGGGGGGATGACGATGTCGCGCAGCGGCCCGGATGCCAGGGCCCGGTCAAGTTCTCGGTCGGTGGATGAAGGAGGGGCGCTGCTCTGCACTGCTGGTGTCTGCATACCAATTCCGGTCAAGGTAATTACCAGCGCCCATTATTGCCGGGTTATGCGCGACGAATTTGACAGGGCGCAACGCCCTGTCACTCAGGCACTGACGGGTACCAGGAACTCGCGGCTGATATGTGCACCCAGGTCATTGACCCGGTCCAGGAACTGCGTCAGGTAGGCGTGCAGTCC
>Ga0208398_100730_pt1 | contig 17304 bp, 18 predicted proteins | sample LakWasMe79_HOW10_2_FD_183905 | JGI IMG/M metagenome (GOLD analysis project Ga0208398, IMG submission 183905) | Freshwater sediment methanotrophic microbial communities from Lake Washington under simulated oxygen tension - Sediment Metagenome... | ecosystem: Environmental > Aquatic > Freshwater >...
TCCATGCTGACCTCCTGTGTTCGTGGGAGGCGACGCCGGATCCGGCAGCGATGCTGGCGTCGTCTGGGAAGTTCTGGCGGCGTCCTGAATCAAGGCGCCGTCAGAGCTTTCCTGAGCTCGGCATGTCCACAGCTTCGATCAAGGCAAGCGTGTCAATGCTTTGAAAAAGGGGGCAGTTGGCGCCGCCCAAATTCGATCGCTTGACACCATGCTACGCCCATCCGCCATCATGTGCGCGGCAAGCGCCGTGATGCCCTTCACACTGCCTTCAGCGTGTTGCGCGCACGGCCAGTTGACAGCTGTTTGCATGGCCCGAGTTTGCATGAAAAAAGCCGTGCGCTCCGGCACGGCTTCGCTGCATTGCTGCTTTGCTTCACTGCGGGCCGCGCAGCCTGTCGATCAAGCCGTTGAGCACGTCGAGCGAGCCGAACTGGATGCTGAGCTCGCCCTGTTCGCCGCGCTTGGTGCGCTTCTTCACCACGATCTCGACCTGTGCGGTGAGCAGATCGGACAGCTCTTCCTCGAGCCGCAAGAGGTCGCGGCTCTTCTCGTTCTTGACGCGCAGCAAGGGCGTCTGGCGGCCCGCGCCCTGGCGCTGCACCAGCTTCTCGGCCTCGCGCACGCTGAGCTTCTTGGCGGCGATCTCGGTGGCGCAGGTGATCTGGTGTGCGCCGTCCAGGGCCAGCAGGGCGCGCGCATGGCCCATGTCCAGATCGCCCGCCATCAGCATGTTCTGCACCGGGCTGGCGAGCTGCAGCAGACGCAGCAGATTGCTGGCGGCGCTGCGCGAGCGACCCACCGCCTGCGCGGCCTGTTCATGCGTGAGGCCGAACTCTTCGGTGAGGCGCTTCAGGCCCTGCGCCTCTTCGAGCGGATTGAGGTCCTCGCGCTGGATGTTCTCGATCAGGGCCATCGCCGCGGCGGCCTCGTCGGGCACGGCCTTCACCAGCACCGGCACCTCGCGCAGGCCCGCCAGCCTGGCGGCGCGGAAACGCCGTTCGCCGGCGATGATCTCGTAGCGCACCGCGCCATCCGGCTGGATCGGGCGCACGAGGATGGGCTGCATGATGCCCTGCGCCTTGATGCTTTCGGCCAGCTCGTAGAGCGAGCCTTCGTCCATGCGCGTACGCGGCTGGTACTTGCCGGCCTGCATCTGCTCCAGCCTCAGCTGGCTGGGTTCGCCATCACCAGCCGGTGCGGTGGATTCGCTGACTTTGGGGCCGAGCAAGGCCTCCAGGCCCAGCCCCAAGCCCTTGGGTTTTTTTGTCGCCATAGGGCGCGATTGTCCCTTACTGCTTGAGCTGGCCGAGCAGGGCCTGGCCGGCGGGCCAGTCGCCCAGTCCGGACGCGGTGTTGATATGGCCCAGCGCGCCGGCGATCACCAGCTTGGCGCCCCAGTCGGCGGCCATTTGCGCGCCGCGCTCCGGTGCACAGAAGGGGTCGTCGCTGCTCAGCACCGCGATGGCGGGAAAGGGCAGGGCACGGCGCCGGATCGGCCGCCAGTTGTGCAGCTGCGGCGGCATGTCCTCGCGCTCGGTATCGGGCGGCGCCACCAGCAGGGCGCCGGCCACGCGGGCGCTGTGCCGGCTGTGCTCGGCCCAGCTCGCCACCAGCTGGCAACCGAGGCTGTGCGCCACCAACAGGGCCGGCTGGTGCAGCAGGCGGGCGTCGTTCAAGAGCACCTCGTCCAGGCGCGCCATCCAGTCGCCACGGCGCGGCCAATCCCAGTCGGCCTGCTCGATGCGCTGGTGGCCCAGCTCGCGTTCCCAGCGGCTCTGCCAATGCTCGGGATCCGAGTTCAGCCAGCCGGGCAACAGGTATACAGGGTGATCCGACATGCTTTGGCTTTATGCTTTCAGTCCTTTTGTTTGGATTGTGCTGGAGAAGTCATGACGTACGCGGTGTTTGTGGATGGCCAGGAGGGCACGACGGGCCTGCGTATTCACGAGTATCTGGCCGCGCGCAAGGACATCGAGGTGCTGCGCATTGACGCCGACAAGCGCAAGGACGCTGCCGAGCGCGCGCGCCTGCTGAACGCCGCCGATGTGGCCTTCCTCTGCCTGCCCGACGCGGCCTCGCGCGAGGCCGCGGCCATGATCACGAATCCCAACACCTGCCTGATCGACGCCAGCACCGCGCACCGCACGGTGCCGGGCTGGACCTTCGGCCTGCCGGAGCTGTGCAAGGGCCAGCGCGAGGCCATCCGCGCCGCCAAGCGCATCGCCAACCCGGGCTGCCATGCCAGCGCCTTCATCCTGGCGCTGCGGCCCTTGGTGGATGCCGGCCTGCTGAGCGCCGATGCGCTGGTGTCGGCCACCTCCATCACCGGCTACTCGGGCGGTGGCAAGAGCATGATTGCGCAGTACGAGGCTGGTGGTGACGCCAGGCTGCAGGCCCCGCGCCCCTATGCCCTGGGCCTGACGCACAAGCACCTGCCCGAGATGATGGCCCACACCGGCCTGCGCCATGCGCCGGTGTTCCAGCCCATCGTCGGCAACTTCTACAAGGGCCTGGCGGTGACGGTGCCGCTGCACCTGAGCCAGCTGCGCGCCGGCAGCACGCCCGCGCAGGTGCGTGAGGCCCTGGCCGCGCATTACGAGGGCGAGCGCTTCATCCGCGTGATGCCCCTGCGCGACCCGACCACGCTGGAAGAGGGCTTCTTCGATGTGCAGGCCTGCAACGACACCAACCGCGTGGACCTGTTCGTGTTCGGCAGCCCGGACGACAAACCTGGCCAGATCCTCGTGATGGCGCGCCTGGACAATCTTGGCAAGGGCGCCAGCGGTGCCGCCGTGCAGGCGATGAATGTGCATCTGGGCGTGGAAGAGAGCCTGGGCCTTTGATGGGCCCACCCCCTACTCGCTTCGCGAGCCCCCTCAAGGGGGCGATGCCCGCCGCCCGGCAGAGCCGGATCGGGGGCATCTGCCGGGGAACACATGGTGATCCGTCAGCATGACGAGTGCGCTTGAATGGCGGCGTGACGAAGCTGTGCCGCAGGCGGCGCTGGATGCGGTGCGCGAAGGCGTGTTCATCCATGGCCGCCAGCAGGCCCAGGGCAGCGATGCGCGCGACATTGCCTGCGCACTCTACGAAGGCGATCAACTGCTGGCCGGGGCCACCGGCCGCACCGAGTTCGGCCGGCTCTATGTGAACTACCTCTGGGTGGAGGCCGATCGGCGCGGCGAGGGGCTGGGCGGCGAGTGTCTACGCCAGATCGAAGCGCAGGCGCTCCAACGCGGCTGCGTGGACGCGCTGATCGAGACCCTCTCGGACGAGACCGCGCAGATCTACGAACACCTGGGCTACGCCTGCATCGCCCATGTGCATGACTATGTGCCGGGCTTCACGCGGTACATCCTGCTCAAGGTCTGGGGGCCGCGAGACTGAGAAGACGCAGGAGCCGGTTGAAGCGTGCGGCACCCTCAGCATATGGGGCCGGGTGGCCGCCGCTACAGCCAGATGCGCCTACTGCAGCACCATCTCCACGCGCCGATTGCGGGCACGGCCGGCCTCCGAGGCATTGCTGCCCAAGGGGGCGAAGTTGGCGATGCCGCGGGCCTGCAGGCGGCTGGCGGCGATGCCGCGCTGGCTCATCGCCGCCACCACAGCTTGGGCCCGGCCTTGGCTCAGGGCCAGATTGGCCTCGATGCTGCCAACGTTGTCGGTATGGCCGACGATCAGCACCCTGACGGCCGGCTGCGCCTTGAGCGCGGCCACCATCTGATCCAGCTGCGCATTGCTCTCAGGCTTGATCTCGGTCTTGCCGGTGTCGAAAAGCAGACCGTAGAGCGCGATCTTGCCTTCGGCTTGCAGGCCCTGGCTCAGGGCCTTGGCGTCCACGGTGACCTGGCCGACCGGCATGGCCTTGGGCTCGACGATCTCGAGGTAGGTGGCGGCGCGACCCGTGTGGGCGTTATCGGCCGCAGAGGTGTAGAGCAGCAGCTGCAGGACGCTAGCGCCATTCGAGACTGTGCCCACCAGCATGCGTCCCTGCTCGAAGCTCAAGGCCATCTCCAGGTTCCAGCTGCTGCCTTTGTATTCGGCGTCCGCGCCCGGAAGGTCGCCCTCGGCCCAGCGCATGCCCTTGGCGCGCTCATAGCCATCGAGGGCGAAGTAGGCCTTCACGCAACCCTGGGCCTCGTTCTCGCAGGTCCAGGTCGTCTTGAGGCCGGCGGCCTGCAGGGCCTGCTGGTAGTTGCGGAACACTTCCAGTGGACTCTTGCCCAGCGGGGCGAGGTAGAACAGCCGCGTCACCTTGCCCTCCAGGCTTATCGGGTGCGCAAACTCGTTGGTATCCTTCGCGACCCCGCGTGCGTCAGGGAACTCGCGCTGGTCCCAGTCCTGCTGGGCATAGCCCACAAGCAGGCTGCCACTGAAGCGTTTCAGGATGGGGTGGTCTTTGCTGCCCGGGACATCGGCTTTCGGCGTTGCGGCCAGACTCCACAAGGGCGCGAGTGCAAGGCTGAGCAGCATGGCGGAGGCGCGGCGGTATGAGAGCAAGGGCATGGTGCGGGGGTGCGGACGTGGATGCGGGATGTTAGCCAGCGCGCTTCGATAGCTTGTAACCATGTGATTGCGATGTGTCCCCCGATGGCGGGACTTCAGCGCGGCTCGCTGGCAGGGCTGCGGTAGTGGTAGCGGTAGGCACTCAGAAAACCCAGCCCTCGGTACAAGGCCCGGGCCGCAGCATTGGTTTCACCCACCTGCAGATAAGCCTGGGAGGCGCCCTGAAGGGCCCCCTGACGCAACAGCGCCAGGCAGAGGCTGCGCGCATGGCCCTGGCCGCGCAAGGGCTCGGGTGTGTAGATGTCGTACAGGCCCACCCAGTGGCCCTCGGTGGCGACCTGGCCGCAGGCCAGCAGCTCCGGGCCGCGGGCGGTGTTGCGGCGCAGCCAGAAGCCCTGGTAGGGCACGGGGGACCGAGATTGCCGCTCGGCCTGGGCCAGGATCTCGATCTCGCTGGCGCACCTGAACGCTCCCATCTGGCGGGCATAGTCCAGCGCATCGACGGCATGCAGGATCTGACCCTCGGGCAGCTTGAAATCGCCGACGTCGGCCAGCCCGGGTCGCACCATGACCTCGGCAGCGTCATAGCTGGGCCAGCCCAGAGCCTCCAGGTGGGCATCAAGCCCGGGCGGTTGGGAGTAGGGGGTGAGCCGCACGACCAGGGGCAGGCCAGCGGCGTGGAAGGCACGCGCACAGCGCGCCAGCAACTCGTCCACGGGCAGCGTGCCAGGCTCCAGGGCATTGATGCAGCGGGCCCGCTTGGCCTGGCCGGGCGAGAGCCGGATCAGCCATCCCTCAATGCGGGATTCCTGCGGCGGCGAGGTCGCGTTCAGGCCAGCCAGTTCAGCCTGGCGGCCCAGTTCGGCCAGGCTTTCCTCGTCCATCGTCACATCGTGTCGATGCGCCGCACCATCTCGCGGGCAAAGTCCACAAAGGCCTGCGCGCCCTTGGAGCTGGGGTCGAACACCACGCCGGGCAGCCCGTAGCTGGGTGCCTCGGCCAGACGCACATTGCGCGGGATCACGGTGTCGAACACCTTGTCGCCGAAATGGGCCTTGAGCTGGTCGCTGACCTGGTTCTGCAGGGTGATGCGCGGGTCGAACATGACGCGCAAGAGTCCGATGATCTGCAGATCGGCGTTCAGGTTGGCGTGCACCTGCTTGATGGTGTTGACCAGGTCCGACAGACCCTCCAGGGCGAAATACTCGCACTGCATGGGCACCACCACGCCATGGGCGCAGCACAGGCCATTCAAGGTCAGCATCGAGAGCGAGGGTGGGCAGTCGATCAGGATGAAGTCGTAGTCGCCGGCTGCCGCGGCCAGCGCGGTCTTGAGGCGACGCTCACGGCGCTCCAGCTCTACCAGTTCGACCTCGGCACCCGCCAGCTCGCGATTGGCGCCCAGCACGTCGTAGCCGGCCTTCTCGCTATGCTGCTTGGCCTCGGCCACGCTGGCGGATTCCAGCAACACGTCGTACACGCTCAGCTCCAGCGCGCGCTTGTCGATGCCCGAGCCCATGGTGGCATTGCCCTGCGGATCCAGGTCCACCACCAGCACGCGCTGGCCCACCTTGGCCAGGCCGGCGGCCAGGTTGACGGTGGTGGTGGTCTTGCCGACCCCGCCCTTTTGATTGGCAACGCAGAAGATTTTCGCCATGGTCTTTTATTTTGTGCAGGCAGGATGGTAGCTGCGATCAGGCCTGGGGTTTGATCCAGATGAGACAGCGCTGTGCATCCAGGCCGGGCACCTGCAGTTGTTCCACGTGAAACACATCCAGGTCCTTGGCTGATTCTTGTAGGGCGGCCAGTTCTTCCGTGGGGTACTGGCCCTTCATGGCCAACCAGATTGCACCCGGCTTCAGGTGTGCCCGGGTGAGGGTGGTGAAGTCCAGCAGCGAGGCAAAGGCACGCGAGGTGATCAGGTCGAAGGCCGGCACCTTGAGTGCCTCCACGCGCGAATGTTCACCATGCAGATTGGGCAAGCCCAGCTCTGCCGCCACCTGCTTGATGAAGGTGGCCTTCTTGGCCACGGCATCCACGCAGGTCACATCGATGGCCGGCTCGCAGATGGCGACCACCACGCCCGGCAGCCCGCCGCCGCTGCCCACGTCCATCATGCGCAGCGGCTGGCCCTGGGCGTGGCGGCGCAGCGCCGGCAGCAGGCTCAGGCTGTCCACCAGGTGCTGGGTCAGCATGGCCTGGGGGTCACGCACGGCGGTGAGGTTGTAGACCTTGTTCCATTTTTGGATCAGGTCCAGATAAGCCAGGAGTTGATCCAGTTGCTGGTCGCTGAGCGTCAGGCCCAGGGTCTGCGCGGCGGCCTGCAGAGGCGGGCGCAGGGATGCGAGGTCGGTCATGCGGCGGCGTTGTTGTCGTCGTTGGAGGCGTGGGTAGACGGGGCGCCATCAAAGCCCTTGAAGCGCCCCTTCTTGAGGTGCACAAGCAGCAGAGAGATGGCGGCCGGGGTCACGCCCGAGATGCGCGAGGCCTGGCCCAGGGTCTCGGGCAGATGCTTGCTGAGCTTCTGCCGCACCTCGAAGGAGAGGGCGCTGACCTGGCTGTAGTCGAGTTCGGCGGGCAGGCGCAGGTTCTCGAAATGCGCGGCGCGCGCCACATCCTCGACCTGTTTGTTGATGTAGCCCGCGTACTTGACGCTGGTCTCCAGCTGCTCAATCACGGCAGCGGCCAAGGTCTCGCCCAGCTCGGCATTCAATGTTTCACGTGAAACATCGGCCTCGGGACGGGCGATGCGGCTCACCTCGGCCAAGGTATCGAACACCACGCCGGGGCGACGCAGCAGGTCGATCAAGGTGTACTCGCGTTCCAGCGCCTTGCCCACCAGACGCTCGGCGTCGGCCGCCGGCAGGATGCCGGGGTGCACCCAGGTGGACTTGAGCTTCTCTGTTTCACGTGAAACAGCATCGCGCTTGCGGTTGAAGGCTTCCCAGCGGTGGTCGTCCACCAGTCCCAGTTCACGGCCCATCTCGGTCAGGCGCAGGTCGGCGTTGTCCTCGCGCAGCTGCAGGCGGAACTCGGCGCGGCTGGTGAACATGCGGTAAGGCTCGGTCACACCCTTGGTGATGAGGTCGTCCACCAGCACGCCCAGATAGGCCTGGTCGCGCGCCGGCAGCCAGGGGCCGCGGCCTTGCACCTGCAGGGCGGCATTCAGCCCGGCGAACAGGCCTTGGGCCGCCGCCTCTTCGTAGCCCGTCGTGCCATTGATCTGGCCAGCAAAGTAGAGGCCCTGGATGGCGCGCGTCTCGAAGCTGCTCTTCAGCTCACGCGGGTCGAAGTAGTCGTACTCGATGGCGTAGCCGGGGCGCAGGATGTGCGCCTCCTCCAGGCCAGGGATGGAACGCACGGCGGCTAGCTGGATGTCGAAGGGCAGGGAGGTGGAAATGCCGTTGGGGTAGAACTCGTGCGTCGTCAGTCCCTCGGGCTCCAGGAAGATCTGGTGGCTGTCCTTGTCGGCAAAGCGGTTCACCTTGTCTTCGATGCTGGGGCAGTAGCGCGGGCCCACGCCCTCGATCACGCCGGTGAACATGGGGCTGCGGTCGAAGCCCGAGCGGATGATCTCGTGCGTGCGTGCCGAGGTGTGGGTGATCCAGCAGGGCAGCTGGCGCGGGTGCTGGGCGGCGTTGCCCAGAAAACTGAACACCGGCACGGGGTCCAGGTCACCCGGCTGTTCCTGGCATTTGGAAAAATCAATGCTGCGGCCGTCGATGCGCGGCGGCGTGCCGGTCTTGAGGCGGCCCTGCGGCAGCTTCAGCTCTTTGAGCCGGGCCGAGAGCGAGACTGCCGGCGGATCGCCGGCGCGGCCGGCGCTGTAATTCTGCATGCCGATATGGATGCGGCCATCGAGGAAGGTGCCGGCCGTCAGCACCACGGCGCGGGCGCGGAACTGCAGGCCCGACTGGGTGACGGCGCCGACCACGCGATCGCCCTCCACCATCAGATCGTCCACCGCCTGCTGGAACAGCCACAGGTTCGGCTGGTTCTCCAGGCGCGCGCGGATGGCGGCCTTGTAGAGCACGCGGTCGGCCTGGGCGCGGGTGGCGCGCACGGCCGGGCCCTTGGAACCATTGAGAATGCGGAACTGGATGCCGGCTTCGTCGGTGGCCGCGGCCATCGCGCCGCCCAGGGCGTCGACTTCCTTGACCAGATGGCCCTTGCCGATGCCGCCGATCGAGGGGTTGCAGCTCATCTGCCCCAGGGTCTCGATATTGTGGGTCAGCAGCAAGGTGCTGACGCCCATGCGCGCGGCGGCCAGCGCGGCCTCGGTGCCGGCATGGCCGCCACCGACCACGATGACGTCGAATTCCTTGGGATAGAGCATGGGGAAGAGGCCTCGATTCGGCGCCGTAGCAGGGATGTGCAAAGTGGCGCGGGCAAACCCTGGATTTTACGCAAGGGGCTGTGGATAAGTCACGGTCGCCAGCCTTGTCAGCATCGACAATATCGCGATGAATTGCCGTGACCATTGCGCCGCCTGCTGCATCGCGCCCTCCATCAGCTCGCCCATCCCCGGCATGCCCCTGGTCAATGGCATCAGCAAGCCGGCCGGCGTGCGCTGCATCCAGCTTGACGAGCAGGACCGCTGCAAGATCTTCGGCCGACCCGAGCGCCCCGCCGTGTGCGGCTCGCTGCAGCCCAGCGAGCTGATGTGTGGCGAATCGCGCGAACAGGCGATGCGCTGGCTGGGCTGGATGGAGAAGCAGACAGCGCCTTGACAGCGGGGCTGTATAGACTGGGCCGACCAGCCCATTCGGAGACAAGCCCCATGACCCTCGATCGTCGCCTCTTGCTTCAATCCGGCCTGGCCGGTGGTGCCGCCCTGCTGGGCCTGCCCGTGGTGGCCCAGTCCAGCTGGCCCAGCCGCTCCATCCGTCTGGTCGTACCCTTTGCACCCGGTGGCAGTTCGGAGATCGTGGCGCGCGCCACCGCGGCCGAGCTCACCAAGACCCTGGGCCAGACCGTCTATGTGGAAAACAAGCCCGGCGGCGGCGGCAATATCGCGATGGGCGAGGTGGCACGTGCCGACGACCAGCACACCCTGATCCTGGGCCATGTGGGTACCCTGGCGGTGAACCCGTACATCTACGACAAGCTGCCTTACGACCCCAACAAGGATTTCAAGCCCGTCACCCTGCTGGCCAAGGTGCCCAGCCTCTATGTGGTGCATCCGGATGTGCCGGCCAAGGACCTGAGGGAGTTCGTCGCCCTGGTGCGCAAGAACCCCGGCCGCTACAACTATGGCTCGGCCGGCAATGGCAGCGCCGGCCATCTGGCGATGGAATATCTGAAGATGGTTGCTAACCTCTTCATCCTGCATGTGCCCTACCGCGGCACCGGCCCGCAGCTGACCGACCTGCTGGCCGGCCGCCTGGAAGCCGCCTCGGTGGGCGCACCAGCCATCATGCAGTTCATCAAGGCCGGCAAGCTGCGCTGCATCGCCACCGGCTCCAAGGAGCGCCTGGCCCAGCTGCCCGATGTGCCCACCGTGGCCGAGCAGGGCTTCCCCGGCTTCGAGATGACGCAGTGGTATGGCCTGATGGCGCCGGCCAGCATGGCCAACGCCAACCTCGACAAGCTCGCCACCGAGGCCGCCAAGGCCATCCGTGCCAGCGGCTCGCGCGAGCGCCTCAGCAACGACGCCGCCGAGGCGGTGGGCAACACGCCGGCGCAGTTCGCCGCCTTCATCGCCCAGGAACAGCAGCGCTGGAAGGCGGTGGTGAGCCGGGCCAAGATCAAGCCCGATTGAATGCTCAGGGGCCTGGCCTCAGGCCTGCGCTCCCGGGCTGGCCACCGTGCGCAGGTCCTGCATGACGCGCCCGCCCTGCAGGTTGATGACGCGCTGCGCGGCCGCGATGGTCTCTTGCCTGTGAGCAATCACTATCTTTGTAAGCGAGAGCTGACGTAGGCTGGCGTTGACCTGGCGCTCCCGCTCCGGGTCCAGGGCGCTGGTGGCTTCGTCCAGGAACAGGAACTTCGGGCGCTTGTAGAGCGCGCGCGCCAACAGCACGCGCTGGCGCTGGCCGCCCGAGAGGCTGGAGCCCATGTCGCCGATCAGGGTCCGGTAGCCCATGGGCATGGCGGCGATGTCCTCGTGCACGCAAGCCAGGGTGGCGCATTCGGCCACCCAGCCGGGGTCGGCCTCGGGATCGAAGAAAGAAATGTTGTCGGCCAGGCTGCCGGCGAAGAGCTGGTCGTCCTGCATCACCGTGCCGATCTGCTCGCGCCAATGCTGCAGGCCCAGCTGCGCCAACGGCACGCCGCCCACCAGGATCTCGCCCTGCTGAGGCGTATGGATGCCCAGCATCAGCTTCAGCAAGCTGGTCTTGCCGCAACCCGAGGGGCCGACGATGGCCACCGATTCGCCGGCGGCGATCTGCAGATTGCAGCCGCTGATGACCTCGGCCTCGCCCTCGGCATAGCGGAAATGCACCTGCGTCAGCGTCAGGCCGGCGTCTTCGGGCAGGGGGCGCGGCGTGGCGCCGGCCACGGCCTCGGCCGGGCTCAGCACGATGTCCGCCAGGCGTTCACCCTGCAGGCGCAACATCTTCAGCTGCACCGCCTTGTCGATCAGTGCGCTGACGCGCAGGCTGAACTGCTCCTTGTAGGCCAGGAAGGCGAACAACATGCCCACCGAGAGATCGCGGTCCAGCACCAGCAGGGCGCCCAGCCAGACGATGGCGACGCGCTCCAGACCGAACAGCAGCTTGTTGCCCAGGGCCATCCAGAGCTCCAGCTTGCGTCCCACCAGGCTGGCGTTCATCTGCTCCACCACCAGGTTCGCAAAGCGCGAGCCGCGGTCGGCCTGGGCGTTGAAGAGCTTGATGGCCTGGGCGCCGCGCAGGCTTTCCAGGAAATGGCTGTTCTGGCGCGCCTCGTGCACCAGGGTTTCCTGCGCCGCCTCGCGCAGCGGCCGGAAGAAGGCCCAGCGCAGCAGCGCATAGCCGACCACCGCGCCAAGCGCCAGCGCGCTCAGGCGCAGGCTGTAGACGGCCATCATCGCCAGCGTGATCAGCACCATGGTGCCATCCAGCAGCGCCTCGATGAAGCTGCCGGTGAGGGTCTTCTGGATCTCCTGCACGCTCGCAAAGCGCGACCAGATATCGCCCATATGGCGCTTCTCGAACCAGGCCAGCGGCAGGCGCAGCAGATGCGCGAACACATTCGTCAGCCACTGCAGATTCAGCGAGGCCGAGAGGTAGAGCACCGCCCAGGAGCGCAGCGCGCCGATGGCGCCGGAGAGCAGCACCAGCAGACCGAAGCCCAGGCCCAGGGTGACGAGCAGGTCGCGGTCGGCGCTGACGATCACCCCGTCCACCACCCATTGCAGCAGGAAGGGGGAGAGCAGGGCCAGCAGCTCCAGCGCCAGGGCCAGCGCCAGGATCTGCGCCAGCGAGCGCTTCAGCCCGCTGATGCGGCCCAGCAGTTCGCGCCAGCGCGGCGCCGGTGCGGCGGCCTTGGGGGCGAAGGCCTGGCCGGGGCGCAGCTCCAGCGCCACGCCGGTGAAATGCTTGCCCAGCTCGGCCAGGCTCAGGCGGCGTTCGCCGCGCGCTGGATCGAGGATCAGCACGCCGCCAGCGCCGACTTCGCTGAGCACCACGAAGTGATTGAAGTCCCAGTGCAGCACGCAGGGCAGCTGCAGCTGCGCGAGCTGCTCGGGCTCGGCGCGCAGCGCGCGGCCGGCGAGGCCCAGCTGGCCGGCCATGCGCACCAGCCCGGCCATGGTCACGCCCTTCAGCGAGACCGCAAAGCGGCCGCGCAACTCGGCCAGGCTCCAGCGCTGGCCATGCGCGCCGGCCACCATGGCCAGGCAGGCCAGGCCGCATTCGGTGGCCTCGCCCTGCAGCACCACGGCCGTGCGCGGGCCGCGGCCCAGCCCCAGATTCAGTCGATGATGAAGGTGTGCAGGCATGTGCTCAGACACGGCGTGCCAGGCTCAAGAGGGGTTCGAAAATCCATTCGATCAGGCGGCGACGCTCCAGCAGCACATCGGCATCGAGCTGCATGCCCACCGCCAGCGCCTGCTCCTGCCCGTAGGCCTCGACGGTCTGCCGTTCCAGCTGCACGGTGATGCGGTAGAGCGGTTCGCTCGCCGGCCCCTGGCTGAGCGTGGCGGGCAGGGCCAGCCTGGCCAGCTCGCTGGCGCCCAGCGGCGTGCGCGAGACCTGCAAGACCTGACCCTTCTGCTGGCCGAAGCGCTGGTACGGAAAGGCCTGGTAGCGCAGCTGCACCGCCTGGCCCGGCCGCACAAAGCCCACCGCGCTGCTGGGCGCGTAGAGCTGCGCCAGCATCCGGGTCTGCGCCGGCAGCAGGCTGGCCAGCGCCGTGCCCGCTGCCACCGGCTCGCCCGGCTCGGCCTGCAGCGTGCTGACGATGCCATCGCTGGGCGCGCGCAGCACCAGCCGGCGCCTGGCCTCGGTCTCCAGGCCCAGGGCCTTGAGACTGGCGAGGTCGCGGCTGATCTCGCCCTGCTGCACTTGCTGGCGCAGCGGCAGCTCGCGCTGCTGGGCTTGCAAGCTCAGCAACTCCCTGTGCAGGCCCTCGCGCTGTCGCGCCAAGGCCTGCTGCTGAGCTTGCAAACCCAGCAACTCCTCGCGTTTGGCCTGCACCTGGGCGCTGGACGCGAACTGGTCGCGGCCCAGTGCCTCCAGACGCGCCTGCGCCTGCTCGGCCAGGGCCAGCCGCTCCTGCTGCAGCTTCGCCTCCGTGCCGATCTGCGCCAGCTCGCGCTGCAGGCCCGCCACGCGCAGCTCCAGCGCCTGCGCCTGCGCGCGCGCGAGCTGCTGCTGCTGGCCCGCGGCCTGACCCAGCGATTGCTCGCGCTCCGCCAGGCTTTGCGCGATGCCCTCGCCGGTCTGGCTGGCGCTGTCCAGCGCAAGCACGAACAGCACCTCGCCGGCCTTGACGCTCTGGCCTTCGCCCACCGGTCTTGCCAGCACCGTGGCGCTCTGCGGCGGCGCAATGCGCAGCACCCCGCGGTCGGGCACCAGATAACCGCTCACGCGGGCCTTGCGTGTGTATTCGGCGCTGCAGAGAAACATGCCCACCAGCACCAAGCTGCCCAGGGCCGCGGCCGTGAGCAGATGGAGGGGCAGGGGGCGATGCAGGCTGATGCTGCCGTGCGCAGCGCCGGCTTGCTCGCGAAGCGCTTGCTCGCGGAATCGCATCAATGCGCCGCTGCAACAGGTCCTGTGTTACCAGCCGCCGCGAGGCGTCTCGAGGCCAGGCGTGCTGCCGCCGCCGACCTGTTCCAGTTGCTCGAGCGTGAGTTCCTCAGGCAGGCGTTGCTCGACAGCTAGCGCTTCTTCGGCACACTTGATCGACGCAACGACAAACTTGTTTTGCTGCTTGGTATCCATGTTCCGCTCCGAATCGATGTCAACGCAACAGTCGCGTTGAAGAGATTGGAGCAGCGCACTTTGCGGCTCGTAACTGTCAAGTCTTACAGGCAGGAGCTAGCGTATCAGCCCGAGCCGGAGAGCCTTTAGCACCGCCAGATGCTTGTTGCTGCAGGCCAGCTTGTGCATCGAATTGTTGATGTGCAGCACGGCGGTGCGTTCGCTAATGCTGAGGATGGCGCCGACCTCCCAGGCGGTCTTGCCCTCCATGGTCCAGCGCAGGCATTCGAGTTCTCGCGGTGTCAATCGAACCTCGTCCTGGACCTGGGTCGCTTCGCCAGACAGTGCTACCCGCCATGCGGATTCCTGAGCATACACAGCAAAGAGTTGTAGGTCCGCCACCATTCGGGTCACCGCCCCGGGATCCTTCGGCAAGCGTTCTTTGCGGTCAACGCCAAGGATGAAGTGGCGACCTTCAGGTAGGTGTAGCGCTAACGCGATACCGTTTCCGAAGCCATAGGCTGCCTGCGTCTCCCAGACATCGCCCATCTGGCTTGAAACGTAGGTGGCCTGGTTCCAGACGATGGGGACACTGTGGCGTTTGCAATGCTGCATGACGGGGTCTTTGCGCCAGCTTGCCGTGTCCGCAAAGATCTCATGAAAGGACTCTGGGACGTTGCCTATCGTCTCGAATCGAGATTCGCCCAGGGCGTGATCCATGACGGCGATGGCTGAAACGGTCTCGAAGCCCAAGTCATTGGCGAAGCGCACGACCTCCCCGCGGAACTCATCCCGGGTTCGCGCCTCCAGCACCGACTGGTACACACCCTGCAGCATCGCACCTTCCACTGTCGCCAAGCCCATTGACGGGCACAAAGCAGCCCCCCCGCGTTCATCTCCCTGACAAGGTTTACAGCTATCGGCAAAGTGAGCAAGTTCCGAAACTGCCTGAACAGGTCGCTCAGACCTAACCCCTCAACTTCAACTAAGCAGATGACGCCAGCTTGGATTGTGTACGCATGGCCGCGGATATTGTGCGAAGCAGAGCGCGCACCCTGTCTGCAGTTCGCTCATTTAAGTACCCGGGTGTTGGTCGCGGGCGACGCGGCGCGGCCGTCCACCGGGCAAACCCTGTGGTTTGGCGAGTCGGGCCATGGGGCCGCCGGGGTGGCCTGGGATTGGGTGCGCCTGCCCTATGGCGTGGTGGCGATGGCCGATCCGATGGCGCTGATCACCAATCTGCAGCTGATCAACACCGCCGGCGAGGTGCTGGCGCCGATGGAATCGGTGCGCCAGCTCAACGAGATCGTGCACGCGCTGCCCTGGCAGAGCGAGGTGCAGCGCGCGCTGGGGGTGCACTGAGTGAGCACCGAGCCCATGCCCTGCGGCATGGGCGACGGCTCACGAAGGCCTGGGCGCCTGCCAGCGCACAGGCTGATGCGCGCTTATCTCGATACCGCGTTGCGCATCGAATGCGCCACATAGGTCAGGCAGGCCACCGTCAGTGCCACGCCCACCAGCATCGGCGGCAGCAGCTTGGCCAGGTCCAGGCTCTCGCCCTTCAGCACCAGCATCATCTGGGTGTTCTGGGCCAGGCCCGGCACCCAGTAGTACCAGGCCGCCTCGCCGCCCGGGTTGAGCAGGCTCACCATCGGCGCCAGGCCCACCAGAGTGATGATGATGGTGCTGCTGGCCTGCGCCTCCTTGAAGGTCTTGGAGCGGATCGCGATCGCCATCAGCGCGGCGCCCAGGCCGGCGGCCAGCGGCAGCTGCAGCAGCAGAAAGCTCGTCACCTCATGCCAGCCGAACTGGAACATCGCCTGCAGGCTGTCGCTCTTGATGAGCTGTTGGGCCGGGATGAAGCTCAGGTTGGCCAGCAGGGCCACGGCCATGCCCAGCAGCGCCACCGCGCCCCATTTGCCCAGCACCAGGGCCATGTGCGGCGCCGGGTTCATCAGCAGCGGCTCCAGCGAACCGCGTTCGCGCTCGCCGGCGGTGCTGTCCAGCGCCGCGGTGAGCGCGCCATAGAGCACCGCCATGATGATGAACATCGGGATGATGCCGGTCAGGCGTGCCGCGCGCGCCTGGGTGCTGGCGAGATCGCGCTCCTCCACCGTCACCGGCTGCAGCAGCTCGGCCGGGATGCCGCGCAGCGCCAGCTGGGTGCGCGCGCGTTCGCGGCCAAAGCCCTGCAGCAGGCGGCTGAGCGTGCCCACCCCGGCGCTGGCGCGCTGGTTGGCGCTGTCGGTCACCAGGGTCAGCGTGGGCTGGTCGCCAGCGGCGAGTTCCTGCTCGAAGTCCTTGCCCACCACCAGCACCGGATCCAGCAGGGTGGTGGCGCGCAGCCGGGCCTCGTAGTCGGCGGGGGCCGGCTTGATGGTGTAGGTCTGACGCTCGAGGAAGTTGCGCAGCGTGGGCGCATGTTCGATGCCCACCACCTGGATCTGGCGCAGCTCGGCACGCTCCTCCAGCGAGGCGATCAGGCCCGAGAGCGCCAGCAGCAGCAGGGGGCCCATCAGCACCGAGGGGATCAGCAGGCGCAAGAGGGTGCGGCGGTCGCGCAGTGCGTCCACCACTTCCTTGAGGATCACCACCTTGAAGGGGCGCATGAATGCTTGTGCGTAGGTGCTGCTCATGCCTGAGCCTCCTGGCTGTGATCGGGGTGGAAGGCAAGCCTGACGAAGGCATCCTCGAAGCGGCTCTCGCCGGCCTGGGCCAGCAGTTCGGGCACCGTGCCCTGGGCCACCGAGCGCCCGTGCGCCACCACCACCACATGGTCGCAAAGCTGTTCCACCTCCTGCATGATGTGGCTGGAGAAGACGATGCATTTGCTGCCGCCGGCGGGCGAGCGCAGATGGCGCAGCGCCTCGCGCAGGGCGCGGGTGGCGAGCACGTCGAGGCCGTTGGTGGGCTCGTCCAGCACGATGTTGGCGGGGTCGTGCACCAGCGCGCGCGCCAGCGCGGTCTTCATGCGCTCGCCCTGGCTGTAGCCCTCGCTGCGGCGATCCAGGATGTGGCGCATGTCCAGCAGCTCGGCCAGGGTCTCGGCACGCGCGTTGGCGGCGTCGGCCTCCATGCCTTGCAGCTGGCCGAAGTAGACGATGTTCTCGCGCGCCGAGAGGCGCGGGTAGAGGCCATGCGCATCGCCCAGAATGCCCATGCGGGCCAGCGCCTCGCGCGGCTGGCGCTTCACGTCGATGCCGTCCACGCCGATCTCGCCCTGGTCGGGCGGGAACAGGCCGCCCAGCATGCGCAGGGTGGTGGTCTTGCCGGCGCCGTTTGGGCCCAGCAGGCCGGTGATGCGGCCGTTGGGTGCGTCCAGGTCGACCTGGCGCACCGCGTGCACGATCTGCTTGGGGGCGCGCTTGAACACCGAGCCCCCGGGCCGGGTGACGAATTGCTTGCTGAGTTGGCTGATCTTGATCATGGCTTGCTGGCCTCCGTACCG
>Ga0208398_100732_pt1 | contig 17302 bp, 16 predicted proteins | sample LakWasMe79_HOW10_2_FD_183905 | JGI IMG/M metagenome (GOLD analysis project Ga0208398, IMG submission 183905) | Freshwater sediment methanotrophic microbial communities from Lake Washington under simulated oxygen tension - Sediment Metagenome... | ecosystem: Environmental > Aquatic > Freshwater >...
GATTAAAACATCGCTCAAAGAAGATACTGTCATGTTTCTGTAAAGCCAGAAACAATTCGGAATCTTTCGGCACTTGTCCAAAGGCAAAATTGACAGATACAAATAGTAAAATCAGTAATGTTCTCATGGTCTATTATTAGTTGGGTTTTGAAATAAACAGCCGTGTTTCCATTCCAAATATACCAAATATCACTCATAAATTTTAAAAGAACATTATTGTCATATTCATGATAATATTACAAAACAAAGCTTTAACAAAAACACAAACTTCACACCGCTCAAAAAAAGAAAAATACGCCCTGAAATACAGTTTTTTAATTTAATTTTTCTTTTTATTACAAAAAACACTCAATTTGTTAAAAATTTGACTTTTACAAAAAATTTAGTATTTGGTTTAAAAAATATATGTAATTTTGCACCAATGAAAAAAATAGAAACATATAAGACTGTTATCTCCCGGATAAACACACCTGCGACTTCTCCCGAAGTACGGATGCTATAGTTATAGCCTCCATTGTGTAATCGTATTATATTATTCATTTTTTATTTTTATCGTTTTGAAATTATTTCCATTCTTTTTTGGATTAATACATCCAAAAGAAATCACCAAACAAATTTTATCTCTCTGTAATTCAATTATTTGGATTGCCATTTCTTGCTTTTGCCTTATATTTGGTATTACAAAAAATGAGCAAAACAAACTCAGTTACAGCACATTTTTTAACCTAAAATATAACTCTTGAAATGAACATTTCTATTGTAGTAACTCAGGAAGAACATTATAAGTATGCGCAGGAAATATGCGACACTATAGAATCGTCTGCCCTGTTGAGAGGTACTGGAATTGCCAAAAGAACGCCCGAATACATCCAAAAAAAGATGGAAAAAGGTGATGCTGTCATTGCGCTTAACAACGGAATTTTTGCCGGTTTCTGCTATATCGAAAGCTGGCAGCACGGTCAGTTTGTGGCTCACTCCGGTTTAATTGTACATCCGGATTATAGAAATTTGGGACTGGCCAAACAAATCAAATCGTTTGTATTTGACTATTCGCTTAAAAAATACCCGGAGGCCAAAGTTTTCGGGATAACTACAGGACTTGCGGTGATGAAAATCAATTCGGATCTTGGATACAAACCGGTTCCGTTTTCGGAATTAACCAATGACCCAAGTTTTTGGAAAGGATGTCAAACCTGTACCAACTATGAGATTCTGAAAAGCAAAGAGTATAAAATGTGCTTGTGCACCGGAATGCTTTATGACCCTAAGGAAAAGCCAAAAGATCCGCCAAAACATCCATACAACGTAAGGATTTGGAATCGCCTGAAAGAAATTAAACAGGCACTTTTCTTAAAAAAATAAACAACCAAAAGTTAAAAAATTATAATCATGAAATTGGAGTTTTCAAACTCCACAAAATCAATATAAAATGGGAACTAAAAAAGTAGTATTAGCATATAGCGGAGGATTGGACACATCATATTGTCTTAAATATTTGAAAAATGAAAAAGGATATGAAGTTCATACCGTATTGATCAACACTGGTGGTTTTGACGATGCCGAACTAAAAGCAATCGAAGACAGAGCTTATGAATTGGGAAGCGCAAAACACGCTAACTTGACCATCCTTGATAAATATTACGACAAAGCCATCAAATATTTGATTTACGGAAACGTATTGAAAAACAACACCTACCCTTTATCAGTAAGTGCTGAACGTGTTTTTCAAGCTATCGAAGCCATAAAATATGCTAAATCTGTTGGTGCCGAAGCGATTGCCCACGGAAGTACTGGTGCCGGAAATGACCAAATCCGTTTTGATTTGATTTTCCAAACCATCGCTCCCGAAATCGAAATCATAACTCCTATCAGAGATTTGAAACTTTCAAGACAAGAAGAAGTAGCTTATCTACAGGCAAACGGAGTAGAATATTCGTGGGAAAAAGCACAATACTCAATTAATAAAGGACTTTGGGGAACTTCTGTTGGAGGAAAAGAAACTTTGACTTCTGGACAGCCGTTACCTAGTGAAGCGTATCCATCACAATTGCAAAAAGAAGGTGAAGAAAAAGTAACTTTAGAATTTAAAAAAGGTGAATTAGTTGCCGTAAACGGTAAAGCTGACAAACCTTCAAACAATATTGTGGTTGTTGAAAAATTAGCGAACGCTTATGCAATCGGTAGAGACATTCACGTGGGTGACACGATTATCGGAATCAAAGGAAGAGTTGGTTTTGAAGCCGCTGCGCCGCTAATTATCATCAAAGCACACCATTTATTAGAGAAACACACTCTTGGTAAATGGCAGCAATACTGGAAAGAACAGTTAGGAAACTGGTACGGAATGTTATTCCACGAAGGTCAGTTTTTGGATCCTGTAATGCGTAACATTGAAACTTTCCTTGAGGACACTCAAAAAACCGTAAACGGAACAGTAACTGTTTCTTTGAAACCATACCACTTCTCATTAGACGGAATTGAGTCTGAAAACGATTTGATGAATACTGGTTTCGGTCAATACGGAGAAATGAACAATGCTTGGACATCAGACGATGCGAAAGGATTTATCAAAATTTTAGGGAATGCCCAAAACATATTTTCGTCTGTAAACAAAGAGACTTACGAATAGTTTTCATCTAAATAAAAGCTTAAAAAAAGCTTTTTTACCATTTTAAACCATATAAGATATTAAGGTAAATTAAGCTTAATAAACTTAATATCTTAATGGTAAAAATAAAATGTTTTAAAAATAAAGAATTATGATTAATGTTGGAATAATAGGCGGTTCAGGTTATACAGCGGGAGAACTCATCAGAATTTTGATGAATCATCCCAACGCAAAACTGGATTTTGTATACAGCACCACCAATGCAGGGAAACAACTTCATGTAGCGCATCAAGATTTGTTGGGCGAAATTGAGTTTACTTTCACTGATAAAATAAATCCTGAGGTAAATGTCGTTTTCTTGTGTTTGGGACATGGAAAATCAAAATCGTTTTTGACTGAAAACCAATTCGCGAGCCATACCAAAATCATCGATTTAGGAAACGATTTTAGACTGCATAAAGATGAAGTTTTTGACGGTAAAAAATTCATTTACGGCTTACCTGAATTGAATAAAACTGATATCAAAAAAGCGCAATTTATCGCCAATCCAGGTTGTTTTGCAACAGCTATTCAATTGGCATTATTACCATTGGCGGAAGCCAAATTATTGAATGACGACGTTCATATCAACGCGACAACGGGAAGCACAGGAGCCGGAGTAAGCCTTTCAGAAACTTCACATTTCAGTTGGAGAAACAATAATTTTTCACATTATAAGGCTTTTGAACACCAGCATTTGGGTGAAATATCCGAAAGTTTACATCAGCTGCAAGCTGATTTCAAAAACGAATTGCTTTTTATTCCGAACAGAGGGGATTTTCCAAGAGGAATTTTTGCGACTTTGTACACCGCTTCCAACGAAAGTCTGGAAGATTTGGTTGCCAAATACGAAGCGTTTTATGCAAACCAGCCTTTTGTAACCGTTACCACAACTAATATCAATATGAAACAAGTGGTGCAGACGAACAAATGTATTATTAGTTTAATGAAAAAAGGAAACCGGATTTTGATCACTTCGGTGATCGATAATTTAGTCAAAGGCGCCTCTGGTCAAGCCATTCAAAACATGAATTTGATGTTTGGATTGGAAGAAACCACAGGACTGCATTTGAAACCATCTGGATTTTAAAAAAGTTTAATAGGTGAATCATTTAATTGTTAATCGATTCACCGAATAAACGATTAAACAATTAAACAACAAGAAAAAATGAACTTATTTGACGTTTACCCATTATATCCTATTACACCTGTAAAAGCAGTAGACTGCACTATTTACGACGATAAAGGAACCGAATATTTAGATTTATACTCTGGTCACGGAGTGATTTCAATCGGGCATACACAGCCTGATTATGTGGCAAAAGTAAAAGAGCAATTGGATAATTTGAGTTTTTATTCGAATGCCATTCAAAATCCATTGCAGGCAGAATTGGCTGCTAAATTAGGAAAAGCTTCCGGCTTGACTGATTTCAGCTTGTTCCTATGCAGTTCTGGAGCTGAAGCCAACGAAAACGCGTTGAAACTGGCTTCTTTCCACAATGGAAAATCAAGAGTCATTGCTTTTGACAACTCTTTTCACGGAAGAACTTCGGCTGCAGTTGCCGTAACGGACAACAAAAAAATTGTTGCTCCATTAAATGCACAGCAAATCGTTACTTTTCTGCCTTTGAACCAAATTGATTTGGTAGAAGCCGAATTGCAGAAAGGCGATGTTTGCGCCGTAATCATTGAGCCTATTCAGGGTGTTGGTGGTTTAGACCAAGGAACAACCGAATTCTTTCAAGCTTTGGAAAAAGCCTGTAAAGCTCATGAGGTGGTTTTAATTTTAGATGAAGTACAATCGGGTTACGGAAGAAGCGGCAAGTTTTTCGCTTTTCAGCACCACGGAATAAATCCAGATATTATAACTACTGCAAAAGGAATGGGGAACGGTTTCCCAATTGGCGGGGTTTTGATTTCTCCTAAATTCCAAGCGAGTTACGGATTATTAGGAACTACTTTTGGCGGAAGCCATTTGGCCTGTGCTGCCGGAATAGCTGTTTTAGACGTGATGGAAAGCCAAAATCTAATTGCAAATACCAATAAAGTTTCGGAATACTTTTTTGAAGCGATTAAAGCAATTCCTGAAATCACGAAAGTAAAAGGAAAAGGATTGATGCTGGGCGTTGAATTTGATTTTGACGTAAGTGCTTTGAGAAAGAAAATGATTATTGAAAAACATATTTTTACGGGCGGAGCAAACAATAAAAACTTATTGAGAATTCTGCCTCCGTTAACGATTACTACTGAAGCTATTGATACTTTTATCATTGCTTTAAAAGAGTCGCTGGCAGAATTAAAAGCGGTTGAAGCTTAATTTTAAAACATATAAGTCATTTAAGTTTTTTATGTTTTATTTAGAATCTAAAACTTAAATGTTCTATTAAGACTTATTTTAACGGATAAAAACATAACGAATCAATAAGCCCAAAAAAGCTTATATGACTTATATGTTTAAATAATATTTTTTATTCTTTTAACGAAATAACCAATGAGCAATTTATTATCCATAGAAAAAAGAAATGCTGTTTTAACCACAATGGCAGCTCTTTTGGAACAAGAAAGAGAAGCCTTAAAAAGCATCAACCAGCAGGATTTAGCCAATTATAATGGTGAAGATCTGGCTATGGAAAAGCGTTTGCTTGTGGATGATGCCAAAGTGGATGCAATGATTCTTTCGGTAAAGCAATTGGCTAGACAGGAAGATCCCGTTGGACAGATCCGCTATGAATTTACTCATGAAAACGGAATGAAAATCAGCAATAAAACGGCTGCTTTTGGAACTATTCTAATCATATACGAATCTCGTCCGGACGTAACGGTCGAAGCGGGAGGAATTGCTTTCAAATCAGGAAACAAAATCCTTTTGAAAGGCGGGAAAGAATCATTGCTTTCAAACCAAAAAATTGTAAGTCTCTGGCACCAAGCCCTTGAAAACAATGACGTTTCAACGGATTGGGTGGAATATTTGAATTACGATAGAGTTCAAACTCAGGCTTTCCTGGAAAAACCAACGCAGAGAGTCGATTTGATTGTACCTCGCGGCGGTGAAAAACTAATTGAATTTACCAAAAAGCACGCTATCTGCCCGGTTATTGTAAGCGGCCGTGGTAACAACTTTCTTTACATCAACAAAGAAGCTGATTTAAAGAAAGCCCTTGACATTATCATCAACGGAAAAACGACCAATATTGGAGTCTGTAATGCCTTAGACAAGGTTTTGATTGATACTGCACTGCCAAATTGGGAAGCTTTTGGAAAGCAGTTAGTTGAAGAGTTAAAAAAATATAAGGTTGAAATTTTAGGAGATACCGCTTTCGCAAATGCTGCTCAGGTGCCTGCAATTGAAAATGAGGAAATTTGGTACGAAGAATTTTTGAATTATAAAATTGTTATTGGAGTCGTAAATTCTGATGAAGAAGCGATTGCAAAAATCAATAAATATTGCGGAGGTCATTCGGCTTCGATAATTACGCAAAATAATGCTGCTGCACAGGAATTTATGGACAATATTGATTCGGCTGCGGTATATCAAAACGCCTCTACCCGATTCACTGACGGCGGTCAATTTGGTTTAGGAGGAGAATTGGCAATCAGCACCGACAAACTGCATCAGCGCGGTCCAATTGGATTACAGCATTTAGTGACCAATAAATGGTATGTGTATGGTGATGGGCAGGTAAGATAGTAGATTTAAGAACATAAAAATATTTTATAGTTAACAATGACAATAGAAACCTTAAATAACAGTGATGTTAGTTTACTAAATGAATTACAGCCTTCGGGTTGGGGCACAATTTTGCCTGCTCATGAGTTTTACACAACAAACACTGATTTTTGTTTTTCTATCCGAATTAATAATGCCAATAAAATAGTAGGAATTGGAACCGCTATAATCCATAATGATGTAGCTTGGCTAGGACATATCATTGTTCATCCTGAGAATAGAAATCAAGGAATCGGGAGATTAATTACTCAATCATTAGTAAATAATTCAGTTCCAAAAAATTGTGACACTATTTATCTAATCGCAACCGACCTTGGAGCTCCTGTTTACACAAAAGCTGGTTTTGAAACGGAAACAGATTATCTCTTTTTTAAAAATGTAAAAGCAGAGGAATCTTGGAAAATTTCTAACAGTATTGTTTCATTTCATTCGGATCATATGGCAGCAATAGCTGAAATTGACAAATTAATAAGTGGAGAAAATAGGTTGTTTCATTTAGAAAAACATCTTCAAAATGGCTTTGTTTATCAAAATGATACTACCATAGAAGGATTTTACCTGCCTACATTTGGAGAGGGTTTAATTTTAGCTAAAACTAAAGAAGCCGGAATCGAACTTATGAAAATGAGGTTTACGAATCATGATAATGCCTGTTTTCCGAAAGATAATATCAATGCAATTGATTTTCTTTATAAACATGGATATAAAGAATTTAAAAGAGCAAAAAGAATGATATTAGGTAAACGAAGAAGTTGGAATCCATCAAATATATACAATAGAATTGGAGGAAATATAGGCTAACCATATTTTACAAGATCACATATTTGATTACAAGCTCTTGTTAGCTTTAAAAACAAAAAAATGAACAAATCAGTTAAAAAAAGAATACTATTAAAGTTAGGCAGTAACACATTAACCAAAGAAACCAATCACATTTCGAGAGGAAAGATTGAAGATATTGGGATGCAGATTGCCGCTTTACAGGACGATTACGAATTTATTATTGTGAGTTCGGGCGCTATTGCTGCAGCCAAACAATTCGTAAAGCTGGATAATCATGACAAAGATGTTTTCGTAAAACAAGCTTTGGCTTCTATCGGTCAGCCTCATCTAATGCGGATTTACAACGAAAATTTTAAGGATTTAGGTTTAAACATTTCGCAGTGCCTGCTTTCTTATTCTGATTTTGAAAAAGAACAAACCAAAAAAAACATTGTAAATACCATCAATGTATTGGTCAAAAACAGTTACATCCCGATTATCAACGAAAATGATACCGTTGCTACAGATGAGATTAAATTTGGCGATAACGATAAATTGGCTGCCTTAACAGCGGCACTTTTAAATGTTGATATTCTGATTATTGCCACCAATACCAATGGGATTTACACCAAATCGTCAATAAACGATGAAGTGCCTGAAACAATAGAATTAGTAACCGATTTATCGCTTTTGCAAAAAGAAATCGGCGATTCAAAATCATCACACGGTACGGGCGGAATGCAGTCCAAAATTGATTCGGCTGCCATTGCCAAAGCAGCAAACATTGAAACCTGGATCGTGAACGGACTTGAAGATAATTTTATGCTGAAGGCATTGAAAAACGAAATTGCTTTTACAAAAATAGTGTAAACGTATTAACCGCAAGGTTCGCTAAGCTTTGTGTGCTTTACGCTTCCTTTGCGAACCTTGCAGTTAATTTTTAGAAACAAATTATAAGTATTCATACTAAAAGAAAAAACTATGAACTACACCTCAATAAAAGAAATAGACTCAATCCAAAAATGGGTAAAAGAAGCACTAAAAATCAAAAAAAATCCGCTTAAGAATAAGAAACTGGGAAAAAACAAAACCCTGGTTATGTTATTTTTCAACTCTAGTTTGAGAACCCGTTTAAGTACCCAAAAAGCAGCCATAAATTTAGGAATGAACGTTATGGTGATGAATTTCGGAAGCGAAGGCTGGACACTTGAATTTGAAGACGGAACGGTTATGAACCAAGGCGCTTCGGAACATATTAAAGAAGCTGCTGAAGTGGTTTCTCAATATGCAGATATTATTGCCATCAGAGCTTTTGCAGGATTGGTGGACAAAGAAAAAGACAATGCCGAAACCGTAATGAACGGCTTCGTAAAATATGCTACTGTACCGATTCTAAATATGGAAAGTGCCACAGGACACCCGTTGCAGTCCCTTGCTGATGCTATCACAATGGAAGAAAATAAAACCAAACACAGACCAAAAGTAGTTCTGTCATGGGCACCACACCCGAGAGCATTACCACAGGCTGTTCCTAACTCTTTTGTAGAAATGATGCAATTGCAGACTGAAATGGATTTTGTTATTACACACCCGGAAGGTTACGAACTGAATCCTGATATTACAAAAGATTCCAAAATAGAATACGATCAGGATAAAGCTTTTGAAAACGCTGATTTTATTTATGCCAAAAACTGGAGTAATTATAAAGAATACGGAAAAATCACCAATTCCGACCCGAATTGGACAATCACTGCTGAGAAAATGAAACTGACAAACAATGCTAAATTCATGCATTGCTTACCAGTTCGTAGAAATGTAATCGTTACTGACGAAGTAATTGACAGCGAAAATTCGATTGTAATTGAACAAGCTAATAACAGAACCTATTCGGCACAATTGGTTTTGCAGAAAATATTGAAAAAAAGCTTCTAAGATACACTAAGTTTCTAAGATACTAAGTTTTTTTCTTGGTGCCTTAGAAACTTAGCGACTTAGTAACTCAGAAACTTAAAAGAAATGACTAAACTATCTATCATAAAAATTGGCGGGAACATCATCGACAACCCAACAGAATTGGCACAATTCCTTACCGATTTTTCCAAAATTCAAGGACACAAAATTCTCGTTCACGGTGGCGGAAAATCGGCTACAAAAATGGCGCAGAGCATTGGATTAGTGCCACAGATGATTGACGGACGCCGTATCACTGATGCCCCGATGCTGGATGTCGTGGTAATGATTTATGCAGGTGAAATCAACAAAAATGTTGTAGCACAATTGCAGGCTCATAACACAAATGCAATTGGATTTTCGGGTGCTGACGGAAATTTGATTCTGTCAACCAAACGTAATCATCCAACAATCGATTATGGTTTTGTGGGCGATGTTCAAAAAGTGAATACGCCGCTAATGGAAACATTATTAAACAGCGGAATAACTCCCGTTTTCTGTGCGATTACACACGATGGTCAAGGACAATTATTGAATACCAATGCCGATACTATTGCCAGTGAATTAGCCATCGCATTGTCCGAAGTTTTTGAAGTTACTTTGACGTATTGTTTCGAAAAACCAGGTGTTTTGTATGATGCGGAGGATGACAGTTCGGTAATCGAACAAATCAACCAAGAATTATATGCAAAATTAAAAGCCGAAAAAGCGATACATTCCGGGATGATTCCTAAATTAGACAACTGTTTCAACAGCCTGTCTAAAGGTGTTCAGAAAATAAAAATCGGACATCACAGGATGTTACAAAACGCTGAAGCTGTGCACACCAGCATTGAATTATAAAAACACTAACAGACCAAACAGGTTTTAAAAACTGATTAGGTCTCTGTAGAAAAATATGAAAAACATAGAAACCCTCATACAAGAAGCCATTGCTTTATTAAAATCGCTGATTGAAACCCCTTCCTTTTCGAGTGAAGAAGAGCGGACGGCGCTTTTAATAGAAAACTGGTTTACTCAAAACAATATTCCTTTTAAGCGGGAAAACAATAATATCTGGGCTTACAATCAGTATTTTGATGAATCCAAACCGACGATTTTACTCAACTCTCATCACGACACAGTAAGACCCAACCAAGGTTACACAAACGATCCGTTTGAAGCGATTGTAAAAGACGGAAAATTATTTGGTTTGGGAAGCAATGATGCAGGTGGTTGCTTGGTTTCGTTAATCGCAACGTTTACTCATTTTTATGCCACTGAAAACCTGCCTTACAACATTGTAATCGTAGCTTCGGCAGAAGAAGAAAGCAGCGGCAAGCAAGGATTAAACAGTGTTTTAAAACATTTACCTGAGCTGGAATGTGCTATCGTGGGTGAACCAACCTTAATGCAGTTGGCGGTAGCCGAAAAAGGTTTGTTAGTATTAGATGTTGTCGTAAAAGGAACTGCCAGCCACGCAGCGCACAACAATCCAGACAACCCAATTTACAATGCAATGCCTGTAATTAATTGGTTCAAAACCTATCAATTCGAAAAAATATCGGAGGTTTTAGGTCCGGTAAAAATGACCGTAACCCAAATCAATGCTGGAAAACAGCACAATGTCGTTCCCGCCGAATGCCATTTGGTTGTCGATATCCGCGTAACTGACCGTTATAACAATACTGAAATTTTAGAAACTGTAAAAGCAAACGTAAACGCCGAAGTTACTCCCCGCTCAATGCACTTAAATTCATCATCAATCCCAGTAAATCACGGATTGGTGCAGGCCGGAATTGCTTTGGGAAGAACAACTTATGGCTCACCTACCCTTTCGGATCAGTCAGTTTTGAGCTGTCAGTCTTTGAAATTAGGCCCAGGAGAATCGCTGCGGTCGCACTCGGCAGACGAATTTATATACATTAACGAAATTGAAGAAGGAATCCAATTGTACATCAAAATACTAAGCGATTTCTTTAAAATTTAGAATATTTTTCAGGAGCTAATCCCGCTATCCGTTGCAATCTTGTGTGCCGAACCCCGGCCCACAAGGATTTCCACTACTATCGGGGCTAAAAACACATAACAACAAAGTTTAGATCTAAAAATCTAACAATCCAAACATCTAAAAATCCAATTATGAAACTTTGGGAAAAAGGAATACCAACCGATAAACAAATCGAACATTTTACGGTAGGAAATGACAGGGAACTCGATTTGGTTTTGGCCAAATATGATGCTTTAGGCTCCATAGCCCACGCCAAAATGCTAGGTCAGATTGGGTTATTAACTCAAACAGAAACCGATTCATTGGTAGTTGCTTTAAACGAAATTATCGCTAATGTAGAAAAAGGCAATTTCGAAATCGAAGACAGTTTTGAAGACGTACACTCCAAAATTGAATATTTACTGACAGTAAAACTTGGCGATGCCGGAAAAAAAATCCATACGGCCCGTTCGCGTAACGATCAGGTTTTGGTGGATGTCAATTTATATTTGAAAGATGTAGTCAAAGAATTGAAAGAGCAGGTAAAAACGCTTTTTGATTTAATGATGGAATCGGCAGAGAAATACCAAAACGTATTACTCCCAGGTTACACGCATCTGCAGATTGCAATGCCGTCTTCTTTCGGAATGTGGTTTTCGGCTTATGCAGAAACCTTGATTGATGATATCACAATGCTTAACGCAGCTTTGAAAGTTGTAGACCAAAATCCATTAGGTTCAGCAGCGGGTTACGGAAGCTCCTTCCCTATCAACCGAACTTTCACAACCAAAGAATTAGGTTTTGAAACTTTAAAATACAATTCAGTTGCTGCACAAATGAGCCGCGGGAAATCGGAAAAAACTGTTGCATTTGCAATGAGCAGTGTTGCTGCAACATTGGCAAAATTCTCAATGGACGTATGTTTGTATATGAGCCAGAATTTTGATTTTATTGGTTTGCCTTCGCATTTAACAACAGGTTCGAGCATTATGCCTCACAAGAAAAACCCTGATGTTTTTGAGTTAATCCGCGGGAAATGCAACAAAATTCAATCTCTTCCTTATGAAATTACTTTAATCACCAACAATCTGCCAAGCGGTTACCACAGAGACTTTCAATTATTGAAAGAAGGCTTATTTCCTGCCATTCAAAACCTGAAAGCGTGTCTGGATATTGCTATTTTCTCTATCAAAGACATTACAGTAAAAGAAGGAATCTTAAACGATAAAAAATACGATTATCTGTTTACCGTAGATACTTTAAACGAAATGGTTGTTGCCGGAATGCCATTTAGAGATGCATATAAAGCAGTTGCCGAACAATTGGAAGAAGGAAACTATCAGTCTCCAAAAGAAACCAAACACACCCACGAAGGAAGTATTAATAACCTTTGTCTGAAAGAAATAAAGGCTAAAATGAATACAGCTTTTTAGTACTATTTAAATAGTTTACTCAACACAAAAGGCAGTCAGAAAAATAATTTTTCTGACTGCCTTTTTATATATAATTATAGTCATTATATCTTACCACAATCTTTGACAATTTTGAATTGCTTTCAGTTTTGAATTGCTTTCAATTTTGAATTGCCTCCAGTTTTGAATTGCTTTCAGTTTTGAATTGCCTCCAGCTTTTGAATTGCCTCCAGCTTCAGCTGGAGGATATTTGATATTCATTTTATTAGCTTTAGCCAAATTAATTCTTTTGTACAAAAAAGAAAGAAATTATTTTCAAAAAACATTAGCTTTGTTTAGCACTCATTAAAACTCAGTCATGCCTTTTATAAAAGTTTACATCCATTTTGTATGGAGCACAAAAAACAGAATTCGTTTTCTAGCCACTCAAGAAATTAGAGAAACAGTTTGGAATCATATTCGAGATAATGCCAAAGAGAAAGGAATTCATATAGATTTTATAAATGGATATGCCGAACATTGTCATTGTTTAGTTTCTTTAGGTGTCGATCAAACTATCCAAAAAGTAATGCAGCTAATAAAGGGAGAGTCCTCTTTTTGGATTAATAAAGAAAATATTCTTTCTGAATTATCTCCAGCTAAAACTGAAAGAAAAGAAAAATTCCAATGGCAGGAGGAATATTTTGCAGTTTCAGTCAGCGAATCTATTTTAGACAAGGTTAGAAATTATATTAAAAACCAGGAACAGCATCATTCCAAAAAAAATTTCGATGAAGAGTATGACGAATTTATAACTAAATATGGATTCCAAAAATTTTATGATATAGCATAATTTTGGCTAAAGCCATTTCCAATATTGCATTCATTGCCCTCCAGCTGAAGCTGGAGGCAATTCATGGAGGCAATTCAAAGCCAAAAACAATCCAAAGCAAACTAAGACAATCCAAAGCTGAGATAATTCTACAAATATCTGCCATAGCCTCATTAATTAGTACTAAAAATTCTATATATTTGAGAGAAATCTTAAATAAATAGTATGGCGAATTTCGAGGAAAAGGCTACACAAACGCTTTTTGATAAAAATCACATTACGGAGGAACAATTCGAATCCATTCGGGCATATCGAGGGTTGAATTTGTTTTCGATTCACAACGAATTGAAGTTCCTGCTTTACCTTTCTATGCTGTTATTCACATCGGGAATTGGTATTTTAATTTACCAAAACATCGACACGATTGGTCATACGGCAATTTTAGGGCTGTTGCTTTCAGTAACGCTGGTTTGCTTTTACTTTTGTTTTAAAACCCATCCAGGCTTCAAAAAAGATGAAGTTCCATTCCCTAATCCGCTTTATGATTATTTGGTACTTACAGCCGTTATTTTGAGCTGTACATTTGTGGGTTATTTGCAGTTTCAATATCAGACTTTTGGAACCCATTACGGACTGGCTACTTTGGTAGCGACAATCATAAGCCTTTTTTGTGCTTATTATTTTGACAACAAAAGTGTTCTATCAATCGGAATTACTGGAATGGCAGCTTATCTTGGAATTTCGGCAGACCCAAAACACATTTTTGAAAACGAGATGATTGACAATACCTACTTAAGCTACGTTGGTCTTGCCTTTGGATTGACTCTGTTGCTTTGGGTTTTATATACTGCCAAAATCAATTTAAAAAAACATTTTAATTTAGTCTACCTTACTTTTTCGCAGCACTTGATCGGTATTGCCTGCATCGTTAATCTATGCAATGATTTTTGGTTTCCTTTTGGTTTTGTGCTGGGAGTTGCCTTTTATTATTTTTATAATTTAAGTTTCCAGATCAGGTCTATTTCACTCTTTATTTTCACAGTTTTATATGGTTTTATCGGAATGAATATCTTTTTTGTCAGAGTCTTGGATTCCATTCACTTTAATGATTTTTTCGAAATATTCATTTTTACAACACCATTTTATTTCATTGGCTCCATAATTGGATTTATAAAACTGATTAAACATTTTAACAAAAAAACTAGCGATGACAGCATACGATAAAACACTTTTGGACAATGTTTATTTGGAAGAAGAAGCCAATCGATTAAAAAAATCAGGCTTCATCAGTGCAGAACAATACCAATCCATTCAGTATCAATTACCGAGATTAAAAAGCCATAACAATATTTTTTTTCGCATCGGACTCTTCTTTCTTGGCTGTATGCTGTATTCATCAATCTGTGGAATGCTTTCATTGTTTGGATTAGCCATTATGGATGATGCTTATTTATTCTTCATCTATTTATTTGCCGTAATTGGTTTTGGAGCCAAAGAATTTATGTCACGGGAAATGAAATATTTTGGTTTTGGCTTAGATGATTCTTTTATTTTGGGAGCCATTTTAGCATTATTGATTGCAGTTGGCCTTAGTTTCGAAGAAAATTACAGTCCGAATTATTTAATCGTAACAATCGCTATGGCGATAGTTTCGAGTGTTGCTTATTTGCGGTATCTGAATCTTTCCCTGGCTCTTCTAGCCTGTTTTGGGATAACAGGAAGCGTAGCGTACTTTACTTTTGAATACTTAATTATTGGAAAAACAATATTGCCTTTTGTGATGCTGTTATTTTCTGGAAGCTGTTATTTTATTTCTAAAAAAAAGTTACAAAATTTAACCGCACCCTATTATTATAACGGACTAAAACTGGCCAAAGGCTTCTGCTTGATTCTATTCTATCTCGCGGGAAATTATTATGTAGTAAGAGAATTGAATTTCAGCCTATCTGAATATTATTACTATGGCGGCCAGAGTACTGAAATTCCTTTTGCCCTATTCTTTTGGGCTTTTACAATTTCAGTTCCTGTTCTTTATTTGTATTTTTCTTTGAAAAACAAAGACAGAATGTTGCTTTGGATTGGTTTTCTATCACTTTGCTTTTCCATATTTACCTACAAAGCATACCATCATGTTCTGCCACCGGAAGCAGCCTTAACAATTGGAGGATTGCTTCTATTTGCATTTACCTATTTTGCCATAAAAAAGACAAAACACAACGAAACCGGAATAACATTCAAACCCGACCGGTTTGCCGATCCAAATGCTTTTGCCAATTTACAGGTACTCGTGGCCGCTTCACAATTTGGGCTTAAACCCGAAGTAAAACCAGAAGAATCACCAATGGAGTTTGGCGGCGGCGGATTTAGCGGCGGCGGTTCAAGCGGGGAATTTTAGAATCACATCAATCTATTTTCTATAAAGACAAAAAAGCGTAAAGTAAAAACTTTACGCTTTTGCATTTTGTGTGCTGTCTAAAATTCAACTTGAAAAGAAAATTTACACAAACAAATCAACCTACAATCTCTCGGCCAACTCACCTGCGTCAATATCGCTGTGCGAGGCATCATAAACCGATTCCCCGTTTTTAATAAGTAATAATTGCGGTGACTGGTGTGTTACCTGAAAACGGCTTGCAATTTCATTTGAAATATCGCGGAATTCCAATAAATCCAGAAAATAGGTAGAGACGTTGGAATCCAAAGTCTCTACATCGAATTCATTTTCAAATTGTTTCAATGCAAATCTGCTTATGCTGCAACGGGTGCTGTGCTTGAAAATCACGGCTGGCACTTGATCCGACAAAGCTACAATTTCGTCCAATTGTCCTATATGCTGCAACGGAATCCAATTGATTTTACTTTCTCTTTCTTTCTTTTCTTCTGAACTACCAAATAAGGAATTAAATAGGCTCATTTTGTCTTATTTTATGTCTTTTTGTCTTTAAAAATGGGTAAAAATCATTGTTCAAACGTCAAATTGTCCGTAAATTTAGACTGGAATACCGTTTGATAATTATTCTGCAAAGCTAGTTATTAAATAGTAGAATTTAGCAATAAGTGATTAGTTAAAAATGATAAACGATAGTTTATAATTATAGCTAATCACAAGTGTAACAAGCACATAAAACAAGAAAGAGGTTTCTTCCGGAAGATTCTCCTTTTCTCTCCTGCTAAAAACTGCTGTTTAACAGCTGATAACTCAAATCTTTAAAAAAAAAAATTAAAAAAACAAAGCCATGAACATAAACAAATTTACGATCAAATCGCAGGAAGCCATTCAGCTTTCACAACAATTGGTTCAGAGTTTAGGGCAGCAGCAAATAGAAAACGAGCATATTTTCAAGGCTATTTTTGAAGTCGATGAAAATGTGGCGCCATTTATTTTGAAAAAACTAAACGTCAATGTTCCGTTGTTCAAACAAATTTTAGACGCAACCATTCAAAGCTTTCCAAAAGTTTCCGGAGGCGAAATACAGCTTTCCAGAACCGCCAACACAATGCTGAATGAAGCCGAAATCATCGCTCAGAAAATGAACGACGAATACGTTTCTATTGAGCATCTGATTCTGGCTATTTTTGATTCAAAAAGCAAAGCATCTCAAATTCTGAAAGACCAGGGAGTAACCGGAAAAGGACTCAAAGCCTCCATCGAAGAATTGCGCAAAGGCGAACGCGTAACCTCAGCCTCGGCCGAAGAAAATTACAATTCCTTGAACAAGTACGCCAAAAACCTCAACGAACTTGCCAGAACAGGCAAACTCGACCCGGTAATAGGCCGTGACGAGGAAATTCGACGCGTACTGCAAATCCTTACCCGAAGAACCAAAAACAACCCAATGCTCGTGGGTGAACCCGGCGTAGGTAAAACAGCAATTGCCGAAGGTCTGGCGCACCGAATCGTAGATGGTGACGTTCCGGAAAACCTGAAAGAAAAAATAGTTTTCTCCCTCGATATGGGAGCCCTGATTGCGGGTGCCAAATACAAAGGGGAATTTGAAGAACGATTAAAATCGGTGGTTAAGGA
>Ga0208398_100734_pt1 | contig 17270 bp, 17 predicted proteins | sample LakWasMe79_HOW10_2_FD_183905 | JGI IMG/M metagenome (GOLD analysis project Ga0208398, IMG submission 183905) | Freshwater sediment methanotrophic microbial communities from Lake Washington under simulated oxygen tension - Sediment Metagenome... | ecosystem: Environmental > Aquatic > Freshwater >...
TTGTCCATCGCGCCATGGCTGGCAGTGCGGAACACGTAGTTCAGCTTGTTGTCCTCGAAGATGCGCGGTGTGCCGCAGTCGTACAGCACCAGGAACTTCTTCATTTCCTCCGCCGCCGGTGCCACGGCCAGGCAGTCGCCCGAGCCGACATAGCCCACCACCGCGTCGACCTTCTCGCGGTCGTACAGGTTTTTCAGCTCCTGCACCTGCTTGGTGGCGCCGCCGTTTTCGTCAACGTAGACGAATTCGACCTTCATGCCACCGAAGCCCACCTTGTTGTAGGGCGCCGGCGCGGCACCCTTGTTGAAGGCGTCCAGCAGCACCTTGGCGCCGTTGACGGCGGGGATGCCGAAGCTTTCCGCGGCCTGGCCGGACAGGAAGCTGACGATGCCGACCTTGAAGGTCTCCTGGGCCTGGCTGGCGCCGGCGGCGCACAGGGCGGCCGCGGCCGCCAGCAGGCGCAAGGCGTTGCCGTGGCGACGCACGGACTTCGTTGCGGGTTGATGTGCCATCTTGCTGTCTCCGGTGAAGTGCCCTGGGTTCAAGGGCCGGGGGTCGGCTGGGCGATGGGCGTGCTCATGTCGAGCCCGGCCAGCGCAAAGCCGCGTTGAAAATCGACCATGTGCTTGCGTGTCCACTCGGCCGCGGCGTCGGCGTCACGCGCGTGCAATGCGGCCAGGGTGTGGCGGTGCGCGTCCAGGTTGCGCGCACTGGCCTGCGGCAGGCGGCTGAAGATCTGCAGCAGCGTGGGGTTGTAGAGCAGGCCCACCGGCTCACGCGCCAGCATCAGCGCGCGGTTGTGGCTGGCGCGGCCCACCAGGGCGTGGAACTCCATGTCCAGCGCCACCAACGCCGGGTTGTCGGCCTCGGCCACGCTGGCGGCCAGGTTGGCTTCCAGCAGGGCCAGGTCTTCGGGCGTGGCGTGCTGGGCGGCCAGGCGGGCGGCCAGGGGCTCCAGCGTCAGGGCCACGTCCCACAGTTCCTGGAAGGTCGTCTGGTGCAATAGCAGCAGCCGGGTGGCGCGCGGCGCCAGGTCGTGCACGCCGGGCAGGCAGACGAACAGCCGCCGGCCCTCGCGGCGCTGCAGCAGGCCTTCCTGCTCGACCTGGCGGATGGCCTCGCGCACGGTGGAACGGTGCACGCCGAAGCGCTCGGACAGTTCCTGCTCGGTGGGCAGCGCGGCGCCGGGTGGCAGGGCGCCGTCGAGGATGGCGCGCTCGATGGCCGCGGACACCGCCTTGTAGGCCGGTTCGACCACCACCCGCTGGAACATCGCTGCCGGCCCTTGGGCACCCATCTGCCACTCCTGTGCGCTGCCGGCATCGGTGCCGGCGGCGGAGCGCGATCTTTGTCCGACAAACGGATTGCCGGAATCGGGCATTCCCCAGGCGAGGGTGTCGACTCGGCGACAGGAGCGGCCCCGCGTCCATCCGCCGGGTGCGCTGGCCGCGTAGACCGGCCGCCCACCGCAGCCGGGGTCTGGCCCATCGCGCCGGCAAGGACAACAATGCGCCGCGCGGCAGGGTCGGTGCCAACGTGGGCAAGCCGGCCGGCCGCCACCCGCAGCCATGAGCCAAAGCCACATCCTGGTCCTGACCGACATCGTCGACAGCACGGCCCTGGTCGAACGCCTGGGCGACGAGGCCTCCGCCCGCCTGTGGGCGGCGCATGACCGGCTGGCGCGCGACCTGCTGCACCGCTGGCGTGGCCGCGAGATCGACAAGGCGGACGGCCTGCTGATGCTGTTCGACCAGGCCGCCGACGCCCTGAATTTCGTCTGGGCCTACCACCGCGCGCTGGCCACGCTGGCAGTGCCGCTGCAGGCCCGTGCCGGCCTGCACGCCGGCGCTCTGACCCTGCGCGAAAACGACCCGGCCGATGTGGCCCTGGGCGCCAAGCCGCTGGAGGTGGACGGCATCGCCAAACCCACCACCGCGCGCGTGATGGCCATCGCCCACGGTGGCCAGACCCTGCTCACCGCCGAGGCCTGCGCGGCGCTGGGTGATCCGTGCGCCGCCCTCGGCCATCCGGGTGCGGCGCTGCGCTCCTGCGGGCACTGGCGCGCCAAGGGCCTGCAGGCGCCGTTCGAGCTGTTCGAGTTCGTCGCCCCGGACGGCCCGGCGCTGCCGCCGCCGGCCAGCAGCCCCAAGGCCTACCGCGTGGCCCGCCAGGGCGACCACTGGCTGCCGGTCGAGCATGTGGAGCGCCAGCTGCCGGCCGAGCGCGACGCCTTTGTCGGCCGCAGCCAGGCGCTGGGTCAGATCGCGGCGCGGCTGGGTGATGGCGCGCGGCTGCTGTCCCTGGTGGGCATCGGCGGCTGCGGCAAGACCCGGCTGGCGGTGCACTTTGCCTGGGCCTGGCTGGGCGACTTCCCGGGCGGTGTCTGGTTCTGCGACCTGGCGCCGGCGCGCGACGTGGACGGCATCGTGCGCGCCGTGGCGGCCACGCTGGACCTGCCACTGTCGGCCGAGGACTCGATCCGGCAGATCGGCCAGGCCATCGCGGCGCGTGGCCGCTGCCTGCTGGTGCTGGACAACTTCGAGCAGGTGCAAGGCCATGCCGAGGCCACGCTGGGGACCTGGCTGGACCGCGCCAGCCAGGCCTGCTTCCTGGTCACCACGCGCGAGGTGCTGGGCCTGGCCGGTGAGCAGGTGTTTGCCCTGGCACCGCTGGACCCGGACGAGGCCGCCGAGCTGTTCACCCGCCGCGCCCAATCCGCCCAGTCGTCGGCCTCGCGTGAGCACCCGCCGTCGCCGCAGGACGAGGCCGCCATCGGTCCGCTGGTGCGCTTGCTCGACGGCCTGCCGCTGGCCATCGAGCTGGCCGCGGCGCGGGTGCGGGTGATGCCGACCCGGCTGTTGCTGCAGCGCATGAGCGAGCGCTTCAAGCTGCTGGCGTCCACCGGCGGGCGGCGCGACCGCCAGGCCACGCTGCGCGCCACCTTCGACTGGTCATGGGACCTGCTGTCCGGCCCCGATCGTGCGGCGCTGGCCCAGTTGTCGGTGTTCGAAGGCGGTTTCACGCTGGAGGCCGCCGAGGCGGTGCTGGACCTGGGCCCCGACGACGGCGCGCGCTGGCCGGCCGACGCGGTGCACTCGCTGGTCGACAAATCCTTCGTGCGGCCGGGCGCCGACGACCGCTTCGACCTGCTGAGCAGCATGCAGGCCTATGCCGCCGAGCACCTGCGCACGCCGGGCCATTTCGACGGCAGCGGGCCGGTGGCCCGGCAGGCGGCACAGGCCCGGCACGCGGCCTACTTCGCCACGCTGGGCGACGAGCGTGCGGCCGCGCAGCGGGGCGTGGAGCTGGAAAACCTGGTGGCCGCCTGCCGCTGGGCGGCGGCGGCCGGCCAGACGCAGACGGCGGTCGATCTGCTGGACGGTGCCTGGGCCGCGCTGCGGCTGCGTGGGCCGTTCCGCATCGGGGCCGAGCTGGCGGCCCAGCTGCAGGCCTTGGCCGGGCTGGACGCGGCGCAGACCGCCAGCGTGCGCCGGGTGGCGGGCCAGGCCCTGGTGGCATCGGGCCAGCGGGCCGAGGCCCGGCCGCATTTCGAGGCCGCGCTGCAGCTGGCCGGCGACGCCGGCGACCGGCTGGGCCAGGCCCGCGCCCTGTGCCAGCTGGGCCACCTGGACCTGGCCGCCGGTCAGGCCGACGCCGCCCAGCGCTGTTTTGTCCAGGCGTTGCACGGTGCCCAGGCCCTGCACGACCACGGGCTGGAATGCGAGGTGCGCAACGGCCTGGGCACCCTGCACGACACCCTGGGCCAGCTGGACGAGGCCCTGCAGCAGTACCAGGCCGGCCTGGCGCTGGCGCGCCGCGTGGGCAACCAGCGCCGCGAGGCCGGCCTGCGCGGCAACATCGGCAATGTGCACGCCAGCCAGGGCCGCATGGCCGAGGCCCAGGCCGACTATGAGGCGGCGCTGCACGCGGCGCGCGAGGTGGGCGACCGGGTGTACGAGGGCAATATGCTGTGCAACCTGGGCTACCTGCACCTCACCGAGGGGCGGCCGTTGGACGGCCAGGCCTGCTTCGAGCCGGCGCTGGCCCTGGCGCGGGACCTGGGCCACGCGCAGCTGGAATGCATCGTGCTGTGCAACCTGGCCCTGGTGGCCGACGCGCTGGGCCAGCGCCAGGACGCCATGCGCCACTACGAGGCTGCGCTGACCATCGCCCGCCAACTGCGCAGTCTGGGCTCCGAAGGCCAGATCCTGGGCTATCTGGGCCCGCTGATGGCGGCCGAAGGCCGGCTGGACGAGGCCCGCCGCAGCCTGGAAGAAGGCGCCCGGCTGCTGGCCGAGGTGTCCGACCGCTTCAGCCTGGGCGTGCTGGTGGGCAATTGGGCCGAGGTGGAGGCCCTGGCCGGCCAGACCGGCACCGCGCGCGAACTGCTGGACCAGGCCACCGCCCTGGCCCAGGACATCGGCGCCGGGCCGGCGTCCGAGCTGGGGCTGAGCCTGGCGCGGGTGGCCGGGTTGCTGGATGGGCAACTGCCCGGCGGTTGACGCGCGCTGCTACTCAGATCAGAAGTTGGAGATGCGTGGGTCGAAGTGGCCGCAGACGACTGTGCCGTCGTCCTTCACCACGTTGATCAGGTAGTCGTAGGACTTGGGTGCGTAGCTGGGGGCACCGTTGTGCCGGTCATGCCAGCTGAACTTCTTGCCGCCGCCCATCACCTTGGGATCCTCGAACACCCCGTCGTTCTTCTTGATGTCGATGCCGTCGGACACGAAGGAATAGCCCGCGGTGACCAGCGTCCATTCGATCCGGTTGGGCGCGCCCACCTTCAGGTCTGGCTCGCTCACCGTGAAGCCATCCTTTAGCTTGCAGTCCGACACCGTGACGTCAACCTTGCAGACGCCGCTGTTGCAGGGGCCAGCTGTGGCGATGGGCCCCCTGAAGCTGCAGGCGGATATCAGCAGCAGCGTGGTGCAGGCCGACAGGCTCAGTACCGATCTCGTGGTCATCTGGATCCTCCGAAGCCCCTGTCTTGGAGGGCGCCTGCGGCGCAGGCCTTGAGCGCAGCGCTGGCGTCGAGCCAGGCCGGCAGGGGCTGCAGGCCTGGCTCCCGCGCAGGATAGTCACCGCTTGTTACAAACGCAAGCCGGCGCCGTGGGGGGTGAGGGTGGCCCGGCTGCCGCCACCCTGCCGGGTCAATCCAACCGGTTCAGCCCGCACCAGCGCGCGATGAACAGCGCGTACACCGCCGTCACCCGCTGCAGGCTGTCCAGCGACACCCATTCGTCGATGCCGTGGATGGAGTTGCCGGTGGGCCCGTAGCAGGTGGACGGGATCTTGCCGTAGAGGTGGAAGAACTTGACGTCGGTGGTGGCCGGCAGCGCCAGATCGCCCGGCACGCTGTGCAGCATGGCCTCGTGGCACTGCTTGAGCGTGCGGATCACCGGCGTGTCCATGTCCACCACCAGGCCGTCGCCCTGGAAGCCCTGGTAGGTGATCTTGTAGTGCACGCTGGCGGCGTTGGCGTGCTTGGCATGGGCGGCGGCCAGCACCGCCTCCACCTCGGCGCGCACCTCGGCCGCGGTCTTGCCCGGGTAGTAGCCGATGCGCAGGTCGGCCCGGCAATGTGTGGGCACCGACGAGGTCCATTCCCCACCCGACAGCTTGCCCAGGTTGAAGTTGATCGGGTGGTCCTGGTGGCAGTACAGGCGGTGGCGGTTGGCGGGCTGGTTCCAGGTGGCTTCCAGCGCCCGCAACTCGTCCACCAGGTACTGGGTGAAGTCGATCGCCGCCACGCCGGTGTGGGCGTGCGATGCATGCACCGGCACGCCGAAGACATCCAGCGTCAGCCACAACACGCCCAGCTGGGCGCTCATCACGCATTCCTGCGTCGGCTCGGGGATCAGCGCGGCGTCGGCCGTGTAGCCCTGCACCAGGCAGGCCAGCGCGCCGTTGCCGGTGCATTCCTCCTCGATCACCGACTGCAGGTACAGCGGCGCCGCTGGCTCATAACCCAGGCGCTGCAGCGCGCGGAAGGCCATGGTGTAGGCCACGATGCCGGCCTTCATGTCGGCCGCGCCGCGGCCGTAAAGCTTGTCGCCGTCGATGCGCGGCTCGAACGGCGGCGTGGTCCACATGCCCGGCCAGCCCACCGGCACCACGTCAATGTGGCCGTTCAGGATCAGCGAGCGGCCGGTGGCCGGCCCGCGCGGCCGGTGGATGCCGACCACATTGGTGCGGCCCTCGTACGACACGATGGACGGCGACCAGGCCGGGTGATGGCTGACCTTGGCCTCGTCGATCTGGAACTGGTCCACCTGCAGCCCCAGCCCGGCAAACACCCCGGCCATGTGCGACTGCGCGCCCGCCTCGTCGCCCAGCAGCGAGGGGTGGCGCACCAGGGCGCTGAGCAGGTCGACCGCGCTGTCGCGCTGGGCGGCCACGGCGTCCAGGATCTGCAACTCGGTGACGGCTTGGGTGAGTGGAGCGTTCATCGGGGTGGGTCCTTTGGCGGCGGGTGGGCGGTTGGAATCGGCGGGTGCCGGCCCAGTGTGCAGGCGAAAAGCGGCGGATGGAATGCGGGAGAGCGCGTGGGCGCTGCAGGGCGGCGCTGCATTGATGCAGCGCATATCTCCCAGGAGGGTGGGTGGACGCCGCTGTATCTGGACGTTTCGCTAGGTGGTCGGCCTTGCAAAACCGCCAAGTCGTTTCAGGACAACGGGTTGTGGAATTTGCAAGTCCGACCACGTACACCGGCTCGCCGAAGTAGGCGTAGGTGTCGGCGTTGATGGTGCGCTTGGGCGTGGCGGTCAGGCCCAGCTGCACGGCCGGCGCGAAGTAGTCCAGGATCGCGCGCCACGAGCTCTCGTCCCGGGCGCCGCCACGGTGGCACTCGTCGATGACGATGAAGTCGAAGAAGTCACGCGGGTAGTCGCCGAAGTACGGTTGAGCTTGACCATCCGGGCCCGTGCCGCTCATGAAGGTCTGGAAGATGGTGAAGAAGATGCTGCCGTTCTTCGGCACCCTGCCCTTCTTGCGGATGTCGCCTGGGTCGATGCGAACCAGCGCATCGTCGGGGAAGGCCGAGAAGGCGTTGTAGGCCTGATCGGCCAGGTTGTTGCGGTCTGCCAGGAACAGCACGCAAGGGCGTCGGCTGGGCGGCGTGCCGCTGCGCCAGTCGGCCAGGTTCCAATGGCTCTGGAACAGCTTCCAGGCGCGCTGGAACGCGCTGAAGGTTTTGCCGGTGCCGGTGGCCAAGGTCAACAGGATGCGGTCGCGTCCAGCGGCGATGGCTTCGAGCACGCGCGAAACGGCGATGTCCTGGTAGTAGCGGCCCTGCCAGGTGCCACCCTTGTCCGCGAACGGGATGGCCGCGAAGCGGTCGCGCCAGGTGGCGGTGGCCGGGTCCGCGTCGGCGAAGGTCATCGCCCACAGCTCATCCGGCGAGGGGTAGCTGGCCACGTCGTCCTCGACGCCAGTGGCCATGTCGATGCCGTAGATGGCCTGCCCGTTGGTGCTGTACGTGAAGCGCACGGCCAGCTTGGCCGCATAGTTCTTGGCCTGACCCAGGTCCTCGGTGTAGGCCTTGTCCCAGGCCTTGGCCTCGATCACCGCCAGCTTGGTGTTCCGGTAGATCAGCACGTAGTCGGCGATGTCGGCCTTCGTGCGCTGCCCCCTGCCCTGCAGCCGACCAGGTGCGATCACCTCGCGCCGGACCCTGCTGCCGTCGACCACGCCCCAACCAGCGGCTTTTTAGCGAGGGGTCGATGTGTTCGGCGCGGGTCTCGGCTTCGTTCATCGCACTGTCCCGGCCGATGCAAATCTGAGCCCTTGTATAGGCCGACACCTCGATCGCCTGCCGGACGGGAGCGTTCGCCCGAATGCCCCTCCGCTCCTGCGTCCGGCGCTGCCGTTGTCCGGTCAGCGATCAATCCACGCCGAACCGTCGCAGAGTTGCCTCCCAGTCCGCAGCCGCACCAGGGTTCGCACGCTTCCACGCCTCCAACTCGGCGCCCTCGAAGAACCAGTCCTTGATGTCGCCGCCAATGCCGCGTCGCAGCGGATCGGGCGGGACTGCGTCGCGAGACAAAAACCTTGCGGGTCTCGACGTGTGTTCCGTGAAGCCCCGCAGGAAGCGATTCTTGCCTTCGTCCCAGCGAAGATCGGGCACCATGGGCCGCTTCCCGAAGGACTTCGCGAGTCCCTCTGCCATCTCCGGGAAGAGAAGCGACAGCAGGCGGTCGTACCGGGTCGATCGCATGTACATGTGGTCCGAGCGCTTCACGGCTGCCACGACAGTTTCGCGCCACTCATCGAACCACGCCGGCTGATTTGCAACCAGTTCCGGCAGGTAGACCGTATGCGTACGGCCACCCCACCTTGACGCCCGATCTTCAGCCTGTATGACCCGGTTCAGCGCTCGGACAGCCAGTCACGGATTGCGCGGTTGACTGGCGATGAACTGCTGCATCAGCACCTCGTGCAGCGCAGCGGCGTGCCCGGGCGTCGCGCGTGTCTCCAGGCGGCTGAGCGTGGGCGCCGAAGCCAGGGGCTCGGCTCGGCCTACCGCCGTTTGCATCACAAGATCGTTGCGTAGCACGTTGTGGTCGCACACGTCCGACCAGCCCAGGCATAAGCCATAGATGCGCTGCGCCAGAAGGCTGTGAACGCTGTGCTCGACACTGGCACTGCGGCGCTCGTCACCGAACGCCTGGGCCGCCGCGCGGATCAATCCGAGCCGTTCATCGACCCGCTTGAGCAGCAGCACGCCGCCATCGTTGATGATGTCGCCACCATCGAATGCGGCCTGAACGACACGCCTGCCAACGCGTCCAAACTCAATGGCCTCATCGGTACACTTTGGCATCGGCAGTCCTCGGTTGGCATAGGGGGTCAGATACCTATGACAACGGGCTCAGCCACGAGGCTGCCGACCTACTGCTCGTGAAATATCCGGGCTAGTCCGCAGAGATCGACAATGCGCGGCTCGGAAACGCACGCAAAAGCTTCTTGTCCATCGTGAATAGCTTAGTGTCAAGCTTCGCGGCCAAAGCAATGAACTCGCAGTCATACGCGGAGCAATCACTATCGCGCACAAGTTCGAGGACGGCGCGAGATTCAACCTCGTGCTCGCAACCTGCTAGCAGGCTCTCCGCCTCGGTCTGCAGGTTAACAGCTTGTTCAAACGAAATATCGTCGCGCCGCACATACCCAGCCAGAATGTTTCTGAACTCGCTGCGCCAAAGGATCGGCGCACACCAGTCGGGGTCACGTTCCAGCAGGGCTTCCGCCGCCGCCGTGTGTTCACTTGGCAGGTACAAGTACGCCAGAACGTTCGTGTCAACAACGATCATGGCCTGCCGTTACGCTTGGCGGCGTCAATGTCCTCAGCCAAAAATCTCTGCTTTGGTAGCGCTGCACGCAGTTCCCGTGCCCTGGCAAGCCTCTCACTCGGGGCAAGTTTTGTTGGCAGTAGCACGGCCTCCAAGCACACAATCGCCTCGCTGTTCAGGCTCCGCCTGTGCATCTCAGCCGCAGTCTTCAGCCGCTCATACACGGCGTCTGGGATGTTCTTCAACGTCAGAGTAGTTGGCATTGCACATGCACCATAAAGCAACCAAATTGGTTGCATTGTCGCACATGCAAGGTCTTGCTGCCATAGGGGCGCTGCGGGCTAATCCGCCGCTCAACCGGACCCATTGCGGCGTACTGTCATTTGCACTTCATTTCATTCCGGGCTTTTAACCGCATACCGCAACGGTCCGGTTGGCTCAAAAGTTGGGCCGCAGACTTCATACCTCCACGACAACGCCGCTTGTGAAAACACTAACTGTCTTGCTTATGTTTCTGCTCGTGCTGGTAGTTGCCGGGCTGATCATTCTAAAAAAGCTCGGGGTTCTCGGTGCCGGATCTGGCTCATGGCCTTTTTATATTAAAAAGCCATTGTCACAACCCGAGCAGGTTCTCTATCACAGGCTCGTTCGCGCACTCCCGGAGCACATCATATTGGCGCAGGTCCAAGTCTCCCGGGTGCTCGGGGTCAAGAAGGGGTCAAAATTCCACGAATGGAACAACAAAATCAATCGACTGAGCTATGATTTTGTTATCTGTGGCAAAGATTCTTCCGTCATCGCCGCGGTTGAACTCGATGACAAGTCCCACGATGCTGCCAAGCGGGTCAGCGCAGACGCGAAGAAGGAAAAAGCATCCGCAGACGCTGGTCTTCGCCTTATTCGCTGGAATGTTCGCGCGCTCCCGTCGGAAAAAGTCATTCAAAGTGAGCTGGCAGCACCCATCTCCACCGCAGGCGGGCGGCAATCCCAGGCATCGTCCGGTGCGGGCGCAGCCTGAGCAATTCCGATGAGACTCTCCGGCACCCTCCGCTCCTGGAACGATGATCGCGGTTTCGGTTTCATCGCGCCGACGCACGGTGGTGCCGAACTGTTCGTGCACATCAGCGCGTTGCCGCGAGACGGAACCCGGCCGACTGTCGGTGAAAAGCTGACTTATGAATTGGGTCGAGGCAGGGACGGCAAGCCCCAGGCGGTGAACGTCATCCGGCAGGCCATCGGGTTGGCGGCCGTCCAGAGCGCTTCCCCCGCAACCCTGCGCGTCCGAGGCCCGTCGGTGCTGCCGAAGCTGGTGGGCGTGTTGCTGGTGTTGGCCTTGGGTGGCTTCGGGTATTCCCAATTCCAGCAACGGGCAGCGCCGCCACTGGCCACCGCCGCGCCCGTACCGGCCGTGCCCGAGCGTCCCCTGCGGCAGATGGCTGAACCCGCCAGCTTCCGCTGCGATGGCCGCACCCATTGTTCGCAGATGACCTCTTGCCAGGAGGCTACCTGGTTTCTGCAGCACTGCCCCGGCGTCAAGATGGACGGCAACCACGATGGTGTGCCGTGCGAAGAGCAGTGGTGCTCACGCCAGTTCTGATTCAAATGACCTTGTCCCTTCGTCTTCAACTTCCCCCAGCACCTATGACCCGCTCCCTCCCCATCCTTGCCCTCGCCATCACCCTGCTGTCCGGCTGCGCCGCCACCGTGCAGCAGCCCAGCAGCGCCTCGGGCGCGCAGGCCTCGGCGCCGGCCGCCCCCATCGTCGCGCCCAGCGTGGCCAGTGGCCGGCTGGTCGTGCTGCTCACCGGCCCGGAGGCCATCACTTCCAGCGCCGACTGGTCGGCCTTTCGGGAAGAATGGGAGACCAGCGTGGGCGCCGCGGCGGCGGCGGCCAAGGTAGTGGCCACGCTGCCGGGCAGCGAGGCCCAGATCCCGGCCGACCCGGCGGTGCTGGCGCGGGTGCAGGTCAATGACTTCCGCTACGTCTCCCAGGCCAAGCGTTATGCGCTGGGCGTGATGGCCGGCAATGCCTATATGGACCTGGACGTGGAGTTCCTGGACTGGCCGGGCAAGCGCCTGCTGGGCACGCGCAAGTACGCCACCACGTCCAGTGCCTGGCACGGCGTGTTCTCGGCGATGACGCCCAAGCAGGTGGAGGCGGTGTCGGCCGAGATCGTGAAGACCGCCACCGGCCGATAGGCCCGCAGGGAGACAGGCGATGCAAACCATGGTGATCCCCCTCATCCCCTCGGGCCGGGCCTTGCGCGCCGCGCTGGCGCTGCTGTGCGGCGCGGCGCTGTCCGGCTGCGCCTTCCTGTACGAGGCCCAGCGGCAGTCTGAACTTCAGGCCTGCGAGAAGCTGGTGTCGCAGACCGAGGTGGCGGCGTGCCGCAACCGCCTGGCCGAGCAGCAGAAGGCCTTCCAGCGTGAGCAGCCGGGCAAAGCCGCGGCTGACGGCAAGCCCGCCAAGTCCGACGGCTGCTTCATCCGCCAGTCCACCGGCGAGAAGGTCTGCCCCAACTGATGCGCTGGCCTGACCTCACCCTCAAGCACCTGCTGCTGGGCTTCGCGCTGCTGCTGGCGCTGGCCCTGGCCTGGCGCTACCGCGTGGTGGTGCTGGGCGCGGCCGATGCCACACCGGCCCGGCCGGCGAAGATCGAGTTCGACAACGGCACGGTGCGTGAGTACGCGCCGGCCCCCGCCGCCCAGGCGGCCCCGGTGCGGCCACCGGGCGGCGTGCGCAAGTGCCGCAACAAGGCCGGGGAACTGGCCTATACCGATGGCCTGTGCCCGCCCGGCAGCCAGGAGCTGGCGCTGGCCGGCGGCACCCTCACCGTGGTGCCCGCCGCTGGCGCCGGCCCGGCCGCCAAGCCGGGTGCCGAAACCCGGCCGCCCGCCGGTGGTTTGTTGACCCCGGTGCAACCGGCGGTGCCCGACATGCGGCAGAAGATGATCGAGCGCGCGGTCAACCACTGAGCACCCTCAGGGCTCGGTGGGCTTGGCTGGCCGGGTGGGTGGGCCCAGAATCGTGGCTATGACCTTGTGCACCACGCCGATACACCGCACGCGCCGCGTGGCCGCACGCGCGCTGTCCGGGTGGCTGCTGTTGGCGGCCGCGGCGCATGCCGGCTCCTGCGATGTGATCAAGCCGCAGGTGGAAGCCAAGTTGCGCGCCGGTGGCCTGAGCCACTTCACGGTGAGCGTCGAGGACGCGGGCCAGGTCAAGCTGGGGCGGGTGGTCGGTACCTGCGACCTGGGCACCCGGCGGCTGGTTTATGTGCAGCACGCCACCGCGGCGGGGGCGGCCGCTGCGGCCGGTGGGGCGGCCAGCCCTGGTGCGGTGGTCACCCGCGCCGCGGGCGCTGCCAGTGCCGCGGGCGCTGCCAGTGCTGCGGGCGCTGCCAGTGCCGCGGGTGCCACGAATGCCGCCAGCGCTGCCAGCGCTGTACCGGCCCCACTGCCCGAGCGGGCCGCCCGAAGCCCGGCGTCGGGCGACAGCATTCCCACCGAGTGCAAGGATGGCTCCATCGTCATCGGCCCGGACTGCGACGACCCGCGGGCGCCGCGCATGACGGCGGCCGAACTCGCAAAGCCGGCGTCGGCACCATGAGCCGGCGCCTCGCCCTGGTGGTGGCCTTGGCCGGGCTGGCCGGCTGTTATTCACCGCCCCCCGAGACCAAGCTGGCGCTGACGGTGATGGCCGACGGCCAGCTCAGCCTGGACGGCCGGCCACTGTCGCTGGACGAGCTGCGGCAAGCGCTGGCGGCCCGGGCCGGGCCGCGGTATTCGACCCTGCTGGTGATCCATGCCGCGCCGGCGGTGGCCATGCCGGCCATCCAGCAGCTGGTGGGGGTGGCCAAGCAGACCGGCACCGCCGTCGCATTTGCCGCCGCCGGCCCGGCGCCGTGATGGCGCGGCGCGGCGGCGCCGCTCAGGCCAGGTGGGCGGCGGCCAGCAGCTCGCGGGTGTAGGCCTGCTGCGGTGCGTTGAACAGCGCCAGCGTCTCGCCTTCTTCCACCACGTCGCCGTTTTTCATCACCATCACCCGGTGCGCCATGGCGCGGATCACGGCCAGGTCGTGGCTGATGAAGACATAGCTCAGGCCGTGGCGCTGCTGCAGCTCGGCCAGCAGGGCCAGCACCTGCTGCTGCACCGACACGTCCAGCGCCGATGTGGGCTCGTCCAGCACCAGCACCTCGGGCTCCAGCACCACGGCGCGGGCGATGGCGATGCGCTGGCGCTGGCCGCCCGAGAACTCGTGCGGGTAGCGCTGCAGCGCGCCGGCCACGCCGTGGCGGTCGGACAGGCCCACCTCGTCCAGCATGGCCAGCACCTTGGCCTCGCGTTGGGCCGTGCTCAGTTCAGGCTGATGCAGTGCCAGGCCCTCGCCGACGATCTGGCCAACCGTCATGCGTGGGCTGAGTGACGCAAACGGGTCCTGCAGCACCACCTGCATGCGTTTGCGCATGGCGCGCAGGGCGCCGCGGTCGGCGTTGTCGATGCGGGCGCCGCCCATCCACACCTGGCCGCCGGCCAGCGGCTGCAGCGCCAGCAGGGCCATGCCCAGCGTGGTCTTGCCCGAGCCACTTTCGCCCACGATGCCCAGGGTCTCGCCACGCCGCAGCTGCAGCGTGGCCTGCTTGACGGCGCGGAACTGGCGCTTGCTGAACCAGCCGGTGGGGATGCCGAACTGCACCTCGGCGCCCTTGGCCTCCACCAGCAGCGGCGCGTCGGCGGCCACTGGCTGCACCACGCGTTGCGGCCGCGTGGCCAGCAGGCGCTGGGTATAGGGGTGCTGCGGGTTGGCAAACACCTCGGCGGTGCGGCCAATTTCCACCAGGACACCGCGCTCCATCACGCCGACGCGGTCGGTGAAGCGGTTCACCAGGTTCAGGTCATGGGTGATGAACAGCAGGGCCATGCCCATCTCGGCCTGCAACGCGTCCAGCAGGGCCAGGATCTGGGCCTGGATGGTGACGTCCAGCGCGGTGGTGGGCTCGTCGCAGATCAGCAGCCGTGGCTTGCAGGCCAGGGCCATGGCGATCATGGCGCGCTGGCGCTGGCCGCCGGACAGCTCGTGCGGGTAGGCGTCCACCCGGCGCTCGGGCTCGGGGATGCCGGTGCGCGCCAGCAGCTCGATGGCGCGGGCGCGCGCGGCGTTGGGCCGCATCGCCTCGTGCAGCGCCAGCACCTCGATGATCTGGTTGCCCACGGTGTACAGCGGGTTCAGCGCCGTCATCGGCTCCTGGAAGATCATGCCGATCTGCGCGCCGCGCAGGGCCTGCATCTGGCGCTCGCTGCGCTGCATCAGGTCGGCGCCATCAAAACGGATGGCCCCGGTGCTGGTGGCGGCGTCCACCAGGCGCAGCACGCTCAAGGCGGTGATGCTCTTGCCCGAGCCGGATTCACCCACCAGCGCAAACTTCTCGCCGGGTGCGATGGTGAAGGACACGTCGTTGACCACGGTGCTGGCGCCGAAGCGCACCGTCAGGTGGTCGATCTGCAGCAGCGGTGCGGTGTCGGCCACGTCAGGATTTTCTGGTGTCGAAGGCATCACGCAGCGCGTCGCCGATGAAGGTCAGCAGCAGCATGGTCAGGGTCAACAGTGCGAAGGTGGGCACGATGATCCACCAGGCGTCGAGGTTGGCCTTGCCCTGCTGCAGCAGCTCGCCCAGGCTGGGCACGCTGGCCGGCACGCCCAGGCCCAGGAAGTCCAATGAGGTCAGCGCCAGGATGGCCGCGCTCATGCGGAAGGGCAGGAAGGTGATCACCGGCGTCAGCGAGTTGGGCAGCACGTGGCGGCGGATGATCTGGGCATTGCTCAGGCCCAGGGCGCGCGCGGCCTTCACGAACTCCAGCCCGCGGTTGCGCAGGAACTCGGCGCGCACATAGTCCGACAGGCCCATCCAGCCCCACAGGCTGAGCAGCACCAGCAGCAGCGCCAGCGAGGGCTCGAAGATCGACGCGAAGATGATCAGCAGGTACAGCTCGGGCACCGCGCCCCAGACCTCGATCAGGCGCTGCAGGCTCAGGTCGAGCCGGCCGCCGAAGTAGCCCATCAGCGCGCCCATCAGCACGCCGATGGTGGTGCCCACGGCCGTCAGCGCGATGGCAAACCAGATGCTGACGCGGAAGCCGTAGAGCAGGCGCGCCAGCATGTCGCGGCCCTTGTCGTCGGTGCCCAGCCAGTTCTTGGCGCCGGGTGCGGCCGGCGGCGGCAGCTTGCTGAAGTAGTCGGTCGAGATCGCCGAATGTGGGTTGGGCGCGCCCAGCGCCCAGTTGCCGGGCTTGGACAGCAGGTCGGCGATCAGCGGATCCTTCCAGTCCGTGGGCGTGGCGAAGTCGCCGCCCAGTGCGATCTCGCTGGGGTTGCTGATGGCCGGGAACCACAGCTGGCCGTCGATGCGGGCGACAAAGGGCTTGTCGTTGCTGACCAGCTCGGCCAGCGTGGCCAGCAGCAACAGGGCACCAAACACCCACAGCGACAGGTGGCCCAGGCGGTGGCGCTTGAAACGCGCCCAGGCCCGCTGGTTGGGCGACAGCGGCTTCATGCCCGCCCCGCTCATTTGGCCACGCTCCCGAACTGCACGCGTGGGTCCACCCACAGGTAGAGCAGGTCACTGACCAGCTTGACCACCAGGCCGATCAGGGTGAAGAAGTACAGCGAGCCCAGCACCACCGGGTAGTCGCGCCGGATCACCGCCTCATAGCCCAGCAGGCCCAGGCCGTCCAGCGAGAACAGCGTCTCGATCAGCACCGAGCCGGCGAAAAAGGCATGCACGAAGGCGGCCGGGAAGCCGGTGACCAGCGGGATCAGCGCATTGCGGAAGATGTGCTTGTAGAGCACCCGCTGCTGCGACAGGCCCTTGGCCCGTGCCACCAGCACGTACTGCTTGCGCATCTCCTCGACGAAGGTGTTCTTGGTCAGCATGGTGGTCACCGCGAAGCTGCCGATGGTCAGGCAGGTCAGCGGCAGGGCCAGGTGCCAGAAGTAGTCGGCGATGCGTGCGCCCCAGGCCAGTTCGGCCCAGTTGTCGGAGGTCAGGCCGCGCAGCGGGAACCAGTCCAGGAAGGTGCCACCGGCCAGCAGCACGATCAGCAGGATGCCCAGCACGAAGCCGGGGATGGCATAACCCACCAGCACCACCAGGGTGGTCAGGGTGTCGAAGCGGGTGCCCTCGCGCACCGCCTTGGCCACGCCCAGCGGCACCGAGATCAGGTAGCTCAGCAGAAAGCTCCACAGCCCCAGGCTGATCGACACCGGCAGCTTCTCCTTGATCAGCGTCCACACGTCCTTGTTGTGCATGAAGCTGCGGCCGAGGTCGAAGCGCGCGAAGTTGACCAGCATCTCCCAATAGCGCACTGGGGCCGGCTTGTCGAAGCCGTACAGCTTCTTCAGCTCGGCGATCTGCTTGGCGTCGACGTCACGGCTGGCGCGGTAGCCGCCGGCGTCACCACCACCGTCGCCACCGGTGGCGCGCGCTTCGGCCATCAGCTGCTCCACCGGGCCGCCGGGCACGAACTGCACCACCACGAAGGTGATGGTCAGCGCGCCCAGCAAGGTGGGCAGGATCAGCAGCAGGCGCTTGAGGATGTAGATCAGCATGGGCTCGGCTCAGGGCTTGCTCGGGACGCGTCGGTCCAGCGACTTGTCCCACCAGGTCCACAGGGGCCAGGGCTGGCTGTGTTCGCTGGGGATGCTGTCGAACACGAAATAGCGCGCCGGTACCGCCGGCAGGCCGAACTTGTTCCAGTACGAGGTGTTCTCGGTGCGGGTGAACAGCATCGGGATCTGCCAGTGGTTCCACATCACCACCCGGTCCAGCGCGCGGGCGGCGGTGCGCAGCTCGTCCAGGGTGGCGGCGCTGGCGATGCGCGCCACCAGGGCGTCGACGGCGCGGCTCTTGACGCCGCGGAAGTTGTTGCTGCCAGGCTCGTCGGCCCCCGCGCTGCCATAGATGGCGCGCAGGTCGCTGGGGTTGG
>Ga0208398_100738_pt1 | contig 17182 bp, 12 predicted proteins | sample LakWasMe79_HOW10_2_FD_183905 | JGI IMG/M metagenome (GOLD analysis project Ga0208398, IMG submission 183905) | Freshwater sediment methanotrophic microbial communities from Lake Washington under simulated oxygen tension - Sediment Metagenome... | ecosystem: Environmental > Aquatic > Freshwater >...
GTCCACGCGCTTGACCATGGAGGTCAGCATGGTGCCGGGCTGGATATGGTTCTGGTTGCTGTCCACGCCGATGGCCAGCTTGCCGGCATCCTTGGCGGCCTGGTAGACACCGGTGCCGGTGCCGCCGGCGGCCGCGAACACCACGTCCACGCCCTTGGCGAACTGGGCCTTGGCCAGCTCACCGCCGCGCGTGGGGTCGTTCCAGGCCGTGGCGGTGGTGCCGGTCATGTTGGAGAACACCTCGGTCTTGGCATTGGCCGCCTTGGCGCCCTGCTCGTAGCCGCACTGGAACTTGCGGATCAGCGGGATGTCCATGCCGCCCACGAAACCGACTTTGCCGGTCTTGCTGCTGAGCGTGGCCATCGCGCCGACCAGGAAGCTGCCCTCATGCTCCTTGAACACCAGCGACTGCACATTGGGCTGGTTCACCACCATGTCGACGATGGCGAACTTGGTCTTGGGGAATTCCTTGGCCACCTGCTCCAGCGCCGAGGCCTGGGCAAAGCCGATCGAGATGATGGGGCTGGCGCCACGCTCGGCCATGCGGCGGATGGCCTGCACGCGCTGGGTCTCGTTGCTGATCTCGAATTCGAGGTACTTGCCACCGGTCTCGGCCTTCCAGCGCTCCACGCCGCGGTAGGCCGACTCGTTGAAGGACTTGTCGAACTTGCCGCCCATGTCGAAGATCACCGCCGGCGTGGCCTGCGCGATGGCGGCGGACGAGGCGGCAAGGGCCAGGGCAGCGCCGGCCAGCGTAGACAGAGTGAGCTTCATTGCGGTCCTATACAAGCTTGCACAGGTTGGGATAGACGCCAGCATGCACGGGGGCGGGCCCGAACGGCGATTCTTGCGGATCGGAACGGGCGGCCGGCGGGGATAGGGGCATTCTAAAAAACGCGAGTGTATCGGCTTCTAAGGAAAACGCTAAACGTTTGCGCGCCCGTCTTTGCTCGTTTGCGCAAATCCGCGGCGCCGCAGCAAATTGCGCCAAATCAAAGCATCTTGGCAAACAAAGCCATGGGGATCTAAATGCGATTTCTTCGCATTTAGAATGGATCCGTCGCCCTCAACCGCTCCGCAAGGCCCGCCCATGTCCCAGCCCGCTTCCATGTTCACGCTCGCGCGTGCCTCCCTGGGTGCAGCCCACCGTGTGGCCGGGCTGGCGGCGCCGGCGCATGCGCCGGAATGGCCGCAATGGCTGGAGGAAATCGGCTTCGTGGCCGGTGAGCATGTCAGCGTGTTGGCGCGCGGCCTGCCCGGTGGCGACCCGCTGGTGGTGCGCATCGGCCAATCCACCTTTGCGCTGCGCGAGGCCGAAGCCGCCTGCGTGCAGCTGGTGGCGGCCTGAGCCCGCGGCATCTTTCGCATGACGGCATCCTCGGTCATCCACATCCACCCGGCCGGCCCCTTGCTGGCCCTGGTGGGCAATCCGAACTGCGGCAAGACCGCCCTCTTCAACCGCCTCACCGGCAGCCGCCAGAAGGTGGCCAACTACGCCGGCGTCACCGTGGAGCGCAAGGAGGGCCGGCTCAAGACCCTGGCCGGCAAGAGCCTGCGCCTGCTGGATCTGCCCGGCACCTACAGCCTCTACCCACGCTCGCCCGACGAGCGCGTCACCTGCGATGTGCTGGCCGGACGCGCCAAGGGCGAGAAGCGGCCCGACCTGATCATCTGCGTGCTCGACGCCACCAATCTGCGCCGCAATCTGCGCCTGGTGCTGTCGCTGCAGCGCCAGGGCCTGCCCTGCGTGGTGGCGCTGAACATGGCCGACCTGGCCGCCGCGCGCGGCCTGCACATCGATGCCCAGGCGCTCGCCGAGGCGCTGGGCGTGCCGGTGGTGCGCACCGTCGCCACCCAGGGCCATGGCCTGGACGAGTTGCGCCAGTTGCTGGACCGGCGCGACGCCTGGTCCGCACCGCATGCGGCCGCCAGCGCCCACCCCAGCCATGAGGACCAGGCCAGGGTCAACCGCATCCTGCACGAACTGGGCCTGGACGCCCAGACGCCCGAACTACCCAGCGACCGCCTCGACCGCTTCGTGCTGCACCCGGTGCTGGGCCCGCTGCTGCTGGCCCTGCTGCTGTTCCTGCTGTTCCAGGCGGTGTTTTCCTGGGCCGAGGCGCCCAAGGACCTGATCGAGGCCGGTGTGGCCTGGCTGGGCGAGCAGGTTGGCAGCGCCCTGCCGCCCGGCTGGCTGCGCAGCCTGCTGGTGGATGCGCTGATCGCCGGCGTGGGCAGCGTGCTCGCCTTTCTGCCGCAGATCCTGATCCTGTTCTTCTTCATCCTGGTGCTGGAAGAGTCGGGCTATCTGCCGCGCGCCGCCTTCCTGCTGGACCGCATCATGGGCAGCGTCGGGCTCTCGGGGCGCAGCTTCATTCCCCTGCTCTCCAGCTTTGCCTGCGCCATCCCCGGCATCATGGCCACGCGCTCGATCGCCAATCCGCGCGACCGCCTGGTCACCATCCTGATCGCGCCGCTGATGACCTGCTCGGCGCGCCTGCCCGTCTATGCGCTGCTGATCGGCGCCTTCGTGCCGCAGCGCGCGCTTTGGGCCGGCATCGAGTTGCAGGGCCTGGTGCTGTTCGTGCTGTACCTGGCAGGCATCGTGGGCGCCATGGCGGTGGCCTGGCTGCTCAAGCGCTATACCGGCGGCCACCACACCCGGCCGCTGATGATGGAGCTACCGGCCTACCACTGGCCGCATGCGCGCAATATCGCCATCGGACTGTGGCAGCGCGCCGAGATCTTCCTCAAGCGCGTGGGCGGCATCATCCTGACGCTGACGGTGCTGCTGTGGCTGCTGGCCAGCTTCCCGGCACCACCGGATGGCGCCACCGGGCCGGCCATCCAGTACAGCCTTGCCGGCATGCTGGGTCGGGGCCTCGCCACCCTGTTCGAGCCGATCGGCTTCAACTGGCAGATCAGCCTGGCCCTGGTGCCAGGTCTTGCCGCCCGCGAGATCGCCATCAGCGCGCTGGGCACGGTCTACGCGCTCTCGGCCACGGCCGAGGACGCGGCGCAAGCCCTGACCCCGTTGATCGCGCAGAGCTGGAGCCTGCCCACCGCCTTCTCGCTGCTGGCCTGGTATGTGTTCGCGCCGCAGTGCATCGCCACCCTGGCGGCGGTGAAGCGCGAGACCGGCGGCCTGCGCATTCCCCTCATCATGCTGGGCTATCTGTTCGCGCTGGCCTATGCGGCCTCGTTCGTGACCTTCCGCGTCAGCACTTGGCTGCTCGGCTGAACGCTGCTGCGCGCCTGGCTCAGCCCTGCGCCGCGTGGAACACGCGCAGACGATGGCCGTCGGGGTCGGCGGCGCTGAAGGTGTAGCCGAAATCCATCTGCGTGGGCGTCTGGATGATGGGCAGCCCCAGGCCCAGCCACTTGGCCAGCAGCGCGTCCACCGCGGCGGCGTTGTCCTGCGCAAAACACAGCTCCATCGCGCCGGCCGGGGCGCTGGCGGCGGGCTGCACACCGGAGCGCGTCCACAGGCCCAGCATCACGCCGCCATCGAGCGCAAACATGGCAAAGCCGGGCGAGGCCTCGACGGGCTCGCGGCCCAGCAGGCGCGTGTAGAAGGATGCGCTGGCGATGGCGCTCTCGACGTAGAGGATGAGGAAATTGGGTTGCGACGTGGCTTGCGACATGGGTCCTCCTGAATGCTTGTTGGCGGCGTCGCCGCAGGGATTGCAGCGACGCATCCGCATGCTAGGTGGCCCTGCTGTCAGCCCGTGTCAGCAGCCTGATGGCGCGCGGCATGCGCGCCATCCATATGTCCGTTCCATATAGGAAATCGCATTTAAACCATATTTCGTGGATTCCCTCGACTTTTAATATCTCAGCGCGATACCTGGTGATTGCCAATATATTCAAAAAGCGAGACAAACCATGCTTACTGAAACCAATTTGGCGCGCGCCCTGCGCCAGCTCTGCTCCGGCGGCCTGGCCGTGAGCGCTGGCCTGCTGGCGGGCGCGGCCTGGGCCCAGGAGACGACGGCGGACGCGTCGCTGCAGCGCGTGATCGTCACCGGTTCCAGCATCAAGCGCATCGCCGCCGAGGGCGCCCTGCCGGTGCAGGTGGTGACGCGCGCGCAGATCGAGCAGAGCGGCGTCAACAGCGTGGCCGACCTGATCGCCGCCCTGCCCTCCATGCAGGGTTTCACCACGGCCTCGGCCTCGGTGAACGGCGGCGGCGGCGGGCTGCAGACGGCTTCCATCCACGCCATCGGCGAGGGCTATACCCTGGTGCTGCTGAACGGGCGGCGCCTCGCCCCCGCCACCTCAGGCTCCACCGTCAACCTGGGCAGTATCCCGCTCGCGGCGGTCGAACGCGTCGAGGTATTGACCGACGGCGCCAATACCCTTTACGGCTCCGACGCAATTGCAGGCGTCATCAATTTCATACTCAAGAAAAACCAGACCGAACTGGAAATATCGGTGACGGGCAGTACCCCGCAGGCCAAGGGCGACGGCCAGAGCACGAATATCGGCATATCCAAGGGCTGGGGCAATCTGGACGGCGACGGTTTCAACCTGATGGTCTCGGCCGCGCACGACGAGCAGCGCGCCCTGCTGGCCAGCCAGCGCAGCTTCAGCAAGAGCGGCGTGATCCCGTTCAGCCACGAGGGCAAGGCCTACAGCTACTACCAGCTGAGCGGCAACTCCATCCCCGGCATCGCCACCGTCAAGTACACCGACGCGAGCGGGGTCGCCAACGCCGCGCGCTTCAGCCCCGACTACCTAGCCACCGGCAAGTGCAACGGGCCCAACCTCTATCTGGTGGAACGCACCTGCCGTTTCGACTACACCGGTGCGGTGCAGGACGTGCCCGGGCTCAAGCGCGACAGCGCCACCGCCACGCTCAACGTCAAGCTGAATGCCGACACCACGCTGTTTGCCGACACGCTGTTTTCGCGCTTCGTGAACCGCGCGCAGTACGCACCACCGGCCAATGGCTTCGGCATCGAGCTGAACAGCGCCCTCTATGCCAAGTCGATCGCGCCCTATCTGCAACGCCTGGGCATCGCGCCGGCCTCGGTCATCAACGCGACCATGAATCTGCGCCTGGCCGATGCCGGCGGCCGCACCGATGCCTTCCGCACCGACGCCCAGCACCTGGTACTGGGCGTGGAAGGCAGCGCCAAGGGTTGGGACTACGGTGTCTCGCTGACGCATTCGGTCAACAAGGCCAGCGACAAGGCCGATGGCGGCTATGTAGACCTCAGCAAGTTCCAGGGCCTCGTCGACAGCGGCGCCTTCGACCCCTTCGCCCCGCCCGGCTCGGCACAGGACACGCTGGCGCCGCTGGTGCTGCACAAGGTGGTGAGCCGCACCGACTCCAAGCTTGACACCCTCAGCCTGCGCGGCTCCACCGAGCTGTTCCGCCTGCCCGGCGGCAGCGCCCAGCTGGGCCTGGGCGCGGATGCGACGCGGCAGTCCTACATCTACCAGCCGGATCTGGACTTCTTCCCTGGAGGCCACCCGGTGGATGCGCGCCGACGCAACTGGGGCAGCTATGCCGAGCTACTGCTGCCGCTGGCCCGCCAACTGGACCTTACCGCATCGACCCGCTACGACAGCTACAGCGCCGTCTCCAACGGCATGACCTTCGACAGCAGTGGCAAGCCGGCCGGCCCCGCCGTGCAGGGCAACGCCGCCAGCAAGGCCACCTACAAGCTGGCGCTGCGCTACCACCCGCTGGAAAACCTGCTGCTGCGCGCCTCCTATGGCACCGGCTTCAAGGTGGCGGACCTGACCACCATCGTGAATCCGCTGCAGGATGGCGGCGCCTCCAAGTTCCACGCCTGCCCGATCACCGACAAATCGGACCCGCGCTATGTGATGTGCTACCCCGGCTCGACCGAGTACACGATTCTTTCCGGCGGCAACCCCTTCCAGGGCGAGGCCGGCCTGAAGCCGGAGGAATCCAGGCAGGCCACATTGGGCGTGCGCTTCGAGCCCGGCGCCGGCCTCTCGCTGGGCCTGGACTGGTGGAACGTGAGCCTGAGCAACCAGATCCAGACCCTCTCCGAGGACATGGTGTTCGACAACCCGGCGCGCTACGACAGCCTGTTCCGCGCCTACTACAGCCCGGCGCAAAAGCAGGAGGTGCTGGCCGCCGCGCTCACCCCCTTCAACCTGGCCAGCTCGCGCTACCAGGGGCTGGACTGGGATCACAGCTTCAAGACCGCCACGCCCTGGGGCCGGCTCAACCTCAACTGGACCGGCACCTATATGCTGAAGTCCGAGCAGGCGGTGCCCGGTGGCCTGACGGAGAAGAACATCGGCCGCTTCAACTCCTACTCGAACGCGACCTTCCGCGTCATCAGCCGCTTGAACGCCGCGCTGACGCTCAGCGAGGCCTGGACCCATGCGCTGGCGCTCAACTACCGCTCGGGCTACACCGACCAGACCTACAGCAGCGCCGATGGCTCGCCCGTCATTGAAATCAATGCCGACGGCTCCGCCGGCGCCTTCGTGCCCATCCAGCGCCGCGTGAGTTCCTACAAGACGCTGGACTGGCAGACCCGCTACGCCCCCAGCAAGGCGCTGGTGCTGACCCTGGGCGTGCGCAACCTGCTCGACACCGACCCACCCTTCTCGATCCGCAACGCCGGCGGCGGCAACCAGTCGGGCTATGACGGCCGCTACACCGACCCGCTGGGCCGCCAGTTCTATGCGACGGCGAGGTACCGCTTCTAAGCCGTGCCTAGCCACGGCAAACCACGTTAAGGCGCCCAAAGCAAAGGGCCCGGGCTCGCGAAAGCCTGGGCCCTTTCTCTCGCCGGTGATGCGTTCCGCTTCAGCCCGGCAACTTCAACAAGATGGCGTTCATCTCATCGCGCGTAAAGGTGCGTATGGTCTGGGTGCGCACATTGCCCTGCATCGCAATGGCGGCGCCAAAGGCGGCGATGGTCTGATCATCGGCGGCCTCGAACTGGCACACCAGGTCGTAGCTGCCAAACGCCCATTGGATGCTCTTCACCGTCACCCCCATCTTGCGACCCAGCGCCTCCACCGCCTCGGCGCGGTGGGTGGTTTCCTTCAAGCCCTTCACGCCCTGGTCGGTGAAGTTGGCCAATACCGTATAACTTGCCATGCGAGTCTCCTCGATGCGTTGATGCGAGGCCGCGGTGCTGCCCACAAGCCCGGGTGGCGGCCTCGAACGCGGGGCTGGGGGCGATGCAGGGCGGCTCGAAGCGGCCGGCTGGATCGCTCTTGAGCCTAGGCTCAGGGCGGACGGCATTCAACCCGGCCGCCACTTGTGAACATGCAGCAAGGGACAGGTAGCTTGCGCCATTTCGCCAGTCGATCCGCCGCGGCCAGCCGCCCAAAAGAAAAGGCCCGAACTCTCACGAGCTCGGGCCTTCTTCGTTCTTGCTTATCTGCACGCCCACTTGCCTTGCGGCAAGCGCGCCTGCAGCGCTCTGGGCCGGGGTCACTTGAACTCTGCCCGCAAACCCGCATGAATGCTAGGTTCTTGAAATTCGCTCGCTGAAGTTCTTGCAAAAGTTCTTGCAGTAGCTCGGCGCTACCACCTTGAAATGCTGCCCCCGCAGCCGCCCACACAAGCACTTGACACCGCCGCTTAGCCTACAGCCACGGCCACATGGCCGGGCGATCAAACAGGTAAATCGTATGTCGAGCACAAATCTGCCAGGCCCGCTGGTACTCGGTGCCCTGCCAATGGGCGATGGGTCTTTTCAGGCGACAGTATGGGTCGGTGCCAACTATGAGCGGAGCCGAGACTACCGCTGGGCCAGCCCAGAGCGCTACACCAGCAAACTTGCAGCCACGTGGGCGGCTTGGGACTACCTAAGCCGCATTGAGCAAGTCGGCGGAACAGGCTTCATGCAGGCGACTCTGAGGCTTCGTCCTGCAGGTCATCAGCACTAGGCCCAGGCCGCTGGATCGCCACAAACCGGGCGTGAAGGCGCTGAATCTCAAGCATGGCGCCCAGATACTCGGCAACCCAAGCAGGGATAGGCGTCTGGCCCTTGCGCCACCGCCAGGCCGTATTGGGCACAAGCCCCGCCTTGCGGGTGAAGTCAACGGCCTTCCATCCAAGCTCGGACAGGGCCAGGTCGAATTGATCAGGGGTCATCCTCGGGTCTCTCTTTCTGGCCTATCTCAGCCGGTGCTCAGTACGCTGCTGCGCAGCGTACCGCATCACACAAAGTAGATCAACAATGATTTTTTATCTACTCCGGTTAACATAACGCCCGTTGTACGTCGTTCTCAGCGAAGGTTGTGCACAGCCCCACCGGCCGCAAACCCGCATGGATACTGGCACTGCGGGTGATGCTGCTTTTTGCAGCAATTCCAACCCTTCGAAATTTTCGCAAAATGTAGAGTGCCGACTGAAGTTATCCACAACCAACAGGCCGAACATAAACGGGCTATCGGCGCCGGCACTTTGGGTACGGTGCAAAAACACCGGGGACAGCGGGGGCACGGGGACAGCTCCCCGCTAGCCCGCATGAATCCTCACTTTTCACTGTCCCCGCCACCTGAAGAAGTGTCCCCGTCGCTGACCTGGGACGGGGACAGGTGAAAGTGAATATGGGACCGTTTATCTACACTGGTTCAGTGCCGGCCCAGCTCGACACGGGCACACCAGCCGCCGCGCAGCGCCGGCAAGCCGCTGCCACGAAAGGACCATCCAGGCCGCGATTTCCCGAAATGTAGATTTTTCATCTAGTCCAGACCCCGAGCACCAGGGCGAGCGCTTGGGCTTGCTCAGCCTGGTCACACGGCGCTGTCATCGCATACAGCGGTACTGGCCGCTTGACGCCTGGCACCCTCTTCGTGCCGACTCTGGTCAGCTCACCGGCCGCCACCATATTGCCTAAGGTGTGGCGCAGCATGTCCCGCTCGCTGCGGCCAAGGCTCAGCACCCAGCCAGCGGCGATCAGGGCCTGCGCCACCTCGGCCGAGGTCCATGCCTGGCCAAGCCCTGCTGCGCTCTGGAAGGCCTGCACCACAGCTTGGCGCATCTCGCCGCGAGGCCGGCCGCCTGCCCGCCGCTCACAGTTCGTCGTCAAAGATGCTGGGCTTGATGTGATAGCAGGCCGATTTGCCCATCCCGGGCAGGCGCTGCTTGACGGTGAGCCGGTCTGCCTCATGTATCAAGTGGCCACGTCGCCGCAGCAAGGCGGCCACGGCGCCAGCATCAAAGCCCTTGCACACCTCACGGCGGAAAGCCTCAGGCAGCACCATGAACTCCACCAGGGCTGTATGCCGCTCGGTGGACTCAGGCTTGCTCACCTTCTCCATGTAGTCGCTGGCCGCATCGAACTTCAGCGGCTTGCCATCCTCCCCAACCAGGCGCTTGAAACCGGCACGCAGGGGCGTATTGCCCCGGTGATCGTCCATGGCCCGATGCACGAAGGTAAACAGCGCATCGCCGTTCTTTTCAAGCCAGGCCTGCACCTGGCGCAGCATCGCCGCGTCCTCGCCGTTATCCATGTGGCCACGCGCCGCGAGCCAGGCATTGAAGCACTGCCGCGCCGCCCATGCTGCCTCGCCCTCAGGCCAGCCGGTGATGCCAGCCTCGCCGGCCAGCTCGCCCGCAGCGGCCACCACAGCAAAGCGCCGGCCAACGCGCCGCACTTGTTCCGATGCTGCCTCGGGCACCATGTCCAGGCGATAGCGCTCCACCAGCCCGGCCAGGCGCTCGGCAAGGCCGGCTTGATGCGCACATGCCCACTCCAGCCAAGCGCGGCCCGCAGAGCCGTAGCAGCGCGACGCGGCCCCGGTGATCGCCTCGACCATCTGGCCCGGCCCGTCATGTCCGTGCAGCTTCTCGATAGCGCCCATGCCCTGGCCAGCATCCAGCGGAATGTCCACCATGCGGACCTCTTGCCCGGCCATCGTGCGCTTGCCCGCCTCGGCCATATGCGTTGCCAAGCTCACCTCGCCTGAGGAGAGGAACAGCAGGCGCCAGGTGCGGCGCTTGCGGCTCAGCCCGCCACGGGTGGCGCGGCCCTTCTCCTGCTCATTGGCGAGCATGTAGGCGCACTCACCCGCCTTGTTCGCATCAAGCTGCTGGATCTCGTCGAGGATCAGCAAACCGTCAGAGTGCTGCACCGCAGTGGCCTCCAGCGCGTTGTCCGTGGTGCGCCAGCGCTGCACATAGCTTGGCCGGCCCCAGACGCTCGCGGCCAGTAACAGGGCCGAGGTCTTACCCTGGCTCGATCCGCTGCGGAAGTGAAAGCCGCCGCTCTCGATCTCGGCCGGCCGCAGCATCGGCCCAGCAAAGGCACACGACAGCGCGAACATCAGGCGACTATTGCCTAGGCAGGGCGCGGCCACTTGCTGCCGCCAGTCGGCCAGTTCGCCGCAGCGGCGGAAGGTGTCTTCCATGCCGCTCTCGCTCTGGAACACGAAGCGCCGGCCCTCGGCCGTGCCTATCGAGCTGCTGGGCAGCACGTACACCGAGCCATGCCAGCCGACGCGATCCGTGCAGGTCACACGCTCGGCCGGGTTGCGCGTATCGATGTACTGCGCCACGCGATTGCGTGCCGCTGTGCCTGGCGCCATCTGCAGGCCCATGTCCCGCAGGCGGCCGGCCCATTCAGCGCCCTCGCCGCTCAGCAGCGAAGCCGGCATGGCCCAGGTTTTGGGGTTGCCGTCCGGGTCGGTGAACTCCAGCAGATTGCCCCAGCCGTTCGCATCGTCGGCACGGGTACGGGCCGTCACATGCAGTGGCGCACATAGCCACTGCGGCGGCTTCTCATTGCCCTCTGCATCGCGGGCCACAAACCAAACGCCAGCGTCATCAAGGCGGAAGGGATCACGGCCAGGCGCACCGCCGCCACCGCCGCCCTGGCCCGCGCCCTGGCCGCCGTTATCGTCCGAGCCTGGACCTGGCGCGGCTGTAGCAGCCTTGGCGCTCGCACCCTTGCTCTGCCCCTTGCGGCCCGCATTGGCCGCCTGTGGGCCCGATTTGGCCTGCTGTTGCGGCTGTTCGAGCATGGCCACAATCGCCGCTTCCACCTGGCGCCGCACTTCGCCCGCACCAAGCGTGCCGGCCAGGTCGTTGAAGTCGCTCAGCTCGGCCGGCAGGCCCTCGGGCAGCACCATGCCTGCCGGCGTTTCAGCCGTGCGGGCGGCGCGGACCGCTGCTGCAGCCTTCTCGCGGCCGGGGTTCTTGCCGGTGCGCTCGGCCGTGGCCTGGTCATCGTCACCACAGACCAGGAAAGCCGCACCAGGGAACAGCGGGCGCAAGGCCTTGGCCACGTTGACCAGGTTGCCAGCATCGAAGCACACCGCCACCGGCCGGCCCGTGGCCGCATGGATGCTGGCCGCCGTGGCATAGCCCTCGGCCAGGCACAGCACGGCCCCGCCTTCGGGCTCGCCCAGCCAATGCAGCATGCCGGACTTGCGGCCACCAGGCAGGAAGCGTTTTTCCCGCCAGCCTCGGGCCTCCTGCTCCGGCGTGGGCCTGGCCGGCGCGATGCGCTGCAGGTTGTGCAGCTCACCGGCCGCGTTGCGCATGGGCACCAGCAGCGTGCCATCAGCCAGGTAGCGCACGCCATAGCCCTGCACGCCCTTGCGCTGCAGGTATGGGCTGGCGCCCTGATCGCCCGCTGCAGCCCACTGCGCCAGCGCCTCCTGCGCGGCCTTGTCTGCACGCTCACGATACGCGGCCTCGTCGGCCTCGCGCTGCAGCCGTCTGCGCTCGGCCTGGCGGGCATGCTCGGCCTGGGCTGCTGGGTCAGGTGTTGCCGCCCCTGCGTCATCAGCATCGGGGAAGCGGTAACCGTGATCCTTGGCTATGCCGAACAGCGTGCCCACGGTGACGCGCCCACCGGCCTTGATGCTGCGCCAGGTGTCTTTGGCATCCGTGGTGCTGTAGCCGCTGGCCTGCTGGCTCCAGCCGTCCCACAGCTCGAAGCCATCGGCGCCAAGCTCGGCCTTGATGGCCATGGCCAGACGCACCCAGGTTTCGCGATCAACATCGGGCGGGATGCAGTGCAGCGCATCGCGCACCAGCGAAGGCGTGATGATGCGCTGCACCGGCACCGCCCCGGCAGGCTTGCGGGGGCGGGCCACCGTCATGTATCGGCTCGCATCTCTGCGTTCCGGTTGGCGCGATCAATCTCGGCGTCCATGGTCGCGCCCAGCATTTGCAGACTGGCAATCGCCAAGCGTTTCAGGTTGCCGCGCACAACGCAGTCAAACAGCTTTGGATAGGGGCGCCCTGTTTCATCCTCACACTCATCGTCCAGCTCTTCGCGCTCCAGCATCTCCAAGACGTTAGCGACTCCGAACGCGATGTCGCGGGCCCGGCTGATCGCCTGCAGTTGGTTCAGGTGCGATGCTTCGTCCGCCTCCGGCGTTGTCCAGCTGAAGGGCTCAAACATCGGTGGCAGCTCATCAGTGGGGGCCGCTTTCCAGCCAACAGGTGCGGCGGGGCCGGCACAGATTTCGGAAAGGGTTTTGGCCGCAGCGGTGCGGGCCTTTGCATTGGTCTTAGCCATGATGGCTCCTGGTAACGGGTTGAATACCTGCCACCCAAGCCGCCAAGCGAGGGTGGCAGACCGTGCGGGGTTGGCGGACCGGACCAGGGGCCGGCAGGGGTTGCCCCCTCCCCGCACGGCCCGCCGTTGAAACGGAGCCGTACGCGCAGCTATCCACGGACGTGGAAAAGCCGCAGCCATGAGTAATGGCGCGGCTTGCTGCGCCTGGTTTCGGGCCGCCAAGCCCGGCCCGCAATGTGTGCGGGTGCAAGGAATGTAGCACGCAGGGCGAGGTGACAGGCATAAGAAGTTCCACGGCACCCAGCGGCGGGCGCCAGAAAAGGCAAGGGGCGGAATGGGCCTGAACTAGGCAGGCAGTAACGCAAGGATCAGGGCGGTTCGAACAAGTCACCCTGCGCAGTGGAGCCAGGCCCCAGCACATAGAGCGCCACCATGTTGACGGTGCCGTCTGCGCCCGCCATCACGGCCGCGCGTGTGCTGATCGCGACGCCCTTGCGGCGCAACTCGGAAAGGCGCTTAGTCAGGCTCGGGGCGTTCGCCAGCCTGGCCAGTTCTGGTCCGACGATCCCACGCGGGCCAGCGGCTTGCAGCGCCTCGACGATCCGCGCCCGCTGCTGCGCAGAGCCGTTATAGCGGGAGGCATGGCCGGGTGCGAGCGATCGATACCCAGGGGCCGCCAGCGGGCGGGCATTCATGCGGCGCCTCCAGTAGGCGGCACATGCCCGAACTGTTCGCCGAGCCGGACTGCGAAGGCATGCACGGGATTCGCTACCTCGGGGGAATCGAACAACATCACTGTCGCAATGCCGCCTTGGCCACCAGGATGCACGTTCACCCACCAAGTGCGGCCGGCGTGCTCAATGGTCTTGGGGAATCGCGCAAGCACCTGGTCACAGGCAGCATCGAACAGCGATTGGCGAGGATCAGCAGGCCCCAGCACAGCAGCAAGCAACGGGGCGCGGCTCATTTCGACGCCTCAGACGCAGTGATCCGATCCTGCACAAACTGCAGAACCTGCGATTCAGGCCAGGCCACGCAGCGTGCCGTGAGTTGGACGCAGCGAGGGAACTCGCCGCGCTTCATCAGCAGGTAAATGGTCGACTTGCGAAGGCCTACAAGGGCCTCCACGGCTTCAAGCCGCAACAGCCTGTCTCGCTGGACTGGCGGGCGGTTTTCAGTGGCGATGTGCATGGGCAGTGGCCGGTAGTTGAGTGCGCCGCCAGTGGGCCACTGCCGCCCATGCGGCTGCAAAACTGCCGCACGGCACAAACCGCTCTTCGCCCTCAGCGACCTCTCACGAATCCGTCAAACTGCCGCACAGCGCCCGTGCGGCACTTGCGCGGCGAACCGCATGCTTAGCGAGCCTTCGAGCAAGCTGCCGCCTTTAGCGGCGCCACACGAGGAAACTTAGCTTGAGCCTCTGCCGTCTTTAGGCGCCGCTGGATGGTGTCGCTGCTGCAGCCGTACTTTGTAGCGAGCGCCCGAATCGGTCCGCGGGTCTTCTTTTGCTTCAGCGCTGCCCGCTCGCGCAGCAGTTCTGCCGAGTCGGGCAACCCATCAATCCGCACTCCGATCTTGCGGCGCTTCAGCGGGAGTTCCTTGTCAGCAGATGCGACAGCATCGCCAATCGTCAAAAGCGGGCCTCGCGCTTGGTGCCCTTGCTTTGCGGCGGACACTTCGGCTCCGAATAGATCGGGCCAAAGCGCCTCAGCCGCATCGCGCCGCATGGCCAGGAATGACAGCATCGGCTCTCCGCCGAATTCGCTCGGACCTAACCCAGGACCAAAGGTCAGCCCTTCCACATCCACAGACCCATACGCCTCCATAAGGTGTTCCCAGTGCTCGGGGATGTGCAACCGGTCAACCCACGAATGGGCGAACCCTTGGCGAGGCTCCGGCCAAAGTTGAGCCCAGACTATGTGCGCAGCGGCTTGTTCTTCACTTTCAGCGCCAGCGAACGCAGCCCATGGGTCCGGCCGAGGGCCTGGACGCTCCACAAAGCCCCAAGGCACTTCGTCACCAGGCGACCACGTTTCGCTCCGCAAGGGACCTAGATCGGGACATACCGGCCGCGCATACCCTTTGCGCAGCTCGTACAGCTCCAGCCCACGCGACAAAACCTCGGCGTGCTTGAGCATCCGAGCGCCCTCATCGTCCGGAAAGGCCCACCAGTGACCATGCGTCGGCACTGCATCCAGTTGCCGCAAGCAATCGCACATGGCCTCAAGGCCTGCCATTCCAGACAAGCCGCGCTTCAGCGCAAGTGCCCTAGGAAGATCGCCCAGGCGAACAAGAGGCACAGGGCCGGCCTGCGAGTCGGCCAGCAGCCACCCAAAGGGGCTTGCATCAGGCAAGGTCGGTGAAGTCATAGCGCCCTGAAGCCCTGCAGCAAAAGGGCGCCACACCTCCCGAGCAGGGCACCCCGGAACCTGGCGGGGATCAATCACCAGGCGGTGCAGCGCGTCTCAATGGTAGTGCAAGCATTTGCAGCACCGTCACCTCGCCGCGAGATGGGCCGGCGCGGGCGCTCTATCGCGGCGCTTTTCCGCCGAAGGCCAGGACGGAACAAGCACCAGGCAAGCAGGCGTGCAACGGACGTGGGCCCTCGGCCGGCCCGCTCGCATCGCCCATCTAGCGCCCGTAGAGATACCCCCCCTCCCCAAAACCTGCGCACGTAAAAATTTGGCTACAGGCTCGGTCCCGCAGGTCGAGGTCTCAGACTTTTACACCCCCCCCTGCCTAGCCGCGATCACAGGCAGCAACCAGCGGCCGACGCCTGGAAAAGGGCGACGAACTGGCGCCGACGAAGAGAAATCAATGAATGAGTCAGTCTCTCTCTTATCTATCTCTGTCCCCGCTGTCCCCGTCCTGTCCCCGCCGCTGTCCCCGTCCGCTTCCAGCTAGGCTGACCGCCCGCGAACCCGCATGAATGCTGGGCTCTCGCCACTTCAGTCTCCGCTCATCCCCGCCTGTCCCCGCGTCCCCGGTGCCTTGCGCTCGCCAGCCCGCCCGTTTTGCTCCCCGATGGTTCGCCGCGAGGTTTTCTGGCCTGGATCGATCTGGCCATGGTTTCCCCTGGCGATCCATCGGCAGTGCTTTGCAGCGCGAAGAGAAGCCCGGCGCCGCCGCCACCAGCGGCCACCCAAAGGAAAGGGGCCTTGCGGCCCCCGTGCTCATGCGGCAATGCGTGCAGCCTTATGCGACCTTCCCCTTGATGGGCACCACATCCGCCCCCTTGCGCAGCTTGTCCAGGTAGTCGGCCCAGGCCTGCATCATGGCCCGCCGCTGGTCGAGGAACTGCGTGCGGTTGTAGGCACGTCCGAGCGAGTCGGCCACCGCATGGGCTAGCTGGGCCTCGATCACCTCGGGCGCGATGCCCAGGCGCTCGGCAATCATGGTGCGGGCCGTGGCCCTGAAGCCGTGAGCCGTCATGTCGTCATTGCCATAGCCCAGCCGCCGCAGTGCGCTGCGCACAGTGTTCTCGCTCATGCAACGCTGGCCGCTGGTCAGCGCCGGGAACACGTAGCGCCCGGCCCCGGTCAGCCGCTGCAGCTCGGTCAGGATGGCCACAGCCTGCGCCGCAAGGGGCACCAGATGAGGCGGGCCGTCTGCCTTGTCGGCCTTCTTGCGCTTCATCACCTCGGCCGGCACCGTCAGGCTGGCGCCCTCCAGATCGACCCAGGCCCATTCCATGTGCCGCAGCTCACCAGGGCGCAGCAGCAGCAGTGCGGACAGGTCCAGCGCCGCCCGGGTTACGGCGCCGCCCTGGTAGTCGTGCATATCGCGCAGCAGCTTGCCCACCTGTACCGGGTCAACGATGGCCGCGTGATGGCTGGTCTGCACCGGCTGCAGGGCGTCCCGCAGGTCGGCCGCTGGATTGCGCGAGCATGCCCCGATGGCGATGCCATAGCGGAACACCTGGCCGCAGGCATCCTTGATACGGTGGGCCGTCTCGATAGCGCCGCGAGCCTCTACCCGGCGCAACGCCTGCAGCAGCTCGGGCGCCTCGATCTCGGCAATGAGGCGGCGGCCGATCCAAGGGAAGGCATCTTGCTCCAGGCGAATACGTGTGCGGTCTGCATGGCCGGCGCTGACCTTGACCGAGTGAACCGTGGTGAGCCATTCCCGCGCCACGGCCTCAAAGGAACCAGCAGGCGGCAGGCCCGCGTCTGCCAGGCGCTCGGCCTGGCGCTTGCGTTGCGCCTCGGCCTTTGCCCCCTGGCGGGCCGCGCTCGGGTCCGTTCCCTCGGCCACCAGGCGCCGGGCGTCGTCTGCCTTCTTGCGGGCCAGTGCCAGGCTTACGTCCGGATAAGTGCCAAGGCTCAGGATATTGCGGCGCCCGCCCAGGCTGTAGGCGAAGCGCCAGCCATGCGAGCCGCCCTTGACGAAGAGCTGCAGGTATAGGCCCTCGCCGTCATTGATCCGCTTCCGGGTATCGCCTGGCTTGATCGCCTTCAGCGTGGTATCGGCGGGAATCAGGTATTTGGCCATTGCAAGAACCTCCGAGCTGCAAGAACTTTTGCACTGCAAGAACCTCGATTATGGAGTTCTTGCAGAAGTTCTTGCAGGTCAGCGCTGGATGCAGGCGGAAGTTCTTGCACCTCTGCGGACAAAGAAAAAGGCCCAAGTCGTTGATTTACTTGGGCCTTTTGCACTTCAGCGAACCTCACTGAACTCTGTAATGGTGGAGCCGGGGGGAA
>Ga0208398_100742_pt1 | contig 17088 bp, 16 predicted proteins | sample LakWasMe79_HOW10_2_FD_183905 | JGI IMG/M metagenome (GOLD analysis project Ga0208398, IMG submission 183905) | Freshwater sediment methanotrophic microbial communities from Lake Washington under simulated oxygen tension - Sediment Metagenome... | ecosystem: Environmental > Aquatic > Freshwater >...
AGTCGCGGTGCTTGCCGTGGCCATGACCCTTGCCATGGTCCTTGCGGCCATGCTCGGGCTCACCGCGGTAGTCGTCGCCGCCGCCGCCACCACCGTATTGGCGCGCATACCAGTCTTCCTTCACGAAGTAGACCGGCACGCCGCAGGCGTCATAGCGCCCGCAATGCTTGGCCCAGTTCTTCTGATGGCCCGGCGGCACGCGCAGATAGATGGGCTGCACCACGCGCCCGGGCGCGCGCTGCACCCAGATCGGCTGCGCCACCATCACCTGCGGCGGCTGGGGCATGTTGCCGATATCGATGCGGCCGTAGAAGCCGGGTTGGCCGATGCTGACGGAGACGCCCACATCCGTGGCGACGGCTGCGCCGCTCAGCATTGCCAGCCCCAGGGCCCCCAACAGCTTCTTGATGATCATCTTCGTCCTCCGTTTGGATCAGGCCTACAGCATACGTCCGGGCAGACCCGCCCCTGCCTTAGGTCATGTAGCGGTTTGTGACGTTCCACCTAGAATCCTGCGCCCGGCGCAGCCGCCGGAGGAGACGACAAGCGTGCGAGCAAAGCGAAGCGGTAGTGGCCGCAGTAAAGCGGTGATCCTGGCCGGATCGACCTGGATCATCCTGATGGCCGGTGTTGCACCCTGGGCCTGGGCGCAGCCCAAGCCGGCGCCCAGCCTGGAGCAGGTGTTCCGCGAGCAGCCCTACCGCGGCGAGCCCGCCAAGCAGCCCGAATTCAGCTACAGCGGCCGCTACCTGGCCTATCTGTGGAGCCCCTATGGCGAGCCGGGCAGCGATCTGCATGTGGTCGATACGCGCAGCGGCAAGACCCTGCGCCTGACGTCGCCGGCCCTGATGCAGGCCTTTGACGCGCCCGAGGACCTGGCGCGCTTCGACAAGAAGCTGCTGCAAAAGCGTAGCGAGCAGGCCGAGCGGCAGGCGCGCGAAGAGGCGCAGGCCGCCTATCTGCGCGGCGTGGCGGTGGACCTGAACCAGTGGGAAGACGCCGCCCTGGCCAAGCTCAAGATCGAGCTGGCCGACAAGAAGACTCGCGAGGACGCCCAGAAGGCCGCCGACAAGGCCGAGGCCGAGGCTGAGAAGCGCGCCGCCGATGTACTGGCCGCGCGCCGCGCCGGCAAGCCCGTGCCGGCAGCCGCGCCCGAGGCGCCCGCATCCGCCGCCTCGGCGGCTGCCAAGCCTTCCGAAAAGGACAAGGAACTCTGGGAGCTGCGCGACGAGTTGAAGAAAAAGCTCGCCAAGGACAAGCTCAAGCCCGAGGACCAATATCCGGGCGTGACCCAGCTCGTCTGGGCGAACCAGCGCGATGAGCTGATCCTGCAATACCGCGGCAGCCTGCTGCGCTGGCAGGCCGGGCAGGAGAAGCTGCAAGCCCTGCTGAGCACGCAGCGCCAGCTGCGCATCGTGGCCTACACGCCCGACGACCAGGGCTTTGTCTTCATGGACGAGAAGCGCGTGCTGCGCGCCCGCTTCGCCAGCGCCGCCGTGCAGGTGCTCAATCGCGAGCTGATCCACCCCGATGACGAGGACAAGAAGTACCGCATCGACGAGACCGTGATCAGCGAGGACGGGCGTTGGATGAGCCTGCTGGCGCGTGCGCCGCTGACCGCACCCGATGGCAAGAGCCCGCCGCCCAAGCCCGGCCGTCAGGTGGAGATCATGAATTACGGCGAGCGTTTCGCCAGTGCCAAGAAGGTGGACCGCGAAGTCTCCGACGACAAGCGCATGGAGCGCCCGCTGGCGCTCTACATCCGCAAGGTGCCAGGTCTTGACAGCGCGCCCACCAAGCAGCCGCAGCCGGTGTTCACGCACAAGGGTGGCGACGGCTGGTTCGAGATCAGCCCGGTGGCCTGGGCGCGCGATGGCAGCCATTACGCCTTCGCCACCTGGGAGCGCGAGAAGGAGCTGTTGCGCGTCTACCTGGGCGGGCCGGACGAGAACGCCAAGCCCGAGCTGGTGCTGGAGCGCCGTGGCGATGTGCACCATGAGCTGGTGAGCGTGCTCAAGCCGGTATTCACGCCCGACGGCAAGCGCCTGGTGCTGGTGCTGGCCGAGAACGGCTGGCGCCAGCCCCATGCCTACGAGCTGGCCGGCAAGCAGTGGCAGCCGCTGCTGCAGAAGGGCGAGTTCGAGGCCCACCAGGTGCTGGGCTTCACGCCCGATAGCCAGCAGATGTTCGTGCAGTCCAACAAGGACGACCTGGCGGCCATGAACCTCTACCGCGTCGAGTTGAAGAGCGGCGCGATGCAGGCCCTGGGCCAGGCGAGCGACTACCACCGCGGCGGGGTGGTCTCGCACGATGGCCAATGGCTGGCCGCCATGGCGGGCCACTGGGCCCAGCGCCCCGAGCTCAAGCTCCTGCGCGGCCAGGGCAAGCCGGCCGAGCCCAGGGTGCTGACGCAAAGCCATGACCCCGCCTGGGCCGAGGTGGACGTGCTGCGGCCCGAGCGCTTCAGCTACCCCAACCGTCATGGCGACAGCATCCCGGCCTATGTCTTCAAGCCGGTGGGCTGGCAGGCCAGCGACCGGCGGCCCGCGGTGGTCTACACCTATGGCGGCCCGCTGAACGACCGCCACTCGGTGGAGACCGACAGCTTCCAGCCCACCGGCTATCTGTTCGCCATGTATATGGCGGCCAAGCATGGCTATGTGATGGTGACGGTGGACCCGCGCGGCCATTCCAACTATGGCAAGCGCTTCGCCGATGCCAACTTCGAGCAACCCGGCGTGGCCCAGAGCGAAGACCTGGAAGACCTGGTGGCCTATATGAAGGCGAAGCTGGGCGTCGACGGCGCGCGCCTGGGACTGAACGGCTGGAGCTTCGGCGGCTTCCAGACCCAGCAGACCCTCTACACCAAGCCCGATCTGTTCGCCGCCGGCATCGCCGGTGCCGGTCCCACCGAATGGGAGAACTACAACAGCTGGTACAGCGGCCGCACCATCGGCAAGGTGGACCGCACGAAGCCGGTGCTACGCAAATACTCGCTGCTGCCGCTGGCCAGGAATCTGAAGAAGCCGCTGCTGCTGGTGCATGGCATGCAGGACCCCAACGTGCTCTACCAGGACACCGTGAACGTCTACCGCGCCCTCCTGGAGTCGGGCAAGGAGGGCCTGGTGGACCTGTTCCTGGACCCCGACGGCGAGCATGGCATGGGCGGTGCCGTCAAGGCGGTGGGCTGGCATCGCAAGTACGAGGCCTTCTGGCTGCAGCACCTGGGCAAGGTGCAGCAAGCTGGCTTCATGCCCAGCCCATCAGCCGCTGATTACGCCCGCATCCCCCGCTCGGCCTTGCCCGCGCTCTTGCGCGCGGCCCCCAAGGCCGAGCTGCACATCCATATCGAGGGTTCGCTGGAGCCCGAGCTGATCTTTCGGCTCGCCCAGCGCAATGGCCTGAGCCTGCCATATGCCAGCGTGGACGCGCTGCGCGCCGCCTACGCCTTCAGCGATCTGCAGTCCTTTCTGGACATCTACTACGCCGGTGCCAGCGTGCTGCTGCAGGAGCGCGACTTCTTCGACATGGCCTGGGCCTATCTCGAGCGTGCCGCCGCCGATGGCGTGGTGCACACCGAGATCTTCTTCGACCCCCAGACCCATACCGCGCGTGGCGTGCCCATGGGCACCGTCATCCAGGGCCTGCGCCGTGCCTGCCGCCGGGCCGAGGCGGAACTGGGCCTGAGCGCTTCATTGATCCTGTGCTTTCTGCGCCACCTCAGCGAAGCGGACGCGCTGGCCACGCTGGAGGCGGCCTTGCCCTGGCGCGCCGACTTCATCGGCGTTGGCCTGGACAGCAGCGAGCTGGGCCACCCGCCCGAGAAGTTCGCGCGCGTGTTTGCGCGCGCCCGTGAACTGGGCCTGCAGCTGGTGGCACATGCGGGCGAGGAGGGCCCGCCCGCCTATGTGTGGAGTGCGCTCGATGTGCTGACAGTGCAGCGCATCGACCATGGCGTGCGCAGCCTGGAGGATGCTGCCCTGGTGGCACGCCTGGCCGCCGAGCGCATGCCGCTGACGGTATGCCCGCTGTCCAACGTCAAGCTGTGCGTGTTCAAGCAACTAGCCGAGCACAATCTGCCGGCCCTGCTGGACGCAGGCCTTTGCGCGCTGGTGAACTCGGACGACCCGGCCTACTTCGGCGGCTATCTGAACGACAACCTCCTGCAATGCTTCGAGGCCCTGCCGCAGCTGCATGGCGGCCATGCCTGGCAGTTGCTGAGCAATAGTTTCGAGGCCAGCTTCGTGGCGCCCGAACAGAAGCGCCGCTGGCAGGCGGCGCTGGATGCGCAGTTTCAGGCCGCCTTGATCAAGCCTTGAGCGCGGCCGCCAGCTGAAGGATCGCCTCCGGCACCTCGCGGCTGAGCGCGTCGTGCAGGGCCTCGTCGTTCAGGCGCGCCTGGTCTTCGGGCGTGAGCTGTGACTCATCGCCGCCCAGCAGGGCGATCGGCGCCAGCGCCGCGGCCAGCTCGGCGTCCTGGAAGCGTGGTGCCCAGGCCTCGGCGGCCTGGTCCACGCCCAGCATGAAGCCGATGCACCAATCCTCGGCATCGGTGAGCTCCTGCTCGTCCTCGGTGACGGCGATGCTGAAGATCGGTTCCCAGGCGTCAGGGCGCTCGCTGAGTTGCACCGCGATGCTGCGCAAATGGCGCAGCACCAGCATCATCACGCGCTTCTTCTGCTTGCCGCTGACAAAGGGGGCCGTGCCATCGGCACCGTCGCCACCCCAGACCAGGGGCAGCCAATCGGCGCCGGGCAGCTCTGCCAGGGCCTTGGGGCTGAGCAGCAGGGCGGTGAGGTAGCCGTCCATGGCCTCGATATTCATCGCCGCCTCGCTGGGCAGCTTGGTCAGCATGTCGTCCAGCGTCGAGAGTTCCTCGTCGTTGAGGGGCAGGTAGTCGGAGGCGGGGTTGTAGCTGGGGTATTCCATGGGCTTGTCTGGTGGGGAGGGCTCAGCCGTGTCGGCCATGCCGGCTCTTGGGTTTCTTGGCGTCGAATTCGGCGATCTGCGCCTTCAGCAGCAGCATCAGCACCCGGGCGTTGGCCTCGGTCATGGTGATCACGCTGCTGGGCTCGATGCCATCGACCGGCTGGCGCGGGCTGATGATGGCGTCGATCTTGAAGATCACTTCGCCATGGCCGGTGGTGGTCGCGGCCTTGAATTTCTGGATTTCGACAGTGTGGGTTTTCATGGCCGTGGGCGGTGCAAAGACAAGAGGGTAGCGTATTGGCCGCCTGGCGCCGCAGCGACGCGGCCCTTAGAGGCTTTGCTGGCGCAGCAGATAGGCCTGTACCTCGGCCAGGCTCACCTCGCCGCGGCCGCTGCCGTCGATGCGGGCGAAATGCTGTACCAGCCAGCCGAAGCCGGCCGCGCGCGCCTCGGCCAGCGTGAGTGCGCCGCGGCGCCGCACGTCGGCCTGCTGGAACTGCGCGGCCAGCTTGGCCTGCACCTGGGCGCGCAGCGCCTGGCCGCGCGTGGGCGGCGCCAGCGGCGCCTGGCGTGCGGCCGGCGGCAGCCAGGGATCGGCGAGCGTCGGGGCCTGGGCAAGGCTCATGCCATGCGCAAGGGTCAGCGCCAGCAGCAGCACGCTTCTCATGGGGCACCCCCGAGGCTGGTGAGGAAGCCGGCCAGATCGGCCCGCATGGCGGGCCGCACCTGGTCGTCCAGATAGGTCATGTGGCCGCCCACATAGCGCCTGAGCTGGAGGCCGGCGGGCTGCGGCGCCAGCCGTGCCAGGTCTTGCTCGGTGAGCCGGAAGGGGGTGGCGAGGTCGTGGTAGCCGCCCATCACCAGCAGCTTGAGCGTGGGCCTGAGGCCGAAGGCCAGGGCCAGGTCGGGGACGGCGTCGGGCAGCTCATGGCCATCGTGGCGCCATTGCCATTGCGCTATCACCTCGTCGTTGACGAGACGGTAGTTCACGCTCGCCTGGTACTTGAGGTTGCCGCGCAGATGCTCGGCGATGCTGCTGACGAAGGCGGCCGTGAGCACGGTGCTGGACGGGTCGCCCTCGCTGGCGAGCGCGTCGTTGACGCCGGCGGCCACGCGGGCGTCGTAGCGGCCGATCAGCTGGCTGGGCAGCAGCAGGCGCCGGAAGCGCTCGGGATAGAGCAGGGGCTCGGCCTGCCAGGTGCTGGCGGCCAGGCCGCTGTAGTCGCCCAGCTGCTGCGCGATCGGTGCGGCCAGCGCCAGGCGCTGCGTCAGCCAGGCCTGTGCGGCGGGCTCGTACTGCGCCTCGGCATAGGCGATCACCTGCTGCTCGAAGCTGGGCAGCTCGGTGGGCACCGGCCGGGCGCGCTGGAACCAGGCCGCCGCGGCCGCGTAGCTGGGCACGAAGGCGCTGCAGCTGAGCCGGCCGGGGTCCAGCACGGCGCAGTTGCTGTTGTAGTTGAGGATGGCCGATTGCAGCACCACGCCCTGCAGGGGCGCACCGGCGGCGAGCAGGGCCGCGGCCAGGATGGGCGAACGCAGGCCGCCATAGGACTCGCCGAACAGCACCAGGGGCGAGGCCTGGCGCTGGAACTTGGCGGTGTAGCGCAGCACGAAGTCGCGGAACAGCAGCGCGTCGGCATCCACGCCCCAGAACGTGCGGTTGCTGTTGGGGGCGATCGCCTGCGAGTAGCCGGTGCCCACCGCGTCGACGAACACCAGATCGGCCTCGCGCAACAGCGTCTCGGGGTTGTCCACCATGCGGTAGGGCTGGGCCACCGTGGTGGCGGGCATGGGGGCGGCCAGGCGCTTGGGCGCGTAGGAGCCCAGGTGCAGCCACACCGAGGCCGAGCCCGGCCCACCGTTGTAGAAGAACACCAGCGGCCGGCTCGTGCTGGCCACGCCCTTGCGGGTGTAGGCCACGTAGAACATGCTGGCCTTGGCGGCGCCGCTCACGGGGTCGCTGGCGGTGAGGTGGCCGGTGTCGGTCTGGTAGTCGATCGGCGTGCCGTCCAGGTTCAGCTGCTGGCTGGTCTGCACCGAACTTTCGGTGGCGCTGGGCAGCGCGGCGTTGGCGTCCAGCGCGTAGCGCACCGGGTCATTCAGCAGGCCGGCCTCGGCGCCAGGTGTTGGATCCGAGGCCGCCGGGCTGCCGCCGCCACCGCAGGCGGCCAGCAGCAGGGCCAGCAGGGTGGCCCATCCGGAATTTCGCCTGGCGTGCAGCATCTGGGACCCTTCCGATTGGCTGCACTATGCCACCCGTGCCTCAGCGCCTCAAGTGTCGCCAGGCACGTTGGCTCAGCGTCACGCCGGCCAGCACCAGGCCGCCGGCCAGCAGGCCCAGTAGACCGTTGGCCAGCATGCCACCCAGGCTCTGGGTGATGGCGGCAAGACCTGACCCCGACGCTGCCATCGACGCATCAGCCAGGCGCGCCAGCAATGCTTCAGTGGGATGGCTCAACACCGGCAGGCCATGCGCCAGGATGCCGCCGCCCACCAGGAACATCGCCGCGGTGCCGGCGACCGACAGCCCGCGCATCAGCCAGGGTGCTGCCGCCAGGATGGCGCGGCCAAGCTGCTGCGCCAGCGCGGCGGGGCGGCGCTGCAGGTACAGGCCCAGATCGTCGAGCTTGACGATGCCGGCCACAAAGCCGTACACGCCCACCGTCATCAGCGCCGCCACGCCGGCCAGCACCATCAGCTGGGTGGGCAGGGCGGCCGCGGCCACCGTGCCCAGGGTGATGGCGATGATCTCGGCCGAGAGGATGAAATCGGTGCGGATCGCACCCTGGATGCGCTCGCGCTCCAGCGCCACCAGGTCCACGGCCGGATCCACCAGGGCCTGGGCCAGCTCGCGCTCATGCGCCACGTCGGCCTCGCCATGCAGGAACTGGTGGGCAATCTTCTCGAAGCCCTCGAAGCAGAGGTAGGCGCCGCCCACCATCAAGAGCGGCGTCACCGCCCAGGGCACGGTGGCGCTGATCGCCAGCGCCGCGGGCACCAGGATGGCCTTGTTTTTCAGCGAACCCTTGGCCACCGCCCAGACCACCGGCAGCTCACGTTCGGCCGCCACGCCGCTGACCTGCTGGGCGTTCAGCGCCAAATCGTCGCCCAGCACGCCGGCGGTCTTCTGCGCCGCCATCTTGGAGAGGAAGGCCACGTCGTCCAGCAGGGTGGCGATGTCGTCGATCAGGGTCAGCAGGCTGGATCCGGCCATGGCGTGTGGGCTCTCGAGCAAAGCCGCTGTTGTACCTCATGACGATGGCACACTGCCGGCATGAAGCTACGCCATTCCCTGATCTCCTGCGGCCTCCTGCTGGCCGCCTGCCTGAGCCCCCTGACCGCGGCCGCCCAGGGCAGCGCCAAGCCGGTCTACAACGAGCAGGCCGATGCGCGCGCCGAGCTGAATCTGGCGCTCAGCCAGGCGAACGCCCAGCGCAAGAACGTGCTGGTGGTGTTCGGCGCCAACTGGTGCAAGGACTGCCTGGCGCTGGACGCCAAGCTGTCCGAGGGCAAACTGCAGTCCGAAAGCAGCCGGCGCTTCGTGACGCTGAAGGTCAACGTCGGGCGTTTCGACCGCAACACCGACCTGGCCGCGCAGATGGGCGTGCCGCTGAAGAAGGGCATCCCTGCGGTCGCGGTGCTCGGGCCCGAGGGCCAGGTCTTGAGTGCAACGGGAGCCGGCGAACTTGCCGACGCACGAAGCATGGGTGAAGAGGCGGTGCTCAAGGTGCTGGACGGCCCGAAGTTGCATTGAGTCCTTGGGGGTCAGACCTTGCCTTTTGGGCATGGGTGGCCTAAGTTGCCAGCATGGCCAGACCTCTACGCATTGAAATTCCCGGCGCTGTCTACCATGTCGCCTCCAAGGGCGATGCTGGCGCAGCGGTGTTCCACGACGACGCGGACCGTCGCGCCCTGCTGGCGGTGATCGCCCAGGCCATGGAGCGCTTCGACGCCCAGGTGCTGGCCTACCACCTCGGGCATGAGGGTTACGAGCTCTTGCTGTTCACGCGTCAGGCCAATCTGTCGCGCCTGATGCGGCATCTGAACGGCGTCTACACCCAGGGTTACAACCGCCGCCACGGCGGCTCCGGCAATCTGTTCCAGGGTCGCTTCAAGGCAGTGCTGGTGGACCGCGAGGCCATGTTGCTGGAGGTCTGCCGGCATGTGGATCAGGCCGCCGTGCGCGCCGGTCTGGCCAAGACGCCCGAGGGCTGGCCCTGGTCCAGCTACGCCGCCCATGCCGGCGCCGTAGCAGCGCCCGAGTGGCTGGAGGTGCAGGGGCTTTGGTCCTACCTGATCGGCAAGCCGGCCCAGGCCGCGGGCGAGCGTAAGCGCGCCGCCCAGCGCTACGAGCGCCTGCTGGCCGAGGGCGCCGGCCCCGATGTCTGGCAGCAGTTGCGGCACCAGATCTTTCTGGGTGATGAGGCCTTTGCGGCACGCATGCAGCAGCAGGCGCCGGCGCCGAAGCGTGCGTCGGCGGGCGGCCGCGCTGCGGGCCTGCGCTCACGCCCCTGGCGGGACTGGCTGCGCGAATCCAGCAGCCGCGAGGAGGCGCTGTACCGCGCCCACACCGAGGGCGGCCTGTCGATGACCGGGCTGGCGCATGAGCTGGGCCTCTCGGTCTCACGCGTCAGCCGCCTGATCGCCGGACACGAGCGCAGCCTGCATGCGCATTGAGCGCTCGGCGGTCCTGCTGGCCCTGCTGAGCCTGGCCGGCACGCTGGCGGCCCAGCCCTACCAGGGCCCCTTGTTCGACGCCCATCTGCACTACAACGTCGAGGCCCAGCAGCCCCATCCCCTGGCCGATGTGCTGGGCCGCATGCAGCGCAGCGGCGTGCGCGCCATCCTGGCCAACAGCCGGCCGAATGCCGGCACCCTGAGCCTGGCGACGGCGCTGGACGCGACCCGTGCGGCCGGCGTGCGCGTCGTGCCCTTTGTGCGCCTGTACCGCGACCGTGCCGACTACGGCGGCTGGTTCGCCGACGAGAGCATCTACCAACTGGTGCTGGACGAACTGGCCCGCGGCACGCCGGCCGGGCCCTATCGCGGCCTGGGCGAGTTTCATCTCTACGACAGCGCCAATGCCGACGGGCCGGTGGCCATCAAGCTGATGCGTCTGGCCGAGCAGCGCGGACTGCTGGTGCTGGCCCACGTCGACGATGTGGCGATCGACAAGCTGATGGCTCATGCGCCCAGGGCGCGCCTGATCTGGGCCCATACCGGCATCGGCGGCGCGCCGATCGCACGCGTGCGGGAGCTGCTGCAGCGCTACCCGGGCCTGCTGGCCGAGCTGTCCTACCGGCCCGGGCTCACCGAGACGGGCGGCCATCTGAGCCCGGCATGGCAGGCACTGCTGAGCCAGCAGCCCGAGCGTTTCCTGATCGGCTCGGACACCTGGATCAACCAGCGCTGGCAATATTACGAGGGCCTGATGGACGAGGCCCGACTCTGGCTGGGTGATCTGCCGGCGCCGGCGGCGCGGCTGATTGCCTGGGGCAATGGCGCGCGCCTGTTCGGCCTCGATTAGGGCGTCTCGGCCACCGTCTTGAGCTTGGCCAGGCCGGCCTCGAAGTCCTTGCCCACCATGCCGTCGGCGAACAGCGCCATCCAGTGGAACAAGGGGTTCTTGCCCATGTCGCCGTTCATCACCCAGCTGACCTGGGTGCCACCGTTGGCGGCCTGGAAGCGCAGCTCACCCCCCGAGGTGGTGCCGAAATCGGGGAAGTAGAGGTCGTAGGCCACGCGCACGCCGGGTTCGGCGGCGGTGAAGCTCATGCGGCCATCCCCCTCGGTCTTGCTTTTCCAGGCCCAGACCGCGCCCGCGCCCGACTCGGGGCCGCTGTAGTCGATCTGCATCTGCGGGTCGCGTGTATTCCACACCGACCATTGCTTCCAATGCCTGGGGTTGGCCACCAGGGCATAGACCTTGTCGGGCGGGGCCTGGATCTGCAGGCTGCGCGAGACGGTGAATTTGGACGACAGCGCCAGCCCGCCGGCGTAGAGCAGGGCAATCAAGCCCACGATGACGATCAACAGCCACTTGAGGATCTTCATGCCGCACCCCAGAAATGTTGGTGCGCGCAGCATGCGTTAGCGGCGTCTGTCGACGCAAGCGGGCAAGACCTTAGTGAAGCGCGTGTGCCGGTGCCGTGGGGCAGGGGGCGTCGGTGAGTTCGCTTTGCTCGGCCTGATCCCAGGCGGCCTGCGTGAGTTCGCGCGCGGCGGCGAGCTGGTGGCAGAGTTCGAACACGCCCAGCCCGTCGGCCTCACCCACCGCTTCCGCCTGGGCGCTGGCGCCCAGATCGGCGGGCAGATCGGCCAGCGCGCCCAGCAGCTCGAACAGCAGTTCCAGCGTGGGTTCGCCGGGCTCCTGCTGGCGTGCCAGACCGAGGCTGCGGCAGAGGTAGTAGCAGGCCTTGGCGGCGTCATCGCATTGGGCGTGATAGAGGGCCAGCTGCTCCAGGGTCTCGCTGCGCGCGGCCTGGTCCTGCTGTTCACGCTGATCCGTGGCCTGGTCCAGGCCTTTCAAGCTGTCGATGACGATGCCTTCGGGCGCATTGCCGCACTCACCCGCCAGCGCCTGCTGCTGCTGTTGGGTCGATCTGCCTTTTCGCGCCATGGTGGTCTTCCTGTCCGACTGCTTGAGCCTGAATGCTAGGCCAAGCCGCCTGGCTTGCTGCCCCCCGTTCCGGTGGCAGGCGGGCCCATGCTAGGTGCGGGGCGGGAATTTGTCACGCGCACAAGCCCCTAGGCGCTACAGATCAGCGTTTCTTGGCCGGGCGCTGCCAGCCGCTGATGGCCACCTGTTTGCCGCGCGCCACACTCAGCTCGCCCTCGCCCACATCCTTGGTGATGGTGGAGCCACCGCCAATGGTGGCGCCAGCGCCGATGCTGACCGGTGCCACCAGCACGCAGTTGGAGCCCACATGCACGTCGGCACCGATGACGGTGCGATGCTTGTTGGCGCCGTCGTAGTTGGCGGTGATGGAGCCGGCGCCGTAGTTGACGCGCTCGCCCACCGTGGCATCGCCCAGATAGGCCAGGTGGTTGGCCTTGGCGCCCTTGGCCAGGGTGGAGTTCTTTACCTCGACGAAGTTGCCGATGTGCACCTCCTCGCCCAGGTCCGCGCCCGGGCGCAGGCGCGCGAAGGGGCCGATCAGCGCGCCCGCGCCGACCTTCACGCCCGCGCTTTCGCCATCGATGTGGGTGAATTCATGGATGCGTGCGCCGGCCGCGATGCTGGCATTGCGGATCACGCAGTTGGCGCCGATGCGCACGCCGTCGCCCAGCGAGACCTGGCCCTCGAACACGCAGTTGACGTCGATCTCCACATCCTGGCCGCAGCTCAAGGACCCGCGCAGGTCGAAGCGCGCCGGGTCGGCCAGGCGCACGCCGGCCTCCATCAGCGCCTCGGCCTGCTCGCGCTGGTGGCGGCGCTCCAGGTCGGCGAGCTGCAGGGGGCTGTTGACGCCCAGCACCTCGGTCTCGTTGGGGGCGGCAATGCCCACCACGGGCACACCCTCGGCCACCGCCATCGCCACGATGTCGGTCAGGTAGTACTCGCCCTGGGCGTTGTTGTTGTCGAGTTGCGAGACCCAGCGCTTCAGGGCGCCGGTGGGCGCGGCCATCATGCCGGTATAGCCCTCGCGAATCTGGCGCTGCTCGGACGTGGCGTCCTTGTGCTCGACGATGGCCTGCACCGCGCCATCTGCAGTACCACCGGCGCGCACGATGCGGCCATAGCCGCTCGGGTCGGCCAGCACGATGGTCAGCAGCGCCAGGCGCTCGCCGCCGCAGGCCTGCACCAGGCGGCTGGCGGTCTCGGCCTTGATCAGCGGCACGTCGCCGTTCAGGATCAGGGTCGTGCCCTCGCCCTGCAGGGCCGGCAGCACTTGCTGGATGGCATGGCCGGTGCCCAGCTGCGGCATCTGGCGCACGAAGCTGATGCCGGGCGCTGCCACGGCGCGCTCGACCTCGTCGGCGCCATGGCCGGTGATGACGATGCGCGCCTGCGCGTCCAGGCCTGCGGTGGTGCCGAGCACATGGGCCAGCAGCGAGCGGCCCGCCACCTTGTGCAGCACCTTGGGCAAGGCGGACTTCATGCGGGTACCCTTGCCCGCGGCCATGATCACCAGATTCAGCGCCATCGCGACTCCAATTTTTGAAGCCGCGATTATCGCGGCGCCGCTGAACGCGGCTATTTCGCGCCGACCTGCACCGTGATGCGATGCACTTCCGGCCGGGTTTGCGGGAAGTCGCCCATGGCCGCCTGCATCAGCCCGCCCACCAGGGCGGCATCGCCCTGGGTCAGCCCATCGTTGCTGGCGCGTGCTTCATACAGGGGTTCGCCACTGGCGCGGTCGCGCAGCAGCAGGGCCACCTCGCGGTCGTAGCGCTTCTCGCTCAGGTCCAGGCCAGCAAATGCGCCGATACGGCCGCGGCCAAAGCCATGGCGCCAGTTGGCATAACCCACATGCCAGCGCCACCACAGCGGATCGTCCCAGGGGGCGCGGTCCAGCGCGCTGACGCGAGCGCCCAGGGTCACCAGCACGTCGGCGCTCTTGGCGTCGGCGGCGGGGCTGAAGCCGGCCTTTTCAAGCGCCAGACGGGCGCTGTCCTCCAGCGCGTCCTGGCGCTTGTCGCCCTGTTGCGAGGGCAGGCGCTCGAAGGCATAACGGCCAGGTTTGCGGCCCTCGGGCCAGGCGCCGAAGGTCTGCACATCGGCACTGAGGGTGTAGATGCCGGAGCAGGCCACCAGCATGCTCAAGGCGCTCAGGCCTATGGCTGATAGAACGATATTGCGTCGCGTTGTCATGACGGGCCTCCTGTGCTGTGTTCTCAACAGCAGCATTGTGGCCCTAGTCGTCGCGGTGCAGCTTGATCACCGAGGGCGCCGCCGGCGCCGCACTGCCGCAGGCCTCGTCTTCGTCGAAGGCGATGTCGCCATCGGGCATGGGGGCGCCGGTGGCCTTGATGGTCTGGAAGGGGAAGAGCTCGCGGTCCATCATGTGCGAGGTGACGATATTGCTCATCGCGGTGAACATATTGTCGACCCGGCCCGGGTACTTCTTCTCCCACTCGCGGATCATGGCCTTGACCTGCACACGCTGCAGGTTCTCCTGGCTGCCGCAGAGGTTGCAGGGAATGATGGGGAACTCGCGGTGCTCGGCCCAGCGCACCAGGTCTTCCTCGGCCACATAGGCGAGCGGGCGGATGACGACGTTCTTGCCGTCGTCGCTCACCAGCTTGGGCGGCATGCCCTTCATGCGGCTGCCGAAGAACATGTTCAGCAGCAGGGTCACGACGATGTCGTCGCGGTGGTGGCCCAGCGCGATCTTGGTGGCCCCCAGCTCGCCGGCCACGCGGTAGAGGATGCCGCGGCGCAGGCGCGAGCACAGGCTGCAGGTGGTCTTACCCTCGGGGATCAGGCGCTTGACGATGGCGTAGGTGTCCTGCGTCTCGATGTGGAAGTCCACGCCGCGCGACTTCAGGTAGGTGGGCAGCACATCGGCCGGGAAGCCGGGCTGCTTCTGGTCGAGGTTGACGGCGACGATGTCGAACTTGATCGGCGCGCGCTGCTTCAGGTTGATGAGGATGTCGAGCAGGGCGTAGCTGTCCTTGCCGCCCGAGAGGCAGACCATCACCTTGTCGCCGTCCTCGATCATGTTGAAGTCGCCGATCGCCTGGCCCACCTGGCGGTGCAGGCGCTTGGAGAGCTTGTTGATCTCCAGCGCGGCCTTCTTTTCGGCTTGCTTGGCGGCGGCCGCGGCGTCGAGTTCGGGGGAGAGGGTGTCGGTCGTCGTCATGGGGTTCACCATTGGCCGCATTCGGCGCTGATTGCGACTTGGCAGTCGGGGAAGATTTCGAGCTTGGTCACCTTGATGCGCACGCCCACCACGCCGGGCAGCTTCATCAGCCGGGTGCAGAGCTTGCCCAGCAGGGCTTCAAGCAGGTCGGTGTGTTCGGCGGTGCACTCGTCGATGATGATGCTGCGCACGCGGCGGTAGTCCAGCACATGGCCGATGTCGGCATCGCGCGAGACGATCATCTGCGCGCCCAGGTTGACCTCGGCATCGACCTGGATGGGCTGGGGGCCTTCGCGCTCGAAGTCCAGCACGCCCAGGTTGGCGCCAAAGCGCAGCCCCTGCAGATTGATGACCTGGCGGTTGTTGCGGCGCAGGGCCAGCGGCACCTGGCCCTCGCGCAGCGGGCGCAGAAAACTCTCCACCGCCTTGGCCGCTACCACGCCATCGCCCAGCGCGGTCTGCACGCAGGGATGCTGGCGGCCGCTGGCGTCGCCGGCCACGAACAGGCCCAGCGGCGCGAAGCGCGGCTCGTCGCGGAAGGGGTGGGAGGGCGCGGTGATGCCGGCGCGCTGCAGCGCATCGCCCACCAGCAGCCAGGCGCTCGGTTCGGCCTCGAAGCCCAGTAGCACGGCCACATGGTCAAAGCGCTCCTCGCCATGAGCCTTGGAAACAACTGTCACCCCTTGCTCGTCCGCCAGCAGACGGCTGGGCATGGGGCTGCGCGGGCGCGTCTGGATGGCACCGCCCAGCGCTTCAACGCGCTCGATCAGCGCCCGCTGGGCGCGCCAGTCGCTGCGTGACCAGAGCGTGACCTGGTGGCCTCGGCCCTGCAGGTAGAGCGCGTTCTCCACCGCGTTGTCGCCGCCGCCCAGCAGCAGCAGGCGGCCGGGCGGCAAATGCTCGCGCTGGGCCGTGAGGCTGAGCGCATCCAGCACGCGCGCCTGCGGCAGCGGGCCGGGGAAGAAGGACTCGGGGCGCAGCGGCTTGAGTCCGGTGGCCAGCAGCAGGGCCCGTGCCGCGCAGGCGCGACCGTCTTCCAGCTGCAGGTGCCAGCCCCCGCCGGCTTCAGCGGCACGCCAGTCCAGATGCGCCAGGCTCTGGCCCAGCAGGAGCCGCAGGCCGGCCACGGCCTCGGTCTGGCGGGCGTACTGCTGGCCCAGGGTGGCGAGATTCTGGCCGGGGGCGCCCAGCACCCAGTCCTGGCCGAATTGCAGACCCTGCAGGCCGGCGCAGAGCTGCAGCGCGCGCTCGATCAAGGCCACGCTCAGGCCCAGCTGGGCCAGCCAGGAGGCCGCCGAGCAGCCGGCCGGCCCGCCGCCAACGATGGCGACGTCGTACTGGGGCAGCAGGGGTTCTGGCATGGCGCGGCAGGCTGAGGCGAAGCGCGCGATTATCCCAGGGACGGGCTCAGGCCCGCACCCCGGGGCCTTTGCGGCGCTTTCAGGCGCGTGCCAGACTGCGCGCAGGCCAGCGTTTCAGCAAGCGCCAGCCCAGCAGCAGGGCCAGCACCAGGCCATAGACGGCCGGCTCGGCAAAATTGTTCTTGCCCGCCCGCATCCAGATGAAATGTGCCAGGCCGATCAGCGCGATCAGGTAGGCCAGCTTGTGCAGGGCCTGCCAGCGCCGGGCGCCCAGGGCCTTGATGGCGCGGTTGAAGGAGGTGGCGGCCAGCGGCACCAGCAGCAGCCAAGCGCTGAAGCCCATCAGGATGAAGGGGCGCTTGGCGATGTCGTGCGCGATATCGCCCAGTTCCAGCCCCATGTCCAGCCAACCATAGGCCAGCAGATGCAGGCTGGCATAGAAGAAGCTGAACAGGCCCAGCATGCGGCGAAAGCGCGCCAGTGCGGGCTGGCCGCTGATGACGCGCAAGGGCGTGATGGCCAGGGTCAGGCACAGGCCGCGCAGGGCCCAGTCGCCCAGCGAGCGGATCAGGGTTTCGGCCGGATTCGCGCCCAGCTGGTTGGCGAAGGCCCCCCACACCAGCCAGGCCAGGGGCAGCAGGCACAGCGCGAACAGCGCCGGCTTGGCGGCCGGGTGCAGCCACAGCGATCGCTTGGCCATGGCTCAGAAATTCCGTTTCAGGTCCATGCCGGCATAGAGCTGGCCGACCTGGGCCTCGTAGCCATTGAACATCAGCGTCGGGCGCTTCCTGGCGAACAGGCCGTCCTCGCCGATGCGGCGTTCGCTCGCCTGGCTCCAGCGCGGGTGGTCCACCTGCGGATTCACGTTCGAGTAGAAGCCGTACTCCTGCTGCGCCGCCTTGGTCCAGCTGCTGGTGGGCTGCTTCTCGACGAAACGGATCTTGACGATGCTCTTGGCCGACTTGAAGCCGTATTTCCAGGGCAGCACCATG
>Ga0208398_100744_pt1 | contig 17077 bp, 11 predicted proteins | sample LakWasMe79_HOW10_2_FD_183905 | JGI IMG/M metagenome (GOLD analysis project Ga0208398, IMG submission 183905) | Freshwater sediment methanotrophic microbial communities from Lake Washington under simulated oxygen tension - Sediment Metagenome... | ecosystem: Environmental > Aquatic > Freshwater >...
CATCGGTGGGGACTCCAGAACTCCCAGAAACCGATATCCATTGGAATGGTTCTCGGAAGATCCGACCATCGGAAATCACCCGAAAGTCGTTTCAGGACAACGACTTGGAAGTTTTGCAGGGCCGACTATGGAGTGCGCGGCAGGGGTGCCAGGGCCCGGTGCAGCAGAGCATCTATGCCGATCCCGCAATGTCTACCGGACCACGGCCCGACCACGCGCAGGCCCCCGTGCGTGCAGGCGATAGCGCCCATGGCGACGGCGTTGACCAGCGGGGCCTCGGGCGGGATGCCCGGACGCCGACGGTGGCCGAAGTCCGGACGGGCAAGGCCTTCAGTCCGTCGTGTCGCGCATCAGCGCCGTGACCAGCTTGCGAACGATGGGCAGGGCCGGCGGTTCGGCCCGTCGGGCCAGCGTGACGACGCCGAAGCGCGCGGTAGCGCTCATGGCAGGCTTCAGCGGCAGTTCCACCAGATCAGGCGCGGCGGCGCGGATGGCGATCAGCACGGCATCGCTGTGGCGCACCACCTCGACCAGGCTGGGGATCTCCTCGCAGCGCAGCGTGACGCACTCGGTCGGATGCGCCGCCGGCCCGTAGCGCTCGACCATCGTGCGTGCGACCTCGTCGCTGAGCGGTGTTGATGCGATCGGAAACTGGCGCAGTGTGTCGAAGCGCAGCGCGCCCTTCCAGCGCGTGAGCGGATGACCCTCACGCACCAGGAAGGCGCCGCGCATCTCGACCAGGTTGGCCACCCGCAGGTCCGGTGCCGGTGACAGCGAGCGGGCGTCGACCACCAGCGCATCAAGCTCGCGTTCGCGCAGGCGGCGGGTCAGCACATCGGTGTGGCCCCGTGCAATCTCGACGTGAACCGTCGGGTGCGATTTCGCCATGGTCTGCAGCAGCGGGGTCATCAGCATCGCACCCGGCCCCGAACCCAGGCCAATGCGCACCGTGCCAGAGCGGCCCTCCCGCATCTGCAGCCCGCTGCCGGCCAGTTCGTCGGCATCGAACACCAGCTGCCGAGCGCGCTGCAGCGCTTCGACACCGAAGGGCGTCAGCACACTGCGCCGCCCGACGCGGTCAAACAGCGGTTGGCCGAGTTCTTCCTCCAGCGCGCGGATGCTGCGGCTGAGCGCTGGCTGCGTCAGGAAAAGCGCCTCGGCGGAACGCGTGAACGAGCCGCTCTGGGCCAGCGAGATCAGGTGCCGGAGCTGGACCAGCGTCATCGGGAAAACCTGGGTATAGCATTCATTCAAGTCATCATAAACGTACAAACAATGCATTGGACGTCGGTACAGGTGACTCCTACATTGCGGCCACGCACCGGGTCCGTCGAGCCGGCGCCCTTGGAGCCAGCCCGATGTCCGAAACCGCCTCCCCTGCCGTCCACGAGCCGCAAGCCGAGTCGGCCGCCGCATCGACCTACCTTCGCCACGTGCTCAATCCGCAGGTAGGCGAGTTCATCCGCCTGCGCCGCGAGATCCATCGCGAGCCGGAACTGGCGTTCGAGGAGCACCGCACCGCTGCCCTGGTGGCCGACAAGCTCGCGTCCTGGGGCTACGCGGTGGAGCGAGGTGTCGGCGGCACGGGCGTGGTGGGTCGGCTGGTGCGTGGCCGTGGTGTCCGGCGTCTGGGCCTGCGCGCCGACATGGATGCACTGCCGATCGCCGAGGCATCCGGCGCGGCATGGGCCAGCCGCCGCCCCGGCGTGATGCACGCCTGCGGCCATGACGGCCACACCGCGATGTTGCTGGCCGCCGCCCGGCATTTGGCCGAGGTGGGCGACTTCAGCGGCACGCTGCAGCTCATCTTCCAGCCGGCCGAGGAGGGGGGCGGCGGTGCGCTGCGGATGATCGACGACGGTCTCTTTGACCGCTACCCCTGTGATGCCATTTTCGCGATGCACAACATGCCCGGCCTGCCGCAGGGGCACTTGGTGTTCCGCGAAGGCGCCGCGATGGCGTCGAGCGATTACGCCAGCATCACGCTGACGGGCATTGGCGGTCATGGCGCGATGCCGCACAAGGCCACCGACCCGATCGTCGCCGCGGCCAGCATCGTGATGGCGCTGCAGACCATCGTCTCGCGCAATATCGACCCGCAGGCGATGGCGGTAGTCACCGTTGGCGCGCTGCACGCCGGCCAGGCGAACAACGTGATCCCGGCCACCGCGACGCTCGAATTGAGCGTGCGGTCGCTCGACAGTGCGGTGCGCAGCATGCTGGAGTGCCGCATCAAGGCCCTGGTCGCCGCGCAGGCCGACAGCTTCGGCGTGGTCGCCCGCATCGACTGGCGCGCCGGCTACGCCGTGCTCGTCAATGCGTCCGAGCAGACCGGGTTCGCCCGCGAGGTCGGGCTGGCCTTGCGTGGCCCCGACGGTGTCACGGTGCAAGGACCGGCACTGTCCGGCAGCGAGGACTTCGCCTTCATGCTGGAGCGCGTGCCCGGCAGCTACCTGCTCATCGGCAATGGCGACGGCGACAGCGCCGGCGCCTGCATGGTGCACAACCCGGGCTACGACTTCAACGACGACAACATCGCGATCGGGGCCGCCTATTGGGCGCTGCTCGCGGAGCGATTCCTGACCGACTGACCCTTCCAGCGAGAACTGCCATGAATCCCTCTGCCTCCCATCCCCTGCCGGTCGTGCCGAACCGCGTGACCGCGTCCCGTGCGACCGCGCCGCGCGCGGCCGCCGTTCCCAAGCGCGTGGTCGCAGCCACCGTCGCCGGCAACGCGCTCGAGTTCTACGACTTCGTGACCTACGCCTTCTTCGCCGTCTACATTGGCAAGACCTTCTTCCCCGCGTCGACGCCAATGGGCAGCCTGTTGCTGTCGGTGGCGGTGTTCGGTGTCGGCTTCTTTGCGCGGCCGGTCGGCGGTGTGCTGATCGGCGCCTTCGCCGACCGCGCGGGCCGGCGCCCGGCCATGCTGCTGACGATCGCGCTGATCACGCTGGGCACGCTCGGCCTGGCGCTGACGCCGTCCTACGACAGCATCGGCCTGGCCGCACCGGTCATCGTCGTGCTGTGCCGGCTGATCCAGGGCCTCGCCCTGGGTGGCGAGGTGGGCCCCTCCAGCGCATTCCTGATCGAGTCGGCGCCGCCGGCGCAGCGTGGCCTGTATGCCAGTTGGCAACTGGCCAGCCAGGGCATCGCGGGCCTGGTCGCAGGGGCGTTCGGGCTTTTGCTCACGAGCAGCCTGACGCCGGCCGAGATGCTGGCCTGGGGCTGGCGCGTGCCGTTCATGGTCGGCCTGCTGCTGGTGCCGCTGGCGCTGTACCTGCGCCACAGCATGCCCGAGACCCTGCATGCCGCTGCGGCGCAGGCGATCAACAGCGGGTTGACCGGCCTGAAGCGCAAGCGTGGCCTCATCGGACTGGCGGTGCTGGTGGTCATCGGCGGCACGGTGTCGACCTATGTCGGCAACTTCATGACCACCTACGCGATCACGACACTGAAGATGTCGCCGGTGCTGGCGATGGGTGCAACCGTCGTCGGTGGCCTCAGCACGCTGGTCTTCTCGCTGCTCGGTGGCTGGCTGAGCGACCGCTTCGGCCGTCGGCCGACGATGTTCTGGCCGCGTGTGGCCGCCGCGGTGCTGACTGTCCCGGCCTTCATGCTGCTGGTTGCACATCCTTCGGCCACGACCCTGTTCGCGGTGTCGGGCTTCCTGGCCGCGCTCACGGCAGTCAGCGGTGCCGCATCCCTGGTCGCCATCCCCGAACTGCTGCCCCGCGGCATCCGCGCCACCGGCATGTCGATCGCCTACGCGGTCGGCGTCTCGCTGTTCGGCGGCACGACCCAGCTGGTCATCACCTGGCTGATCGGCGTGACTGGCAATCCCGCGGCGCCCGCATGGTACGTGGCCGGTGCCAGTGTGATCACCGCGCTGGCCATGCTGGCCATGCCCGAGAGCCGGGATCACGCCCTGGAAGACTGACGACCGGTTTCCATCGCAGGAGAGTGCCGGACCCGTCCGGCCACCGAAGGCGCAATCTCCCATGAACGCTCAGGTCCCGTACTGCACATCACCATCGCCGACTGGAGAGCCGTCACGACCGTGACGCACCGAAGGAGCAAGGCCCGGGTCGACGCCCGCGGCTGAATCTCTCAGGTACCAAGGACAGGGGGAGCGGCACACCGCGGGGCTCGGGCACCGCGGGCAACTTGTTCTTCGGGAGTCTCACCATGAAAGTCATCGTCCTCGGCGCCGGCCTGCTCGGCGTCACCTCGGCCTACTTCCTGCGCCAGCAAGGCCACGACGTCACCGTGATCGACCGGCAGGCTACGCCGGCCGCCGAGACCAGCTTCGCCAATGGCGGGCAGATCTCGGTCAGCCATGCCGAGCCGTGGGCCAACCCGAGCGCACCGCTGAAAGTGCTCAAGTGGCTGGGCCAGGAGGATGCGCCGCTGTTGTTCCGCATCCGCGCCGACATGCGCCAGTGGCTGTGGGGCCTGCAGTTCCTGCGTGAATGCACACCGGCCCGCACCCGCCACAACATCGAGCAGATCGTCCGCCTGGGCACCTACAGCCGCGACACGCTGCAGGCCCTGCGCCGTGACACCGGCATCGCTTACGACGAGCGCACACAAGGCATCCTGCATTTCTACACCAGTCAGCAGGAGTTCGACGGTGCCGAAGGGCCGGCTGCGCAGATGCGTGCGCTGGGCTGCGACCGGCGGGTCATCTCGGCCGACGACGCCGTGAGACTGGAGCCCGCACTGCGCCACATCCGCCCGCAGCTGGCAGGCGCGACCTACACCGCTGAAGACGAGTCAGGCGACGCAAACCGCTTTGCGCGCGAACTGGTGGCGCGCTGCCAGGCCGACGGCGTGCAGTTCCTCATGAGCCACACCGTGACCGCGCTGCGCGAGGCGGGTGGCCGGATCGACCACGTCGAGGCCACCGATGCCGATGGCCGTTTCCAGCGCGTGCGGGGCGATGCCTACGTGCTGGCGATGGGCAGCCTGAGCCCACTGTTGGCCGCACCCTTGGGCATCCACCTGCCGATCTATCCGGCCAAGGGCTACTCGGTGACCATGCCGGTGAAGGACGCATCCATGGCGCATCAGGTGTCGCTGACCGACGACGAGTACAAGCTCGTCTTCTCGCGCCTGGGCGACCGCCTGCGCATCGCCGGCACGGCCGAGCTGAACGGCTACGACCGCGACCTGAACCGGGTGCGTTGCGAAGCTATCGTGCGCCGCACCGAAGCGTTGTTCCCCGGCGCGGGCGACACCGCCCAAGCCCAGTTCTGGACCGGACTGCGGCCCGCGACGCCGTCCAACGTGCCCATCATCGGCCGATCGAAGATCTCCAACCTGTTCCTCAACACCGGCCACGGCACCCTCGGGTGGACCCATTCCTGCGGCTCTGGAAAAAGCATTGCCCGCATCGTCAGCGGGTTGGCGCCGGAGGTGGACTTTTCCTTCAGCGGCCTGCCGCCGCGGGCGACACGGACCCGTGGCGTCGAGTTGCCGGCATAGGCAACGGTCGGCAAGTGCTGGCGTTGCGGGTGGTGGCTGGCGTTTCAGGACGCCAAGGAGTCCAACATCGGGCGTCTGGGTGACGTTGCCGCGGACACGGCGCCGGTCGAGTCCCGGGCTGGATGGGACGAGCCGGCGCACTTCATACAGGTGGCCAGGCGCCGCCGTGGGTCGAGGGCAACACACCCTTGGCCGTGACGCGTCGGCGCTCCAGCCAATAGGCCATGGGCGGCGGCACGGCGGTGAATTCGGGATCCAGCCCAAACTTCTGCGCTGCATCCATCGGCCAGTTGGGGTTGTAGATCAGCTCGCGTGCCAGCGCGATCAGGTCGGCCTGGCCCTGCTGCAGGATGGCCTCGGCCTGTTCGGCGTGCACGATCAAGCCCACCGCCATGGTGGCGATGTCCGCTTCGCGCTTCAGCCGCTCGGCATAAGGCACCTGGTAGCCGTAGCCCACCGGCGCGCCCGGCACCGCGCCAGCCAGCATGCCGCCGCCGGAGCAGTCGATCACGTCCACGCCCTTGGTCTTGAGCACGCGGGCCAGCGCCACGCTGCTGGCCGGGTCCCAGCCCGAGCCGTCGTCCACCGACAGGCGCATGAACAATGGCTTGTCCTGCGGCCACTGGGCGCGTGCGGCTTCGGTCACCTCGATCGCAAATCGCATGCGGTTGGCCAGGCTGCCGCCGTATTCATCGGTGCGCTGGTTGGCCTGGGGGCTGAGGAACTGGTGGATCAGGAAACCATGGGCGCCGTGCAACTCGACCACGTCGAAGCCGGCGGCATGGGCGCGGGCGGTGGCGCGGCCCCAGTCTTCGGCCAGTTGCCGGATCTCGCGCCCGGTGAGTGCACGTGGCACGGGTGAGCGGGTGTCGGCGGCGATGGCGCTGGGCGCCACCAGTTCCCAGGCGTCCCAATCGTCAATCTCGGCGCTGGGCGCCAGCGCCTTGCCACCCTCCCAGGGCCGGGCCACCCGCGCCTTGCGGCCCGAGTGGCCGAGTTGGATGCCCACGGCGGCACCACAGGCCCGCGTGAAGTCGGCAAGGCGCTTCATCGGCGCGATGAAAGTGTCGTCCCACAGCGCCAGATCGCCCACGGTGCCGCAACCGCGCCGCTCGATCTTGGTGGACTCCACGAAGAACAGGCCTGCCCCACCCGCGGCGTAGCGCCCGGCGTTCATCAGATGCCAATCGGTCGGGAAGCCCTTGGCGGCAGCGTACTGGTGCATCGGCGCCACCACGATGCGATTCTTGAGTTGCAGGCCGCGCAGCGTGGTGGGGGTGAACAGCAGAGGTGTTTGGGTCATGGCGCCACACTCTAGCCGGGCAGCGCGCGCAGACAGGCGTGAGGCCGTGCTGCCCCGGCTCGCAAAGGGGATCGAAGGCGGCAAGGTGAACCAGCGGCGTTGGGGCGCCGCGCCGGATCACGCGGTGCGTTGCGGCGGCTTCAGGGTAGCCGGCCTTTGTTTCAGTTGCACCGCAACAAGCCCGGCGATCCCGACGCACCACAGCCAGGCCGTGGTGGGTTCCGGCACCGGCAGGAATGCGGTGACGTTGTCGATGCCGGCTGCAAAGTAGGCGGATGTACTCCAGGTCAGGGCCGTGAAGGTCTCCCCCGCTGTGTAGATGACGCCGACGAACGCCCTGTTGTTGTTGCCGGACTTGGCGACGGTGACCGAGTCTCCGAGACTCGTCGTCAATGTGACGTCGGAGCCGCTGTAGTTCGCACCCGCATAGTCGAAGCCGAGGGCTTTGACAGGCGCGAAACCGAGTTGCGTACTGCCGAATCCGCCCAGGTTGAGGGAGAGCGTCGTGGCGAATGTGGAGCCGTTGACGCTGGGGATCGGCCCGAAATTGGCAGGAATCGCATCGATCACCCAACTGTCGTCGCTCTTCCCGTTCACGACAGAAAGCGTCAGAAATCCCGCGGTGACCGGCGCGGGACCGTACGTGACGTCACTGCTGTAGGCATTGAAGTCCTGCGTCAGTTGGGTCGTGCCTGCTGCCGCGGCCTGCCAAGCGTTCCTGTCGGTGAATGTCTGAAACGCTGCACCGGCAAGGGATGAGGCACCGAGTGCCGACAGCAACACGGCGCCACGGATCAAAGCCTTCTTCATGAATGAGTCTCCTCTTTCGTGGTCGGGTTGAACTCCGGTCCGGTCTGCGGCGCACCTATACCGGTGCGCGGATTGCCGTCGCCCCGTCCCTCGGCGCATTGATTGCTCTCCGCGCCGCCATGTCAATCCCACATGCCGCGTGCATCGGGGGCAAAGGTTCGAGCGGGCGCTCGACAGGCCCGCCGGGCTGCCTAAAGACCGTTGACCCGCCGCAAGGCCGCCAGCCCTGCGCGACAGCCCGGCCAACTGCGTCGACGCGCTGGCGGCCGTTTGCGCTCAGCGCCGGAAAGCCAGGCGTGCAAGCCACCGGCCGCCGCCTTGTTAACCTATCGGCATGAAGATACTGGTAGTCGATGACCACCCGATGTTCCGCGAAGGCCTGGCCAGCGTGCTGCGGCAATGGCCCGCGGTCAGCAGCGTGCTGCAGGCCAGTGACGGTGAACAGGCCCTGGCGCTGGTGGCCGGGCAGCCGGATCTGGCGGCGGCCATCGTCGACCTGCGTATGGCTGGCACCGGCGGGCTGGTGGTGGTGGCGCAGTTGCGGCGCTGGCGCCCCGATCTGCCGGTGCTGGTGCTGTCCTCGTCCGAGGAGCCGGACGATGTGCGCCGCGCGCTGGCAGCCGGCGCGGGGGGTTACTGCCCCAAGTCGGCCGCCCCGGCCACACTGCTGGCTGCCTTGCAGCTGGTGCTGGCTGGCGAGGTGTACCTGCCGCCACTGATGGCCCAGGCGCCGCCCGCACCTGCCGTCGCGGGGGATGGCAGCGGCCTGACGCCGCGCCAGCGCGAGGTGCTGCAGCAGCTGTGCCAGGGCCAGACCAACAAGCAGATCGCCCGCATCCTGGACATGCAGGAGAAGACGGTGAAAGGCCATGTCTCGGCCATCTTCAAGGCGCTGAACGTGGTGCACCGGCTGCAGGCCGTGGAGGTGGCGCGCAACGCCGGCCTGGTCCGCTGATCAGTCGCCCGGGACGCCGGCGCCCAGCGCCCGGCCGATGGCCAGCCGCAGGGCCGTCTCGCCGACCGGTTTGTGCAGCAGGCCCAGGCCGCTGGCGGCGGCGTCGCGCAGGCGGTCCGGGCCGGTGTCGCCGGTGACCAGAATGGCCGGCACCTCGTCGTTGAAGTTGTTGCGCAACTGCCCGATCACCGCCACGCCGTCGTCGGGTCCATGCAGCCGCAGGTCGCACAAGATCAGCCGCGGGAGCACGGTCAGCGTCATCAGCTGGGGCTGCAGCGTCTCCAGGCTGGCGGCCGCCAGCACCTGGCAGCCCCAGCCGCGCAGCAGCGCCACCATGGCCAAGCGGATGTCGGCAGCGTCATCGACCACCAGCACCAAGTCACCCGGAACCAAGGCCGGCAGGCCGGTGGGCAGGCCGGCAGGCAGGCCGGCCGTCGGCACGGGCACCTGGGCCCTGGCCAGCGGCAGGCGCAGGGTGAACACCGTGCCTCGGCCCGGCCGCGAGCGCAGCCGCAGCGGCACCGCCAGCAGCGCGCACAGGCGCTGCACGATGGCCAATCCCAGGCCCAGGCCCTGGTCGCGGTCGCGCTCGGGGTTGTGCAGCTGCACGAACTCCTGGAACACCTCGGCAAGGCGCACCCGCGGGATGCCGATGCCGCTGTCGGCCACGCGCAGCCGCAGGCTGCCGCCGCGCAGGTCGGCCTGCAGCCGCACGCCGCCCGTGCGGGTGTAGCGCACCGCATTGCTGACCAGGTTGCGCAGCACACGTTCCAGCAGCTGTGCATCGGTGTGCACGGCCAGGTCGGCGGGGCCGTGCACCACGCAACGCAGTTCCAGACCTTTGGCGCTGGCGATGACGCCCTCGTCGGCGGCGATGCGCGCCAGCAGCGGCGCCAGCGCTACGGCGCCCAAGGCCGGACGCACCATCTCGGCATCGAGCCTGGAGATGTCCAGCAGCGCGTTGAACATCGCGCCCATGCCGTCCACCGTGTTGCGCACATGGCCCAGCAGGCGCTCGGCCTCGTCGGCCGGCGGCCGCTGCAGCAGCGCGCTGACAAACAGCGACAGTGCATGCACCGGTTGGCGCAGATCGTGGCTGGCGGCGGCCAGGAAGCGGCTGCGCGACTGCCCCAGCGCTACGGCCACGTCCTTCTGGGTCTGCAGGTCGGCGGCCAGCAGGCTGGCGGTGTGCCGGTTGCGGAACGAGGCGAGCAAGGTGGCCTGCAACTGGCGCGCACTGACCAGGGCCAGCGCCAGCCACAGCAGCGTCAGCATCGCCACCGGCCAGCGTGCCGGTCCGCCGTTGCCCAGCGCCGCCGCCACCACGCCGGCCACCACCGGCAGGTACAGCGCACACAGCGCCGGCAGGTGCACGGCCAGCGCAAACATCGCACCGGTGGCCAGGCCGCTGAGCAGCACCATCAGCAGGGCGCGGTGGGCGTAGTCGGCGCCCGGAAAGATCAGCAGCACGCCGATCGCCCACAGCACGCCGTTCACCGCCGACATGCGCGTGGCGTTGCGCAGCAGCCGGTCGGGTGCATCGCTGCGGCCGCGCTGGCGCCAGGTGATCGCGCCATGCCCGGCTGTGGCCAGCAGCATCGCCGCCAGCCATGCCAGCAGCCAGGGCAGCGGCGCCGTGTCGCGCAGGGTGAGGGTGGTCATCACCGCGACCACGGCATTGCCCAGCGTGTACAGCGGATCGCTGCGCTGCAGGTGGCGGGCCTGGTCGTCGCGCACCATGGGCTGGATCCGGAGGGCGAGCGCGTCGTCGGCGGTCGGGGGCGCGGCGGGCATCGGCGCCATTGTGCGTTGGCAGGCCCTGCCTGCCCGGACCACCCCACCCGTCTGGAGGGCGGCCGGCTCGCCGGCCTGCCGGCCCCGGCGCTCAGACGCTCAGGTGCTCAGGTGCTGGCCCGGCCCATGCGCTGCCGGCGTGATTTCCAGGCCAGCCCGGCCAGGCCGGCCAGCATCAGGGCCCAGTGGGCGGGCTCGGGCACCGCCGTCACGCTGATCTCGCCGGTGGTGTAGAGCGCCGAGGTGTCCAGTCGCGTGCCGGCTGCCAGCTTGAAGCCGCTGGCGTCGATGCTGGCAAAGCTGCCGGTGGTGCTGCCCCAGTCGAACAGGTCGAAGTGCTGGCCGGCCTGGCCGACAAAGCCGTTCCAGGACGTGAGCGTGAGCGTGCCGCCGAAGCTCAGCTGGCCCAGCACCACGTACTTGTCGAAGCTGCTGTTCTTGACCGCGTCGCTGCTGCCACAGGCCAGGGTGCAGGCGGCCGTGCCGCCGATCTCGGCCAGGTAGCGGTTGCTCTCGCCGAACTCGACATCGCCTTCGTCGGTGCCCAGGCCGGGCGAGGCGCCCACCGACAGCCCGCCCTCGAAACGCTTGGCGCCGCTGCCGGTGAACTTGGCGCCCGAGCGCTGCTGCACCAGTTCGAAGAAGGTCGCCACCGAGCCGGTGGACACCCGCAGTTCGGCCCCGCTCTGGATGTCGACCTTGCCGTAGAAGGTGGTGTTGCTGTTGCCCGACAGGATGATCTGGCTGGCATTGCTGCCCAGCACGTCGGCATACACGGCCGAGGTGCCGCCGCTCAGCAGCACCCGGCCCTGGTTGGTGAGCGTGCCGCTGCGCACATCGCCGTAGCCGCTGATCGTGCCGGTGGCGGCATTGGTCAGCGCATTGCCGTTGTTGTCGAAGGTGCCGCCGGCCAGCTGGACCTTGCCGGTATTGGGGCCCATGCCGCCCAGCAGCAGCAGCGTGGCGTCGCGGCCGGCCGTGAGCGTGCCGTTGTTGCTCAGCGCCGTGGTCAGGCTGAGCGTGCCGCCCTGCGCACTGATGATGCCGGTGGACGCATTGGTGACCGCATTGCGAACCTGGCCCAGGCCTTCGATGCGCCCGGTATTGCTGATGGCGCCGCCGCTGAGGCTGGTGATCGCCGAGCTCAGCAGGACCTGCCCGCTGTTGCTGAAGCCCTTGTCGACGGCTAGGTTGCCGCCATCCACCAGCAAACGCCCCTGGTTGGTGAAGTTGGTGCGGATCGCGCCCGTGCCGCTGAGGGTGCCGCCTGCCTGGTTGACCAGCGAGCCGGTGGTGCCGTCAGCGGCGTCCGTGACCTGTGCACCGTCCAGCAGCAGCGTGCCCTGGTTGTTGAGGATGTTGTTGGGCAAGGCCAGGGTCGCGCCACCGCCCACGCTCCAGACGCCGGTGTTGAGCGCGCCCCTGCTGCCACCGCTGGGGCTGAGCTGCAAGTAGCCGGATTGGTCGAAGCGGCCGCTGTTGGTGAAGCTGCCGGCCAGGAACCCCGACCCGCTCATCGTGCCCTCGTTCACCAGCGCACCATTCACCTGGCCGCCGGCCAGCACAAGGTTGCCCCGGTTGGTCAGGCTGTCTGTCTTGACGCTGCTGAAGTTGCCGATGCTCAGTTCCCCCAGAGCATTCACCAACAGGCGCCGCGCTTCCACTGCGCCGCCGATCAGGGTCAGGCTGTGGCCCGCCAGGAGGTTGAGTTGACCGCCGACCTTGAGCACCATCTGGTTGGCCAAGGTGCTGGCGCGACCCAGCAGGGTCTGGTCGCCGGTGGTGGTGTCGCCGGCGAAATTGAGGGTGCCCGACAGCCAGTTGAAGCTGCCGTTGAGCGTGGCGTTCAACACGCTGAGCACGCCGCCGCGCAGGTTGATGGTGCCGCCACTGCCCACCACCAGGTTGCGCGCCTCAACCGTGCCACTCGGCAGCAGCTCCACCACGCCCAGCCCGCCGTCCTGGCCCACGCTCAGCTCGCCCGCGGCGCTGAACCAGCTGTCGCCGCCCTTGACGGTCAGCGTCGCCAGCGTGCCCGTGTAGTTGCCGATCTGGGCATTGCCGGTGGTCATCAAGCCACCCAGGTCGACGGTGATGTCACCCTGCGTCGCGTACAGGTTGGCTGCGTTGGCCCAGCGGGCACCAGCCCCGCTGATGCTGACGCTGCCCGAGCCGCCCGACTTGCCCAGGTAGGCGCCGTTGCTGAGCACCGCCCCGCCGGCCTCCACGAACAGCTGGGCGTTTCCGTAGTCACCTACGATCAGGTCGGACACAGTGCTGAAGCTGGAGCCGGCGCCCTGCACGGTGACTGTGCCATGCGTGCCGGTACTCGCGGCCAGCGTGGAGCTCTGGCTGATGTTGACCTTGCTGTTGGACTTGATGATCAACGCGGCATCGTCATCGGGCGAGGCTCCGATGTCGGTGCCGTGGGAGTTGAGGGTGACGTTGTTCTCCAGTGTCAGGTAGCGCTGCATGTCCGTGCCGGCGGTGACCACCATGCCGGCCGACCCGCCATCCCAGGTCTGGGCTTTGCTGATGACGATGCCATGGCTGTTGTCAAAGGTCAGGCGCTGCAGGTTGCTGCTCTGGTTGTGCAGGCCGAGCTCGGCCAGGCCGATGTTGTTGACGAAGTTCAGCGTGAACGCAGCCGCGCTGCCCTCGAAGAGGATGGCCTGGTAGATCGTGTAGCCGAGGTCGGCGACGTTCGCCGTCTGGCTGCCCCTGAAGTGAAGGAAGTCGCCGGCGGCTGGCTGGACCAAGGCTCCGTTCACCTTCTCCCAGTTCTGCGGCACGCTCCAGCGGCCGACCGTGCCCGACGAGTTCACGCCGCCGACCCAGTAAAGGTCGCGCGCATCCGCCAGGCCCGGGCCGAACAGGGTGGCCAGGGCCAGGCACACCGGCAGCAGACGCCGCCGCCGGGTAGAGGTGTTCGCAGCCGGCTGCGTGGATCGCTTGCTTTTCATGGGAGTCCCTGGTGGATGTCGATAGTGATGGCGGGGGCGCAGGGCAGGTCGTCAGGGCTTGAGCAGGAAACTGAATTCCGTGCCGAAGTCCAGCGTGGCCGAGGCCGGGTACTTGGCGACGCCCACGCTGGCCGACAGCGCAAAGCCCCATTGCCCGTTGGCGAAGTAGTCGCGCAGGGCCTTGTCGAACACGGCCGGGTCGGCCAGGCTGGCGTCCTGCACCGGCCAGCGGGTCGCCATCTGGTAAGAGACGCTTTCCGCCGACACATTGAGTTCGGGGATCGTGGGCTGGCTCAGGCTGATGCCCATGGTGGGCCCCTGCCAGATCTGCTTGTTCAGCTTGCCTTGCTGCACAAAGATGCCCAGCTGCAGATCGGCGCCGAAGGCCGGACCGAAGCTCAGGCCTTCGTTGACCATCACGGCCACGTTGGGTGCGGTCGAGAGGGTGTTCAGGTCGACCGCGATGCCGATGGTTTCGTAGCCCCCCACCGCGTAGGCGGCGCTGATGCCGCCCTGCACACCGAAGATCCAGCCCGCGCCGAGCTGGGTCGCGCCGACCTTGTCGGCGATCGTCTTGATGTCCGCGGCGATCTGGGCGTCCACCTTGCCCTTGGCCGCGGCGACCACCAGGCGGCGCATGGTGTTCACCATCTCCGGGTCGCTCTGCAGCTGCTCGAAGCTGGCCTTGATCTGGGTGAATACGGGCTTGTTCTTGTTGACGAAGTTGGTCGCCTCGGACACGGCCTTGTCCTTCACCAGCGCGGTCATGCCGTCGGTGAAGGCCTGCAGGGCCTGGTTGTAGTAGCCCTGCGCGCCGAACAGGGCCCGGCCATAGGTGGTCTGTGCGGTGATGCCGACCTGGCGGAAGGCCGCCGTCACGTCGGGGTTGCTGCCCGGCCCACGGTCGTAGCTGGCGCGGGTGATGTCCCAGGCCCCCTTGTACGAGCAGATGCCGCAGACATCCATGTGGTAGCCGGCGCGGCAGTCGTTGTAGAACAGCGCCAGGCAGCGCTGCATGCCGCTGTGGCTGCGCGTCAGGTAGGGCTTCTGGGTGTAGGTGGTGCTGCCCGAGTAGTGGCAGGTGCCGATGCCGGTGCTGTGGTAGCCGTCGCGGCAGTTCTGCACGCACAGCGTGGCGGTGCAGCTGTAGCCGTCGCGCGGCTTGGCGTAGCACAGCGCACCCTCCTTGACCTGATCGCCGGGGCAGGAGAAGGCCTGGGCGCTGCCTGTGAGGATGAACAGCCCCGCCAGGGCCAGGAACAGCGTCCTGGTCAAGCGGCGCAGGGCGGGGGTGATGGTGCCGATGGATGGCATGGGGCTCTCTCCCTGGCTGGCCGCTGGGCGGTCGCAGCGTCTGCAACATGGTTTCCGGCGCATGGCCGGGTTGTTGCCAGTGTTCAGGGCGCGGGACGGCCGGGCAATCCGACCTTGGGCCCGAGACCGGGTCCCGGGACCCGCAGGCAAGGGGGGTGGCGCCGGGTCTGCTTGACAGCATGATCTTGGTCCCTCTGGGGCAGCCCTGCACGCCATCGCAAGGTTGCGGATCCGTGCCCCGCAGCGTGGTGTGAGTCCGTGAGCCCGGGAAAGATGGGATGTGCGGTACTCAGCGTGAGCCGCAGTTGCCACGTCCTGACGCCAGCCGAGCTCGGGGCGATCGACGCTGCCAGGTCGATCTGGATCGATTGCCAGATCGCGGAGCGCGGCGACGACGAGGCTTTGGTATCGCAGTCGCGCCGGCTCGCCAGGCCTTGGTGTTTGCCGGCTCGATGCCCGCCTATTTCCAGAACGCCTGCATGGCGTCGCGCTTCATCTGCCGATCGGTCGTGATGTGGCGCCCCGTCGTCGCCACACTGGTGTGCCCGAGGTGGTCCCTGATGACGGTGACGTCGATGCCGGACTGCGGCAAGGCCACCGCGCAACTCTGGCGCAGCACGTGAGGCCTGATGCGCTTGCGCTGCAGAGCGGCTCATGGCTCGCGCCACCTGCCCAGCGCGTGCTGCTCGAAGCGCCGGCCTGCCAGTTCCAGTTGTTGCGGCGTCGCCTTGAGGTAGACCTCGGTACCCAGCACGTTCACGTGCCCCAGGCAGGCTGATAGCTCGGGCAACTGGGCATGCACGGTCCATGCCTTCAGTGGCCTACGTCGTCAGCCGATGCACAGCGAAGGCGTGCCGGAATTCGTAAGGCCTGGCGCCAGAGCGGCCGCGCGCGGGATTGAGCCCGAGATCGCGCAGCAAGCGGCGCAGCACATCGGAGGCAGCATGCAGCGTGAGCGCCGATCCGTCGCGGCGGACGAACAGGGTCGGCGAGGCGCCGACGCCATTGACAACAAGCACCTGCTCACGGCGGCGAAGTTACTGGTTCAACTCGGCGACAAGATCGTCGCGGACCGGAAGGATGCGCGAACGCCCCTTGCTTCGCTGGACGGTCAAGATGCCACGGCGCAGATCGGTGTCTGCCATGCGCAGCCGCGTGGCCTCACCCAGCCGAATGCCGATGCAATACAGCTCAGATGCCCTGTTGGTGCCGGTGTTCCAAGACAGCAACCCGCCGATGCGGCTCAAGCGATGCACGACCGTGCAGGTCAGCGCATCGCGCAGGTAGGGGAAGGGGTTTTTTGCGGGTTTTTTGCCCGTCGTGCTCAGGCCTTGCGCGCAGCCTTGGGCAGCAGCGCCGCAACCAGCCCCAGCAACGGCAGGTAGGCGATCGCCTGGTAGACGAACGCGATGCTCGTGCGGTCCGCCAGCAGGCCGAGCACTGCGGCGCCCAGGCCACCCATGCCGAACGCGAAGCCGAAGAACAGCCCGGACACCATGCCCACCTTGCCGGGCATCAGTTCCTGCGCGTAGACCAGGATGGCCGAGAAGGCCGACGACAGCACGAGGCCGATGACCACCGTCAGGGCGGTGGTCCAAAACAGGTTGGCGTGCGGCAGCAGCAGCGCAAATGGCGCCACACCGAGGATGGAGCACCAGATGACGGGCTTGCGGCCGATGCGGTCACCGATGGGGCCGCCCGCCACGGTGCCGACGGCCGAGGCGAACAGGAAGATGAAGAGGTGCAACTGGGCGCTCTGCACCGAGAGGCCAAAGCGCTCCATCAGGTAGAAGGTGTAGAAGCTGCTCAATCCCGCCACGTAGAAATACTTGGAGAAGATCAGCACCAGCAGCACCACGACGGCGCCGGCCACCACGCGGGGTGGGTACGGCGCGGCGGTGGCGGGCCGCTTGGCACCGCTGGCGGTGATGTGGTGGGCGGCGTACCAGCGGCCGACCTGCAGCAGCAGCACGATGCCCAGCAGCGCCACCAAGCCGAACCAGGCGACGCTGCGTTGGCCCAGCGGCACGATCACCGCAGCCGCCAGCAGCGGGCCGATGGCCGTGCCCGTGTTGCCGCCCACCTGGAACACCGACTGTGCCAAGCCATGCTTTCCGCCCGACGCCAGCCGCGCGATGCGCGACGACTCGGGGTGGAAGATGGACGAGCCGATGCCCACGAAAGCTGCTGCCAGCAACACCACGCCGAAGCTGGGTGCAAAGGCCAGCAGCAGCAGGCCGATCAGCGTGGACGTCATGCCGATGGGCAGCGAATACGGTTGCGGCCGCCGGTCCGTGAACAGGCCGACAAGCGGTTGCAGCAATGAGGCCGTCAGCTGGTAGGTCAGCGTGATGAGGCCGATCTGGCCAAAGCTCAGCGCGAACTCGCCCTTCAGGATGGGGTACATCGCCAGGATCAGCGACTGCATCATGTCGTTGACCATGTGCGCAC
>Ga0208398_100745_pt1 | contig 17077 bp, 15 predicted proteins | sample LakWasMe79_HOW10_2_FD_183905 | JGI IMG/M metagenome (GOLD analysis project Ga0208398, IMG submission 183905) | Freshwater sediment methanotrophic microbial communities from Lake Washington under simulated oxygen tension - Sediment Metagenome... | ecosystem: Environmental > Aquatic > Freshwater >...
GTCAATTCAAAATCTGTCTTTCCCGAAATTTCTTCTATTGTTAGATTGTACTTTTTTGCCATACCTATAGGATCGAGCTCTACAAGATTGGGGATTTTTATTTCCTTTGAATGGTTGTTATTGCCCAGAGCCATTGATGCTCCAAAAGGAAGAAAATTATTGATTGTCATATCATACTGAAAACGGTAACCATCACCAACATACAGCATATTTTTAATGCTCATCCTGTTTTGAGGGTTGCCTTTTTCCTTCAGCTCATTTTTTATAACATCTACAAAAAAATCAGTTCCTTCGATGTTCACTGTCGGTAATTCTCGTTCCATAATATTCTGTTTTTAAAGAACAAAGGGAAGTCGTCTTTTTAGACAAACTCCCCAATATCAAAATCACTCAAATCATTTTTCCGCAAAGTGGAAGAACCAGCATCCGTTTCAGAAGAAAGGCTCCCGTCCAACAGCTCCGCTATTTTACGGGACGCACTTTCTATGGAATTTTCCAATAGGCTGAATAATTCAGTTCCTTGTATTTTCTGAACTATAGCAACCACTGTTTCCTTTTGAGATGGCTCCAATTTGTTTTTTTGCAGCAACATCCCCGCAGAGCTTAGTTCTTCAAAGGTAACCCCTTGGGCAAAACCGTCATTCCTACCAGATATTCCATATCTGTTCCATTCTTCTTCCTCTTCCTCAAAATCAGGCATATTTCCAAAAACTTCATCCAGTTCTTCCTGCGGAATTTGTATATCGACATCTACCTCGTCGATTTCAATATCAAAATTATTCATTTCATGTTTCCGCTTTTTACTTTGGCTTTCAGTGGCACGTTTTGGCACTGAAAGGCTTCTCATTGGTTTGGGCTGTCCCATAATATCAGGTAGGTTCGGGTTAGGTTTTTCCTGAGTTGGTTTTTGCTCCGTCCTTTTCTTGATAATTATCTTATCCTGCACCAAGAGCGCAATAATAATGAGCAGGCATATTACGATTACTGTTTCCATAATTATAAAATAGGTTTGTATTTATTGTTGAAACTTGTGATAATCTGCTCACCAAACTCCTGAAAATGATATTCGAGAAGATTATCTAAGTAGGCATAAATAGTTATCTTATCTTCGCCTATTACCTGTACGATTCGGGACAGTTTCTCATGAAAATCCGGTCGAATATATACCGTTTTGCCATCCCGGGCATTGGTGTCAGGCCTTTTGAAAAATATACTTTCATAATCCCGATCATTTACTTTTTTGCCTTTGTTCCTTTCCTTCGCTAAAGGCTTTTCCTGCAATGGTTTTATCGGAGTTTCTGGTTCTTCCTGCGGAAGTTGTAATCCTTCCTTTTTTACTCCATCTACCATCAGATTCATCATTAACTCTTCGTTGATTTCAGGAATTGCTTTTTTCTTATTATCTTTTTCCATGCTATTACAATTGAACGATTCTTAAAAATTCCGTCATGAACTGGTCTAAGCGGCAAGCATTCATCAACCGTTCATCGGGAGGCATTAAAGTTGACCGAAAAACAGTCTTTGCACCCGCTTCGCTCTCCTTGCGGAAACGTGTGCTGTTCATAATCTGACATTGCATTAGACTTAAGCCCAACTCATCAATAAGTTTATTATAAACATCGTACAAGGGCGAGCGTTCACGACCATCTACCTGATTCCAAAACAGATTAATGGTTTCAATGGAGGTTTCTCCTTTTTTCATAATAACATCCTTCATCAGCTGTGTAAAAATGAGTGTACTTTCCATAATTACACGATCTGCTACAATAGGCGTGAAAATATGGTGCATCCCCGCCAGAGCTTTCAAAATACCGGGAGTGTTTACTGTTCCCGGAAGGTCAAAAAAGATAAAATCAACCGGAACGGAAGTGGATTCTAAAAAATCATGCGCAGCCTCCAATACACCTTCAGCTTTATGCTGAATGATCGGATAAGCTTTTTTGTTAATAGTCGTAAATTGTTTGAATGCCACCCGTTTTAAAAACTCATTTTCCATCACCATAGCCAAATCACGAGTCTTCATTTTCATTAAACTATGTTGTGGAAAATCAGCATCGAATACGGCTACATTGTAGCCAAGACGATAATGTAGTGTACTGGCCGCAAGTGCCGTAAAGGTGGTTTTGCCAACTCCTCCCTTTTGGGACGAAAAAGCAATGAATACTGTTTTGTGTTCTGTTTTCATTTTTTACTGTATTTAATTATTTACTTATATCACTGCATAGATAGATGCTTACCTGCTATTGTTCATACGTATGCAATTTTGTAGAAAGTTATGTGGCTATTTAAATAGGTATTGCTCTACTTATACACTTACATATGCGTATCTGTCCTTAGCCAACTACACAAATAAGTTTGTAGCATCATGACTATATATGTATAAACCCAAGTCTGTAAACCTGCACTTATGTAACCATGCAATTTTATATGCTCTTCTGTATTTATCAACATCCATAAACTTGTATACACATAAGCGAGTAAATACATAATTGAGAAACAACGTACCAACATAGTTATCTGTTTACATACGCTTGCAGGTACAAAGAAATGCAGATGTATACGTCCTTCTTATAAGTAAGAACGCATTGGCGTTCATTGACACTATTTGGCAATACTACACAGAGCAATACTCTACTGAAGAGGAATTTACTTTGCAATGTTATTTTTATTAATGGGTTTATGCAAAAGAACTTCGATAGATTAGATTATAAAGAGAACGGCCCGAAGCCGTTTTTCCCTGCTTTATTTAATCCGTCCCGCAGGGCGGATTTTGTGTTCACATGAACACGGCAAGTTGTGTTTTGAGGCACTCGAAACCGAGTTCGTGCCTCAAAACAACTTGCCCTGCTGGGAGCTGAAAACCCTTCCGAAGTCAGGCTTTTTGTTGAAGTTAAAAATGGATAAGTAATGAACGAAAACAGGAACAGGAAACAGAATAAAGGCGGACGGATGCCCAAGAGCGATCCGAGTATTCACCGCCACGTTTTTCGCCTTACGGACGAAGAACATGCTAGATTATTGTCGCTTTTTGAAGCATCGGGAATGGCCAATAAAGCAAAATTCATCATTTCCGTACTGTTTGGAAAAGAGATTAAAACGGTCAAAATTGACAAATCGGTGTTTGATTTTTATATGCGCTTGACTTCTTATCATAGTCAGTTCCGCTCCATTGGCGTGAATTACAACCAGATTGTGAAGCTGTTGTACCGTAATTTTTCAGAGAAAAAAGCAGCTGCTTATCTCTACAAATTGGAAAAACAGACGGCTGAAATGGCAGTATTATGCCAAAAAATCATTCAGATAACCGAAGAATTTGAAACAAAACATTTGAAAAAATAGTGTTGAAATGATAGCAAAAATTGGAAGAGGGAGCAATTTATATGGAGCATTGGCATACAATCAGCTCAAAGTGGAAAAAGAAAACGGGCAAATTCTATTTACTAACAGAATAATAGAAACACCTAATGGACAGTATTCCGTTGCTCAGTTGGTTCGCTCTTTTGAACCTTATCTGATTGCCAACCGTAATACCGAAAAGCAAACTTTACATATTTCTCTAAATCCTGACCCAAAGGATAATGTAAGTGATGAAAAGTTCAAACTAATAGCTCAAGAGTATATGCAGGAACTGGGTTATGGGGAACAACCTTTTGTAGTATTCAAGCATACGGATATTGATCGCACCCATATTCATATTGTATCAGTTTGTGTGGATGAAGAAGGCAAAAAGATTTCGGATAAGTTCGAAAAAAGACGATCTATGAATGTATGTCGTGAACTCGAAAGTAAATACGGACTTCTATCAGCTACAGAGAAAGAGCACAAGCAAAATGATAATATTTTCCATCCTGTGAATTACCAAATAGGAGATATAAAAAGCCAGATTGCTTCGGTTGTCCGTCACCTACCTAAGTATTATAAGTTCCAGACGTTGGGAGAATACAATGCGTTACTTTCCCTGTTCAATATTACCACTGAAAAAGTAGAGGGAGAATTGCAGGGAAAAATTCGCCAAGGCTTATTGTACATTCCTTTAAATGAAAAAGGAGAAAGAGCTGGACATCCGTTCAAGGCTTCCTTATTCGGAAAGAATGCAGGGCTACCGACTTTGGAATTACATTTTGCAAAAAGCAAAGAGGCTTTGAAAGACCACCCGACAAAGCCAACCATTAAAGCTACTGTTACCATTACCCTGCAATCAACAAGTGATGAGCAGGCTTTTAAAAAACGATTAGGTGAACAGGGCATTAACGTAGTGGTACGGAGAAATGACACAGGGCGTATTTACGGAATAACTTTTATAGACCATAATTCTAAAGCAATTTGGAACGGTTCACGTTTAGGCAAAGAACTTTCTGCCAATACCTTAAATGATTATTGGAATCATAATATCAAACCCGACATTAAAAAGCCAGTTGAACTACAATCTAAAATATCAAAACCAAATGACACAGATCTTCCTGCAGAACAACCACATCATTTATTCGACTTCCTGAATACTTCAGAAAAACATGAAGATGGTTTGATCGAAACATTGAGTGCCTTACTTCCCGAAGCACAGGGTGAAGATTACGAAGAACAGGATTTTGCCAATAAGATGAAAAAGAAGAGAAAACGTAAAAGAGGTCAGTAGATTTTGTTGTTTATTTTGAACTCATGATTATAAAGATACTTTCAATCCCAAAGCATAGCTCCAGTACAAAATCTTCGGAACAGTTGGTGTCTTGAACTGATAAATACCATAAACATATAATGAAAAAAGTATAAATGCTCCCCAACTCAGTCCAATACACAATAAACCTTGTCGTTCTGTTAGATTGAACATACCAGCAACGAATGATTTTACTATAAATGCGGGAATAATACAGCATATTAACACACAGATTACCCACGGTAATATCCATAATTTCCTGTTCTTTGCCTGCAAGCCAATGATAGTTCCTTTAAAGAAATAAATAATACAGAAAATAAGGTAGGTAAATAATAAGGAGAAACTCCAAATTTTAAATTTGTCGGTTTCCACTCCCCAGAACTTTTGAGACAGTAAAAATCCGGCATAAAAAAACATACCGAAAATAGCAGCTATTTTTAAGACAAAAATAAAACCCTCAACGACCATAAACATTAGCCCTGTAGCAGCCTCACTTTCTTCTCTTTTCCGAGCTTCATATTCCTCTTCACTTTCTCCAGGATCAGCATCAGGATTATTCCAATTCATATTATTTCCTTTAATATTGATTATCAAATTGATGAGTAAGTCAAAAAAAACAAGAGTTTAAATTTAATAAAAAAATCGTTATAAAATCTGAACTTGATTGGAACCAATTAACGCCAAACACTGTCACGCACCGCTAATGTCTGCCACTTTTTTATAGCCACTCTGCACATCCTTTAAATTAACGCCCGAACATTTAATATTTGAAAAATGCAAGGAGAAGACGATTTAAGAGGTTTAGCCAAGATTATGGCATTTATGAGAGCGGTAAGTATACTGATTGTACTGATGCACTTTTACTGGTTCTGTTATGGATTCTTTTTAGAAAGAAGCTGGACACTGGAGGTAGTCAATAAAATATTGAGAAACTTTGATCGAACGGTGAGCCTGTTTTCCCATAAGCTTTACACCAAAATATTTGCTTTGCTCTTGCTGGCTTTGAGTTGTTTGGGAACAAAAGGTGTCAAGAATGAAAAAATAACATGGTCTAAAATATATATGACGTTGGGAATTGGGTTTGTGCTGTTTTTTCTGAACACACCCTTATTAAAACTGCCATTAAACATCGCTACATTTCTTTATATCCTTACCACAGGTTTGGGCTATATCTCGCTGATGGTAACAGGAGTTTGGATTAGCCGGCTGCTCCGTACCAACCTAATGGACGATGTATTCAATAATGAGAACGAAAGTTTTATGCAGGAAACCAAACTAATGGAAAACGAGTATTCCGTGAATCTGCCGACTAAGTTCTGGTACAATAAAAAACAGCATAATGGATGGATTAATATTGTAAACCCTTTTAGGGCAACCATTGTATTAGGCACACCCGGTTCAGGGAAATCGTATGCTGTTGTAAACAATTATATTAAGCAGCATATTGAAAAAGGTTTTTCAATGTATATCTATGATTTTAAATTCGATGACCTATCTACAATTGCCTATAATCATTTACTAAAGCATGCGGATAAGTACAAAGTAAAACCGAAATTCTACATCATCAACTTTGACGATCCAAAAAAAAGCCACCGTTGCAACCCCATAAATCCTGATTTTATGACAGACATATCCGATGCCTACGAGTCAGCATATACCATTATGCTGAATCTTAACCGTTCTTGGATACAAAAACAGGGGGATTTCTTTGTAGAATCTCCAATCATCTTATTGGCTGCCATCATTTGGTTTCTTAAAATCTATGAAAACGGTAAATACTGCACGTTCCCTCATGCCATTGAATTACTAAACAAAAAGTATTCGGACGTATTTACGATTCTTACTTCCTATTCTGATCTGGAAAATTATCTATCACCCTTTATGGACGCTTGGCAAGGCGGCGCACAAGACCAATTGCAGGGGCAGATAGCGTCTGCGAAAATCCCTTTGTCAAGAATGATCTCCCCGCAATTGTATTGGGTTATGACCGGAGATGATTTTTCATTAGACATCAATAATCCCAAAGAACCGAAAATATTATGTGTAGGCAACAATCCAGATCGACAAAATATTTACTCTGCTGCGCTGGGGTTGTATAATTCTCGTATTGTAAAACTCATTAATAAGAAAGGACAGTTAAAGAGTTCTGTCATTATAGATGAGCTGCCTACAATCTACTTTAGAGGCCTGGATAATCTCATTGCAACAGCCAGAAGTAATAAAGTGGCAGTATGCCTCGGTTTTCAGGATTTTTCGCAGTTAACAAGGGATTACGGAGACAAAGAGAGCAAGGTGATTCAGAACACTGTCGGTAATATTTTTAGTGGTCAAGTAGTTGGTGAAACTGCCAAAGCCCTTTCGGAACGTTTTGGGAAAGTGTTGCAAAAAAGACAAAGCTTGTCAATCAACCGTAATGATACCTCGACATCAATTTCTACTCAATTGGACAGCCTCATTCCTGCATCTAAAATATCTACATTGACCCAAGGTATTTTTGTAGGTGCTGTGTCGGACAATTTTGATGAACGCATCGAGCAGAAAATATTCCATGCTGAAATTCTTGTCGACAATGAAAAAGTATCTGCTGAAACCAAAGCCTATCAAAAGATACCAGAGATTTTATCATTTGTAAAGAAGAATGGAGAAGACAATATGAAACAGGAAATAGAGGCCAATTACCGGCAGATAAAACAGGATATTGTTCAGATTATTGAAACTGAATTGGAGCGTATTAAAAATGATCCTGATTTAGAATACCTGATTAAAAAGAGATAATAAAAAAAGATATCCATTCAAGCAATTCGCAAAACAAAAAACTGAAAATTATAAGATTTTCGAGATTTTGACGCCATTTGGGCGTGTTATCCTAGTTTCAATTTGATTATCCTAGAAACTAAGAAGCTCTATATGCTTAATTGAATTAATAATTCAAACTTACTCCAATACCCCACCCCATGTCGCTATCATAGTGTGTTGTCAGTCCCATATTTTTTCCTAGAATATATCGTAAACCTGCCATATATTCATAATCCGTATTCCACATTAAATTCATTCTTAATCGTTTTGAAATAGGAATATCTTTTCGTTCAAATTGTATTCTAAAATAACCTCCCGTAAATATTTCTGCTTGTGCTACAATTAACAATGGTAAAGTATAATTTACACCAACACTTAAAAAATGCCGATTATCCTTTGTATTTGTTTGTCCGAACATATTTTTTTCAACTTCACCATCAGGCATTACTCTGTAACGCCAATCAAAACCAACAAAAGGCATCAACCATTGCATTTTGCCAATGTATCTTCCAATATGGGTTTCGGTTTCGTAACCGTGCATATCATTATATCCTAATCTCCATTCTGTTCCAATGCTCCAACGTGTGCTTTGGTACATTGCTTCTCCATCGTTACCATTTGTTGCAAAATCATTTTCTGCCATAAAATGAAATGCTCTGTCATCGGCAAATAATTTGCGCTGTGCGAGTTTTGGGTTTGGGATTTCGGGATTTGGAGCTTGGTTTTCATAGCTAAAAACTCTGCCCATTCCGCTCATCATATGGTACAAGATATGACAATGAAAAAACCAATCACCTTTTACATTTGCATTAAATTCCAAGGTATCGGTTTCCATTGGCATAATGTCCACAATGTTTTTTAATGGTGCATAATCGCCTTGACCATTCAATAATCTGAAATCGTGCCCGTGTAAGTGCATTGGGTGTCGCATCATCGAATTATTATAAATTGTAATGCGGACATTTTCACCTTCTTTAATTAAAATTTTGTCAGCTTCTGAGACAACTTTGTTATCTAAACTCCAAACATAGCGGTTCATATTTCCTGTGAGTTCAAATTTTAACTCTTTTACTGGAGCATCTTTTGGGAGTGTAGTTTTAGTTGGCGATTTCAGCATTGCATAATTTAAGGTTGTAATATCCGAAAGAGCATTACTGTTATAATCGGCTTCGGTCATTTTCATATCCACCATTTTTTTATCGGCTTTCTTTTTTTGTTCACCTGTAATTTCCGGGTACATCACCACGTTCATATCCATTTGATTGAGACTCATTTGCATTCCCATATCGTCAAGGTCTCCGTTCATTTTCATCATTCCGTTCATCATTTTCATCCCTTCAAAATATTTAAGCTTAGGAAGAGGCTCAATAAGTTGTTTGATACCATCGCCAATAAAATAAGAGGCTGAATATAATCTATCTTCGGTAGTAGCCAAAAATTCGTAAGCCGTTTTATCCGCAGGAATAGTCACAACTACATCGTAAGTTTCAGAAACTCCAACAATTAATCTATCGACTTCTACTGGTTCGACATCGTTACCATCGTTTGCAACAACGGTAATTTTACCTCCTGCATAGGTAAGCCAAAAATAGGAAGATGCCCCACCGTTGGAAATTCTCAAACGAACTTTATCACCTCCTTTTAAAGGTTTGCCATCAATACTTTTAACGTCCGTACTTTGCTTACCATTCATGAGGATTTTATCATAAAATACATCGCTTACATCCATTGCATTCATCCGCTTCCACTCGTTTTTTACTTTTACACCAAAATACCCTTGCTTTATAGCTTCTGTGTAACTTTGGGTTGTTCCTTTTTTTATTGCTGGATAATCGTTTGCGTTATGCAACATCCGGTGTACGTTTTCCGGTTTAATATCCGTCCATTCGCTCAAAACAATTGGAACGGTTGGTAAATCATCAATTCCATTTCTAAAAGTTGGGTCAGTCGTTTTTTTGAGCATTACAAAATTTCCATACATTCCGATTTGTTCTTGTAATCCTGTGTGACTGTGATACCAATGTGTGCCGTGTTGTATTATTGGAAATTTATACAAATGTGTAGTATGAGGTTTTATTGGCATTTGTGTCAAATTCGGTACACCATCTTCTTTGTTGGGTAAAAATAAGCCGTGCCAATGTAAAGAAGTATCTTCATTTAACTCATTATGCACATAAATTTCTGCAATGTCGCCTTCAGTAAATGTTAAAGTAGGCATTGGTATTTGTCCGTTTACGGCAATGGCTCTTTTTGGTTTGCCTGTAAAGTTTACAATTGTATCTCGAACATATAAATCGTAGCGAACGATTTTTTGGGCTGATGCACTCAACACAAGAAATAATAGTATAATTGATAATTTTAATTTCATTATTTGATTTTTTAAATTCTTTTAAAAATACAAAACACAAAATTTTGCACTGTATTGAATGGTGTTTGATGGTCTTGATAAAAGCTGTCAATAATTTTAAATTTATCCGAAAATAAACCAACTAAATCTCGAATGATATATTGTTCAATTTCTAATCCACTGCATTTTAATGGTCCATTATTAGAGAAAGTAGCCATTATTAAATAATTACTTGCATAGTTTTGAACAAGTGTTTTATACTTTTCAATTTGTTCCTTTTCAGTGAGAAAATGAAAGGTTGCTCTGTCGTGCCAAATATCATACGTTTCTTCGGGTTGAAATTCTGTAATATCAGAAACAATCCATTTCACTTTTTCGGATAATTTACCTAATCGGAATTTGGCTTTTTCAATAGCTTTTTCAGAAATATCCAAAACTGTAATATTCTCAAAACCTTGTTCTAAAAGATAATCTACCAAGTTACTGTCTCCTCCTCCAATATCTATAATTTTGGCTGTTTTGGGTAATTTACAATTTGCAATTAATTGTAAAGAAGTTTCAGGTTTTTCTTGAGTCCAACTTACTTCGTTAGGCAGTTTCGTATCGTACACGTTTTCCCAATGTGTTTTATTTGTCATAGTTATTTTTTAAATTGATTTTGCGATTTTTTCCATAATAGAATGGTCAGTTCCAAACTTGCAAATCGCATCACAATTCGCCCTTAATTCTGAAAAAAGTATGTATTTGATGTTCATTTTTGAATTTTTTATAACTGGCCGATTTAATTGTTGGATCACATCTTTCTCCCGACTGTCTGGAATAATAATATAAAAGACTTCTTCTCCATTGGAAATACTAAAATACAAATCAGATAAGCGTAAAATACCAGAATAAATACTGGTGCTTTTCTCCACTTCAAAAGCACCAATAATATTGTTTGTCCCTTTTTGAAACCAAAGAACATCAATTAATTTTATTGTGTTTTGAGTATCTTTATCTGTTGGCAATTCTGGAAAGCTTGTAATTGAAATAAAAGAAAATTTTTGACCATTGAATTCTTTACTCTTATCATTACTGGCAGGCGTTACATCATAACCTAATGATGACCCAATTTTTAATAAGTGGTATTGCATTTCGTTGTGAAGATTTTCGGCCAGCTTTTCTTCCTGGATTTCTTTTTGACGTTTTAGTATGTTTTTTTCAAATTTTGTTCGTTCTTCTTCGCTTAGATATTCATCATTACCAATTAGCATTTTTTGAGTACCAATTTCAAAACACAATCCTGCAATGGCTCCTAAATCATTTGATAATTCAGATTTATGTTTACTGTTAGTTTCGATTAAAGTTTCTCTTATTTTTAAATATTCTGTCCAACTTCCTAGTTTCTTTTTGTCCTTGAAAAGAAAATTAAATCCGTTAAGAATTGCTGTATTGAATGGTGGAAACCAAGTCGGATGCAAGAAATATAAAATACTAGCGACTGCTGGTCCAAGCCCTTTTACTTTGAGTTCGTCTAATTTTACAATTTCTTTTACTACTTGTTCTTCCGTTTTGGCATTAATGCAGTTTTCGAGAAATTGACCAAAAGCAATTTTATTGTTTTGGTTTTCGTAAATATCTGGAATTCTTAATTTTGGTTTCCAATAAAAAGGATGTGCTACGCCAACAAAGACTTGTTTTTGTTCTGCTATACAACTTAATACAAATTCTAAACTACTGCCTTTAAAATCGTTTGGAAACGATTTGTTTTTAATATCCTCAATAACTTGTAAAACACCTCGCCGAATAGTCCTAAATGCTTTTAATCGTTGGTCGTTATCTACAAACCAAGTGTTGTAAACACTTTCGGTATCAACTTTGTATTGTTGGATTATTTGAGTAAGGTTGTTCATTTTTTATACAGCTATAAATTATTTCTAATGCTTTTTATAATTTCAAACTTCTTAATCGCAAAGCATTTACAATTACAGAAACCGAGCTAAAACTCATTGCTAAAGCTGCAATCATTGGCGATAATAAAACTCCAAAAAATGGATACAAAACTCCCGCTGCAATTGGAACTCCTAAAACATTATAGAAGAAAGCAAAAAACAAGTTTTGTTTGATGTTTCGCATTACAGCGTGGCTCAAATTCTTGGCTTTTACGATACCTAGCAAATCGCCTTTTACTAGAGTTATTTTAGCACTTTCTATAGCTACGTCTGTTCCTGTTCCCATTGCAATTCCAATATTTGCTTGTGCTAATGCTGGAGCATCATTTATACCATCGCCTGCCATCGCCACAATTTTGCCTTCTGCTTGCAATTTTTTAATTTCTTTGAGTTTGTCTTCGGGTAAGCATCCTGCTTTATATGACGTCAACCCCAATTCATCAGCAACCGCTTTAGCTGTGTTTTCATTGTCTCCAGTAAGCATTACTACTTCAACACCCTGACGCATTAACTCTTTAATGGCTACAGCACTTGATTCTTTAATGGCATCGAAAATTGATACAAAACCAACAGCAATACCATCAACAGCTATATATGAAACCGTTTTACCTAGTTTTTGTTCAGCAATAATTTTATTTTCTAAATCATCTGAAACTATTGCTTTGACTTGTTCCATTAGTTTTTTATTTCCTAATGCTACTTTTTTATCGGTAACTGTTCCTATAACTCCTTTGCCTGCAATGGCTTCGAAATCCTTTACCTCGATTAATGAAACTGTTTTTGATTTAGCATAATTGACTACAGCTTGTGCTAATGGATGTTCGCTGTATTGGTTTAATGAAGCTATGTTTTTAAGCAAATTATTTTCTTCATTATTTGAAGAAAATATCTTCTCAACAGAAGGTTTTCCCTCGGTTATTGTTCCTGTTTTGTCAGTAATTAACACATTAACTTTATTCATGTTTTCTAAAGCTTCAGCATTTTTTATAAGTACACCAGATTGCGCACCTTTACCAACGCCAACCATTACCGACATTGGCGTAGCTAATCCTAATGCACAAGGACAAGCAATAATTAATACCGCAATTGCATTAATGAATCCATAAACCAATGCTGGTTCTGGGCCAAATTTTGCCCAAACGAAAAATGTTATTGCGGAGATAATCACCACTACCGGTACAAAATATTTAGCGATACTGTCGGCTAATTTTTGAATTGGTGCTCTTGAACGACTGGCATCATTTACCATCTGCACTATTTGGGAAAGCAAAGTTTCTGAACCTACTTTTTCGGCAATCATTACAAAGGACTTGTTACCGTTTATGGTTCCGGCAATAACATTATCATCTTTCTTTTTGTCAACGGGTATTGGTTCGCCAGTAATCATAGCTTCATCAATACTACTTTCTCCATCGGTAATTTTTCCGTCAACTGGAATTTTATCTCCGGGTTTTACTCTCAGTAAATCACCTTTTTTGATATCATGAATAGAAATTACTTTGTCACCTCCATCTGCTACTAAAGTAGCCTCAGTTGGTGCCAATTTAAGTAATGCTTTAATAGCTCCGCTGGTTTGGCTGTGTGCTCTGGCTTCGAGTAGTTGCCCCAATAAAACTAAAGTCAGAATAACTGTTGTAGCCTCGAAGTACAGTAATACTGCCCCATGTTCTGTTTTAAATTCACTAGGAAAAATGTCTGGGAAAAACATGCCGACCAAACTAAATAAAAAAGCCACTCCTGTACCAATTCCGATAAGGGTGAACATATTTAAATTCCATGTAATTATTGATTTCCAAGCGCGAACAAAAAATATCCAACAGGCATAAAAAACAACTGGAAGTGATAAAATAAGCTGTACCCAATTCCACTTAGTGGCATCCATTAGTTGAAGCAAAGGATTATTATGTGCCATTTCTATCATAGCAATAGCGAAAATAGGAACTGTAAATACGACCGCTATTTTCATTTTCTTTACCAAATCTTTATACGTCTTTTGGTCTTCACTATCACTAGGTTCCATCGGTACCAAATCCATTCCGCAAATAGGACACGAACCTGGTATTTCACTAATTACTTCAGGATGCATCGGACAAGTATATAAGGCTTTATTAACTGTTAAATCGGGTGCTTTTACTAAATCCATTCCACATACAGGACAGTCGCCTGCTTTGTCATATAGTTTTTCGCCTTCACAATGCATTGGACAGTAGTATTTTCCCTGAGCATTGCTTGGTATAACAGTTTCTTTTTTATGCTCATGAGAATGCGTAGAGCAGCAGGATTTTGCTGTAGTTTCATTAGCTGGTGCCTGTACTAGGATCTTGCCATTATTCATTTCTATGGTGTATTTCCCAACTGCTGTCAATGCTTCTTGTAACTGTGTTGTTGGAATATGTTTTTCCATAGTTATAGTTGCGATGGGTGGATTTAATGCAACTTTTGCCTCAACTCCTTCAATAGTATTCAATGCTTTTTCGACTTTAGAGCGACAACCATCGCAAGTCATACCGGTAATGCTGTAAGTATGTATCATCTTCTATATTATTTTAATACAAATTTCTATCATAATTGTTTTTTGCATTTGCACAATTTTGGGTATGATATGCAAGATTTACAAATCTTCTATTTGCTTTCTTTTAATGGTTTTTATGTTCTTGAAGTAAGTTGGCGAAAAGCCAGTTACTTTTTTGAATTGATTACTCAAATGCGAAACAGTACTATAATTTAAAGAGTAGGCAATTTGGCTTAAAGATAATTCATCATAAATAATCAATTCTTTTACTTTCTCAATTTTCTGATTGATGAAATACTTCTCAATAGTAGTATTTTCAACTTCCGAAAACAGATTACTCAAGGTGTTATAGTCTTGATGGAGTTCTTGTGAAATATAACTGGATAAGTTACTTTTCAAATCATTGTTTTTATTTTGAACCAAATCAATAATCAATGTTTTAATCTTATCGATTGTTTTACTTTTCTTATTGTCAATTAAATCAAAGCCAATTGCACGAAGTTTTTTTAACAATTCGCTTTTTTGATTTTCGTTAATGTCACTTTTCAATTCAACTTCCCCTAACTCAACTGAAAAAGGATTAATTCCCATACTTTCAAATACAGACTTTACTACCATTTTACAACGGCCGCATACCATATTTTTGATATAAATTTTCATAGTAAACAGGTTTAATTAATATAAACTAACCCTGCTAAGTTCATAACAAGGTTAATTATAGTTTCTTCCCCAAATTAGGTGTTATTTGTTTTCTTCTTTTTTCTCAGGAACAAGTTCTGTTAATTTCATCCCACATTTTGAACATTTGTCATTCAGTTTTCCTTGCACTTCCGGGTGCATTGGGCATGCATACATTTTTTCATGATTTTTCATTGTACTGTTTTTGTCGTTTATCGTTATACTGTCATTATCCATCATTGTACTATCGTTGCTCATCATATTAGAATGATCCGTTGAAGCTTCTTTGTTTTTTTGGTTACAGGAAACCAATACAAATACCATTACTATGGCTGAAAAGATTATTTTTTTCATTTTATCGGATTTTAATTTACAGATTACTTTCTGTTATATAAATATATAGTTTACTGTTTTGTAAATTGTTATACTATTATTTTTTTGATTTATGTAATTCTCCCCAACCATTTTACTCTTTTTTAAGAGCTTGATTATTTTCGATGCCCAATGAGTATTTTTACATTTTCATCCCCTCCATTGGGTCACTTCCTTTTCGGAATTTATATTCACTGTTTATGGCATAAGCACCTGTAATCACTACTTTTTTTGACGGATCCAAATCGGATTTGATTTCAATCATTCCATTGGTTTCTATTCCTGTTTCTACCATAACATTTTCAAATATTCCCGGTCTTTTTTCAACCCAAATATAGGAAGCGTTTTCTTCTCGAATAACTGCATCAATCGGGATAAAAAGTCCTTTAGCATTTGATTGTGTCAATTTTACAACCGCCTGCATTCCCGGTTTTAACTGTAAACCCTGATTTGGAATTTCCATTCGAATTAACAGCAATCGGGTATCTGGATTTATTTCAGGATTGATAAAGGCAACTTGGGTATTTATTGTTTTATCTGGGAAATCACTAAAAGTAACATTGGCTTTTTGACCTATTTTAAGGTTTTTGGCATAGTTTACGTTTACTTGTGTTTCTAACCAAAGGCTGTTTAAATCAGCGATTTTTATTATTCCCGAACCTTCCATTACATAACTTCCTTCTGTAGCTACAATTTCAGAAATTGTTCCGCTATGAGAACTGTAAAATATGGTATTTGGTGAAACCTCTTTATTGGTTTTAATGTTTTCAATTTGGGCATTGGTAAGACCATAAAAAAGAAGTTTTTGCTTCGCGCTGGCTAGCATGTTTTTTGCGTTTTTCCCAAAATCTCCTGGCATTGACAGTTGCTTGAATGCCGTGAAATAATCCTGTTTGGCTATGGCGATATCTTCACTGTATAATTGATAAACTGCTTGGTTTTTGGCAACATAATCTCCAACTGTTTTGAAAAATAATTTTTCAATTCGCCCCATCGCTCTTGATGAAACGGAATTGATTTTATCCTGATTTATAGCTAAAGTACCCGTGTAATTTTGGTTTACACTACTTTGGGATGTTGTAATAGACTGAAGACTAATATTACCCAATCGGATTTGCTGTTTGCTCAAACTTATTTCATTTGAGTTAGTTTTATCGAGTTTTACGGGAGTTAAATGCATATGACAAATCGGACATTTGCCTGGTTTGTCTTCTTTTATCTGAGGATCCATCGAGCAAGTGTAGAAAGTTGTTTCATCAGTCATTTTATGTTCACTATGATTTTCCTTGTTTTTCGAATTGCAAGCTATCATTACCATAAGTAGTATTGATAGTAAAGTTATTATTTTTAATGTCTTCATCTTTATTCGGTTTTAATGAAGCTTTCGCTGTCAATTAGATATTGTGCGTTTTTGGCAATTGTATCTCCCACAGAAACGCCTCCAATAATTTGAACAAAATCATCAATTTCAAGACCCGTTTGTATTGCTGTTGCTTTGAAACCATTGTCCAATTTTATAAAAACAACTTTTTTGTTACCTAGACTAACCAAAGCTTGTTTTTGCAACCATAATCCCTTTGTAGAATTTAATTGCACTATACCTTGTAATCTTGTACCAATGGGTAATTTTAGAGTTGAATTATTCAAATACACTCGGATTTTGTTGGTTTTATCAGTCGAATTCAATTGTGTTTCAATAAAATTTATTTTTGCGTAAATATTATTCTTTTCATCCAATTCAGAAGAAATATCAATAGACTGATTGATTTTAATAAGGCTATTGTAACCTT
>Ga0208398_100746_pt1 | contig 17040 bp, 7 predicted proteins | sample LakWasMe79_HOW10_2_FD_183905 | JGI IMG/M metagenome (GOLD analysis project Ga0208398, IMG submission 183905) | Freshwater sediment methanotrophic microbial communities from Lake Washington under simulated oxygen tension - Sediment Metagenome... | ecosystem: Environmental > Aquatic > Freshwater >...
TATTCAGCACATTGCTTGCAAGCTTGTTTTACAGTGCTTTAGGCTATCGTATGCTCTTTGCTTTTGACCAGGAGCAGGAATGGGTGACAGCTATGAAAAAAATTCCAGATCCCGAATTTAAAGTAATCCGTTTGAACGCTTCATTATATGCTTTTGCAGAAGATACCGAATTGGAATACGTTAATGAAGACATCTCAATCAATAATAAAAACTATCATATTTTCAAAAAACAAATCAAGGATAATATTCTGAATTTGTACTACCTTCCAAATATAAATTCTTCTTTATCAACCCAAGAAATCGAAGATATAGTAAACAATCCGTTTTTTAATTCTTACAACGACAACAAGGGATCTTCAAAAAAAATCGTCAAATCTTTTGCAGTAGATTATTTTATACAGTATCCTGAAGCTATTACAATCACTAACTCTGCAGATTACAAATCAATCCCTTTAATTTCTTTTACAAATGAGAAATTAGACACTGGATTTGTACCTTCTTTTTATTCTCCTCCCGACTTCGTTTAATTTTCATATTTATTTAAACGAAGTAAAAAACATTGCTATTTGACATAATCCTAATATTTGTTTTCTCCTAGGTCTTTTCAAAACAAATCATCAATTAAGATGAATAAACCAATTGAAAAGAAACGCTTAAGAAGAAACGACATATGGATTTAAATAAATTGCATTTCCTTTCTATAATCTAATTATTGTCAGATATTACTTTTTACTTCCACTGCTTTTTCTGAAATAAAGAAAGGCAAAAATCAATCCTATCCGTTTGAGCAGAAGCTATTTTTAGACCCTGTAAAACATTTGCTTATATAATTTTTGTTTTACAAACCCTACAAAACCAATAGCAAACAAATCAAATTTTTGAAAAAAAAAGTTTCCCTCAAATGTTATGCATTTGACTGATTAGAAAACTAAAAAGATTTCAATAATTCACGAAATTGAGATTGGAAATGGAAATTACACAATCAAAAAAATAATTTTTCTTTTAAAACAGCTAACATGAAACCTAGATACATCCTACCCTTGCTTTTATTAATGCCGTTACTGCAATCTTGTAAAAAGCAAGTAAATACAAACGATGAAATGGTAGCTAAACTAGCAAACACATACCAAAAATACAGTGTCAAGGACAATTCGTTTTGCCCACAAGCCGAGGTTGCTTTTTTTGATTCCATAATCAACCACCCAGGTGCAATCGATTCTAGACTAATAACAAACTGGTACAAAGGAAACTCTCTCTTAAAATTAGGCAAAGAAGCTGATGCAATTTCAATTTTTGAAAGCTTAATAAAAAAAGTTGGCTACACCAACAGCTACAGTCCTGAAATATTAAGGAGTCTAGGCATCTCCTATATGCGCTTGGGAGAAAGACAAAATTGTGTTTTGAATCACTCCTCAGAATCCTGCATTATGCCTATTCAAAACTCAGGAGTACATCAAAAACAAGCAGGCTCAAGAAAAGCTATTGAAATTTACCAGCAACTCTTAACTACCAATCCAAAAGATTACGAATCAAGATGGCTGCTTAACATTGCTTATATGACATTGGGAGAATATCCTTCAAAAGTTCCGCCACAATGGCTTATCCCAAACTTAGACAAAGACAATTCTGATTTTTCTATAAAACCTTTTGTAGACGCAGCTCCAAAATTAAAACTTAACAACCGAAACATGGCAGGCGGCGTTATTGTTGATGATTTTAACAACGACAACTATTTAGACATTGTCACATCAGATTGGGGATTAAAAGGCGCTATGCATTATTACAAAAACAACAAAAAAGGTGGCTTCATTGATTGCTCTGCCAAATCAGACTTAGGACGTTTTACAGGAGGTTTGAATATGATCCAGGCAGATTATGACAATGATGGCGATATCGACATTTTTGTTTTGAGAGGAGCATGGATGGGGAGATATGGCAAACAAATCAATTCTTTATTACGCAATAACGGAGATGATACTTTTACCGATGTTACTGTCAAAAGTGGATTATTATCTGAGTTCCCTACTCAGGCGGGGGTTTGGAGAGACTTCAACAATGACGGTTGGTTGGATTTATATATTGGAAATGAGAATAACTCAGACAGCGACGAAACTTACCCATCTGAATTATACATCAGCAAACGGGACGGAACTTTCAAAGAAGTTGCACTTGCTGCCAATTGTCAAATAAAAGATTATGTAAAAGGAGTTACAGCAAGTGACTATGATAATGATGGTCTAGTTGATCTTTACCTTTCGGGAGTGAGAGGAAAACGCACCTTACTTAGAAATACAGGTATAAAGAATGGACTTCCACAATTTGAGGATGTGACCCATAAAGCTGGGCTTGACGATGTCAAATTAAACACATTCCCAACATGGTTTTGGGACTATGACAATGATGGCTGGCTAGATATTTTCGTCTGTGGTTATCAGTTTGACCAATCAATCGCCTACACTGTCGCTACAGAAGCCTTGAAAATTCCAAACAATGGAAGCACTATGTATTTGTACCACAACAACCATGACGGAACTTTTACAAATGTTACCAAAAAAGCAGGTCTAGATAAAGCTGTTTTTGGAATGGGCTCCAACTTTGGCGACATTGACAATGATGGAAATTTGGACATGTATATTGGAACTGGAAATCCAGACTACAAATCACTGGTTTCCAATCGATTATTTAGAAACATGGGTAATGGAAAATTTGCCGATGTTACTATTTCCGGAAGAGTTGGAAACATTCAAAAAGGACATGCCGTAGCGATTAACGATCTTGACAATGATGGTGATTCTGATATTTTCATAGAAATGGGGGGTGCTTATATTGGAGACTCTTACAACAATTCTTTTTATCTCAATCCGGGCCAAAATACAAATAACTGGTTGAGTTTACAGCTGGAAGGGACAACAATAAACCGTTCTGCTATTGGAACCCGTTTAAAAATCAGTTTCAAAGAAAACGGCGTCAACAGAGTCGTTTACAGAGAAGTTAATTCTGGAGGTAGTTTTGGATCATCAGCATTAAAAAGAGAAATAGGCATTGGACAAGCGAAACTAATCGATGAAATTGAAATCACTTGGTCTAAAAACCAAAAGAAACAGGTTTTTAAAAACATCAAACCTAATCAGTTTATCAAAATAAAAGAAGGAAGCAATACTATTACCAGCATCAAATTAAACAAAATAAACTTCCCTGCTGAAGTACCAAAATCATCTATTTGCAAAACTTAAAACCAAAATAATTACTATTAACAACCAACCTTAACCTTTTTATTAAACATGAAAAAAATTTACATAAGTTGCTTATTACTAAGCGCTTTTTTTACAAATGCACAAACAGAAATTGATGCTATTATGATGAGCAAAAACCGATTTTGTGTTGGATCCGTTTACGATTACAGCAGTTGGGACAAATATTGGGAAGGAACCCACAAAAGAGAAAATCTGAATTTAGGAACAGTTTCAACTCAATCCATTGGAGTAATGGGCAATTATGGAATTACTGATAAAATCAATGTCCTTTTTAATATACCTTATGTTATAACAAATGCTACAGCCGGAACTATGAAAGGTCAGGAAGGATTTCAAGATCTCTCTCTAACCGTAAAATACATGCCTTTTGAAAAGAAAATCAAAAATGCAACTTACTCCCTGTATGCTCTTGGCGGTTACTCTACTCCTGTTTCCAATTATGTTGTTGATTATTTGCCATTGAGCCTTGGTTTAGGCAGTCAGGTAGCCACTTTGCGATTGATGGGAGATTATCAAAGAGGAAAATTCTTCACTACCATTTCCGGTGCATACTTGTTTAGAAGCAATGTCACTATCGAAAGAAACTCTTATTTCACTGATGAAATGCACTACACTAATTTGGTTGATATGCCAAATGTTATCGACATAAACGGTCGAATTGGTTACCGCTCTGACAGATTAATTGCAGAGGCAATTATTGACAATTGGGTTACACAATCCGGAGGTTTTGATATAACTCAAAACAACATGCCGTTCCCAAGCAATACCATGAATGCTTTACGATTAGGAACCAACATAAAATACACTTTAAAAAACATTCCAGAACTGGCCTTCATCGGAGGAACAAATTATGTGATTGACGGCAGAAACGTAGGTCAATCAGCCAGCTTTTACGGTGGTGCATTTTATGTAATCAATTTTAACAAAAAAGCAAACTAAAATGAAAAATAAGATTCAAATAAATATTTCAAAAAGTATACTAATGGTTTTGGTAGCATTCAACTATGGATGCAACAATGACATTGTTGAGCGCAATAACCAATTCCCTCAATTAAATCCGGCCAATCCAGATGCGCTAGCCAGTACATGGAAACCAATATTATTAACCTCTCCTGATGAATTTCCTTTGGATGCTCCTATAGCCGCAACAGTACCTGCATACACCAGAGAAATAAACGAAATAAAAAGTTATCAGGCCAATATCACCAAACAACAAAAAGCTATTATTGACTATTGGAGCACTGGTGGTGTATTACGCTGGAATGAAATTATGAGAGCACTGGTTGCCAAACACAACCGTCCTCCTTTTCAAAATCCTGATGGAACATATCCTATTCCTTCCGGAGCAAATCCTTTTGCCAATCCGGAATTTCCATTTTCAAACCCTCCTTATGCCGCCAGAGCTTATGCTTATGTAAGTGCTGCACAATATGATGCGATGATTGCAGCCTGGCATTACAAAAAATTATACAACAGACCTGCCCCATATACAGTAGATGCAACCTTACCGGTTTTAATCCCAAAAAGCACTTTGCCATCTTACCCTTCTGAAGATGCTGTTTTGGCTGGAGTTACCGTTGAATTATTAAAATTATTATTTCCTACCGAAATTGCTTTCATTCAGGAAAAAGCCGACGAACAAAAACTATACCGCATTATAAGTGGTGCCAATGTCCGCAGTGATGTAGATGCCGGAGTTAGTTTAGGACGAAAAATAGCCTCCAAATTTATTGCACGCGCTTCAACTGATGGAGCCGGAGTTGCCGTAGGAAATCAAGAATTATGGACCTCACTCGAAACTCAAACTGCTGCAAAAGGGGAAACTCCATGGAAATCGCTGGAACTGCCGGCCAGACCCCCAATGCTACCTTTGTTTGGAAAAGTAAAATCATTCCTGATGACTCCAGAAATGGTTGTTGCCAGCCGCCCGGTACCTCCTCCTTCCACAAAATCTGAGCAATTTGCAAAAGAATTGGCAGAGATAAAAGCATTCAGCCAGGACAACTCTAAAAAAAATCAGGAAATTGTTACTTTTTGGGCCGATGGTGTAGGAACCTATACTCCTCCCGGACACTGGAATGCTATTGCTGCAGAAGAATTTGTAGAACAAAACTACAGTGAAATACGCTGGGCCAGAAACATGGCTTTATTAAATATTTCCATGATGGATGCAGCTATCAGTTGTTGGGATGCCAAGACTTTTTATTTTAATCCAAGGCCGACTCAAATGAATTCATCGATTAAAACAACAACAGGTATTCCAAATTTCCCGGCATATGTATCCGGACACTCAACTTTCAGTGGGGCCGCCTGTACTGTTTTGTCACATATTTTACCCGCTAAAGCAGATAAATTCAAGGCTATGGCCAGAGAAGCATCAAACTCAAGATTATACGGCGCCATACATTACAGAAGTGATTGCGAAAAAGGCTTGATTCTTGGCGAAACAGTTGGTAACTTTGCAGTAGACAGAGCTAAATCGGATGGAGCCGAATAATTTAATTTCTAGAATAGAATAAATACAATATATTATTTAGTTACACAGTCTTAGATGGATAAAATTATGGAGCTTTAATTGACTGAACACTTTTAAACCCATGTTTTATTTAGTTAATAGTTTGGTTACTATGTTTAATAACAATTTCTAAGGCTGGTAACTATTTAAAATTACCTCTTAAAACAAAAACAGAATTAATAGCATTAAATAATATTTAGTATAAAAAAGAACGAAAAGACATTGCTTAAATTCTAACAAATATCAAACCTCAGTAAAACACTACAATTAGAAGCTCCGCATAATATCCAATATTTTTATCAATCGATAACAGGGTAATTAAAAAAATCAACTGATATTATAAAGAAAGTTAATTTCAAACTGTCTCTTGAAAAGGAAAATACAATAAATAAATTGTATGTTTGTTTTTCAAGAGACAGTTTTTTATTAGATTTTAAATTTTGGAGTTACTATTATGGAAAACGCAACACTCAAACAAATCGCAGATCAGCTGGGTATCTCAATAACTACTGTTTCAAAATCGATTAAAAACTATCCGGATGTAAGCCCTTCTACAAAAAAAAAGGTCATCGAGCTAGCCACTTCACTAAACTATACTCCAAATAGCTTTGCAGTAAATCTTAGAACAAAAGAATCCAAAACTATTGGGGTAATCATACCAACAGTTGATTATCATTTTTTTTCCAAAGTCTTTCAAGGTGTGTTGGAAGAAGCTGAGAAAAGAAATTATTTGGTAATCATTTTACGATCTAATGAAAAATTAGAATTAGAAAAAAAACAACTTGATTTATTATTAAGTAAAAGAGTCGATGGGATTATCATCTCACTATCCAATGAAACAGGCGAATTCGACCATATAAAAAACATATTGGCACAAAAAATACCTTTAGTCCTTTTTGATAAGATTGCCAAATTGGTTAATTGTTCCAAAGTAACTATCAACGACAGAAAAGCGGCTTACGATGCAACCTCATTCCTAATCAGTAAAGGACGCAAAAAAATAGCTCATTTTCGCGGATCTTATATGCCCCAAAATTCAATTGATCGGTTTTTAGGATACAAAAAAGCATTGGAGGATCACAATATCCCTTACGATCCATCATTAATCTATGTTTGTGACAACAATACCGACTTGGAAGATGGTTATGCAAATGCGATAAAAGCGATTGCCGAGCATCCTGATTTGGACGGTATTTTTACAGTAACCGATATGGTTGCTGTCGGGGTTCTCAAATACTTAAACGAAGCAGGCATTCCAATGCCGAAACAAATTGCCATTGTAGGATTTTGCAATTCATTTGTTACAGAAGTAACCACTCCAAAGCTTTCAACAGTTGATCAACCGGGATTTGAAATAGGCAGAGTCGCTGCATCGATTTTATTCGATGAAATCAATGCAAAAAAACTAAATGAACCTATTTCTTTTCAGTCAATAGAGTTGGGAACATCAATTTTAGAAAGAGAATCCACCTAATTTGCTTATTAAATTATAATTAATATATTGCGTATCCAAAACCAATATACGAACCTTAATTTAGCCAAAATTTTAACCATGAAGGACATTACACTCAAAGAAATAGCGACTACTTTAGGAATTTCAATTACTACAGTTTCAAAAGCTTTAAAAAACTATCCGGATGTAAGTGCCAAAACAAGACAGGCAGTAATTGAGCTTGCCCAAAATTTACATTACACTCCTAATAGCTTTGCAGTAAACCTTCGAACAAAAGAATCCAAAACCATAGGATTGATTATCCCAGAGGTAATGCATCATTTTTTTTCTAATGTAATTAATGCCATTATAGATCAGGCGGAAAAAAACGGTTATTTGGTTATCATTCTTCAATCGAACGAATCTATAGATCTGGAAAAAAAACAGGTGGATTTATTAATTAACAAAAGAGTCGATGGCATCCTGATGTCTTTGTCCAATGAAAGTAATTATGATGACCATATCCAACAGATTATAAATAGAAAAATTCCTTTTGTAATGTTTGATAAAATAGCCAAACTGGCTTCTTGTTCAAAAGTCGTTATAGATGACCAAAAAGCAGGGTTTAATGCTGTCCAGCATTTAATAAATATTGGATGCAAAAAGATAGCGCATATCCGTGGTCCTCTCAATCCGCAAAATTCAATCGACCGTTTTATAGGATACAAAAAAGCATTGGAAAAAAACAATATTCCGTATGACTCAAGCCTTGTTTATACCTGCGATAAAGTTTCTTTTCAAGAAGGATATGATTTTACCGCACAAATATTAAAGGATCATCCTGATGTAGACGGCATCTTTATTATCACTGATTTGGCTGCTTCGGGAGTAATATCATATTGTAACGAAAACCAGATTAAAATACCGCAGCAGGTCGCTGTAATTGGATTCAGTAACTGGTTCATGTCTCAGGTAATTTCACCAAAATTAAGTTCGGTTGACCAGCCAAGTCATGAAATGGGAGTCGCTTCATTTAATTTATTATTAGAAGAAATGAATGCCCATAGAGATGATATTCCGTTCACACCAAGAACTATAGAGCTCGACACTGATATTATCATACGGGAATCAACTACCCGATAATTGCTCTTTGCATTTTTTAAAAATTATTTTTGGTATCGGTACGGGATTCGAACCCGTAACTCTCATAAAGAGAAATTTTACCCTCTCCAACAAATGCCGGAACTTAAAATTAACCGATACTTTCATTGAAAACAAACAAACAATTCCATTTTTTAATCAAACTATTGGGGACATTTTGATCTCAAAATTGATATAGTATTATAAATTTTGCAATAGACTAAAACACTATTCGCTCTAGTTTCGACTATTAAAGTCTCATCAGTATTACTTTAACTTTTGAAAAAAAATTAACACTCCCAGCTTATTTCAAAAGTTATGCCAAAAAACATATTTTACTGAATTTAAACCCATTAACTTAAAATATCAGACAATTTCATTTGATAGCGATCCAAAAAAAAATCCCTTTCTTCCAAGATATCCAGAAGAAAGGGATTTTATATGAATGACTTGATTAACTATTCGTGCATTGATACAATAATAAACTCACTTCGTCTATTGGCCTGATGTTCTTCTTCGGTGCATTTTACACCGTCAGAACAATGGTTCACCAACTGAGATTCACCAAAACCATTCCCTACCAATCGAACCGAATTGATTCCGTTTTTGACTAACCAGTCCACGGTGGCTTTGGCTCTTTTATCTGACAGTTTAATATTATACTTGGCTGTCTGACGACTGTCTGTGTGCGAACGGACTTCAATTTTCATCTCTGGATACTGTTGCATCACCGATAATACTTTGGCTAATTCGTAGGCCGCATCTTTACGGATGTCTGATTTATCCAAATCGAAATAAACAATAGGAATATTCAACGTTTTAGCCAAATCGGTTCCGACCCCTACTGGCTTGATACGAAGTTCCAGCGTTATAGGAAGTTCTTTGCTTCCTGAAAAAGCTTTGGTTGTAACAGGAACCTCATTGGTTTGATACTCCTCTTTCTCTCCTCTTACATAATAAGTTTTAGCACAGTCAACCGGAAAACTATAGCGTCCTTGTGCATCGGTTTGAACGACTTGAATAGGCTTGAAGTCAGCACCATATAGGCTCATTTTTGCATCTGCTATAATTTGCCCTGAATCCAAATCGGTAACCACACCTGAAAGTGTTTGTTCGCAGGTCAGTTTTTTATTCTCTACAAAGCGATAGATATCATCATAGCCCTTTCCCCCCTCACGGTTAGAAGTAAAGAAACCATTTCTGCTTTTGCTGTTGATAATGAATGCAAAATCATCCTGCTTGCTATTAACGGGTTCTCCTACATTTTGAATATTATAAAAAGTATTGTTTACTCCCATTCGTGCAACAAAAATATCCAATCCGCCTAAACCGGGTCTTCCGTCTGAAGCAAAATACAATTCGCTGTCATTGGAGATAAATGGAAAGGTCTCCCTCCCTTCGGTATTAACTTCGGGTCCAAGATTTTCAGGCGCTCCATAGGTTCCGTCTCCATTTATTTTAACTCTGAACAAATCAGACTGTCCTAATGTTCCCGGCATATCCGAAGCAAAATACAATGTTTTTTCATCTGCACTCAAAGCCGGATGTGCTACGCTGTAATCATTGCTGCTGAACGGCAATTCCGCAATATTACTCCACTCTCCCTCTTTATCAAGTGTCGCTTTATATAGTTTTAACAAAGTATTTTTATTGGCATCCCTGCCTCTTTTTCCATCCAAAAAATTATTCCTGGTAAAATACATTGTTTTTCCGTCTTGAGTAAACACAGGAGTAGACTCGTTGAACTTGGAGTTTATCTTCCGTTCAAATCGCACTGGAAGTCCCATTTCTCCATCGGATTTCATCTCTGACCAATACAGATTGGTAAACGATTTATTAGTCCATTTGAATACTTTCTTGGAAACTCCACCTGTATCTTTGGCAGAAGCAAATACTAATTTATTCCCCAAAAATGTGCTGCCATAATCTGAAAACACAGAATTTACACCAGCATCCACTACCTGAAAACGACCGGAATTCGCTTTAATTTCATCGAGGTAATTTCGATTGTCTTTGAACAGTATCCCTCTTTTATCGTTACTTATTTTCTGATTGAACTGTTCCATCATTTGATCGGCTTTAGCATAATCCCCTTTGGATTTTAAAGTCTGGGAATAACGGTAAAAATATTCCGGTTCCTGATTTGGATATAAGGCAAAAAGCTGTTCGTACCATTTTAAAGCCTCTGCCAATTCGGCCTTAAAATAATAGGAGTTTCCCAGTTTTTGAAACATTTTCTCATCCTGGTATCCTTTCTCGGCAACTTTTTCATAATTACCTATTGCATCGACATAGGCATAACGGTCATAATTTTTTTCGGCTCTGACCACAGTTCCATTTTGGGCAAATCCATGAAAAAAGAAAATACTCAAGAGCAGACTATATAGTAATTGTTTAATTTTCATAAGTGTAGGTTTTAGAAAAATCTTGGGGAGATAATTTTATCGTATTTGTTAAACAGCTCGAATCGCAAAAAGATCTCGTGTGAACCCGAATTGTATTTTGCAAATTCGGTTGTATCAAAGTCATAACCATATCCTATGAACCATGAATCGCTTGCCTGAAATCCAGCCATTACACTCATCGCAGCACTCCATCTGTAAGCCAATCCTGCAACAAATTTTTCGTTTATCATAAAATTAGCCGACACATCTACCTGCAGAGGAGCTCCCTGAACATATTTGGTTTCCAATGAAGGTTTCAGTTTCAGACTTGGACTTAAATCAAATACATACCCTGCAATCAGGTAATAGTTGATTTTCTCTTTAGCGATATGGCTTGAAGAACTGGAATTTCCGGAATCATCAAAATGTTTGGTTTCAATTAAATAAGGAGCTGATATCCCGATGTAACTGTTATCAGAATGCAGATAGAAACCTACCCCTATATTTGGAGAAAATTTATTATCGATATTTTCCTGATAAAGATTTGGATCTCCTGGCTGATAGGAAAGTTTGCTAAAATCCAAACTTAACAAATTGGCACTGGCTTTCAATCCAAAAGACAGTTTATATCTTTCGGATGCAGGTATTGTATAGGAGAAATCAGCAGCTATATTATTCTCTGTAGAAATTCCGATTTTGTCGTTTACCACAGACAATCCCAATCCTACTTTACTTTCGTTTATAGGAGTATTGACAGAAAATGAGTTCGTCACCGGTGCTCCGTCTACCCCAACCCATTGGTTACGGTGCAAAGCAAAAATACTCATAGCCTGTCTCGATCCTGCATAGGCCGGATTCACTACTATTGTATTATACATATATTGGGTATATTGTGCATCTTGCTGGGCTGAACTGACAATAGTGAAAAGCATTACTATCAACCCTATTATTTTTGTTTTCATGTGATGTTTTTTATTCATAATACTTGGGGCTAATATGACTATTTTCTATTCAAGTACAGGTAACCTGATTTTTCAAAAGTATTGGATTCACTGTCTTTGTATTTCAATATATAGAAATAGGTTCCTGCAGGCAATTCCTGTGATTTTTCGACAGTTACCCTTCCTTCGGAAATACCTCTGAACACAATATCATTATTGTTATAATGTTCGCGTTCAAATACCAGAACTCCCCAACGGTTAAAAATCTCTATCGAGTTGTCCGGATAACATTCCAAACCTTGAATATAGAATTTGTCATACTTGTCACTTCCATCCGGTGTTACAGCATTATACACTTTGATTGCACATCCTGAAACTGTCAATACCGTAGGATTATCATTCACGATATTGACATCATCTGATTTATCCTCAACCACACGTCCATTTGGACTTGTACCATAAACCGTGGCCTGATTCGAAATAGATCCTTTGTTAATATCTGTTTGTTTAATAGCATACACTCCTTCGAAATGAGTTGTATCGGTTTCCCCTACTGCCAATGTCAATGGAACGCCTTTCATTACAACTCCCGGTAATGGATCGGCAATGATAACATTTGTTAACGGAACGTTTCCGGTATTGGTTACTTCAAAACCATAAGTAATGGTTTCACCCGCCTGTGCATAAGAATCTCCGTTTTCATCATTGAAATGAGCAGTTTTTACCAATGCAATGGCTGGATTGGAAATAAATACCGTTATCGTGGCCGTGCTGCAATTGCCTGGATTTGCCTTTTCACAAATACTGTAAGTCAAATTATAAGTACCGCCTGGAATATTGGACAAAGTATTCAACAATCCATCAGCACCCATTGTAAAATTAGGACTTGGAGTAAAAGTCAGAATTACATCAGACAGATTTACTGGCAATCCGTTAAAAGTATCATTGGTTATTGCGTTAAAAATTCCGCTTAACGCTTTAGATCCGTCAACAGTTCCTGCATCATCGTTATTTGCTAATAAATCAGCATATAATTTACAACTAATTCCAAAATCCAGATCCAAATGAACTTTCTCTGTAGCTGAAAATTGTGCGTACAAAATATTATTTGTCGTTAATCCACAATCAACATAACTTTTTGATTTACTGGTATTAGCTTGTTTAAGAGTACCGCTTGGCAATACTTTTACCAATCCAGATGCCGACATCGCTTCAGAAGCTGCTTCGAAATTAGCTTCTTTTATAAACTCAATTTTATATTCCCCGTAAGCATCTTTAGGAGCTCTTGTTCTCCAATATCCTTCTACCCCCATAGTCACGCTTCTTGAGAAACCGTTAGGGCCTGTTACGAATATATTTGGTACATTAGTTGTTCCGTTTCCAAAACCAGCGGCATTTAATTCTCCAGCATTTTCTTTTCCTTTATAACTGCCGTCACCGTTGAAATCAATCCATTCCCATTTGCTGTAATCTACAACACCATTGGCATCCGGGACATTCTGAGTTACTAGTCCGTCATTATTTGCATCATACCATTCGTCTTGTATACCATTATTATTTATGTCATACCATACAAAATCACCTAGCACTAATAAGTCAGTTTTATCATATCCAAAATCAATTTTTTGATATTTACAATCTTCAACTTTTAATATCAAGAAACTAGGGGTTGTATTAAATAATTCTTGAGCCGTATTCAAATTAGCGTCTTGAACCTGCAACACATAATCTCCGGGAATCATTCCTGAAAATGCATAGGAACCATCCGTTTTTGTTAAACTTAATAAAACAGGTCCAGTTGTATTGTTAATTGGTTTTAATGTTACCGGCACGTTGGCTAATGGTGTATTTGTACCCTCATTTCTAATTATTCCAGAGATAGCAGTTGATGAATTACAAATAACTCCAACAGTAACTGTAGCTGTATCACAATTCCCAGCATCAGCTTTATCACAAATTGAATATGTTAAAGTATAAGTCCCAGCAGGTGTATTGGCAGCTAATTCTATACTGCCATCAGTTTTTAAACTCATAAACCCAGTTGGATCTGCTGTAACAACCGATAGTGTTACATTAGCCAAAGTTGCTTTATTTGAATCTATAAGGTCATTGTCAAACACATTCAAAACAGTTTGAACTACATTAATACCTGTAATCGGGCCAGCACTGTCATCATTTGCAAAAATACTTGATGGTGCTGACGGCATAACTTCATTATCTCCTACTGTAACCGTAGCTGCAGCAGATACACCGCTAACTGTCACAGAATTATTTGTACTTACTATTGTCACAACTACAGTTTCTGATCCTTCAAATATATTATCATCTACTACTTTTACCGGAATGGTTACTGTAGTAGTGTTGGCAGGAATTGTAATGGTAGTAGTAATACTTCCATAATCCGTTCCATTACCCGCTGTTCCAGTTATAGTAAATGATACTTGTGTATCTGCAGCTGTTGGGTTAGTTAAGCTAATAGTAAATTCACCATTCGTTGCCGGTTCTGATGCATTAGGAATACTTGCAGTAATACTCACCGTTGGTGTTGCATCATTATCGTTAATAGTAGCCGTTCCCGTTGCTGTTGTATTAGTTGTATTTCCTGATGTAACAGTACCGCTCAAACTAAAACTTTCAGCCGGCTCGTCAATATTGTCGTCCGTTGTCGGAACGCTTACCGTAACAGAAGTCTGTCCCGCCGGAATAGTTACCGTAGTGGTTACTGAGCTGTAATCCAATGTTCCGGCTGTTCCGCTATTTGTCACAACATTCACAACCGTATCAACTGAACTAGCAGTATCTAAAGATACCGTGAATACCACATTGCTTCCTTCGGTAACCGCAGGACTGCTGATGCTCACAGTCGGCGTTGCATCATTGTCGTTGATTGTCGCTGTTCCTGTTGCTGTTGTATTAGTTGTATTTCCTGATGTAACAGTACCGCTCAAACTAAAGCTTTCAGCCGGCTCGTCAATATTGTCGTCCGTTGTCGGAACGCTTACCGTAACAGATGTCTGTCCCGCCGGAATAGTTACCGTAGTGGTTACTGAGCTGTAATCCAATGTTCCGGCTGTTCCGCTATTTGTCACAACATTCACAACCGTATCAACTGAACTAGTAGTATCTAAAGATACCGTGAATACCGCATTGCTTCCTTCGGTAACCGCAGAACTTCTGATGCTCACAGTCGGTGTTGCATCATTGTCGTTAATAGTAGCCGTTCCCGTTGCTGTTGTATTAGTTGTATTTCCTGATGTAACAGTACCGCTCAAACTAAAACTTTCAGCCGGCTCGTCAATATTGTCGTCCGTTGTCGGAACGCTTACCGTAACAGAAGTCTGTCCCGCCGGAATAGTTACCGTAGTGGTTACTGAGCTGTAATCCAATGTTCCGGCTGTTCCGCTATTTGTCACAACATTCACAACCGTATCAACTGAACTAGCAGTATCTAAAGATACCGTGAATACCACATTGCTTCCTTCGGTAACCGCAGGACTGCTGATGCTCACAGTCGGCGTTGCATCATTGTCGTTAATAGTAGCCGTTCCCGTTGCTGTTGTATTAGTTCTATTTCCTGATGTAACAGTACCGCTCAAACTAAAACTTTCAGCCGGCTCGTCAATATTGTCGTCCGTTGTCGGAACGCTTACCGTAACAGAAGTCTGTCCTGCCGGAATAGTCACCGTAGTGGTTACTGAGCTGTAATCCAATGTTCCGGCTGTTCCAGTATTTGTCACAACATTCACAACCGTATCAACTGAACTAGCAGTATCTAAAGATACCGTGAATACCGCATTGCTTCCTTCGGTAACCGCAGGACTGCTGATGCTCACAGTCGGCGTTGCATCATTGTCGTTAATGGTTACTGTAGCAGTTTGAATACCATTTTCAACGGCACAACCACCTGTTACACTAGATATATCAGCAATAACCGATTCATTTCCTTCCGAAATAATATCATCAACAGGATCAATCGTCACTTTTCCAGACAAAGAACCTGCAGGAATTACAATTGAAACACCGGATACATTATAATCTGAACTACTTGCTGTTCCGCTAAACAATAAATTAACAGTGACATCTTCAAATGACAATTCAGATAAACTTGCAGTTAAATCAACCAATCCTATTGCATTTTCTAAAACTGATGCAGTACCCGATAAAGTTACTGTTGGCGAATAAACCGTCACCGTTCTGGTGGCTGTCGCATCAGCGCATCCGCCTGTTCCTGCTACCGTATAAGTAATTGTCACTGTTCCCGAAGCAACGCCTGTAACCACTCCCAAAGCATCAACCGTAGCAATGCCCGCATCACCTGTACTCCATGTACCTCCTGAAACTGTCGAGGCTAAGGCCGTTGTTCCGCTTACGCAAATATTTTGTCCTCCCGATAAAGTTCCTGCACTCGGAGGTGTGGTCACCGTCACCGTTCTGGTGGCTGCCGCATCAGCGCATCCGCCTGTTCCTGCTACCGTATAAGTAATTGTCACTGTTCCCGAAGCAACGCCTGTAACCACTCCCGAAGAATCAACCGTAGCAATGCCCGCATCACCTGTACTCCATGTACCTCCTGAAACTGTCGAGGCTAAGGCCGTTGTTCCGCTTACGCAAATATTTTGTCCTCCCGATAAAGTTCCTGCACTCGGAGGTGCTGTAACATTTAAAGTAAATGTTTGTTTTACAGCACAGCCAATTACATTAGTTATTGTATATTCAACTGTTACTGTTCCTGCTGTTTGTCCCGTCAAAACTCCACCTATAGTGATACTGGCACTTCCTGTGCCATTGGTAACTGACCATGTTCCTCCTGGAAATGCATTTAAGAAAGTTAGAGTACCTGATCCTGCACATATATTAATTGCCCCACCAGTGATTGCTGGGACTACTGGTAAAGCTATCACACTGACATCTCTTGTTGCTGTAACATCTGAACATACTCCTGTTCCGGCTATAGTATAAGTAATTGTTGAAATCCCTGAGGACACTCCTGTAATTACACCTGTTAATAAATCAACTGTCGCTTTTGAAACATCTCCGCTTGTCCATGTTCCTCCTGAAACAGTTGAACCGAATGTTGTTTGTCCTCCTGTACAAATAGTCTGCAATCCCGATAACGTTCCTGCATTAGGTTGCGCCTGTGCGCTAACCGTTACCGTAGCGGTTGCATCAGCCGTACATGGCGAAGTGGCTGTTACCGTATAGGTATAAGTTCCTGCTCCTGCCAGTGCCGGACTCCAGCTTCCACCAGCTGACGGTGTTCCGCCCAACTGTGCGAACAACTGCGGAGCCGTGACCGTACTTCCCGAGCAGATTGTAAGTGTTCCGTCTGTACCCGCGTTCGGCTGTGCCTGATCGCTCACTGTTACCGTTGCGG
>Ga0208398_100748_pt1 | contig 17011 bp, 15 predicted proteins | sample LakWasMe79_HOW10_2_FD_183905 | JGI IMG/M metagenome (GOLD analysis project Ga0208398, IMG submission 183905) | Freshwater sediment methanotrophic microbial communities from Lake Washington under simulated oxygen tension - Sediment Metagenome... | ecosystem: Environmental > Aquatic > Freshwater >...
TGCCATGTTTTGAATTAGGAATGGTGAATTAGGAATGAAGCGACAATTCATCATTCATAATTCGTAATTAATTTAAATTTTCCCTTGCACTTTATTTCGCTTTACAAATTGTCCGTAGCCTTTCTCGACTTTGCATTCATTGTTGTCGATGGCGACTTTGCCGCGAAGCAAAACGGTCTTTACTTTTCCCGTGAGTTCCCAGCCTTCGTAACCGCTGTAATCTACGTTCATGTGATGCGTTTTGGCTGAAAGTGTGTGCTTTTCGTTTGGATCGAAGATTAAGATGTCGGCATCGCTGCCCACGGCAATCGTTCCTTTTTTAGGAAACATGCCGAAGATTTTCGCGGCGTTGGTACTCGCTACTTCAACGTATTTATTGAGTGTGATGCGGCCTTTGTTGACGCCTTCGCTGAAGAGCAATTCCATACGGTTTTCAATCGCGGGATGTCCGTTCGGGATTTTCGAAAAGTCGTCCTTTCCCATCAACTTTTGTTCCCACATAAACGGACAATGGTCTGTCGCGACCACTTGCACCATGCCTTGGTTGAGTCCGGCCCATAAAGTTTCCTGGTCTTTCTTTTCGCGCAACGGAGGAGACATCACCCATTTGGCACCTTCGAAATCCTTTTCATATAAAGAAGCATCGAGGATTAAATATTGGATGCAGGTTTCCACAAAAACATTCTGGTTTCTTCGTGTTGCGTTGCGCACCGCATTGAGTGCGCCTTCACAAGTTAAATGCACAATGTAGCCCGGACAACCGGTATAATTGGCCATGTCTACGAAACGCTCGCTGGCTTCGGCTTCGGTGACTTCGGGTTGCGACAAATAGTGATAAAGCGGGGACAATTTGCCTTCCGACCGGTGTTTGCCGATCAAATAATCAATCATGTCGCCGTTGGTCGCGTGCACGTTGATGAGCCCGCCGTGTTTTTTGACTTCGTCCATCAGGCCAATCATTTGTCTGTCGTCTATCATGAGTGCGCCTTTGTAGGCCATGAAAGTCTTGAACGAGGTGATGCCTTCGACTTCTATGAAATGCTGAATTTCTTTTTTGGTTTCGTCGTTGAAATCGGTTACGGCCATATGAAAACTGTAATCGCCAACGGCATTGTTGTCGCTGCGTCCTTTCCATTCCGAGAGTGCCGATTGCAGGCTTCTGCCTTGGGTTTGCAGGATGAAATCGATCACCGTAGTTGTCCCGCCATAAAGTGCGGCGCGTGTTCCGGTTTCGTAATTGTCGCTGCTGTAAGTGCCCATAAATGGCATGTCGAGGTGCACGTGCGGATCGATTCCGCCGGGCATGACGAGCTTTCCCGAAGCGTCGATGGTTTGGTCGGCTTCTACATCCAGGTTTTTACCGATGGAATGTATGGTTTCGCCTTCGATGAAAATATCGGCGATGTAGTCGTCTGTCGCCGTGATGATCCTTCCGTTTTTGATTAAGATGCTCATTTTGTTAGGTACTAAGGTTCTGAGGCGCTAAGGTGCTAAGGTTCCCAGATTCCGTGGTTAGTTTATTTTCTCTTCATTAAAATCCAGTAAACCAATCCGCTGATCGTGAATCCGACGAACCACGCGTAGTGGTACAAACCCGAAACCCAAGCCAGGAAAACATCGTCGCCAACGACTTTGATGGTTGTAAAAAACCCGGGAACATTGGGTAAAATGCCAAGTAATAAAGCGATAATGGCGTTGCTGTTGAATCCGTTGGAAAAGCGGTAAATGCCGTGTGTATTGTATAGATCCTCGAGTTCGAGTTGCTGTTTGCGGATGAAATAATAATCGACGATCATGATGCCGCCAACCGGCCCGAGCAGGCTTGAGTAGCCAACAAGCCAGGTAAAAATATAACCCGAAGGATCGGCGATCAATTTCCACGGAAATATCAAAATCCCGATTACTCCGGTAATGTAACCGCCTTTTCTGAAATCGATTTTAGAAGGCGCGAAATTCGCAAAATCATTCGCCGGGCTTACGATATTCGCGGCGATGTTCGTGGCCAAAGTAGAAATGGCCACTGCAATCATCGCGGCCGAAACCAAGAGTTTGCTGTCGAACTTTCCGGCCAAAACCACCGGATCCCAAATCGTCGTCCCGAAGACAATCGTCGTAGCCGAAGTAACAACCACGCCTACAAAAGCAAACAGGGTCATCGATGGCGGCAACCCGATAATCTGTCCTTTGATTTGCGCTTTTTGCGATTTGGCATAGCGCGTAAAATCGGGAATGTTGAGCGATAAGGTTGCCCAGAAACCCACCATTCCGGTCAGAGCAGGAAAAAAGAAATGGAAAAAATCTGTCGCGTTTGCAAATTTCGATGGCGTTTCGAGAATTGGTCCGAGGCCATTGGCGGCAGAAATCGCCCAAAGCAATAACGCCAAGGCCGCAAGCGGAAGGAAAATCGCTTTGAAAACGAGCAATTTCCGGATGCTGTCTACGCCAAGATACACCACATACATGTTCAAGAGCCAAAATAAAAAGAAACAAATCGCAGGTCCGGTTTGCAAGCCAAACGAATCGGGGAAAACTTGCGGCAAGGTGTCGAGCGCGGGAATCCACAACCGAAACATCTGGAACAGCGCAAAACCGCCAATCCAGGTCTGGATACCGAACCAACCGCAGGCCACAATCGCCCTTAATAATGCGGGAATGTTGGCGCCTTTGGTTCCGAAACTCGCGCGCGCAAAAACCGGAAACGGAATGCCGTATTTGGCGCCGGCGTGTCCGTTTAACAGCATCGGAATCAGTACAATCGTATTCCCTAAAAATATCGTGAGTATCGCCTGCCACCAATTCATACCGCCTTCAATGAGTGAACTCGACAGCATATAAGTCGGGATGCACAGGCTCATGCTGATCCAGAGGGCCGCATAATTCCAGGTGTTCCAGCGGCGGTTTTGGGCCGCGACCGGAGCCAGGTCTTCACTGTACAAAGCCGAATTTGTAAGGTCTGTTGGGTTCATGAATGTGGGTTTTTAAACTAGCGCAGCGTCGGAGATTTTGAGCGCCTCGCCAATAATGGCCAGTCCTTCGTCAATCTGTTCGCGCGTCACGCACAATGGCGGGGCGATGAAAATATAACCCCAACGCACAAAGGTGTACAAACCGAGTTCACGCACTTTGGCGGCAATCTGGTTGGTAACCTTGAGATCGTCGCCGGCCGCGTTATAAGGAGCGATGAGTTCGCCTGTCGTTTTGTTTTTGAGGATGTCAAGACAGCCGAGCAATCCGGTATTCCTAAAAGTGCCCATACTTGGGTGTTCGCTTCGCATTTCTTCGATGCGCGATTCGAGATAAGCACCCATTTCACGCGTGTTCTCGATGAGACGATCGCTTTCGTAGATGTTAATCACGGCAAGCGCGGCGGCAAGTGCTACCGGATGTCCGTTATAGGTGAGCCCGATCATCATTGGGGTGTTCTCGAATTTCTCGGCGATCTTATCGGATACCATCAAACAACCCAAGGGTAAATAGGAAGAAGTCAATCCTTTGGCCATGCAGACCATATCTGGGATGATGCCGTGGTTTTCAAATCCGAACCATTTTCCGGTACGCCCAAATCCGCTCATGACCTCATCGGCGACGAACAAGATTCCGTATTTTTCGCAAAGCGCCTTGACGCCTTTGAGATAGCCTTTCGGATAATGCAAACAGCCCGATGAACCGCTTTCGCCTTCAAAGATAAAGGCCGCGATGTTGGTTTTGCCTTCGAGGTGGATTACGCGCTCTACATACTCGAGACTCAACTGCAGCTTGGTGGTCTCATCCAAATCCTTCATACCGAAGAAATAGTACGGGTCGTCAAGGTGCACCGCGTTGGGCATTTGCTGCGAATCATTCGCGAGCTTGCGCGGGTCGCCGCCCACGGTCATGCCGCCGATAGAGCCACCGTGGAAAGCGCGGTAACGTCCGATAATTTTGTGCCGTCCGGTATACAATCGGGCGAGTTTGATCGCGTTGTCTATAGACGAAGTTCCGCATAAGGTGTAGAACGCCTTATTGAGATCGCCGGGACAGATTTCGGCGAGTTTGCGGGACAATTTTGCACGAATTTCGGTCGTACAGCTTGGCGTTACAAAACTCACCTTCTGCATCTGGTCTACGACGGCATCGGTAATGCGTTGGTCGCCGTGCCCGATGTTGACCGACATGAGTCCAGAGGAAAAGTCAATAATCCTGTTGCCACCGTATTCGTATAAGTAAACGCCTTGGGCGCGTTCAATCGCGATAGGATTCACGCTGGCTTGCGCCGACCAGGAAAACAGGCTGAATTGCTTGCTGTCGGCGATGATTTGTTCTTTGGTAAGTGTATCTTCTTTGACCATTATTTTAAATTATAAATGCTAAATTTTGAATGTTTTGGACAGTATCCGGGAATCTGATTGTTGAATTTGTCATTCATTTAAAATTTAAAATTCAACATTTAAAATAATTTTCTAGCTCATCCAGTTCACACCGGCTTCCGCATTCCACTTGATGGTTGATTTTTTAAGCTTGGTCCAGAATTCGATTGAGCTTTTTCCGGTGATGTCGCCAACGCCAAACTTGCTCTCGTTCCATCCGCCGAAGCTAAACGGCTCTCTCGGAACCGGAACGCCCACGTTCACGCCAATCATCCCGGCACTCGCCTTATCGATGATGTAGCGTGCCATACCGCCGTTTTGGGTAAAGACGCTCGCGGCATTTCCGTATGGGTTTGCGTTTTCAATCGCCAAGGCTTCATCGACGGTTTTGGTCCTGAGGATCGAGATGACCGGCCCGAATATTTCTTCGCGCGCCACGCTCATTTCTGGTGTGACATAATCAATTACTGTTGGCCCGACATAGGTGCCGTTTTCTTTCCCGGCGACTTTGGTATTTCGGCCATCGACGAGGATTTTCGCTCCGGCTGCCTCGGCTTCTCCAATATATCTTTCGATTCTTTCCTGTGATTCTTTATTGATGACTGCGCCGAGATTTACGCCCGGAATGATCTTTCTGGCTTCGTCGCAGATTTTAGCAACAATAGGGTCTACATTGCCCACGCCAATCATCGCCGAAGCCGCCATACAGCGTTGTCCGGCACAACCCGACATTGATGCGGCGACGTTTTGCGCCGTCATTTCGGGAATCGCATCGGGCAAGACCATGAGGTGATTTTTGGCGCCTCCGAGTGACAAGCACCTTTTATAATTGGAAGTGGCGCGTTGGTAAACGATCTTGGCTACTTTGGTCGAACCGACGAATGAAACCGCTTCAATGTTTGGATGGTCGCAGATCGCGTTGACAATATCGACATCGCCGTGCACGACATTGAAAACACCGTCGGGCAATCCGGCTTCCTTTAATATCTCGGCGAGTCGGCCACAGCTCAACGGCACTTTTTCGGAAGGCTTGATGATCATACAGTTGCCAAGGGCAATCGCATTCGGAATCGTCCAGTTGGGCACCATCGATGGGAAATTGAACGGTACGATCGAGGCGACAACGCCAAGCGGAACGTGTTCTGTTCTGCATTCTACGCCTTTGCTCACTTCGAGCAATTCTCCTGTAATTAATTGTGGAAGCGAGGTGGCAAATTCGGTCAATTCGATACATTTCTCTATTTCGGCTACCGATTCGCCGTAGGTTTTGCCGTTCTCTTCGCTGCACAATTCGGCGAGCTCTTTCAGGTGCTTCTCGAGTAAGTATTTGTACCGGAAAAATACCTGCACGCGTTCTTTTATCGGGGTTTTGCTCCAGGCGGGAAACGCAGCCTGCGCAGCCTTGACGGCATCGTCTAAATCTTTGGCGGATGACATGGGTACGGTAGAAAGGTGGTTTCCGTCGAGAGGGGAAATCACATCCATGGTTCTTGAGGTGGAAGCGCTAACGAACTTCCCGTCAATATAATTTTGAATTGCGGGGTATTTCATTTTGTGGGTCTGATTATTTTAAAATTTTAATAAAAATAGAAACAATTTCTAAATAAACAACTTTTGTGTTTAAGTTATCCGCAAATATAGCATCGCTCTGTTCCCAAATTCGCATTTTGATTTCGTTTGGGTCAGAATTTTTCAAAAGTTTGCGCGCGAACGGTTTAACGTTGAACCTTAACATACTGCTATAGAAAAAGCCATTACCTTTACAGGCTCACCACTTTTCCCATGAAAAAACTGCTGTTGCTTATCCCATTGTTTTTCGTTTATTGCTGCGGCGATGTTGATGAGTCGCCAACTATAGCCGCTTCGGTCGCTAAGCCAACGCCAAACGCTTCAGCATCGGATGTTTTTGATTTGAGCAAGGTGCCATCGGTGACGCTCGAATTTTCGGTGGCCGAATGGAACAAGCTGCTCACCAATTACGACCTCAACCCAAAGAACGAAAAGAAAGTGGTATCGCGTTTTAGCTTTTCGGTTTCGGGAACGACAACGGTGCTCGACAGCATAGGGCTCAAGCTCAAAGGCAACACCAGCAGGCGCAGGCCCGAAGGCGATACAGGCGAGTTGCACGATGGGTTCAACCCTGATTGGCACCATTTTCATATGTCGCTCGATTTTTCCAAATACCGCGATGCGCAACGTTTCAAAGGGCTCAATAAACTTGCCCTCAAATGGTTCAAGGACGATGCGAGTTATGCGCGTGAGATATACTGCTACAACCTGTTCCGCCGCTTTGGCTGCTGGCAGGCGCCATTGGCTTCGTATTGCCGCGTGACCATTAAGGTGGGCGATGAAACCCCGGCTTATTATGGCGTTTATATCTTATTGGAAAGCATCGATGAGGATTACATCAAAAAACGCAGCAATATGTGGACACCTGCGATCGGCTATTTGTGGAAAGGCGGTTATGCGGGTTCCTCGAATGCCGATTTCGTACAGACCACGAGTATGGGTGTAGAACAAGTAGAACTTAACCCAGCGCTGTCGCAGTATTACGCCTACGACCTCAAGACGCGCGAAGATGAAGTGAATGCCGCAAAATCAGAACTCACCCAATTCATCACCGACCTCAATACCAAGACCGGTGCCGATTTTCAAAACTGGATTGCCCAAAAGATGGATATTCCGCTATTCCTGAAAACCTATGCCGTGAATGTGATGGTGGGTATGTGGGACGATTATTGGGTAAATGGGAACAATTTTTACTTTTATATGGCGCCCAATGGAAAGGCTTATTTCATTCCGTATGATTACGACAATACCTTGGGCACTTCGCAACTCATGAACAATTCAGGGACGCAGAATCCGTTGAACTGGGGCAGTACCAGCGGCAAGCCATTGGTCAACAAAATCTTGGCGATTCCGGCCTATCGAACGATGTACCAGAACTACATTAGCCAACTGGCTTTTTTCGGCAATGATTATTTCACGGCCAACAAAAGCATGTTGCGCATCCAGGGTTGGCAGAATATGGTGGGCGGTTTTGTATCTAATGATACCGGCGAAGACATGCAGATCCTTGACCAACCGGCCAATTGGGGCAACCAGCCGAACTACCGTTTGCTCAGCGGCAACAGCCAAGGCGGCAGCAATGGCGCGGCAAATTTCTTTTCGAGTAGGGTGGCTTCGATTCCTTGGTAATCTAAACGGTTATTTGCTTTTCCTGAAGTATTTGAAAGGTACCAGCAGCATCCCGAAACATTCCCCATCTTCCTTACCGATATGCTTGTGGTGCATTTTGTGCGCGCGGCGTACAGCAACGGCATAACGGTTGTTCGCCTTCCTGAAAACCTTGAACCGTTGGTGGATGAAGATGTCATGAACAATAAAGTACGTCCAGCCGTAGCAAAAAATCCCGATGCCAATGGGCAGTCCGGCCTCAAAAAAATCGTACTTCCAAAGCAAAAAGAAACCGATGCTATAAGAGGCGTACATCACAAAGAAAAGATCGTTGCGCTCAAACCAAGAATCGTGCGTTTTTTTATGGTGGTCTTTGTGCCACGACCACAAAACACCATGCATGATGTATTTATGGCTGAGCCAGGCCACGGCTTCCATGAGTACGAAGGCCAGCACGCCTATTGCAATTTGGATTGAAATGGCCATCTTAAATCAGGTTGAGTTTATAATTGACATAACATTTGGCGAACAGTCCGAGCTTTTGGTAGTTGGGCACACGGATGCGCGTGTTGAGGATGTCCTTTGAAGGCGTATTCTTGAGCTTGACGAGCAGCTTCCGATAATACACATAAGCGATATACACCCCAAGCTTGGCTTCAATGGGCAATTGCAATATACCCGAAAAACCTACCCTGAGGTCTTCTTCAATCTCTGCGATGATGTCCTGTTTGGAATGTTCGTCGAGCTTGGCCAAGTCGGTATTCGGGAAATAACTGCGGTTGAGGTACTCGTAATCCATCTTGAGGTCGCGCAGGAAATTTACTTTCTGGAACGCCGAACCCAGTCGCATTGCCGAATGTTTGAGCAGTTCAAAACGCGCCGCATCGCCGCCTACAAAAACCCTTAGGCACATGAGCCCGACCACATCGGCCGAACCGTAAATGTATTGGCGGTATTCCTCGACCGATTGATAATTGTACTTGCTCAGGTCTGCTTCCATGCTTTGCATAAAAGAGGTGATGAACTCATGTGGAATCCCGTATTTGTTTACCGTAAGCTGAAATGCATTCAGGATTGGGTTGGTACTGATACCTTGCTCGAGCGTGAGTTTTAATTCGTCCCAGAACCGATAGAACAAATCTTCCTTATCATAGTCGTGGAAACTGTCTACGATTTCGTCGGCGAGGCGCACAAAACCGTAAATGTTGTAGATGTCCTGGCGTATAGACGGCGCAAGCAACCGAGCGGCAGACGCAAACGAAGTACTGTACTGCCGTGTCACGAGTTTGCTCGAGGCAAACGAAATCTGGTCAAAATAAGCTTTCATGGCTTAAAATATTTAGCGATAAGCGCCGCCGATAGTTTTCCCGAAATCAGCGCCGGCGGAACACCTGGCCCGGGAACGGTAAGCTGACCCGTGAAATACAGGTTGCGCACTTTGCGGCTGCGCAATTTTGGTCGTAGGAAAGCGGTCTGCAGCAAGGTGTTGGCCAAACCGTAGGCATTGCCTTTAAACGAATTGTAATCCTTTTCAAAATCATTGACGCAAAAACTTTGCTTTGTGATTAAATGTTCGCCGAGCGATTGCCCGGTTACTTCCTGCAAACGCGCCATGATTTTATCAAAATATCTTTCGCGCAGCACTTCAGAATCCCTTAAACCCGGCGCCAATGGGATGAGCAGTATGGCCGCCTCGCAACCGTTTGGCGCACAACCCAAATCGGTTTTAGAAGGGAAGCTCGCATAAAACAACGGCGATTCGGGCCATTTAGGATGGTCGTAAATGTCTTTGGCGTGCTGCTCAAAGTCGGCATCGAAAAAAAGTGTATGGTGGTCTACGTTGGCTATTTTCGTGTCGAATCCCAAATAAAATAGCAGGCAGGAAGGTGCAAACACGCGGCTGTTCCAATATTTTTGGGAATAAGAGCGGTATTTCACGTCGAGCAATTGTTCGGTATGCTGGTAATCGGCACCGCTGAGCACCAAATCTGCAGCGCGGAATTTTCCGTTGACGACCAGACCGTTGACCTTGTTGTCGAGGCAGACGATTTGCTGCACATCGGCATTGCGTTCAAAACTGACGCCGAGTTCTGTTGCGAGCTTTTCTATCGCTTCGACTACTGTATACATTCCTTTTTCGGGATACCAGGTGCCGAGGCCAAAATCGGCGTGGTTCATGAAACTATAAAACGAAGGTGTCTTCGAGGGTTTTGCGCCAAGGAAAAGCACCGGAAATTCTAACAGCTGGATGAGTTTGGGATTCGTGAATTTTTTGCGGATGTCGCTGCTAATCGAGTTCAGGAAACGTCTCAGCCGCACGGCTGTCTTGATTGATACCAACTCAAAAAAGGACTCTCCGGGTTTGTAGACCATATCGCCTATGGCAATGTCATAGTTGTTTTTGGCCGTGGCCATGAAACGGTCAAGCTGGCTACCGCTTCCGGCTTCAATCGATTCGAAAGTACTCCTGATTTGCGGCAGGTTGTCTGCAATGGTTACCCGATCGTCTTTGTCGAAATAGACGCTGTAAGCCGGTGAGAGTTTCTGCAGCCCATAATAGTCTGCCGTTTTCTTGTTGAAGTCGGCAAAGAACCGATCGAATACATCGGGCATCCAATACCAGGTTGGGCCCATATCAAAGGTAAAACCGTCTTTGGTGAGTTGGCGCGCCCTGCCTCCGAGCGTTGCGTTTTTCTCGAGCACGGTTACAGCATAGCCGTCCTTGGCGAGATAGCAGGCCGCAGAAAGGGAAGAGAATCCTGAACCGATGATGTAAATTTCCTTTTTCATATTTTGTTCAACAAAGATACATAAAAGTTAAACAAAATAGTGGTTTCTAGCAATTTTATAATTCATTCACCAACGCCGTGATGTTAGGGAAAGTTTTGATGCTGGCACTTGGCGGGTTTTTAATCAGCGCCGTCTGGTTGCCGAGTATCCAAAACTCAGAGTCTGCGCCCATGACCTCGCCGTGAAACTGCGTGAGAAAAGCATCAATTTGATCGGGCTTGGGCTCTACGGTAAGGTAGGTGACGTAAACGATATTGTCAAAAATCCGCCTGACGTCGTGCAGGCTTTCCATAGGAACGCTTTCGCCAAGGTAGATGCTCTTGTAGCCGTTGAGCGTGATCTCATAATGCAGGTACATGAGCCCAATGTCGTGCAGTTCATTGCTCGGAAGAAACAGCACAAACACCTTGTCATCGCGCTTGTGGCCCAGCACCTGAACCTTTTCGACACTCGTGAGGATCTTTTGCCGTATGAGGTAACTGATGAAATGCTCGTGCGCCGGCGTGATGGTTCCGGTTTGCCAGAGCATCCCGATTTCGACCATGAGCGGAATGAAAACCTCGTGGAAAACGGCGCTAAAGGATTTCTCGGCGAGCAGCGCATTGTAGGTATTGAAAAACAAGGTCTGGTCGAAGTTGATCATGGCCATCTTGAAACCGTTCAAAGCATGGTTCTTGGCGCTTTTTTCGGATACGATCTGGCGCATGAGCAGCAACAGTTTGTCTTCGGGCATCTTGCTGATCTGCGAAATCTTGTAGCCGTGCTGGTGCAATAGCGTAATGTTGAGCAGCTTTTGCAGGTTGGCGGCATCATAATAACGGATGTTAGAATCGGTGCGCATTGGGCTGAGCACCGCATACCGTTTTTCCCACATCCTTATCGTGTGCGATTTGATGCCTGAAAGGTTTTCAAGGTCTTTGATGCTAAAGAAAGTGAGGATGCCGCTGTTCATTGTTTTTGAGATTATTTTAAACAAACTTAGTAAATATTCCTTTGGGTCTTGCTATTTTTGTAAAATGGATCAACCGGTTTACGATTATATCTTTTCAGGATTCGGGCTTGCGGGCTGCCTCGTACTCGATGCGATGATTGAAGCGGGCTGCCACGACGGCAAACAAATCCTGATTCTCGATGCCGAAACCCATCCGACAGAAAAAACCTGGTGTTATTGGGAAAACGGTGAAGGCCAATACGATGCGTTGCTTTCTGCCTCCTGGAAAAAAGGCTGGTTTATCGGGACGCATCAAAAAAAAGAATGCCTGCAATCGCAGCTTGTATACAAAAGCATTGCATCGGTTTCGCTGAAGAACCATTTGCTGGAAAAGATTTCACGGCATGAAAACATCCAACTCAAAATTGAAACGGCAAGCGATTTTCTTGACGACGGAATCTTGGTGCGGGTCACCACCAAGACGAACACCTATACGACCCGAAAACTTTTCAACAGCATTCCAAAAACAAAACCTGAACTGGGAAATACCCCTTTACTGCTCCAGCATTTTGAAGGCTGGTTCATAAAGTCTGCGCAACTGCCTTTCCTGAAAGACGAGATGATCCTCATGGACTTCTCTGTCGCGCAAAAAGGAAATACGCGTTTTATGTACGTGCTGCCGTTTTCAAATACGCAGGCGCTTATAGAATACACCTTGTTTTCCCCGAACCTGATCGGCAAGGAAGAATACGAGAATGAGATTCGCGCTTATCTGACAAAACTTGGCGTTACCGATTATACCATCGAAAAGACCGAAAGCGGCGTCATACCCATGACCGTTTATCCGTTCTGGAAAGCCAACACCAAAAACGTCCTCAACATGGGTACTGCAGGCGGCTGGACAAAGCCTGCAACCGGCTATACCTTTACCAGCGCTGTGCAACGCGCACAAAAACTGGTAGCGTGCATACAAAACGAACAAACCGATTTCACGCGGTTCTTTAAACCCGATCGGTTCCTTTGGTATGACCGTCTGCTTATTGAAGTGCTTTATTACAACAACGCAATTGGCCAAAAACTCTTTACCGCGCTTTTTACGCGTGCCAACACGGTGCAGGTGTTGCGTTTCCTGCAACAAAAAACCAACTTTTTACAGGAGCTTCCCATCCTGCTCGCCTGCCCGAAACTGCCTTTTTTAAAGGCGGCTTTTCGGTCGATGAGGCGCTATAAGATTTGATGCAGATCAATTCGCTATTTTCCTGATCATCCCATTGAACAGGAAAAAATGGAACGGCAGCACCAGATACCAATAAAGCCTTCCCGGCAATCCGAGCGGACGAAAGGTGGCCGTTTGATAAATCGTATCGCCTTTGAGCCTGAATTCAAGCCACGCTTCGCCGGGCAGTTTCATCTCGGCATACAACAGCAGCCTTTTCTCTTCGCGGCTCGCATAAATCACGCGCCAGAAATCGAGCGATTCGCCCACCGCGATCTCGGCCTTGTTCTTGCGGCCGCGCTGCAGTCCGACGCCGCCAAAAAGCTTGTCGATAAACCCGCGAAATTCCCAAAGCCAATGCCCATAGTACCAACCAGATTCGCCACCGATTGCAAAAATGCGGTCGAGCGCCCTTGCCGGATCCTCAGTTGGCAACGATTTCTTATCGGTAAAAGTCCCAAATTCGGGCACTTGGATGAATTGCGAGAATGCCTTGTCAAAAACCGGTATCCCCAAGGCGTCCTTCCAGCTCGACAACACAAGGTTCTGCTCGATTTTGTCGAACGCGATGCGTATGGCTTCCTTGTAGCTGATGGGCGTAATGTGAAGCCGCTGGGCAAGATCATTGGGCTCGGCAACCACATCTACCTTCATGCTTTCGACGAGATTTTTTGCAAGCGGATACGAGGTCGAAGTCACAAAATACAACCAATAAGAAGACAGCTTGGGCGTCATCACGGGCACGGTAATGATCCAACGCTTGAGTCGCCTGACCTGGGCGAATTGCAACAACATGTCTTTATAAGTGAGCGTGTCGGGGCCATAAATATCGAAATGCTTGTGGTAGCAATCTTCCCTGAAAAGTACGCCCGACAAGAACTGGATCACATTGCGGATGGCGATTGGCTGGCAGCGCGTGTAGAGCCATTTGGGTGCAATCATGACCGGCAGTTTTTCGGCCAAATCGCGAATGATCTCGAACGAGGCACTGCCCGAACCAACAATAATCCCGGCGCGCAATACCGTAGTAGGAACGGTACCGCGAGAAAGGATGTCTTCTACATTCTTGCGCGAGCTCAGGTGTTTGGACAGCTCCGCATCATTGACAATGCCGCTCAGGTAAATGAGTTGTCGGGCTGCGGTCTGGTTAATCCTTTGGCTGAAATTTTTCGCGGCCTGCTGTTCGAGTTCATCAAACGCACCGTCGGTTCCCATAGAATGCACGAGGTAGTAGGCCGCATCGATGTCATTTGGGATTTTCATGAGCGATTCGGGCTTGAGCAGGTCGGTTTCAATTACGGTAACCCCAGCCGATGCGTATTTCCTGAGGTCGATACGGTTGATATCGCGTACGCAGCATACCACCTCGTGGCCGCTTTCGAGCAGCGCAGGCAGCAGCCTTTGGCCGATATATCCGTTGGCACCCGTAAGTAATATTTTCATGATTATTTGAGTATGGTGCCCAAACCACCGTTGATGGCCAAGACTTGTCCGGTCATCCACGGGGCGTTTTGAAGCAGGAAAACTGCGAGTTCGGCAATGTCTGTCGGGTTTCCTATTTTTTTGAGCGGATGGCGTTCGCTGTTGGCGGCGCGTTTGGATTCGGAATTGAGCAAGGTGCCCGCCAAAGGGGTATCGGTGAGTGAAGGTGCGATGCAATTCACGCGGATGGCAGGCGAAAGTTCGGCGGCAAGTGCGCGGGTCAGGCCTTCTATTGCGGCCTTCGATACAGACACGATGCTGTGAAAAGGCAAACCCAAAGTCGCAGCCACAGAGCTGAACAATACGACCGATGGGTTGATGGCCTGTTTCAAGTTGCTGCTGTATTGCTGCACGAAAAGGAATGCCGCCACGACATTGAGCCTCAAATCTTTCTCGAGGTCTGCCTCGCGTATTTGCTGGATCGCCTTGAGCTGGATGCTTCCGGGGCAATAGACCAATCCTTCGATTGGCGTTTCTATTTCGGGCAGCGGGTTGGCTGTCGAGAAATCGTGTGCTATGAAACGATAGGACGCATCATTGGCAAGCGCTCCGGGCGTTCTGCTCAGTCCGATTACCTGATGCCCTTCGGAAATCAATTTTATGGCAATCTGCAATCCAATGCCGCTGCTGGCGCCCGCAATCAAAAAGGTTTTTGTATCCATCTTTACTTTATAAATTAAAAAAAGAAAGGGGAATCAATGACGCCCCTTCCAACCAAATAAACCAACAAAACTATAAGTTGGGCAAAAGCACTTTGTCTATCACATGCACCACGCCGTTAGACGCCTGCACATCGGTAGCCACTATATTCGAAACACGGTCGTTGAAATCGGTAATCTTGGCACCGCCGGTCAAACCGATCGTAAAAGTGCCACCCTCGAAAGTCGTGACCGATTGGTTGTTGGTCAGGTTGGCCGCCAAAACGTTGGCGCCCGTAACCACGTGGTATTTTAAGGTCGACTCGAGCGTGGCTTGCGGAATATCATTAAGGCTGCCCAGCCCCAGTTCTGCGAGCAAATTCACAAAGGCGCTGTTTTTTGGAGCAAACACCGTGAAAGGCGAACTTGCGGTGCCCGACAGGATCCCTACAAAATCGGGTTGGTCGTTTCTGGTGAGCGCCTGAACAAGGATCGAGAAATCGGGATTGGCCAGGGCGTGGTTCACTACGGTTGGCAATCCGATCACGCCATTAACGACATGGATCACGCCGTTATCGGCAAGCAGGTCTGCGGTAGTCACCGAAGCGCCGCCATTGCTTACACCGCCGTTCAATACGACGCCCGAAGCAGTATTGACAAACATACTCAAGGTGTTTGTTGACGATGCGCCGCCTTTTGCTAGGGTCTTGACATAACCGGTGGAAAGTTGCGAAGAAGTCACCGCGCCAGAAACCACATGGTTTAGCAGGATTTCTTTAAGTGCTGCAACCGGAACCTCGTTAACATTGCTGTAACCATTCGCTTCAAGAAAGGCCGAAAAGGCTTCATTGGTTGGCGCGAAAACCGTAAACGGGCCTTGCTGGTCTAAGGTAGATACCAATCCGGCCCGGCCTAAGGCTGAGACGAGGATCGAAAAATCGCTGTTTCGCGAGGCAATGTCTGCAATGGAGTTTCCGGGCACAACGGTAGCCGGATCGTCATCATTACACGAAGAAATCGCGAGGGAAAGAAAAAGTAACAATACAATGCTGTGAATAGTTTTTGTTCTCATAATTTTGTTTTGTTTAATTAATTTTAAACTAAGTTAAACAAATTATTATTTTGTTTAACAATTTTATGAAAACATTAAACATTGTTAGAAAGGCATGGTATCACTTTTGCCAGGATTTGCAGTACTTCAATACAGTATCTGCCTAAAAACAAAAAACCCGCCTAACCAAGCGGGTTTTAACGGAGCAAGGCAATTTAGCTTGCAAAATTGATAACCGCAACCAGCAGGTTGATGCCGATGCTCCAGAGCAGTAGGTTGAAAACCACCTTGGGTTTTTGCTGGCTCAGTATAGAGCCGTTATAAGAGACGCTGAGCGCCACCACCAAAAACAGCTGAATCATCTGCCACAGCCCCGCGCCGTTTTCAAGCACGGCCATCGCGGCTATGCCGCCAACGCAACTTTGTACCAAAACACCCAAGGTGCTGCCGGCAAAGAAGCCGTGCTCGAATTGTCCGTAAATTTTTTCATAAGTACTCATACCTCATCGTTTTTAAAGTTCTGACGTAAAATTAAAACAGCCCGAAAACAGAAAATATGACAAATATCAGGAAGAAACAATTTTAACAAGCTGTTGGTTTGCAACCGCTAATTCTGTAACGCAGGTGCTTTTATCCATAAACAATTCTTCGTAAATTGCCTATGGCGCACCAAGCCCAACCACAAAGTAAAACCACCACCAATGAACGAGCACTTCAAAACGATTACCGAAACCCTTATCAAAGAGGGATTTCCCGAGCTAACCGAAAAAGCCGCACAGCAAGGCCAACTGCTCGATTTTAAGATCACGCCCTATTCGCTCAATACCAAGCTGAGCTTTAAGTTTGACAGCCTCGCGCATTTTATCGAGTTCCTCAACATTCACAATCCTGGTGAAGTACAGGAAAAGGAAGCGGCACTCAAAAGCACTTTGATGGAGTTGGATTTGAATGTGGAGGAGTTTTTTTGGGTTAATTTTTTTGGGAGGAAAGTGGAATGAGGCTATATTTCTTTGATCCCCAAAGATTTAAAAAAAGAAAATGTTCCGTCGTACATAAATAACGGCCTTGTTATATCATCTTCATTCCCATACGGTATATAAATAATCATTCCTTGTCGCGCTCTTGTTAGCAAAACTCGATAAGAATTAATTAGATAATTTTTTATGTTGTCATCGTTGATAAATTGCCACTTAGTTCCTTTGAATTTTCTATAATTCCACTGAGCGTTATTATAAAACAAGTCACCGTCCCAAGCAACACAAGTCCAATCTAACTCTAATCCTTGAATATCAAATTCTGTAGCGACTTCTTCTAGAAAATAAGATGACCTAATATCTTCTTTATCATTCAAAAACCATATTGGTGCATCTATTTTTGCTT
>Ga0208398_100749_pt1 | contig 17007 bp, 16 predicted proteins | sample LakWasMe79_HOW10_2_FD_183905 | JGI IMG/M metagenome (GOLD analysis project Ga0208398, IMG submission 183905) | Freshwater sediment methanotrophic microbial communities from Lake Washington under simulated oxygen tension - Sediment Metagenome... | ecosystem: Environmental > Aquatic > Freshwater >...
GCGCTGATGGCCGAGATCCGCGACCTGCACGCCACGCTCAAGCCGGTCGAGACGCTGTTTGTCGTCGACGCGATGCAGGGCCAGGACGCGATCAACACCGCCAAGGCCTTCAAGGAGGCGCTGCCGCTGACCGGCATCGTGCTGACCAAGCTGGACGGTGACTCACGCGGCGGCGCCGCGCTGTCGGTGCGCGCCATCACCGGCGCACCGATCAAGTTCGCCGGCGTGTCCGAGAAGATCGACGGCCTGGAAGTCTTCGACGCCGAACGCCATGCCGGCCGCGTGCTGGGCATGGGCGACATCGTCGCCCTGGTCGAGCAGGTGACGGCCGGTGTGGACATGGGCGCGGCCCAGGCCCTGGCCGACAAGGTCAAGGCCGGTGATGCCTTCGACCTCAACGACTTCCTGTCGCAGATCGCCCAGATGTCCAAGATGGGCGGCCTGTCGGGCCTGATGGACAAGCTGCCCAGCGCGATGACGGCCAAGGCCGGCAACGTCGACCTGGACAAGGCCGAGCGCGACGTCAAGCGCATGGAAGGCATCCTGCGCTCGATGACCGCCAAAGAGCGTGCCCGCCCGGCGCTGCTGATGGACGGCAAGACCAAGGCCAGCCGCAAGCGCCGCATCGCCGCCGGTGCCGGCGTGCAGATTCAGGAAGTGAACCGCCTGCTCAACCAGTTCGAGCAGATGCAGGGCATGATGAAAAAGATGAAGGGCGGCGGCCTGATGAAGATGATGAAGCGCATGGGCGGCATGAAGGGCATGCTGCCGCCCGGCATGGGCGGCTGACCCGCGGCGCCCGCCGCCTCAGTCCCACCGGCTCATCGGCGCCGGCGCCCCACACCGGCCAGCGCAGCCAGACCCAGCAGCACACAGGCCAGCGTGCCGGGCTCGGGCACGTCAAAGCCCTCTGGCCCGGCGCCCGTACCCGGCCGCGGCCCCGGCCCAGGCCGCGTACCCGGTCCTGGCCCACCGCCGGCGCCCCCCTCGCCGGGTGATCCGCCGCCCAACGTCTTGGCCAGCCCGGCCGCCGCCGCGCCGCCCTTACCCAACTGGTCGGACAGGCCGGTCAACAGCACCACCGCTGCACGCCGCGGCAGCAGCTTGTCGGCCAGCCCGGTCTTGCCGCCCTGGCCGTCGGAGGCGCGCACCGCCCCACCACCACCGGCGCCCGTGGCGCCCGGCGACGACCCGGCGCCCGCGGCCACCACCAGGCCCGCGCCCGACGGGCCCGCCGGCAGTGTGCCGCCCGACCCGACCGGCCCGCCGGGCCCGGCGCCCCCTGCACCCGCGCCGCCACCGGCCACGTCGGCGCCCTCGCGTCCGGCCGACGCGGGCCCGAGACGGGCCACCGGCTCGGCCGGGGTGCCGCCCACGGGCCTGGCCCGCTCGCCGCCGCCCTCACCCGCGGGCCCGTCGTTGGCCGCACCGCTCTCGGCCGGATCGGTCGGATCGGCCAGCGCGGCGGCGATGCCGGCCACCTCCGCACTGCGCCGGTTCAGCAGGCCGGCCAGGCCGGCGACCAGCCCACGCTCAGCCCGGGCCGACAGCACCGACACATTGCCGCAGACGTCGGGCACCATCACCGCGTGGCGCTGGCCGCGGGCGTCGCGCACCTCGTAAAGGTCGGCCAACTCGACATGGCCGGGCGCGAAGTTCACGCGGCTGTTCAGGCACATCGTGCGGCCGAAGCTCAGCGCCACCGCCCGGGGGTCGAAGGTGCGGCCATCGGCCAGGGCGCGGATGGCCCCGGTGCGGATCTCCAGCCGGTCGGTTCTGCGCCCGGCCTGGCGCAGCGCCGCCACCTCGCGCACCACCTCGGGCGACAGGCCAGCGGCCTGCAGCGCTTCTTCGGTCGTGCCCCGGTACGGGTTGCGGCCTGGCTGGCCCCAGACACAGCCCTGGCGCAGCGCCAAGGGCCCATCGGTTGCGGCCAGCCGCGGCCCCGTGCCGTCCGGCCCGTTGGGCGCAGCGCGCTGCAGGTCGGCCCGCAGCGGCAGGCCGTCATGCTGCCCCCCGGCCGGCACGGCCACGGCGGCACGCGGGCCCGCCAGCGCCCCCAGGCCGACCAGCGTGAGCACCAGCAGCGGCAGGCTCAGTGCCGCGGCCAGCCCCAGGCCGAGCGTGCCGCGCCGCAGCGGCCCCGCCCATGTGGCCGTCTGCCGGCGCAGCCCATGCACCCCACCACGCAAGGCGCGCCACGCCGACCGGCCCACGACTTGCCGCCGGGCCGGCCGCTGCAGCAGGCCCTGCCAGCCGCAAGTCGCCCCCGCGCAGCGGTAGCGGCGCTGGCCATCGCCAGCCGCTGCGCCGTGGTCCTGGGGCCGGCGGCGGACCCGCCGCAACGGCGCGTCGCAGTCGGGGCAGCGGGGTTGGGGGAGGCGGGCGGCAGCGTCAGGCACGTCGACAGGTCATCCAGGCAGTCATCGGGTAGGGACCACCAGCCACCCGGCACCGCCGGACGTGCCAAGGCCGCCATACGGGGCCTATCGACACCGGTGGCCCGCGACTGCAGGGATTTGTGCACGGTCGACAGCCTCCTGCCACGCCCCGCCGGTCCGAAATGCATCGGGTGCACACCGCGCCACCGCTCGCCCCCAACCGCCCGGCCGCGGGCTGGCGTTGGCGCCTGCGACCGGCCCTGTCGGCACCGGCCCTCCTGCTGGCCCTCCTGCTGGCCCCGCTATGGCCCACCGGGCCGGCTTGGCCGCTGCCCGCTACAGCGGACCTGGCGGCCGAGGTGCTGGACGCGGTCAACGGCTACCGCCTGCAGCAGGGCCTGGCGCTGCTGCAGGCCGACACGGGGCTCACCACCCTGGCCCTGGCCCACAGCCAAGCCATGGCACAGCAGGGCCGGCTCAGCCACGACGGTTTCCCAGCCCGCTTCGAGCAGGCGGCGCGCCCGTTGTGTGTCGAAAACCTGGCCTTCAACCACCGGCAGGCCGATGCCCTGCTGGCCGCCTGGCAGGCCTCACCCGCCCACCATGCCAACCTGCTGGCGCCGCGGGTGCGGCAGGTCGGCATCGCCGTGGTCGACGGCTACCTCACGCTGCTGGCCTGCGCACCGGCGGCGGCCCTGCCGATGGCGCGCCGCCGCTGAAACGCCCAGCCCCGATCAGCTCAGCAACGCCTGCGCAAACTCGCGGGCGCTGAAGGTCTGCAGGTCCTCCAGCTTCTCGCCCACGCCGATGAAGTACACCGGCACCGGCCGCTCGCGGGCGATGGCCGCCAGCACGCCGCCTTTGGCCGTGCCGTCGAGCTTGGTGACGATCAGGCCGGTCAGGCCCAGCGCGTCGTCGAAGGCCTTGACCTGGGTCAGCGCGTTCTGGCCGGTGTTGCCATCCACCACCAGCAGCACCTGGTGCGGCGCCGTGGCGTCGGCCTTGGTGATCACGCGCTTGATCTTCTTCAGCTCCTCCATCAGGTGCAGCTGGGTCGGCAGGCGGCCGGCGGTGTCGGCGATGACCACGTCGCGGCCACGCGCCTTGCCGGCGCTGACGGCGTCGAACGCCACCGCCGCCGGGTCAGCCCCTTCCTGGCTGACGATTTCCACCCGGTTGCGGTCGGCCCACACCGCCAGCTGTTCCCGCGCCGCGGCGCGGAAGGTGTCGGCCGCGGCCAGCAGCACGGTCTGCTCGGCATCGGCCAGGTGGCGGGTGAGCTTGCCGATGCTGGTGGTCTTGCCGGCGCCGTTGACGCCCACCACCATCATCACCGTGGGGGTGAACTCGCCCACCACCAGCGGCCGTTCCAGCGGCGCCAGCAGCTCGGTCAGGGCGTCGGCCAGCAAGGCCTTGACGCGCGCCGGGTCGGCCGCCTTGGCCTCCTTGACGCGGCGCCTCAGGTCCTGCAGCAGGAACTCGGTGGCCTTGACGCCGGCATCGGCCATCAGCAGCGCGGCTTCCAGCTCCTCGTACAGGGCCTCGTCGATCTGCGTCCCGGTGAAGACCTGGGCGATGCTGCTGCCGGTCTTGCGCAGGCCGTTGCGCAGCTTGTCCAGCCAGCTCTGTCGGCTGGGCGCGGGGGCTTCGGCCACCACGGGCGCGGACGCTGCTGCCGGCACCGGCGCGGCGGGGGGCGGCAGCACCGGCGGGGGGGGCTCGTGCGCCGGCGGTGGTGCAACCGGCACCGGCGCAACGGGGGGTGCAACCGGCTCTTGCACCAGGGCCGGCGGTGCGGTGGGCGCGGGCGGCGACGACGGTGCCGGCACCACCACGGGCGGCACGGCCATCGGCGCCACAGCCGGTGGCGTGGCCACCGGCGGCTCGGGCGGGGCCGCAGTCACGACCGGCGCCGGGGAGGGCGACGGCGATCCGGTCAGTTTGCCGACGGCCGACTTCCACCACGAGCCACCGCCCCCACCCTCGGGCGTGGCGGGCGGCGTGGCCGCCTCGGGCGCTGGCGCGGCCGGCGGTGCGACCGGTGTCGGCGCGGCCTCGGGCAAGGCCGGCGGCGGGGGGGCCGGTGGGGCGGCCTTCTTCTTGAAGAAACTGAACATTTGCGAATTGTGCGCGAAGGCCTTGCAGGCCCGCAAAAAAAACCGCTAGAATCTAAGGCTCTTGGCGCTTTAGCTCAGTCGGTTAGAGCGACGGAATCATAATCCGCAGGTCCGGGGTTCGAATCCCTGAAGCGCCACCAAATGTTTGCCAAGCCCCGCAGGTCATGGACCTGCGGGGCTTTTTTGTTGCCGATCCTTGGGCACAAGGGCTGCCGACCGGCGCAGACTTCCGGCGCGGGCCAGCGCATGCCGCGCCTCGCGCCAAATGGGGCTCGCCAGCCCCTCCCCCCGGCCCACCAGGCGATGCACAAGCCGCCGTGGCGCAGGAGCCAAATTGTTCACGCCGGTCCCGGGCACCGAAAGGTGATTGATAGCTGTCGTCCATAGAGTCGGTTGTTCCTCACCGATACCTTGAGCGACACCCATGGCGTCCATCCACCCCCCAGCCGTGATCACCGAAGGCCAATCCGGGGCCTTTCCCGGCAGCTGGCTGCGGCTCTGGGATGCCACGCACGCCTCGGCGCCCGCCTGCCGCGAAGTGGCGGCATTCAACCCAACAAACTGTTGGCACGGCGGGGGCGCGGCGATCGCGGCGCAGGCCCCGGTGTTCCAGACCGCCGCCTGGTTTGAGAACCTGGCAGCGACCTGTCCGGCGCCGAATCAGACCGTGACGATGCTGTCGGTCCGAGACAGCGAAGGCAGCACCGAACTGCCGCTGCGACGGGAGCGCAGCGGCAAGATCAACGCACTGTCGAACTTCTACTCGCCGCTGTTTGGCCCGGTGCGCACGTCGGAGACCGCGGCGGTCGCGCACGCGCCGAAGTTCGCGCAGTGGATGGCGCAGAACGGCACCCCATGGCTGCATCTGGGGCCACTCGATCCGGCTTCACCGTTCTGGCGACGTTTCTCGCAATCGTTGCGCGAAGCGGGCTTCTGGACGGACCACCATTTCGCATCGGCCAACTGGCACCACCCGTGCCAGGGGGTCGATTGGGCCGGCTATCTGGCGGGTCGGCCCTCCAGACTGCGCAATACCATCGTGCGCACACTGCGCAAGCTGCAGGCCGATACGGCCACCCGCCTGGAAGTCCTGGACCAGCACGCGCCGGCCGACGCCATGGCACGGGCCGTGGCGGCCTTTGAGCAGGTGTATGCGCTGAGCTGGAAGCGGCCAGAGCCTTTTCCCGACTTCATGGCGTCGATGTGCAAGATGGCGCACGCCCGGGGATGGCTGCGTGTGGGGCTTTGCCATATCGACGGCGTGCCGGTGGCGGCGCAGGTTTGGCTGATCAAGGACGGCGTGGCCTCGATCTTCAAACTGGCCTATGACGAAGCCCATGCCCGGCGCGGTGTGGGCACGGCGCTGTCGGCGACGCTGTTCCAGCATGTGCTGGATGTCGACCAGGTGCATGAGGTCGATTTTTTGTCGGGCGACGACGCCTACAAGTCGGAGTGGATGGCTTGCCGACGTGAACGTGTGGGCCTGGTGGCCTTCAACCCGCGCACGGCACGGGGCCTGGCGGCGGCGGCCCACCATTTCGGGGGCAAGTTCTGGCGCGGCGTGCGGGGCCGGGTGCTGGCGAGGCTGCGGCGACCAACTCCGCCCTAAAATGCGGGCTTATTTCCACAGCCCCTGGATCCACACCATGCCCCGCTGTGTTCCGAAAGCCGCCCTCAGGATCGGCGTGGGCCTGGCGCTGTCCGCCGGGCTGCTGTCCGCCGGGGCGCAGATGGCCCGGCCCTTCCCGGCCACCGCGCTGCGCGGCACGCTGCAGGTCACGCAGCCGCCCGAGGTGCTGCTCAACGGCCGGCCTGCGCGGCTGTCGCCGGGCGCGCGCATCCGCGGCGTCAACAACATGCTGCAGATGTCCGGCGCGCTGGCCGGCCTGCCCCTGCTGGTGCACTACACCCGCGAACCCTCGGGCGGGGTGCACGATGTGTGGGTCCTGACGGCCGAAGAAGCCGCCCGCAAACCCTGGCCGAGCACGCCGGAAGAAGCCCTGCGCTGGGCCTTCGACCCCGCCGCCCAGACCTGGACCAAGCGCTGACCCGCCCCCAACGAGCCCCACCATGACAAAGAAGGTCTACATCCGCAGCTTCGGCTGCCAGATGAACGAGTACGACGCCGACAAGATGGCCGACGTGATGCGCGTGGCCGAAGGCTACGAGCCCACCAACGACCCGGAGCAGGCCGACCTGATCCTGTTCAACACCTGCTCGGTGCGCGAGAAGGCCCAGGAGAAGGTGTTCTCCGACCTTGGCCGGGTCAAGCACCTGAAGGCCAAGGGCGTGATGATCGGCGTCGGCGGCTGCGTGGCCAGCCAGGAGGGCGCGGCCATCATCGACCGTGCGCCCTATGTCGATGTGGTGTTCGGCCCGCAGACCCTGCACCGCCTGCCGCAGCTGCTGGCCAGCCGGGCCAGCCAAGGCCGCGCCCAAGTCGACATCAGCTTCCCCGAGATCGAGAAGTTCGACCACCTGCCGCCGGCCAAGGTGGATGGCGCCTCGGCCTTCGTGTCGATCATGGAAGGCTGCAGCAAATACTGCTCGTACTGCGTGGTGCCCTACACCCGCGGCGAGGAGGTGCACCGGCCCTTCGACGACGTGCTGACCGAGGTCGCCGGCCTGGCCGACCAGGGCGTCAAGGAAGTGACGCTGCTGGGCCAGAACGTCAACGCCTACCGCGGCCGCATGGGTGACACGGCCGAGATCGCCGACTTCGCGCTGTTGCTGGAGTATGTGCACGAGATCCCCGGCATCGAGCGGATCCGCTACACCACCAGCCATCCGAACGAGTTCACGCAGCGCCTGGTGGACGCCTACGGCCGCCTGCCCAAGCTGGTCAACCACCTGCACCTGCCGGTACAGCATGGCAGCGACCGCATCCTGATGGCGATGAAGCGCGGCTACACCGCCCTCGAGTACAAGAGCACCATCCGCAAGCTGCGTGCGGTGCGGCCCGACATCAGCCTGTCCACCGACTTCATCGTCGGCTTCCCCGGCGAGACCGCCGACGACCATGCGCGCAGCCTGAAGCTGATCGAGGACATCGGCTACGACGCCAGCTTCAGCTTCGTCTTCAGTGCCCGCCCCGGCACGCCGGCCGCCAACCTGGCCGACGACACGCCGCAGGACCTGAAGCTGCAACGCCTGCAGCAACTGCAGGCGCTGATCGAGCAGAACGTGCAGCGCATCAGCGCCAGCCGCGTCGGCACGGTGCAGACCATCCTGGTCGAAGGCCCCAGCCGCCGGCCCGGCCCCAACGGCACGCCCGAACTGATGGGCCGCACCGAGTGCAACCGCATCGTCAACTTCGACGGCGGGCCGCTGGCGGCACGGCTGGTCGGCCAGATGGTCGACGTCACCATCACCCAGGCGCTGCCCCATTCGCTGCGTGCCGAGGTGCGGGTGCTGGACCGCCCGCTGGCGGCCTGAGCCGGCGGCACCCGCCGGCAGGGCGGCTCAGCCGCGCCCGGTGCGCGCCCAGCCTTGCCAGCCCAGCACCAGGGTGGTGGCCAGCACCATGGCGCCGTAGGTGGCCATGCGGCCGTCGCGCCCCAGCAGCGCCAGCCCGCCCAAGGTGACGCCGGCATTGGCCAGGGCGGTCCACTGCACCAGGCCGCGCCAGCGCACGCCCCGCAACTCGCTGCGCCACAAGCCCTTGGCCAGGGACGGCGCGATCAGGGCCAGGCCGACGGCCGGGCCGAACAGGTTGGCGAGGTGCCAGAACGCATCAAGCGGACCCATGGGCGGCAGGACTGGGGCCGTGTGAAGGCCGAGGTTGACGGAGATCAAGCAGGGCCCGCGCACAAGGGCCCCAGGCCCATAGGCCGACGGGAGCTGAAATTCTATAATCGCGCCATGAGTGTGTTCACCCTGGGCCTGAACCACACGACCGCGCCGGTGGACCTGCGCGGTCGTTTTGCGTTTGCGCCCGAACAACTCTCGCCCGCGTTGCGTGGCTTCCGCGAACGCCTGATGCGCGCCCTGCCCGAGGCCGCCCTGCTGTCCACCTGCAACCGCACCGAGCTGTACGTGGCCGCCGAGCCGGCCCAGGTGCAGCACCTGGTGGCGCCGGCGATCGACTGGCTGGCCACCCAGGGCGGCGTCACCGGCGACCAGCTGCGCCAGCACACCTATGTGCTGGAGTCGCGCGACGCCGCGCGCCATGCCTTCCGCGTCGCGTCCGGGCTGGACTCGATGGTGCTGGGCGAGCCGCAGATCCTGGGCCAGATGAAGCAGGCGGTGCGCGAGGCCGACGCCGCCGGCACGCTGGGCACCACGCTGCACCAGCTGTTCCAGCGCAGCTTTTCGGTGGCCAAGGACGTGCGCACGTCCACCGAGATCGGTGCCCACAGCATCAGCATGGCCGCCGCCTCGGTGCGGCTGGCGGCGCAGCTGTTCGAGGACCTGCGCGACATCAACATCCTGTTCGTCGGCGCCGGCGAGATGATCGAGCTGGTGGCCACCCACTTTGCCGCCCGCGAGCCCAAGGCCATGGCCATCGCCAACCGCACGCTCGAGCGCGGCGAGAAGCTGGCCGGCCGCTTCGGCGCCCAGGCATTGCGCCTGGCCGACCTGCCACAGCGCCTGCACGAGTTCGACGCCATCGTCTCCTGCACCGCCAGCACCCTGCCCATCATCGGCCTGGGCGCGGTGCGCAGTGCGCTGAAGGCCCGCCGCCACCGGCCGATGTTCATGGTCGACCTGGCGGTGCCACGCGACATCGAGCCCGAGGTCGGCACGCTGTCCGACGTCTACCTCTACACCGTGGACGACCTGTCGGCGGTGGTGCAGTCGGCGGGCGAAAAGCGCCAGGCCGCGGTGGCCCAGGCCGAGGCCATCATCGACGCCGGCGTGCAGAGCTTCAGCCACTGGCTGGACCAGCGCGCCACCGTGCCGCTGATCCAGGCCCTGCATGCCCAGGCCGACGACTGGCGCGCCGCCGAGATCGCCCGCGCCCGCAAGCAGCTGGCCAAGGGCGCCGACATCGACAGCGTGCTGGAAGCGCTGTCCAGGGGCCTGACCCAGAAGCTGCTGCACGGCACCCTGGCCGAGCTGCACAGCAGCGACGGCGAGGCCCGCCAGCAGATGGCGCAGACCGTGTCGCGCCTGTTCCTGCGCCAGGCCCCCCGCAACCCCGCGGCGGACGACACCTCCCGCTAGCTTTCCTGCCCCCGCCTGCGCGCCGGCCTGGGTGGTCGGCGTGCGGCGACCGCCTGAGCGCCGATGAAAGACACCCTTCGCCAGCAACTGCAACGCCTCGCCATGCGCCTGGACGAGTTGGATGCGCACCTGGCCGACCCGGCGCTCAGCCAGGACATCAGCCGCTACCGCGCCGTGGCGCGCGAGCAGGCCGAGGCCGCCGCGCTGGTGCAGCGCTTCCAGGCCTACGAGCAGCGCGAGGCCGACCTGGCCGGCGCACGCGGCATGCTGGCCGACCCCGAGATGGCCGAGATGGCGCGCGAGGAAGTCACCGCCGCCGAGGCCGACCTGGCCCGCCTGCTGGCCGAGCTGCAGACCGCCCTGCTGCCCAAGGACCCGGACGACGGCCGCAACGCCTTTCTGGAAATCCGTGCTGGCGCCGGCGGCGACGAGTCGGCGCTGTTCGCTGGCGACCTGGCCCGGATGTACCTGCGCTTCTGCGAGCGCCAGGGCTGGCGCACCGAAATCCTCAGCGAAAACGCCAGCGACCTGGGTGGCTACAAGGAATTGGTGCTGCGCATCGAGGGCGGCGGTGCAAACGCAGGGGTTTATGGTCAGCTCAAGTTCGAGAGCGGCGGCCACCGCGTGCAGCGCGTGCCGGCCACCGAGAGCCAGGGCCGCATCCACACCAGCGCCTGCACCGTGGCGGTGATGCCCGAACCCGACGAGGCCACCGAGATCACGCTGAACCCGGCCGACCTGCGCATCGACACCTTCCGCGCCAGCGGCGCCGGCGGCCAGCACGTCAACAAGACCGACTCGGCCATCCGCGTCACCCACCTGCCCACCGGCCTGGTGGCCGAATGCCAGGACGACCGTAGCCAGCACCGCAACAAGGCCAAGGCCCTGGCCGTGCTGCAGGCCCGGCTGCGCGACCGCGAGCGCGCCGAGCGCGAGGCCAAGGAGGCGGCGCAGCGCAAGAGCCTGGTCGGCACCGGCGACCGCAGCGACCGCATCCGCACCTACAACTTCCCGCAGGGCCGGCTGACCGACCACCGCATCAACCTGACGCTGTACAAGCTGGGCCAGATCATGGATGGCGACCTGGGCGACGTGGTGGCCGCGCTGCAGGCCGCCCAGGCGCAGGACCAGCTGGCGGCGCTGGAAGGCGCGGCGTGACGGCGGCGCCCTCCGGCCCACCCACCATCGCCCAGGCGCTGGCCCAGGCCGCCGCCAGGGGCCTGGACCGGCTGGACGCCCAGCGCTGGCTGGGCCACCTGCTGCAGCGCGACCGCAGCTGGCTGATCGCCCACGACGGCACCGCGCTGGCGCCCGCGCTGGCCGAGGCCTTTGCCGCCGGCTGCCGCCGGCTGGCCGACGGTGAACCGATGGCCTACCTGCTGGGCCGGCAGGAGTTCCACGGCCTGAGCCTGCAGGTCAGCCCGGCCGTGCTGGTGCCACGCCCCGACACCGAAACCCTGGTCGACTGGGCGCTGGCCCTGCTGCCCACGCTTGGCGCCGCACCGCAGGTGCTGGACCTGGGCACCGGCAGCGGCGCCATCGCGCTGGCCGTGGCCCACCGCCACCCCACCGCCCGGGTGCTGGCCAGCGACCTCAGCCCCGCCGCGCTGGCCGTGGCCGGCGACAACGCCCGGCGCCTGGGCCTGGCCGTGGCCTTCGCCGAAGGCGCCTGGTGGCAAGCGCTGCCGGCCGGCGCCCGCTTCGACCTGGTGCTGAGCAACCCGCCCTACATCGCCGGCGACGATGCCCACCTGCCCGCCCTGCGCCACGAGCCCACGCTGGCGCTGACCCCCGGCGGCGACGGCCTGGACGCGCTGCGCCAGATCATCGCCGGGGCACCCGCCCATCTGCGGCCCGGCGGCTGGCTGCTGCTGGAGCATGGCTGGGACCAGGCCGGCGCCGTGGCGGCCCTGCTGCGCGCGGCGGGTTTTGTCGACATCGGCACCCGGCACGACCTGGCCGGCCGCGACCGCTGCACCGGCGGCCGATGGCCCGCCGCCGAACCGGCCGCCATCCCCGCCGTCACCCCCAGCTGAGGACCGGCGCGCACCGCGCGGCCCCGCCCCGGAACAGGCGGGGCATCCTCCCGCTATTGGACGCACACAGGCCCCGACGGCGGGCGTAGGATGGTTTGCATGCGGTGGGCACGCCGGCGTGCCCCGTCCACCGGTTCCATGGGGAGAAGCCACATGCGCAAGACTTGGCTGCTGGGATGTCTGGCCACCACCCTGGCACTGCCGCTGGCCGCACAAGACCGGGGCCTGAGCCCGCCGACCGACGCCCTGGGCGGCCCGGCCTGGCAGGCCCGCTTCGAGCGTGACGCGCTGTCGCTGCTGCCGGCCCGCGGTGTCACCGGCCTGCTGATGCCGGCCCTGCAGACCCAGACCCTGCGCCTGTTCGGCGACGTCCAGTTCAGCACGCTGCGCCTGGGCGACACCGGTGGCCTGCGCCTGACCGGCGGCCTGCTGATCAATCTGCGTGCATCGGGCAGCGGCGTGGTCAGCACCGACGGCGGCAGCGCCCTGCCCTATGCCGGCATCGGCTATGCCAGCGGCGGCCTGAACGGCAGCTGGGGCTTCAGCGCCGACCTCGGCCTGGCCGCCCCTGGCCTCGGCTCGGCGCGGCTGGACCGGCTGCTCAGCAGCGGCAACGCGCTGGGGATCGACAGCACCACGCGCCTGCTGCCCATGGTGCGCCTGGGCATGAGCCTGGCCTTCTGATCCCGGCTGCAAACGCCCGCGCCCGGCCGGGCGATTGACGCAGCGCCCCGCCCGACGGGGCGCTTTGCCGTATAAAGCGCACCTGACAAACCCCTAGCTTCAGGCCAGCAACATGAGTGACGTGCAACAACGTATTGACAGCATCGTGAAGGGCGGCCGCGTCGTGCTGTTCATGAAGGGCACGGCCCAGTTCCCGCAATGCGGCTTCTCCGGCCGCGCCATCCAGGTGCTCAAGGCCTGCGGCGTGAACGAGATCAAGACCGTCAACGTGCTGGAAGACGATGCCATCCGCCAGGGCATCAAGGACTACGCCAACTGGCCGACCATCCCGCAGCTCTACGTCAATGGTGAATTCGTCGGCGGCTCGGACATCATGATGGAGATGTACCAGTCGGGCGAGCTGCAGCAGTTGCTGGCGCAGTGAGCGGCCTGCCGCGCCGGCTGGTCGTCGGCATCACCGGCGCCAGCGGCGCGGTCTACGGCGTGTGCCTGCTCGAGCGGGCGCGGGCGCTGGGGCTGGAGACGCATCTGGTCGTCACCCCCGCCGGCGTGCTCAACGCCCACCACGAACTGGGCCTGGACCGCGCCGCGCTGGACGCGCTGGCCGACCGGTCCTACGCCCCGGCCGACATCGGCGCCTGCGTGGCCAGCGGCAGCTTCGACACCGCGGCGATGGTGGTGGCACCCTGCTCGATGAAGACGCTGGCCGCCATCGCCCATGGCTTCGGCGACAACCTGCTGACCCGCGCCGCCGACGTCACGCTGAAAGAGCGCCGGCCGCTGCTGCTGATGGTGCGCGAAACACCATTCAACCTGGCCCACCTGCGCAACATGACCGCCGTCACCGAGATGGGCGGCATCGTCTTCCCGCCGCTGCCGGCCTTCTACAACAAGCCGACGAGCATTGCCGAGCTGGTCGACGACACGGTGGAGCGGGTGCTGCAGCTGCTGGGTGCGGGTGATGCCCGGCCCAAGGCCTGGGCCGGCCTGCGCGGCTGAGCCCCTCAGCCGGTCCAGCGGGCCCGGTTGGCCAGCACCGCGTTCGGGTACGGCGCCTGGCCGCGGCTGCCGTTGTAGCGGCCCAGCGCCAGGAACAGGTCACCCTGCTCCTGGTCCAGGTAGTGGCGCAGGATCACGCAGCCGAAGCGCAGATTGGTCTGCATGTGGAACAGCCGCGCCGGATCACCGTCGCCGATCAGCCGGGCCCAGAACGGCATCACCTGCATGTAGCCGCGTGCGCCGGCACTGCTGATGGCGTATTTGCGGAAGCCGCTCTCCACCTGGATCAGCCCCAGCACCAGGGCCGGCTCCAGGCCGGCACGCTTGCTCTCGTACCAGACCGTCTCCAGGAATTCGAGCCGGGTGTGGGCCTCGCTCTTCTGGCGCTTCAGCCGCTCGCTCATCGTGCCCTGCCAGCGCAGGAAGTCCAGCCGCGCCTCGGTGCTGACGAACACCAGCTTGGGCGGCGCGGCGCTGGCGATGGCCGCCGACAGCGCAGTGCGCACCGCGTCGGCCAGCGGCTCCTCGGCCTGGCGGCCGGCGCGGGCCGCTGCCGGCCACAGCAGGGCGCCGGCACCGGCGGCCAGCAGCGCGCGCCGCAGCATCGGCCGCCCCGGCGGGCTCACGCGCCCAGCCGCTCCTTGACCAGGGTCGCCGCGTCGGCCAGCGGCGCGACGGTGGCGGCCGCCTCACGGCGGCCCTGCAGCTCGACCGTGCCGGCCTTCAGGCCGCGGTCGGACAGCACCACCCGCTGCGGCACACCCACCAGCTCCCAGTCGGCGAACATCGCGCCGGGGCGTTCGCCTCGGTCGTCCAGCATCACGTCGACGCCGGCACCCTGCAGCTGCGCATAGAGTGCATCGGCGGCGGCCTTGACCTCGGGCGAGCGGTCGTAGCCGATCGGGCAGATCACCGCCGAGAACGGTGCGATCGACGCCGGCCAGACGATGCCACGCTCGTCGTGGCTCTGCTCGATGGCCGCACCCAGGATGCGGGTGACGCCGATGCCGTAGCAGCCCATCTCCATCAGCGCCGGCTTGCCGGTTTCGTCCAGGAAGGTGGCGTTCATCGCCTTGCTGTACTTGGTGCCGAGGTAGAACACATGGCCGACCTCGATGCCACGCTGGATGGCCAGCACGCCCTGGCCGTCGGGCGACGGGTCGCCCGGCAGCACATTGCGCAGGTCGGCCACCAGATCGGGCTCGGGCAGGTCGCGGCCCCAGTTGACGCCGGTGTAGTGGAAGTCGGCCTCGTTGGCGCCGCAGACAAAGTCGCTCATCGCCGCCACGGTGCGGTCGGCGATGACCTGGACCGGCTGCTTCAGGCCGATCGGGCCGAGGTAGCCGGGCTTGCAGCCGAAGTGGTCCTCGATCTCGGCCACGGTGGCAAAACGCCAGCCGGCCTTCAGGCCCTCGACCTTGCCCGCCTTGACCTCATTGAGGTCATGGTCACCACGCACCAGCAGCAGCCACACCGTGCTCTTGACGATGTCGCCACCCTCGTTGGTCTCGTCGGTGGCCAGCACCAGGCTCTTGACGGTGCGCTTCAGGTCCAGCCCCAGCAGCCCGGCCACATCGGCGCAGGTGCTCTTGCCGGGGGTGGGCGTCTTCGTCAGCGCCAGGGTGGGCACGGCGCGTGGCGCCGCCGGCGCCAGCGCTTCGGCCAGCTCGATGTTGGCGGCGTAGTCGCTGTTCGGGCAGTAGACGATGGCGTCCTCGCCGGTGTCGGCGATGACCTGGAACTCGTGGCTCAGGTCGCCGCCGATGGCGCCGGTGTCGGCCGCCACCGCGCGGTACTGCAGGCCGAAGCGGTCGAAGATGCGCTTGTAGGCCGCAAACATCGCGTCGTAGCTCTTGGCGGCGGCCGCCGGGTCGCGGTCGAAGGAGTAGGCGTCCTTCATCGTGAACTCACGCCCGCGCATGATGCCGAAGCGCGGCCGGCGCTCGTCGCGGAACTTGGTCTGGATGTGGTAGAAATTTTTCGGCAGCTGCTTGTAGCTGCGCAGTTCCTGGCGGGCGATGTCGGTCACCACCTCTTCCGAGGTCGGCTGGATGATGAAGTCGCGGTCATGCCTGTCCTTCACCCGCATCAGCTCGGGACCCATCTTGTCGAAGCGGCCGGTCTCCTGCCACAGCTCGGCCGGCTGCACCACCGGCATCAGCAGCTCCACCGCACCGGCGCGCTCCATCTCCTCGCGGATGATGCGCTCGACCTTGCGGATCACCCGCAGCCCCATGGGCATGTAGTTGTAGATGCCGGCGCCCAGGCGCTTGATCATGCCGGCCCGCATCATCAGCTTGTGGCTGACCACTTCGGCGTCGGCGGGGGCTTCCTTCAGGGTGGAAATGAAGAACTGGGAGGCTTTCATGGGTGCGCTGGAAGGGGGCCTGGACAGGCGTTCGGCCGGGGTGGCGGGCCGGGTGTCACACGGCTGCAAGGCATGCGGGTTAGCGAGAGTTCGCGGGCCGCATGCGGCCGGTGCAATAATGAACTTAATACAGAAATTGAGGTTTGATTATGCTCGACAGGGAAGGCTTCAGGCCCAACGTCGGCATCATCCTGCTCAACGCGCGCAACCAGGTCTTCTGGGGCAAAAGGCTACGCACCCACTCGTGGCAGTTCCCCCAGGGCGGCATCAAGTATGGTGAGTCGCCGGAGCAGGCCATGTTCCGCGAGCTGCACGAGGAAGTCGGCTTGCGGCCCGAGCATGTGCGCATCCTGGCGCGCACCCGCGACTGGCTGCGCTACGAGGTGCCCGACCACTTCATCCGCAAGGACGCCCGGGGCCACTACCGCGGCCAGAAGCAGATCTGGTTCCTGCTGCGCCTGATGGGCCGCGATTGCGACCTCGATCTGCGCGCCACCGACCACCCCGAGTTCGACGCCTGGCGCTGGAACGAATACTGGGTGCCACTGGAGCTGGTGATCGAGTTCAAGCGCGACGTCTACCAGATGGCGCTCAGCGAGCTGGCGCGCTTCCTGCCGCGGGTGAACCACCACAACCGCTACCTGCGTGCCGGCATGCGGCCGCGCCACTTCGACGACGAACCACGCGACAGTGGCCATGGCGCGCTGCAGCCCGCCGAAGGCGATGCGCTGCTGCCCGCACCGAACCCCGATTCGGCGCCCGGCAACGAGCGCTGACGCCGCTCAGGCGGCGGCTTCTTCGCCCCAGGGCAGCATCAGCGCCAGCAGCAGCAGTTGCTGGAACTCGGGCTCGAAGCGGTCGATGATGGCCTGCGGGTCGGGGCACAGCGCCTGGTCGGTGATCAGCCCGAACTGCACCCCACCGCCGTAGCTGAGGATGCTGACGCCAATGCCCACGTCGCCCGAGGCCGGCACCCAGAACATGGTCTGGCGCAGCGTGGCACCGCAGAACTTCAGGGGCTCGTGCGGGCCAGGCACATTGGTCATCACCGCCGTGGTCTTCTTGGAGAACAGGCCCAGCACGGCGTCCTGCACCGGCTTGACGAACAGCCCGGTGACGGCCAGCACACCGAAGGCCAGCAGCGGCTGGTAGCTGCCCTTGAGCTGGTTCATGCGGTGGCGCACCGCATAAACCCGCTCCACCGGGTTGGTGATGCCGATGGGCAGCACCAGCGGCGCCAGGCCGAAGCGGTTGCC
>Ga0208398_100750_pt1 | contig 16957 bp, 14 predicted proteins | sample LakWasMe79_HOW10_2_FD_183905 | JGI IMG/M metagenome (GOLD analysis project Ga0208398, IMG submission 183905) | Freshwater sediment methanotrophic microbial communities from Lake Washington under simulated oxygen tension - Sediment Metagenome... | ecosystem: Environmental > Aquatic > Freshwater >...
CGTTCCAGCCGCGTACCCTGAAGGTGGAAGGCCTGGACAAGTACGAAGGCAGCCAGGTGCACTACCGCGTGCGCAACCCGGCGCAGTTCGCCGGCAAGAACATCATCGTGATCGGTGGTGGCGACTCGGCCCTCGACTGGGCGCTCAACTTCTGCGCTGGCAACGAGGATGGCAGCGCCAACAAGGCCGAGAGCGTGATCCTGGTGCACCGCCGCGACGGCTTCCGTGCTGCGCCGGCCAGCGTGGCCAAGATGAAGGAGCTGTGCGAGAACTACGAGATGCAGTTCATCGTCGGCCAGGTCACCGACATCGACGAGGGCGACGAGGTGCTGAAGGGCGTGAAGGTCACCGGCGGTGACGGCGTCACCCGCGTCGTGCCCTGCGACCAGGTGCTGGTGTTCTTCGGCCTCAGCCCCAAGCTGGGCCCGATCGCCGAATGGGGCCTGGCGCTGGAGCGCAAGCAGATCGTCGTCGACACCGAGAAGTTCGAAACCAGCACCCCGGGCATCTTTGCCGTGGGCGACGTGAACACCTATCCGGGCAAGAAGAAGCTGATTCTCTCGGGCTTCCACGAGGCCGCGCTGGCCGCCTTTGCCGCCGCGCCCTACATCTTCCCCGAGAAGCGCATCCACCTGCAGTACACCACCACCAGCCCCAAGCTGCACAAGGTGCTGGGCGTGGAAACGCCGGTGTTCGACTGAGCACCGGCTGTTGCGCCAACACAAGGCCCGCTCAAGCAGCGGGCTTTTTGTTTTCACGGGCCGATAGAATGCGGCTCTTCGCTAGGGGTGCTGGCTCATCGAATGAGCCGGCTGAGATAACACCCTTTGAACCTGACTGAGGTAATCCTCGCGCAGGGAAGCAAGTCAGCAAGAGGGCCTCGCAGCCCCGTCTGTTTTGCCGCCCTGCCATCGAATGAGTAGGACGATGGCACATTCATTTCATTTCTCCCGTATCGCAATCGCCAGCGCCGCCGCGCTGAGCTGTGGCCTGAGCCTGGCCCAATCCTCCACCAGCCTGCCCACCGTCACCGTGAGCGGTCGCAACGCCGACGCGCCGGTCAGCATCGGCGGCTTTGGCGAGACGCCGGTGGCGCGCCTGCCGCTGCAGGCCAGCCTCATCAATGCCGAGCGCCTGGCCGACGCCGGCCTCAGCAGCCTGGCCGGCATCACCAGCCTGGACGCCAGCATCGGCGATGCCTACAACGCGGCCGGCTATGTGTCCTACCTGAAGATTCGCGGCTTCGACTTGGACAACCGCTTCAACTACCGCCGCGACGGCCTGCCCATCAACGCCGAGACCGCGCTGGCGCTCGGCAACAAGGCCGGCATCGAGGTGCTGAAGGGCACCAGCGGCATCCAGTCGGGCACCAGCTCGCCCGGCGGCCTGGTGAACCTGCTGGTGAAGCGCCCCACCGCGAACCTGCTCAACGTCAGCCTCGGCTTCAGCGAGCGCGGCACGACCGAGGCGGCGCTGGACTGGAGCCAGCGCTTCGGCAGCGGCGAGGCCTTTGGCCTGCGCGTGGATGCCAGCGCGGCCGAACTGCGCCCCGAGCTCTACAGCGCCCATGGCCAGCGCCGTCTGCTGGCGGTGGCCGGCGACTGGCGCCTCGGCGCCGACAGCCTGCTGGAAGCCGAATTCGAGCTCAACCGCCAGTCGCAGCCCAGCCAGCCCGGCTTCAGCCTGCTGGGCAACCGCCTGCCCGATGCCAAGACCATCGACCCGCGCACCAACCTCAACAGCCTGCCCTGGACGTTGCCGGTGGTGTTCGACAACAGCCATGCCTCGCTGCGCTGGCAGCAGCGCCTGAACGCCGACTGGCGTGCGCAAGCGCATTGGGGCGCCCAGCGGCTCAAGAGCGACGACCGCCTCGCCTACGCCTATGGCTGCTCGAACGAGAACAACTACGACCGCTATTGCAGCAACGGCGACTTCGACCGCTACGACTTCCGCAGCGAGGGCGAGCGCCGCAACAGCGATGCCCTGGACCTCTCGCTGGCCGGCAAGTTCAGCACCGCTGGCCTGCGGCACGAGCTCAGCACCGGCCTGCTGTTCAGCCGCTATGAGGCACGCTTCAATCGCCAGGCCTACAACTGGTCGGGCGTGGGCAATATCTACCAGGACGTGGTCACGCCAGCGGACCCCAGCCTGACCGACGAGAACACCAACCGCGACGAGCGCAGCACCGAGCTCTATCTGCGCGATGCCGTGCAGCTGGGCGCCGATTGGCAGGCCTGGGCCGGCCTGCGCCATACCCGGCTGCACCGTGAATCGGTGCGCACCGATGGCTCGCGCGCCACCGATTACAAGCAGTCCTTCACCACACCCTGGCTGGGCCTGAGCTACACCCTGGCCGCCGAGCTGATGGCCTATGGCAGCTGGGGCGAAGGCATCGAGTCCGAAGTGGTGCCCAATCGCAGCCGCTATGCCAATGCGGGCCAGGCCCTGCCGGCGCTGCGCAGCCGCCAGTTCGAGCTGGGCCTGAAGGCCGGCTCCAGCACGGTGGACTGGTCGCTCGCCTGGTTCGACATCCGCAAGCCCGAATGGCGCGACATCGGCAGCTGCGACGACGCCGCCACCTGCACCCGCCAGGCGGACGGCAGATCTCACCACCGCGGCGTCGAAGCCCAGGCCGACATCAAATGGGCCGGCGGCGGCCTGCTCGCCAGCGCCATGAAGCTCAAGGCGCGCACCGAGGGCAGCTCGGTCGCCGGCCTGGATGCGCTCAAGCGCCCCAACGTGGCCGAGACCTCGATCAAGCTCAATGCCCGCCAGCGCCTCTCCGCACTGCCCGGCCTGCAAATGAACGCCGGCCTCGTCTACGAGGGCCCGCGCGCCGCCCTGCCAGACAACAGCATCAGCATTCCCGGCTGGCTGCGCCTGGATGCCGGCCTGCGCTACGAACAGGCCCTCGGCCAGCGCCAGCTGCTGACCTGGCGCCTGGGCGTGGACAACCTCACCGACAAGCGCGCCTGGCGCGAATCGCCCTACCAGTACGAGCACAGCTACCTCTACCCGCTGGCGCCGCGCACCTGGCGCGCAAGTTTGGAATACAGCTTGTAAGGTTCCAAAAATTCAGTCTATAATGCGAGGCTCTGTTCCTCGATAGCTCAGTTGGTAGAGCGCCGGACTGTTAATCCGTAGGTCCCTGGTTCGAGCCCAGGTCGAGGAGCCACAGAATTTGGAAGCCGCTTCGGTATCCGTAGCGGCTTTCCTTTGAACTCTTAGTACCGATCAATTCCTCGATAGCTCAGTCGGTAGAGCGCCGGACTGTTAATCCGTAGGTCCCTGGTTCGAGCCCAGGTCGAGGAGCCAACAAAGACAACGCCCCAGTAGCTTTTGCCGCTGGGGCGTTTTCCTTTGTCTGGTCCATTTCTGGTCCGGATCCCCCGCGGTCCACCCGCCTCAAGTTCATGGCGTGCCGACGACAACGCCGATAGCGCGACGGACGATTCGCAGTCTGCGGCATTGGCGCCCCGCTACATCACCGCTACACGCGCTGCAGCCTGGCTTCTATGCAACAGGCAGGCGCGAGCCCCGGTCCATATCCGGCCCAGACCTACCCGGTCGCCGGCAGTTCCAGGTCGCATTGCTCGTCGGTGTCATTTGTCCTATGGGGGTGTATCCACTGACGGTTTGACACCGGGAAGACAACAGCCCGTTGTGTCCACCGACGACCGGAGCCACCAGATGCTGCCAGCCTCTACTGTTTTGCCACGACCCCAGCCTGTCCAAGCTAGGTTGGACTGGCTGCAGGCCGCCGCCGCACTGCCAGGCGGAAAGACGCTCCACTTGGCCCTCCTGCTTCAGCGACTATGCTCGACACGCGCCTTGCCAGTCATCAATCTCACGCGCCGCATGCTTGCGCTCGGGCATGTCAGCCGCGATGCCTGCTACGACGGCCTACGACGGCTGGAGGAGGCTCGCCTTGTTTCCGTTCGACGACTGCCTGGCCGTTCGCCGCAAATCCTGCTGTTAGAGCCGGGTTCGGCGCCAGGAGGTGCGCGAGGTTTGCAGCTTGGACAGCACCGTGCCGAGCGCTGCGCCAATTTCAGTTGAACCCGCTAGTGGGGAGTCGACCCATCGGCTCCTGCTTCATGGCGCGAGCGTAGATACCCAAAAGCTCCTCCATATCGCTAGATGACTCGCTGACGAATACCCCAGCCTGTGCCACGCGGTGAGCCACCTTGATGGCCTTGCGCCCCTCCTCGGTATCGCTCCCGGCGATGACGGCATATGTTCTGACGCCGCTGCCCACCAAATCGAGCGGTGTGAGGGAGCCCGCCAGGCCAAGTGCGAACCACTTTGCCTGCACCTCGTGGCGCTTCTGCGTGGGATTGGACACCGTTCGGAAGTCTGCCGTCTGGAGGTAGTGAATCGCCGTGTTGCGCAACGCAAAGTCCACATTGATGGCCTCTTCGCTACTCAGGCTGTACCGCGGAATGATCCGGTGATCGTGGATGCTCTGACCCAGCACGGCAAGCCACCCCATGTCTGCAAAGTAGTTCTTCAGTTCGACATACAGGCGCGAAACTGAGGGCCGCTCGCGCTGCGCCGGTGCACGGACTGGCTCGACCATATAGCCCAATGCCCACTTGACGCCGGCCAGCAACTCGTCGGCATTTACATAGTCGATGTGCCCAGCGCTCGATCCGATCTTGAGGGGGCCTGCTGGGGCGCTCAAGTACAGGGGCAGCAGCTCCGGCTCGTGAGTGAGTTTGGTGCCGAGGGCAAGCAACTCATCACGCAAAACGTCCAACTCAACCGCGGGATGCATGGCGCGCACCTTGCGGAGGTTCTCTGCCAAATGCACCTGCACCTCACCGCCCGGCAGTAGAACGAGCAGCCCCACCGCGCAGCATTCGTTGCGATAGCGGTATGGGTGGTACTCGATGAGATGCGTGATGGCGCGTGGCATGTTCGAAGCAACAAGAAGAAGTCAGGCCAGCCAGCGCGAAGCCCAGTCAATACGCTGCACGCGGCGCGTGTCCCAGAACTCAAGCACAGCAGCCTGATTGATACCTTGAAGCCATTGTGCAGGAGCGTCCCGCAGAACACTATCCAGCCACGGAGCGTCAAGGGCTGACAGTAGGCTCAAGGTTTCGTTGTCAACATTGGCACCTATGCGCTTGAATGCCTTCCACCACATCGAGGTGCCGCTGTCTCGCATGGACTCGGTGTTGCCAAACGGCTGGCCTGTACGCAGCCAGGCCCTGGAAAAATCGAAGGCCAAGAGTTGGTCGCCAGCCACGTCAGTTCGAACGAAGAAATTTCGGCCGTGGCGGTCAGGGTTTATGACAACAGCATCCAGTGCGTAGACGGCAGCCACCGCGGCCGTGTGACCGCGGAAGAAGCGGCTCAGTTCGAACGACAACGGGTTGTGCTCGATTTGCGAGTAGCTCGCAATGCGAGAGCCAAAGCTTGGAGGCTCTGCATCCGTCGCCCCCGACAGCACCGCAAAGTCAGGCGTCAGAATGCCGCATCGGCGGCAGAGATGATGGCCCACCCACTCGCAAAGTGGCATGTGGGGATGGTCCTGAACGCGCTTGATGGCGTATGTGTGACTGTCGTCGCAGAAGGCCAGCCGCTTGAGGTCGTCTCCTTCGAACCCCTCGGCCCGAGCATCCACTTCGCGCGTGATGCGAATCGGCAGCAAGCTAGTCTGCATATGCCCCCCTGGTTGTTTTCAGAAGCTTAGCGTAGGACAGCACGAATCTGTGCGGTGCCGGATGAGTGCCGATCGCCTCAACCTGGCCAAGAACTGCGCCATCCGTGCGTCAAAGGTACGCGTCAACGCGATTTCATCTCCTTGGTCCGCTCTTATCCCGCGCGGCCCGCTTCCCACTACCAAGGAGATCCAGTGTGTTTTCTACGATCCTGTCCCAGGGCGCGCGGTTCGCGCTTCCTGCTGTCGCTGGCCCGGCTTCCGCCGTGCTGTTGCCCCTCGCGGTGTACGTGCTGATGCGCCGCAAACTCAGCATTCAGGTGAACCTGAGCTGACCCCACCGCGGTAATCGCGCCGAGAGGCTGAAGCCGAGGCCTGGTCCGACGCTGTACGCCACTTCGGCCTAGACGCCACCGCGCCGATGGCCCCGTCGTCGCGCCCGAGCGACCGGAAATAGACCGGAGGCTTGGCCGACACCGCGCCCGTTCACGCGCTTATGCCGGCATCCCTTCGTCTTCCTTCAACCCATGCACCCCGCCAGCCAATCTCGGCGCGCCGCCCCACGGACTCGTACTACGTGGGGCGCGCGCTGAAACCGATGGCTTCGGGGCCACGACATCTAGGACTACCTGATGACTCAGCAACTCAAGTTCACAAAGAAGACTTTGGATGCACTGGCGCCTGACGTCAGCAAGCGCGAGCGGGAATTCGCATGCAGCGAGGTGGCGGGCCTTCGCTTCGTTGTGTCGAAGCGGCAAAAGAAGAGCTGGCTGCTGCGCTACACGCTCCATGGCCACAAGCGTTCCATGAAGATCGGCGAGTATCCAACCGTCAACATTGACGAAGCACGCTGGATCCAAATGCCCGATCGCTCGCTGCTGCGCATCGAGCAGATGGCCCGCGTCTCTCTCCACGACCACGGGGTCGGCGTGCACGACGAGCGCAGCCGCATGCTCAGCTGGATCGAGTGCAACGACCCTGACAAACGCGAGGCCGTGGCAGCCATCCTGCTCGAAGTGATGAACTCACCTCGCCGTGCCAAGCAGCCGGACTGGCGTTTCCTGCACGACGGCGAAGCCGTCTCCCAAGCCGCTGTGCCGGCCGAGCCGCAGATGCATGCGCTTGTGCCGCCGCGCCGCCAGTCCGCGGTCGACCCGCGCGAGGCACCGTCGTCGCCCCCTGCCTCGGTCCAGACCTCGCTGACGAGCACGAGCGGCGATTGAAGTCGAGGCCCTGGTGCCGTGACCCCTTGGTCGCCGAGCCAGGGCATTCCCTTCGACTTCCAAGCAGACCGCCTCGATGGCGGTCTTTCTTTTGGCAGTGGTGCTCATGATGACCGCTGCCGGTGTCATTCATCCCATGGGGGACTAAAGATATGCAATTTGACACCGACGAGCCCCGGCCCGCCGCCGGGCTCGATCCGGGTTCTGGGGCCGCCGCGGCGACCCGGTACACCAAAGCCTCGACCTTGCCTGCGGCGAAAGTTGCCCGTGCGGAGGCCGGCACCCGTGCGCTGCCTGGCCCGAGCCGCGGCGACGAGGAGTTGCTGTCCCATTTCGATGTGTTGTCGGGAAAAGATGTGCGAGGGGCGCCCGCCCGCCGAAATTCTTGTCCCCAAATTCAGGGTTGGCGATGAAGGAAGGGTATCAGTTCAAGACCTGCCCGTTCTGCATCAAGGTTCGACAGGAGATGCATCGACTTGCACTTCCGATCGTGCGGCTGGACGCCCAACATGACGCCCAGCACCGTGCGACGCTGCAACAGGGATCGGGGGCCAGCAAAGTGCCTTGCCTGAAGGTCACCGATGCGAGCGGATCGGCGGTGTGGCTGACCGAATCGGGCGCCATCATCGACTACTTGCGCGGGCGCTTCGCCGTGTGAGCTGCGACAAGGCAGCCTCCTGCTAGGGGTGGCCCCGCCCGGGGCAAGGCACTACGCTGCGTTCCCATAGCCGGTAGCCGCTCTTTCGCCAGTGCCACCACCCAGCGCGCGCGCGCTGTCCCTGACCCGATCAACCCTCAGTTGCGGAGTGACTGCATCATGAAACCTGTGCACGCGGCCGCAATGCTCCTTTGCGCCACACTGGCCGCATCTGCCCATGGCGCCAGCGGCCAGATCGACAGTTTCGGAGCCAGCGCAGCTACGGTATCCGAAGGCGCGTGGATCGATTTCACGGTTTCATTCAGCCTCAGCGCATCGTCCTGGTCAAACGGCGGCAGCAATCTCAGCGAACCTGCGCCACAAGAGGGTTATCAGGCCTGGCTTCTCAACTGGTACAGCTACGAGTCCGAGACAATCGACGAGGTCCAGTTGCAGGCCGGAGGAAGCTCGTTTGTCGCCTATCCCAATGTATCCGGCGGTGGTCACTCGGGCACGTGGACATATTCGATGCTGTTTCCAAACGCCGGCACCTTCGATATCACCGTGAACGGCGGCTGGGCGGCAAAGGTCGAGTCCTATTCCAGCACCGAGAGCGCGTGGCGAAACTGCTCGAACATCGATCCTGGCGGTAGCAACGAGCTGGCGTGCTCCTCATGGACCTTCGAGTACGGCGACATCAACAACAACTACAGCGCCAATGGATCGTTTCTGCCTCAGACCTTGACGATTACCGTGCTGGCCGTGCCGGAACCACAAACGCCGGCACTGTGGCTCACGGGCCTCGCAGCCGGCCTCGGATACCGCCGCCACAAGATGCGTCACGGCTGATCAGAGCTCCCGGGCCGGCGCTCACTGCTTGAGCTTGAAGAGCCGGATCGCCGCCTCGAGCTGGCCTGCCTGTTCCTGCAGCGCCTTGGCATCGGCGGCGGCCTGTTCGACCATGCTGGCGTTCTGCTGCGTGGCCGTGTTCATGTCGTCGACGGTGGCATTCACCCGCTCAATGCCCATCATCTGCTGGCCGCTGGCGGCCGCGATCGCCTGCATGATCTCGGTGACATGCTTGATGCTGGCCACGATCTCCGTCATGGTGGCGCCGGCCTGCTGCACCAGCTCGCTGCCGGTCTGCACCCGCCCGACCGAATCGTCGATCAGCGCCTTGATCTCGCGGGCCGCGCCCGATGAGCGCTGCGCCAGGCTGCGCACCTCGGAGGCCACCACCGCGAAGCCGCGGCCATGCTCGCCGGCACGCGCCGCCTCCACGGCAGCATTCAGCGCCAGGATATTGGTCTGGAAGGCGATGCCATCGATCACGCCGATGATGTCGACGATGCGCTTGGAGGAGCTGTCGATCGACTGCATGGTGCTGACCACCTGCGACACCACGCCGCCGCCCTTGACCGCCACCTCCGCGGCCGTCTGCGCCAGCTGGTTGGCACGCTGCGCGTCTTCGGTATTCCGATGCACCATCGCCGTCAGCTCGTGCATGGACTGGGCGGTGCGGCCCAGGCTGCCCACCTGCTGCTCGGTGCGGGCCGAGAGATCGGCGTTGCGGTCCGAGCTCTGCTGGGCCGCCGCGTAGATCTCGTCGGTGGCATGGCGCACGCGCGAGACGATGTCGGTCAGGCTGTCGCTCATATCCCTCAGCGAGCGCTGCAGGTCGCCCACCTCGTTGCTGGAGGTGAGCTGCACCTGCTGGGTCAGGTCGCCGGTGGCGATCTCGCGCGCCGCCGCAATGCCCAGGCTCAGCGGCGTGGTGACGACGCGGCGTATGAAAGGGTAGATCAGCGCCAGCACCGGGATGCTGGTCAGCAGCGCCGCCAGCACCGACATCGCCCGCTGGTGCGCCAGGCCTTCGTTGACCCGGTCGAGCGAGACCTTCATGCTCACCGCACCCAACACCGTGCCCTCAGCGGCCTGGTGGCAGACGGTGCAGTCCTTGCCCAGATAGTTCTTGGCCGCCAGCGCGGGCCGCACCGCGCGCAGATATTCGCCCTTGGCGTCGTTCTCCACCCAGACCTGGGCGCGGCCGGTGCGCAGCACCTCGGCTTCGCGCGCGTCGGGCGTCACCGCCTCGTTGCCGGTGCCCGGGCCGAACAGCTTGGTCACGGCCTCGGCGCGCAGCACATGCACATCGCGGATGGTGCCAAGCTGCTTGATCTGGTCCAGCAGCACCTCGCGCTGGGCGATCGTGCCGGTCACCATCATGCCGGTCAGGCCGGCCATGGTGGCGTCGTGCATGCTGAGCGAGAAATCCTGCGCCTGCTCCAGCGCCGCCTGGCGCGAGGTATAGGCCTGCCAGATGATCACGCCGGACCAGACGACGAGCAGGGCCACGGCGATCGTGGCAATGAGTTGGATCCAGATTCTCGGCTTCACCATGGCTAGGTCTGTGTGGGATGGCTGCAGGGGTAAAAGCCATGCTAGCGCCGCGCGGGCGTGCCGGCCGTGGCGCACGCGCACAGTTCCAGAGCTAGATCAAGATCAAGTCAAAGAGCCCGGCCCGCCATGGGACAATCCAGCGCTTTACGGAGATTGCCGGGCAGACCCTTGCCACGGCAACAGCGCAATGACCAGCCTGCCCAACTGCCCCCAGTGCCACTCGGAACTCACCTACGAGGACGGCACCCAGTTCATCTGCCCGGAATGCGGCCATGAGTGGTCCAAGCAGGCCGCCGAGCCGGCGGCCGACGAGGTGCGCGTGGTGCGCGACGCCAACGGCAGCGAGTTGAAGGACGGCGACACCGTCACCGTCATCAAGGACCTGAAGATCAAGGGCTCGTCGCTGGTGGTGAAGGTCGGCACCAAGGTCAAGAACATCCGCCTCACCGAGGGCGACCACGACATCGACTGCAAGATCGATGGCATCGGTGCGATGGGCCTGAAGTCGGAGTTCGTCAAGAAGGCCTGAGCCCAGCGCGGGTCAGCTCGCTGGCCGCTCAGCCAGGTTTCAGCCCGGCCGCCCCTTGGCCCGGTACATGGCCTGGTCGGCGGCGGCAATCAGCTCGGTGGCGCCCTCGCCATCCTCGGGATAGCGGCTGATGCCGATGCTGGCGCCCGAGGGCAGCTCGGCGCCGCCGTAGTGCACCGGCAGCGACAGCGCCTCGCGCACCTTCTGCGCCACCGTCTCGACGGCGTCGCTGGCCTCGATCTGGTCCAGCAGGATGATGAACTCGTCCCCGCCCATGCGGGCCACCGTATCTACCTCGCGCACCAGTTGGCGCAGCCGCTGCGCCAGCGTGCACAGCACCGCATCGCCGGCGGCATGGCCCAGCCGGTCGTTGATGTGCTTGAAGTTGTTCAGGTCGATGAAGAGCAGCGCCAGCCGGCCCTGATTGCGCTTGGCATGCGCCAGCGCGTGATCGAGCCGGTCCAGGAAGACGCGCCGGTTGTGCAGGCCGGTGAGGCTGTCGTGGCTGGCCAGGCGATCCAGCTCCTGCTGCTTCTGCTCCAGCTTGGCGAACTGGGCACGGATCTGCTGCTGCATGTCGGCAACGCTGCGTGCCAGCAGGCCGATCTCGTCGCGGCGCGCGGTAGGCAGGCCGCCCTCCTCGCGCTCGCCGGCGGCAAAGCGCCGCACCGCCAGCACGATCTGCCCGAGCGGCCGGCTCAGCGCGCGCGCCAGCATCGCCGCCAGCAGCACCGCCAGCGCGCTGAAGCCAAGCACGATGCGCATGCTGACCTCGCCCAGCCGCGCGCTTTCCAGCAGCACCGCCTCCACCGGCTGGGCCAGGCCGAGCACGAAGTCCTCCTCCTGCCGCAGCTCGGAGGCGGGCTGGCGCACGAACGCGGCCACCACCGCGCCCTGCCCCGGCGGCGCCACCGTCGTCACCAGATGATCGCCGCGCCCCGGCGCCCCCGCCACCAGGGCGGCGGTGGCCGGGAAGCTGTCCTGCATGCGCGCGCTCTGGCCGCGATCGAAGGCAAAGGCCTGCCGGCTGTCCGGGTGGATCAGGAAGTCGCCCGCGCCATTGCTCAGGTAGAGCTGCAGGCCGGCCGGCAGATCGCCTGCCAGCTGGGCGAACAGGCCGTTCAGGTCGACGTTGATCACCACCAGCCCGCGCACCTGGCCCTGGGCATCGCGCACCGGCGCGGCCACCTGCAGCGCCGGCTTGTCGAGGCCGGCATGGGCGCCGATCTCATGGTTGATGGCGGCGCTGGAGACGTAGACGGCGCCGGGCGGCAGCCCCAGCGTCTCGTACACATAGGGGTAGTGGCCCTTCTCCTGCAGGTCCGCGCCGCGCACGCGCACCAGGCCACGCTCGTCGCGGTCCACCCGGATGCGCTCCAGGCCGTGGCCGGCGAGGTCGATCAGGCGCATCTGGAAGTACTCGGGATGGGTGGCCAGCACGCGCTCGAACAGCAGCGCCGCGTTGTCCTCCTCGGCGCTCTGCGCGCCGGGGCTGGCGCGCAGCAGCAGGCGTGCCGCCTGCGGGTGCTCGGCCACCATGCGCACATCATTGGCAATGTCGTCCAGCACGATCACCAACTGGCGCGCCAGCACGCGCGTGGCGGTGAGCAGGCGCTCCTCGGCCCCCGCCACCAGCATGCTGCGGCTGGTGGCATAGCCGTAATAGCCGGTCAGCCCGGCCGCCAGCACCCCCACCAGCGCCACCGCCAACCCCAGGCGCCAGGCAATGCCCAGTTTCATCGCCTTCATGGCGCCAGCACCTTGGCGGCGCGGTCGCCCGAACGGATGCGCTGCCACAGCGCCTCGCGCCGCGCGGCATCCTCCACCGGTTCCAGCCACAGCGGAGCCTGCTCGGGCTGGCGCGGCAGCGTTTCGCTGATGGTGTTGGCCAGGCCCTGGCGCGTCACCAGCAGCTCGCTGGCCTTGGCCGCCAGCAGGGTGTCGATCCAGACATGGGCCAGCTTGCGGTCGCGCGCGCCGCGCGTGATGGCCCAGCAGTCCAGCCAGGCCAGCGCACCCTCGCGCGGCATCACATAGCCGATGTCCATGCCGGCGGCCTTCAGCAACTGCACCTGCTGCATGCCGTAGTTGGCGTGCATCAGGGCCGCGCCATGGCGCTGGAACAGGCGCACCGACTCCTCCGGCTGGCTGTAGAAACCCAGCACATTGCGGCGCAGCTCGATCAGCTTGTCCACCGCGCGCGGCCATTGCGCGCTGGCCAGGCGAAAGGGCGAGCCGCTGCCGAGGGCCTGCGCCGCCAGCGAGAAGTTGTGCGTGCCGCCGTCATAGGCCAGCACCTTGCCGCGCAGGCGTGGGTCCCACAGCGCGCTGATCGAGCTGGGCGGCACCGGCAGCTGGCGCTTGTCGTAGATCAGCCCCATCTCCGCATAGGTGTAGGGGATGGCAAAGGTCTGCGCCCGGCCGTCGCGGCGATGCACCAGGCCCGGGATGGCGGCGAGATCGCGAAAGCGCGGCAGCTGCTTGCGGGTGTTGGCGATCAGACCCACGTCGACGGGCTGCACCAGGCCGGCCTGGATATAGCGCTGCAGCTCGGCGGTGTTGACGGCGAACACATCGAAATCGGCGCCGCCACGGGCGTTGATCCGGTGCCACAGGGCCTCGTCCGAGCCAACGATGGTCAGCTCCACCTTGGCGCCGCTGCGCTGCTCAAACTCGCGCAGCACCTCGGCCTCGGCATAACCGGGCCAGGCCAGCACCCGCAGCGTGCCGGCCGCCCGCGCCGGCGCGAAGAAAACCAACAACGCCATCAGCAGGCCCAGACCCAGCAGCCGGTGCGCCAAGCCCGAGGCCCATCGCCGCGTTGCCGCGTGCTCGCATGCAGCCAAGGTCAACAAGTGTTTGTCCTGCTCTGTCCCAACCGCTTCAGTGTATGCCGGGACGCAGGCGCGCCGCAGCGCCAGCTAGGCCCCGAAGAAGCAGACCCGGTTCCCACCGGCGGCCTTGGCCTGGTACATGGCGGCATCGGCTTGCTTGATCAACTCATCCTGCTGGGTTTCGTGATCTCGAAACATGACCACGCCAATGCTGACGCTGCCCACGTGTTCAAGCATCGAGGGCACACCGCCCTCCTCGCGCTGCTCCCTGAGTCGAAACGGCTCCGCCAAGGCGTGCCGGATCTTCTGTGCAATCGCCTCGGCCTGGGCGGCGGACGCAGTGGCCTCCTCGCCGAGTTCGCCGACCATCACGACGAACTCGTCGCCGCCTATGCGCGCCACCGTATCGACCTCGCGCACGCAGGCGAGCAGACGCCGCGCCGCGTCGACCAGCAGCAGGTCGCCCACGGCATGCCCATAGCGGTCGTTGAGCGGCTTGAAATGGTCCAGATCCAGGTACATCACGGCACCATAGCAGGCGCTGCGTTTGCTTGCCGCCATCGCCTGGCTCAGGCGGTCGTGCAGCAGGCGGCGGTTGGGCAACTGGGTCAGGGCATCCCGGAAGGCCATCTGGCGCACCTGCTCCTCCATCTCGCGGCGCTCGGCGACTTCCGCTTCGAGCTGGCGCGTGGAGGCCTGGATATGGTCGGCCATGCCGTTGAAGGCCTGCGCGACGCGCGCGATTTCGCCCGGCCCGGCGCTCGCGGCGCGGGCACCGAAATCACCGTCATGCACCCGCCGTGCCGCCTGCTCCAGCTGCGTGATCGGCCGGATGATGCGATGCGCCAGCCAGGCCGCCAGCACCGCCAGCAGGCCCATCACCGTCAACGCGGCCAACATGCTGAGCATGGCGCGCTGCTTGGCGGCCAGATAGACGGCCGACGCCGGCACACCCACAAAAGCGATCCAGCCGGTGTCGGGCATGGGCACGACCGAGAAGTAGCGCACCACGCCGTCGATGGCCAAGCTCTCGAACTCGCCATCGCGCACCGCCACGATGCGGCGCGCCGCCTCCGCGTTGGGCTTGCTGCCGATCACGCCCTCGGGGTCCAGATTGCGCCAGATCATGGTGCCGTCGGCGGCAAAGAAGCCATAGCGACTGTCCGGCGGCAGGCCGGCGTCAGGAATATGGGGGTCCAGCACCGACAGATCGAGCGGCAGATAGATCGCGCCCACCACCTCCTGTTGGTCGTTGCGTATCGGCGCGCCGATCACCGAGACCCATTTGCCGGTGATGAGCCCCCGATGGGGCAGCCCCACCAGGGCGCGCGGCTCGCGCAGAAAGGCCTGGAACCAGGGCGTCGCAGCAATATTGCGCCCGCGTCCATTCGGCAACGGCACCGCCGAACAGGCCACCTCGCCGTCGAGCCGGGCATAGGCCACATTGGCATAGGCTGGGTTCATGGTGAGGAAGTCCTGCAGCGCGGGATCGCAATGCTCGCCATCCACCAGCTTGACGAGCGGCCGCGCCGCGAGCCGATGCAGACTGTTGTGGGCGCTCGCCACCGTGGCGCCGGTGTTCCGGATCATGGTGTACGCGAGCGTACGAAGCGACGACTTCGTATGCGCAATCGTCGCCTGCATGTCCAGATAGATGCCCGCCGCCACCAGGGCACACAGCGGCACCGACATGGCCAGCACCAACAGCAGGAGCTGCGTTCGGATCGACGTTGACCTCATCGGATCGAATGCCTTTGCACCGAGTGGCGGACGCTGCGGATTATGGGGCGCGGACAGGCGCAACCGTTATGTAGTGCGTTATATTTCGCTCACCATGCCCAAGCACCCCACCGCAACCCTGCTGCTGCTGAGCTTGCTGACCTTGCTGGGTCTCGGCGGGCCAGCCGCCCAGGCCGCCGATCTCACCGTCTCGGCCGCCTCCAGCCTGAGCAATGCCTTCCGCGAACTGGCGCCCGCCTTCGAGGCCAAGCATCCCGGCACCCGGCTGCTGCTGAACTTCGCCGCCTCGGACGCCTTGCTGGCGCAGATCGCCAAGGGTGCGCCGGTGGACGTGTTCGCCGCGGCCGACCAGGAGAGCATGGATCGCGCCGAGGCCCAGGGCCTGCTGGCCAAGGGCAGCCGTCGCAACTTCGCCGCCAACCGCCTGGTGCTGGTGACCCCGGCGCAGGGCGGCCTGGCGCTGGCGACGCTGGCCGAGCTGCGCCAGCCGGCGGTGCGGCGCATCGCGCTGGGCAAACCGGAGGGCGTGCCGGCGGGGCGTTATGCCAGGGCGGCGCTGCAGGCGGCGCAGCTCTGGGAGGCGCTCGAGCCCAAGGCCGTCTATGCGCAGAATGTGCGCCAGGCCCTGGACTATGTGGCGCGCGGCGAGGTCGAGGCCGGCCTGGTCTATGCCAGCGACGCGCTCGCGCAGAAGGACAAGGTCCAGGCCCGCTTCAGCGTCGCCACCGCCACGCCGATCCGCTACCCGGCCGCCATCACCACGGTCGGCGCCGGCAGCGCCGAGGCGGCCGGCCAGTTCCTCGCCTACCTGCTCTCGCCCGCCGGCCAGGCGGTACTGGCGCGGCACGGCTTCCTGGCGCCATGAATCCGGAGGCCTGGGTCGCGCTGGCGCTCTCGCTGAAGGTGGCGGCTTGGGCTACGGCCATCAATCTGCTGCTGGGCACGGCGATGGGGTTTGCGCTGGCGCGCTGGCGCTTCCCCGGCCGCGAGCTGCTGGACGCCCTGCTCACCCTGCCGATGGTGCTGCCGCCCACGGTGCTGGGCTACTACCTGCTGGTGCTGCTGGGCAAGCGCGGCTGGCTGGGCGGCTGGCTGCATGAGCAGCTGGGCATCACGCTGATCTTCAGCTGGCAGGGCGCGGTCGTCGCGGCCAGCGTGGTGGCCTTTCCGCTGGTGCTGAAATCGGCGCGCGCCGCCTTCGAGAACGTCGACCCGCAGCTGGAGCGCGCCGCGCGCGTGCTGGGCTTGAGCGAGGCCGCGGTGTTCATGCGCGTGAGCCTGCCGATGGCCTGGCGCGGCATCCTGGCCGGCGTGCTGCTGGCCTTTGCACGCGCACTCGGGGAGTTTGGCGCCACCCTGATGGTGGCGGGCAGCATCCCGGGGCAGACGCAGACGCTCTCGATCGCGGTCTACGAGGCGGTGCAGGCGGGCCAGGACGCCAGCGCCAACACCCTGGTGCTGATCACCTCGCTGAGCTGCATCGCGGTGCTGCTGAGCGCGCGCTGGCTGGCGCCGCAGCGGAGCGCCGCATGAGCGAAGAGAACAACAACTTCGACGTGCAGATCCAGCGGCACGTGCAGGGCGCGGGGCGCAGCTTCACGCTCGACGTCAGCTTCCAGACCGCTGCCCGGCAAACCGTCATCTACGGCCCCTCCGGCGCCGGCAAGAGCCTCAGCCTGCAGGCCATCGCCGGCCTGCTGCAACCCGACCGGGGTCACATCCGCTTCCAGGGCCAGACCCTGTTCGACAGCCAGGCGGGCATCGCGCTGGCGGCACGCCGGCGCGGCTTTGGCTACCTGTTCCAGGACTATGCCCTGTTCCCGCACCTGAACCTGCGCCAGAACGTCGCCTTCGGCCTGCGGCGCGGCCTGTTCAACCCCGGCGCCCGCCGGACCCATCCGGAGGTGGAGCACTGGCTGCGGCGCTTCG